>Ga0209191_1000276_pt1 | contig 40979 bp, 68 predicted proteins | sample S_130626_EF_Meta_FD_187320 | JGI IMG/M metagenome (GOLD analysis project Ga0209191, IMG submission 187320) | Freshwater microbial communities from Lake Simoncouche, Canada to study carbon cycling - S_130626_EF_MetaG (SPAdes) (version 2) | ecosystem: Environmental > Aquatic > Freshwater > Lake ...
AGTTTTAGGGCGCTTTCATTATCGCCACAAACTTGCCCAATTATAACGCTAACTCCTAGTTTATTAAAGGGATAATCGAAAGCCGCCCACAGCAAATCTCGACTCATCCAATTTACTTCACCTACTGCCGCAATGTGCATTTGGCACGCTTTTGGCATAAAACTACAAAACCCTACTACTGCTGCTAAATTACCATCTACTTCTTGACCTATACATACTGTTTCTAAAGGCAAAGGGTGGTTCATCATTCTGACTAGCCAATCCCCTAAATACTGTTGGTTTTCTGTAGTTACTTTACGCAATTACAGCACCCCTCCTTTTTCCATTACATAATCCGTACTAGCCCAATGAAAGTCAATTCCTTGGCTTGCCACATTCATGTTAACTGAACCTGAAAAGCCTAATCCTGTAACACCTTGCCAAAACTTAGTAACAACAAGGTTTCCACCCCAATTATTGTCATCCCATAAAGCTGAGTCCCAAACACCAATATCTAATGTAGTAGGGTTAAATGCTATTTGGTTAGTCAAAGGTATTGTTTCAAAATCGGTGCTAATACCGCATAAAACAGTCGGTAAGCCGTTATCTGTCTGTAGAATAGGGCGCACTAAGGTAAAGCGTTTTAATTGACCTGGGTTGTCAAAATAGCTATATGCTTGTTGTGCAGTTGCAACAATGTTTGTACCGTTGTCCGAGTTAGTAGTATAAAACTGGGCTACATAGCCATCACCACCAAAATACATACCATTATTGCCGCTAGTTTCCCAGCAATTAGCTTCTATGCCGGTAAATTGTCCCCAAGACTTAGTAATAGTGTGCATGACAAACTGTTGTGTGCCACCGTCAATAGGAATATTTAAAATCAGCATATTTTCAGAAGCAAAGTAATTTACTTGCCAACCAAAATTAGCGTAATAAGTAGTAGCTGCTTGGCTTACAGCATAGTAAATCTTGTCTGTAATGTTAATTCTAGGGTCTAAGCGGCTAGATTGTAGGGCAGAAGCCAATGGCACTAATCCGTCTTGGGTTAGTAAAAGCAAGTCACCAGACCACTTAAAAAAGCATCTACGGCTAAAGGTTTGGCCTAATTGCCATACACCTTTAAGCACCCAAGTTTCTGCGGCAGTAGGGTCTGTACCATTAATTACTATGACTTCGCCCATATTGGTAACTACAACAAAATAGTCATCTGCGCCTTGTCCAGCATCTAATGTCCATGTACCTACTGCTTGTACATAGCCACCATTTCTAGCAATGGAACCGTAAGGCAATACTTCTGCCAATCCACCAATGGCATTGACATCTAAATACCATACATTCATCGAGTTTTTTTCGGTAAAAAACAAGCGATTTTTAAACAAATTAACATTAATAAATTTGTTACTGTTTATGCCTGTAATACCAATAGTAGTGTAAACCCCTACTACTGTTGCGTTACCACTTGGGGCGCTTGCCATTGTGTAAGTAAGAGTGCTTGCACCTGTTACTGTAACAACATAAGTACCATTAAATTGGGTAGGTGTAGCGCCTGAAACAGTTATTCTATTGCCGGTAACTAAACCATGCGGTGCAGCAGTAGTCAAAGTAGCAGTTAAATTACCTGTGCCACCTCTTGTAATACTGCTAATTGTTTGTGCAGTTGTAGTAGTTGCTACTGAAAACCATGCAGAACCGTCATAAATCATTACGGCATCTTCACCATTACAAGCTACTAAAAAATGACCACCATCAGTAGTGACATTGACATGCTGAAATTTAGCGTTAGAAAGCCCTGAATAGACTTCTGTAGCCGTACTTGTAGATGTGTCGTATATCTTAGTAGAAGCCGCAGCAAATAGCTTTTGGCTAGTTGTGCCAGCGTAATTCATTAAGCTATAAACTTGCCCTGTAATGCCTGTAGAAATCTTGGTATACCCTTTTCTAAGGGTGACATCAGTAGGTGTCGGAAAGAAGTTATTTAAAACTACTGCGTCTGTAGGGGACATATTAGCAAGCGAATCCCTAGCGTTCCAGCCCCCAATAGGAGATGGCAAAGAAGCTGTTAATGCAGAGCGTTGTTTAGCTTGCCCTAAAATCATGAGCCATAACCTGTGTCTGGGATGTTAGCGTAACCAATAAGCACTTTAGATGGGTAAGGTGCAAATGATAGATTTGGCGCACCTTTGTCGTTAGCTTTAGCAACTGACAAAAAGCGTTGGTAATCTTGCATTAAAGCAGTAGTGTCAAATGACTTAATTTGGAAGTATTTAAGTTTAGTAGCCAAAACCATAATACGGTCATCTAAAACTGTAGTGTCTGTGTCAGCAGTAAAGCTATTCTTTACAGCGCCAGCAGCGCTTCTTGCCCAACCTTTTGAACGATATTCCCAACCCAAATACTCTTGGGTATTCATAATAGGCCATATCTGGAATTGGTTATCTAGTATTCTCCAGCGTACTCTAGGGCCTGTAGAGATATAACCAGACTTCAACCATTGCCATTGTTGTGCATCTTCTGGCCCTAACATTTCCCAATGCTTAGATTTATCCCAATGGGTTCTATTAGTCATTGTTTCAAAATCATCAGGCAAGTCATATGCAGTTTGGGCGCAAACTACTGATTGCACTCCATCGCCTGTAGCATATTGACTCATCACTACTACTTTTGTAGTGTTATTGGCGCTTACAACATAAGTGTCTTGAGGAATGTTATAGCCTGATAACTGCCATTGGCTATCAACATTGCTTAAATCTGTGCCTGCCGCAAAAGTTAATGTAGCAGAACCATTAACAGTTGTGGCATTGGCGGTTAAAGATTGTGTGTAGAAACGATATTGCACTTGCAATGCTTGCCAATCGTACTCTTTTAACAAGTCATAACCAGCGCCGTTCATCAAAGCTAATATTTGCTGTACATCCTGTGAGGTGTTTCCAGCCACATAGGTAGGTACGGCTAAGTTTAGTTCTGCTGTGGTTTGTTGAACCAGTTGCAACATCGTTTGGGACATATTAGGCCTCTACTACTTTCGGTTTGCGTGTTTTTGGAGTCTTTTCCGCAACAGCCGCAAGTAGCGCTGACATCTGCTCTTGCATAGCAGCCAGCTTCGCATCTGTTTCAGCCTTAATTTTAGCATTTTCTTCTTTTAATGCTTGCAATTCTGACTCTCTTTGTGCTACTTCAGCAGAATCGTTAGCTAAATTCAAGAAAGCCTTGGCTTTTAGACGGAAATTATGCGGTGACATACCGGCTACCATGCCAATACGCTGTAATTGTTGGTCAGAACAGTCAGCAATAGCTTCTACTGTGTAAAACTTAAGACCACGCAATTCTTCAGCTTGGCTACGGGTAACTTGAGGCCATTGGTCTAAAGGTGTGCCAACAATATCTTCTTGCCCTGCTACTTGGTTCTGATAATGCGCCCATTGACGGGGAAAACGCTGTTTATGGGACTCTTGTGCGTAAGTGTCGATTTCTGTCAAATTATCGCCAGGAATCATAATCCTTACAAAATCGAATTCTTTAAAAATTGGTCTACCTGCCTCGTTTGAAGCATCTTCTTGCTTCATACTTTTTTTATAGAATTGGACTGCTAATCGTGAATCTGCGTTTTGAACATCTGACTCTATTGCCATTTTTAATTCTCCAAAGTGGTTTGGGGTTTATAAAAAAATAAAAGGGACTCCCCTTGTGAGAGAGTCCCAGTTTTACTAAATATTCAATTTAAGAGGGTTAACCTATTAAACAGAAGCTGCTGAGAACCAACCATAATCGCCTGAAGCCATTGCGACTGTTGGTGCTAAGTAAGTACCAGCAGAACCAGTAGCTACGAAAGTCGAAGCGTTGATAGAGCAAGTTGCTGTGTTAGCTGTAATAGCTGCACCTGCAACTGCCCATACATAGCGGCGACCATCAGAAGCAAAAGTTTCTGCGCCCAAAGGGCCAAAAGTTGGTACGGTTGTACCGTTAGCTGCTAATTCAGTAACGGTTTGGGTATCTACAAGGTCTACACCTGAGATAGGGAGAGTGCTATATGCCATGATATTTCCTTTATTAATTAATTAAACAAAATAAATAGGGGTTTCCCCCTATCTATTAAGTTGTCAACAAGCCTTGTAGGAAGCTGTTAGAAGTAGTCAAGTTACCAGCCCAACCGTATAACTTCACGATTGCATCTTGGTTGATTGACTGACGCTCGCCACCGATAGGTACAAAGTTACGCTCTTTATGTGGGCGTAAGAAAATGTAGTTAGTGTTCAACAAGTACATATATGTAGCTGTTTCCTGTGAGCCATAACCGCCACCCAATACCACATCAGCAGATGTACCGCCACCGTAGAACTTGAGGGAAGCAAAACCAGCAGCGCCAGATTCTTCAGCAGCAATACGCTGAATAGCTTGCAATGCGCCTACATAGTAGGAATACATTGTGTTACCAGCAACAATCAAGTCAGCTTTGTCTGTGCCACGAATCTGTTTGATAGCAGCGTCAGTCATTTTTGACAAGATGTTTGCAGATGTAGCGCCAGTAGTAATTTGGTTCTGCCAGAAAGTCCATACGGCACGGTTAATACCACCGTAAGTACCAGATGTAGGTGAAACTGCAACCGCAGCGCCTAGACCATCCAAGTTCTTACCACCGTTACCAGTACCGTTACCATACAAGTCACCTGAAATACGGTTTAACAAGCGAGCTTCGGAAACTTGCATACGACCATCTAACAAGTCAATGATTGCTTCTTTAGAGCTGTTTTGCAACATCTCAAGACCAGACATAGTAACTGCGTCAGCGTACTGAGCAATTTTGTATTGTGCAGCAGAAATAGGGCTATCTGGAGCAATGTTCAATACTTCATATCCGCTGTAAGAGTTAGCGTTGTTTGTAGCTGAATCGTCATACATGATTTCTTCCAAAATCACATTACCACCTGAGAATGGGCGTACATTACCCTTCTGTTGGAGGCGCTGAAGAATAGCGTTGTTTTGTGTTAAGTTGTCTGCCAATTCACCGCTACGAGATTGAATCGTGGTAGCGATAATATCGGTGATTGCTGAGTTAGCAAATGCCATGATTATTATCCTTAAAAAAATGTGCCAAAATTGGCTAGTTAAACCCTACGACTCATTGCTTCGCCTAATCCTTCGGCTATCAATGACCGTCTATCCTTTTTATCTTCTGGATTACTCACTTTTCCACTAGGAGTAGTGGACTTAGGACTAACCGCAGCAGCCTTAGCCTTCGCTACTTGCTGTGCTTTGATTGTCGTCTGTCTGGCTTCTTTCAAGAGTCTATCTTGTTCTAATGCCCAAACATCGTCATTCATACGCACGGCTTTCTTGTAGGCCGTTTCTAAGTCTTGGGCTTTCCCTAGCTCAAGTAGTTGAGCCATTTCTTCCCTTACCACATCAAAATGCGGGAACTTCTCCGCATCACTTCTTACTCTTTCAATTTCATTTGTTAAGCGTTGGTTTTCTTCTTGCTGAAACCGACTCTTAATAGATGAAACTTCTTGATTTACCTGATTTAACTGGTTCATCAGTTGCTGAGTATATGCGTCTTGTTGTATAGGCGCAACACCTTCGCCATTTAATTGTATACCATAATCTTGTGCAAGTCGCTGAAACATTTGAACTTTTTGTTCGTATGGGGCTTTGGTCAAAACCATGTGCGCCCTACCCAAATTATTAATCCATGCAGCAGGGCTAATATTTTGTGCTTGCAACTCAGGAATAAAAGGCGCAATAGCTTCTTCGTAACCTCTAGCACGGTCAGCTTCAGCTTTATAAGTGCTTACGCCTTTTTTATACTCAGATTCACGCTGATTAGCATATTCAGCAAATTTAGCAAAATCTTCTTTGCTAATCTGTTCGCCAGCTTCCATTTTGTCCCAAATCTGGACATATTCTTTCTTCCAAGTAGATGGTCTGCTTATAGGCTTTGCTTCTTCCTCCTGCGCCTCATCCTTATCCGCAAATTCAATAGCATCAGCATCTTCGGTAACTTCTTCGTGGTCTTGTGCGCTAACTTCCTCTTTAGCGGACTCCTCGGAAATATCGTCTTTAACCACCTCAATGTCTTTTTCGATTGGTGCTTCAAGAGTGCCTTCCTCTGCTGCGTCTAAAGCAGCTTCTAATAAATCTCTACGGTCTAGTTGTTCTTCTGACATGGGGTTTCCTTGATTATCGTAATTTGGCGTAAGCTAATTCAGCAATTTGGCGTTTTCTTGCCTCTTGTGACTGTCTACTCATTTCTGGTGCTTTTTGCTGCATAGGCACATCATTGCCTAATTCAATACAACCGTTGCGTTTTAGGTTTTCTCTGTGTTTAGACCGACTGTCTACCCATGTACCATCAGCCATAGAAATATGCCCTGGAATGTCAGACATCACCATTGGCGCTTCTTTTGGGGTCATGTTTAACTTTGCTTGCCACGCTTCTTCAGCTTGAGGCGTATTAAACGGTATATTCCAATAAGCGAGGTATTTTTCTTTATCATCGTATTGCGTTGGGTCGTATTCTTCATGGTCTACTTTGCAGCATGGGCAAGTTACCGTGACTTTTACTAATGCCATTACATTCTCCTTATTAAATCGGGTATTTTGTGCAGCTCTTCTTCTTCAACAGTTACTACTGAGTTGTACCAAGTGCCGTGTTTCCAGCGCCAGCATTTAAACTCTTTTTTAGGCATGATTACAATAGTTTTAACGCCTAATGCGCCTGCTAGGTGGGCTATGCCTGTATCTACAGTCACTAAACCTTTACAGGCTTTCAAATGGCTTGCAGTTTTAGCCCAATCTTTTTGCCAACCGTCTTTTGGCAAAGGCGACCAAAACCTATCTTCTTCAGGATTAAACGAATAAGCGTCATCTCCTACCAACTCCAACATGGTTTCTGGGCGCATAGTGCGTACATAATGCAAAATACCTTTAGATGTAGACCAGTTGACCGCTAATTTTTTAGGAATATTGCTTGCAATAGCATCTAAATAGCCTTCTGACCCTACAATCTTCGTTGTGTTGCATGGAAACAACGCTTTTGCGTATGCTGGTGCAAGACTTATGTAATAAGGCAAAGAAATAATGCCAATCCAATAGTCTGATTCTGTAGCAATACCTTCTTCTGGCATATTGGTAAATGTATCAACGCAATCGAGTTGACCAAATAGCGTATGCAATGAACCATGTTGTAATAAAACAACAGATTTAGCGCCCATCACCTTTAAAAAGGGTAAAAAGCGTGCATATTGAATGATGTCACCAAAACCTTGCTCTGCTTGGACAGTAATGGTTTTCCCTAATAAAGACTCACCTCTCCATACAGGCATTTTTAATGGCTGATGATATGGTTGTGCTTGATTAGCAATAATCTCAGGATGCCATCTATATTCAAAAAGCCTAAATCCAGCGTCTAAGCGACCAGCATGGAGGTGTTCGTAGGCTTTCTTATATTCCGTGTGCGGGTTTAAAGTAAGAGTGCTAATAGTGCTTCCTCATCGTCTAATTCTGCTTGACGCTTCATTTCTAAGATTGCTAACTCTTGCTCTAAGCGGAGTTTTGCAGACCTTATTAATACAGCGTTTTGCAAGTCTTGTTGTTGCGTTACAAGATTAGCGATGTATCGGTCAATGTTTGCTAGGTTTGACGGTATATCAACGCTAACTTCTTGATTGGATTGTACTTTAGTTTGTTGTTTCTTTGCAACGGGTTTTGGGTTTACCAAATCTGCAATAGTTTGCTTACGGTTTTCAGCATCAGCTTTAAGTGCAGCAATACGCTTTTCTTCTGTTTGTCGCAGTTTTTTCTGGATACCTTTAAGGCGCTTTAATTCTTCCCGTGTATATGGTGCATCATCCCCGCCAAACTTGGTAGGTTCTACAGGGGTAATGACAATTTGAAATGCGTCATTTTGAAACGCATTAACCTGAAAAGCAGTTTGAAACACTATAGGACTACCCAACGGCTACCACTAGCTACAGTCACAGACTGACCAGAAGCTACAGTTACAGGGCCTACAGACATACCGCAGTCACCTGAAGCAATAGAATAACTTGCAGATACAGTCTTGCTATTGACTACTATGCCGTTACTTGCCCTTTGAATTGGGGCGGTTTGTGTAGTGCCATCAAAAGTATAGCTAGACGATTGGTTAGGCGTTGTAGTGCCTTGACCATAAGGTACATAGTTTGTAGTGTAAGTAAATGGCGCAGCTTTATTATTAAATGTAGTCCAATCGGTACTTGTTAAATAACCGTTTACGCTACCAGTAGCAGCAGCCATACTAATAGCTGGGGTTGCACCACCGCTTGAAACTACAGGTGCAGTACCAGTAACGCTAGTAACCGTGCCTACGCTGATTGAGCCACCAAGACTTGTGCTTGTGCCATTGATGGTGATTGCACTATTAGTTAACTGGCTATTGGCGATAGAACCTAATGTGCCACCTAAAGTTAAATTACCGCTAGAAGTTACCGTACCGCTTAATGTTATGCCGTTTATGCTACCTGTACCGCCTACGCTAGTAACAGTACCACCGCTAGATGGGGCGGTATTGGTAATAGTGAAGTTAGGGTATGTACCACTAGTACTAATCCCTGTACCAGCCGTTAATGCAACAGTTTGGTCAGGGGCAGTATTAGTAATGGTTAAAGTGCCGCTACCTGTAATAGGACTACCACTTACGCTAATGCCTGTACCTGCGGTTGCCGCTACGCTAGTTACTGTGCCAACGCTTACAGAACCACCTAATGCAGTTGAGTTTCCATTAATGGTAATAGTTGAATTAGATAATTGGGCATTAGTTACTGTGCCTGATAGGTCTGTAGTAGGAATAGTAGAAGCGGCTGTTAAAGCGCTTGTTCCGCTACCTTTTACATATCCTGTAAGGGTTGTTGTTCCAGTACCACCGTGGTCTACACCCAAAGTACCAGTAATGATAGAAGCTGGGACTGCTAAAGGCGTGGTCTGTTTTACATAAATATGACCAGCAGAAGAATCAATATAAGTTGCAATACCAACTTGTACTGTTATTCCTGTTGGCGGTACAGTATTCATTAACTGACCAGCAGAATAAGGGCTTAAATAAAGAACCTGCCCTACTGTAAATGTGCTTGTATTGACATTATCAATAGTGCCTTGTGATGTTACATAGCCAAAAGCACCATTAGCAATAGCACCATTTGTAAGGCCAATAACAGAAGAAGTAGCCGCTACATCAGCTTTAGCCAATGCAACATTAGGGTATGTTTGACCGCTAGAAGTGCCTGTAATGTAAACAGGACTGCCATTAGGAATGGTTGAGCCTGTGTTATTGATAACTTTAAAAATTAAGTCTTGGCTAATATGAACCGCTAATGCAGATGAATCATTGTAAAAAGCTAAAGCCTTTTCTGTGTTGTCGTACCAAACTCGACCTTCAGAATAAGCAGGAGCAGTTGTAGAAGTAAAGTTTTCGTAGTTGCTAATAGTTGGGTTAGCTTGAGTTGCGCCTGTAGCTAATACGACATTGCCAGTACCAGTTGTGCTTGTAGCAGGGAAAGCACCAACATCGCTATAAGTTAAAACGACTGTACCTGTATATCCGTTGACAGAAGTTACAGCATCAGTATTGTCTATTTTTTGCCAGGCAGAACCATTGTAAACAGCCCAGTCGCCCACTTTCCAATCTGTAATCCCATTAAGATTAGTGCTACCAGCAACAGATACAACATAGTAGTAACCCTTAGTGCCAACAGACGAAGTAAGAGTAGGAGTATTTGTGTTGGCATCCCATGTTCCTTGGTAACTTAAAGCGCCTAATACTGCGGCTGGTAATTGGCTTACAGGGACTGTGCCTGAACCGTCTAAAGTTGCTACACCATTGGCTACGCCTTTTGTTGCGGTTGCAACATAATCGCTAATAGTAACGCCTGACATTGAACCACCAGTAACAGATATGTTATTACTGTTTTGCGTGGACATTGTGCCTAAACCAGTTACATCGGTATTAGGAATGGTAGATGCAGCAGTCATGGCAGATGTGCCATTACCTTTTACATAACCAGTTAAAGTTGCAGCGCCTGTACCACCATTAGCTACAGGTACTGTTCCTGTTAATTGATGGTCAGCGTTCCAATCACTTGGGCGAACAACGGATGTGTCATCTCCGTCAGGTATCGTTGAAACCTTAGTATGCTTGACTGTAATAGCCATTATTGGACTCCAATGATTTTGCCGTCTTGACCTCTAACCACCGTCTTAGGGCGGTTATGTTGAGCATTAATTGTATCTACCAAAGCGGTAATTGCATTTGCCATTTGTGCGTTTCCTTGACCAATAGCATTAGCAATAGGTTGCATTGGGTGTTCCATAGCATGAGCCATTGACTCTTCAGTCATGTAGGCTTGTTCGCCATCAGATTCACCAGCAGAAATACGAGCAGTTTCAATCTTTGCGCCATTGTTGATATGAGCAAGAAGAACCTGGGTATTTCTTTCAGTCATCATCTTCATTTGAGCTACTTTTGCTTGCATTTCAAGGTCAGATTGATTTCTTTGTGCTTCTAATTGGAATTTAAGCTGATTTTCTTGAGCTTGGTACTCTTGTTTAGCTTTTTCTAGCTCCATTTGACCTTGTAACTTAGCTTGTTCAAGTTGTGCAGTCATTTGTAGCTGTTGCATCTTAGCTTGGCCATCCATTTGAGCCTTTTGAATCTCAACAGGAGGCTGTTTAGGTTGACCTTTAGTAGCTTCGTACTGTTTCTTCATGTCATCAGCAGTTTGGTCAATAATTCCCTCTAATTGCTTACCAGCTTTGAACGCAGTTACGCCAAATTTGAGCATTTCTAGCAACATAGGAGTCATTTCGGGCGCGGCCTGAGCAGTTGGAAGAGCCATAGACACAAATTGACCAACAGCAGCTAAAAATGCGGTTCTATCAGCTTTTTCTTGTTGTTCATCTTGGTAAATCATTGAGTCAGAAGTGACTTCAATGCGGAAATTCTTGGCTGCTTCGTCTCTTAGGAGTGCAATAGCTTGTGGAATGTACTGTTTGTCCTGGTCAGACAGTTGCATTGCGCCAGAAATTTTAACAAGCGTGTCATCAGTAAAGTGATTGCAGATAATCTGCGCTTTAATAGATAGCAGCGAGGTTGCAAAGTCTACAACAGCGTGTTGTTGGGTTTTGAGGCGACCTGCTGCGTTGTTTGACTTAATGATTTGTGCGCCAAGGGTTTCAGTAGGCTCTGTTTGACCACGCTGAATGTCAGCAATGCCCATTAATTCATAGATTTGACCTTTAACCTGGTCCATTGCTTGATAGCAAGACATCAATGCGCTTGCAAATGGGGTTAAATCGACTAAATCAATAGCACCTTTCATGCCTTGCTTTTCAGCAAAAGCCATCCAGTTAGATACTGGAATCATGGTGTTATTTTCGCCTTCAGAGAATAAGCGTTGTAGCTCACTTGCTGAGGCATCGTATACACCACGCACTTTAAGGGCGTTAATTAAGCCATCAATACGGTCACAAAGGACATCTAATTCTCTTGCTTGGTCTTGGTAAATAGTAAAGTCAGGGATTGGCTCTAAAGAATCTGTAGTCAGAGTTGCATAAAGTGGCTTTGGACAAGGCCAAAAGTTTTCTAATCCTAGTGGGTCATCACGCTCATCAATAATTTTGCCGAGGGATTTACTAATCCAAAGGACTTTGCCTGTTTCTTTATCCCAAATCTCGTATATCACCGCCTCATATACACCGTCATCAGATTTGTAGGATTGTTTTAAATCGTCAGGCTTGGTATCCAATGGGATTTTGTAGCCCATTTCTTCGCCAAAGCGTTCTACTAGGGCAGGGCGAGACATATAAACTCTACGCCATACTGCGGTTACTTCTTCCCAAGTACGGGCAATAGTATGTCCAAAGTCTCTCCAATGGACATAATCAACAGGACAGCACTCATACTCAATACGCTCTGGATTTTCGGTTTCAGTAGCTTCAGGAGTTTCTGCTTCATCACTATCCTCGGTTACTTCTAATCCGTCATCAGGTGTTCCAGCTTCTTCGCCCACGATATGTGGCTCGTAACGAACCCAGGCCACTCCTCGACCACCAAGTAAGCGGTCTAATACTGCGTTATTCATGGCTGACTTGTAGTCACCATAGTGTTCAATCTCAAACTCTAATGCCCTTTCGAGCATCATTGAGGCTACTCTGCCTATTGGGTCATTATCTCTAAACCTACGGCTAACATCAGGTCTAGGCAGTCTTGCAAAGATAGCTGGCTGAATAGTTTGGACATTGGACCAAAGTATGTTAAATCTTGCGTTAGGATTTCTATCGTATCTGGAATCATCTTTGTACTTTTTTACAATGCGGTCAACTCTGGCTTCCCATCGTTTATATGAGCGCTCATAGCCCATAATGGTTTTATACCAATCTTCGTAGGTATGATTGACTGTAGCTTTATCGTTTGCCATGAGTTGCCTTAATGTTTGAATATTTGGCGAAATGTTTGCTTATTTTACCTTTTTTATATCCTATTGTTTGTTTTTACCTTAGTCTCTTTCCATAACTCATTAAGAGATACATCAGTTTTGCCGACAAATACCCCCCGTATAGGCGTTTCAGGGTCAACTATTTTTGCTTCGTCTTTCCAAACAATCGCTAAATACCTAAAAGCATCAGCACCATGAGAAGTCCAATCATGGCGAGGCTTATCTCTGAATACCTTTTTATCCTCATCGTATTCTCTTTGATATTGGCGTAGACACTCTATGCCGTCAGTACACTTGTGGTCGAACCATGCCCTAGTAAGCGCTAACCTACTAGCCTGGATGCCGTCTTGAAGTTTTAAATTAGGGGTTATCTTGATTGTTTTTAGGGGTATTTTATCGCCTAGCTGTTCGATTACAGAACGATTAGAAGATAAAGTCTTGGCTCTAGCATCATGTGGCAACCAATGTGTACCGTATGTATAGCCCCGCTCTTCCTCTCTGGCTTGGATAATCCCCGCATAGAAGGCAACGGGTTGACCGTTAGAGGAGTGATAGTCAAGGAGTCTAATTTCCCCATGCACGACTTGATACCACCAGATTGCCGTATCGTCTGAATACCCCAAGTCCCATGCCGTATGGACAGGGAATAAGGGGTCATATTCGACATCGGTTATACGCCCTTGGTCTGTAAGCTGGCGCATTTCCTTACCATAGTAAGCCCCTAGGATTGCAGATTCAAAGTCACATTCAAATTCTTGAAGATATTGGTCTTGAGTCATTGTCTTGGCTGCGTCATCTAGCTCCGCCTTGTCTAATAGCCCCGTCTGGCTAGCTCTTAGGACTTTGACATACCAGCTCTTATCTTGCGTGGCATTGTTGTATACCTCCCAAAAAGCATTATGCCCTTTAGGAGTGCCTATAAACGTACACCAGCCCTTTCTGTCAGCAAGGAGGGGTCTAAGTACTGCTCCGAAGATACTAGGCTTCATATCAGCGTATTCATCCAATACAACCCCGTCTAGATATAGCCCCCTTAAGGCATCGGGATTATCCGCACCGAATAGCCTTATCCTTGCTCCATTGATTAGCTCCACCCATAGCTCCGCTTGGTTAGACTTAGACATGACAGGGCGTGAGTACTTAAGCAAGTAGTCGAAGGCGATAGTCTTAGCCTGTGACATATATGGGGCGACATAAGCATACCGCCCATCCTCTTTATCCTCTATCAATGCTCTATAGATTAAGTCATTAATACATAGGACAGTCTTACCGCACCGCCTATGGGCAACAATGACACTCCAACGCTCTTGTCTATCGTGGAAATCCTCAAAGACCTGACGGGGGCAATAGTCCAGCTCTACCTCTAATAATCCCTCGCTCACTCTGGGCGCTTCCAGCTGATTACCATGCGTTGCGGTGCTGCTTCATCTCCTACGCTCTCAACTCTGGCGAGCTTAGGTAAGTGATACTCCATTACGGCTTGCAACATTAAAAAGGCTTTCTCTGGGTTAGGCGGGACAATCCACACAATATCCCCGTTCTTGTCATATCTAATACATCCCTCTTTATCAGTCTTAGGAATACCGCTTGCTACTTCCTCAAGCCAATGTTGCATACGAGGGCTGTTCTTATCTACAAACTTGGCTATAGCTTCCTTAGCAATGGCTGTATGTTTATTAACAGCACCAACGGGGCGACCTTTTCCAGCGTTGGGAGGTGTTCTTTTCTTGGGTTTTACTATTGAACCATCTTGATTAATGGTGATTACTTCAGATGCTTTTGCTGTAGTTTCAGACATTCTTTATAGCTTTCAGTAATTAAGTATTTAATTAAACGCTAAGTCTTTGATTCATTTAGACGCAATATATCATAAATCCATAGTTTTGATGTAAAAACCACACTTATTAGATAGATTCGTAATATAAGCAAATATTTGTTTGTTTATCTGTAGTGATGCGCTACAGTCATGCTTAGCAGTAACGATTAACAGTCAACTAAAGGGGAATTTAAATGACTAAAAAACAAGCAGACCAAGAGAACGCAAGAGTAGAGTTAGACAAGATATTGCGTGACATCAATACAGACACAATCTATACAGTTTTACGCCATGTAAGCTCAAGTCGTATGCAAAGAGAGATTAGCGTAAAGATGATAGATGCAGGTCGAATCATCCATCTAGATTATTTAGTGTCTACAGCTTTAGGAATGAAGCAAGGTAAACACAATGGCATAGTAGTAAAGGGATGTGGAATGGATATGGGCTTTCATATTGTTCATAACATCCTTAGAGCTGTTAGTCCATCTAAGCAATATAGACATGAGTGGATTTAATCATGACTAATCTACAGGCAATGGCTTTATCTATTCTTTTGGCGGGATTTTTATACTTTATTTGGTATCTAACTGCCATACATTACATTTAAACGCATTACACGGGCTTTTTTAACTGTTTTATAAGGGGATAACATGATTACTAGCACTTTTACCTACGGCAACAATGTAAAGAACTTAGACGATTGGCAGAAAGATGCTAATCCTTGGACTATTACGCTTAAAAATGGGACTAAAAAAATGACAGTTCCATATTTCACAGGTCAAGCTGTTGAGATGATTAAAACCGAAGATGTTTTATGGTGTTTAGTATCTGATGCCAATATGACTGCGGATGGCTTTGACTGGTTTTGTAGCTGTTATGGATATAGCGATGACAGCAGAAAAGCGGAAACACTCTATAAGCAATGTGAGCAAACAAGGCGCAAGCTAGAGAAGTTTTTAGGGGGTTCTTTTGCCGAAATTATGGCAATGGATGAAGGTGAAATCAATGAATTATGCAAATAAGGGGTTTATATGTACGCTATTCGATTAAATAACGAGCCTGTATGGTTTACAGATGGGGAAGAGGAGTTATTCCACACAGAGAGCCACGCAATAGAGGCAATTAATGTAGAAATTATGGTTTGCGAAGAGGCTGTAAAAGCTGGATACATGGAAGACGCTGGCGGATTTGAAGACTATCGAATTATCAAAATAGGGGAATAAAAAATGATTCATGCAAACTTAATTACCTATCACCGCAAGCCTACATCTTACGAAATCAAATTCGGGCATGGTGCTACCCATTACAAAGACTTTAAGCGCTCACAATGTACTAAACCTAATGGATGTCGCAAACAATGGCTAATTTGCCCTGTTGACGGCTTACGCTATTACTACTAAGGGGGATTTATGACACAAGAAAAGAGACTTCAAGAGGTCAAAGAGCTGATTTGGGCTATAGAAAGAGACTTAGACCCTTATGAGCGTGGCGATTCAATGAATTATTCGGGTTACATGATGGAAAACGCATTAGACCTAAAAAACGCAGTATTTAATCTACTTAAAGGGGAATAAACCATGACTACAAAACAACCAAAGACCAAGCCATTGACTAAGGTTCAACAGCTTGAAAGGCAAATAGGCAATTTAGAGGAGGCTATTTATATGGCTTATAACGATACAGACGAATTGTTTGGCCCTTTGTATCTCATTATTCAAGAATTAGACAAGCCTGACTGTAATCGCTATATGGTTAAAAAATCTGTACAGGCTTTAAGGTCATTGCTTATAGGTAATCAAACAATGATGATGGAATGTGCTGGGCTTGAATATTAACTTTTAACTAATCAAGGGGGCTTGTCCCCCTCTCTTTTTGCGGGGAATTTTTATATGGTCTTTGACCTGAAAGGGTGGCGCTCATCCTTAGGACTTACACAAGAGGGCGCAAGCGCTTTGCTTGGAGTGCATAGGGTTACATACACAAGATGGGAAACGGGGGCGCAGAGCCCGCCTAATCATATTGGAATGGCTTGCTTACAATTCAAACAAATGATGGAAAAACGACCCTGATTGGAAAATGCTAGGAATTCCGATTTTCAATTTGGCGATTTTTTTGACCCTGATTTCAAAATGCCTGGAATTCCGATTTTGGATTAGCCAACAATATCTGGGTCATGGTATTTATTCATGGCCTTAGACAATGCCTCTTTACGCTTCATTCTTTGATTGGCTTTTTTATTCAGAATGGTGCTATCGTCTAATTCCAACGGAGGATTATGGTCTTGGCGCTTTTTTTGCTGTTTTTCGAGCGTTGATTCTTTGTGCGAGCGCAACATAGCATTTTCTGGCGGGTAATCTCTTGTCATATGTTTCATTACATATCCTTCATTTTGTCAGTAATGACTTGTTTTCTTGTTGGTTTTGCTGTTTTTGCGGATTCTTTAAAGTCTTTAGCGGTTGGAGCGCCTTTAGTGCCAGGTTTACGCATCTTTTCGCCCGAACCAGCTTTAATTCGTGCTTGTTTTGCGTGAATGTTTGCGTATAGTCCTGGTTTCATTAGCATTTCCACCTTGCTCTTGCTGCTTTTCCTCGTTCCCCTGTCCATCCTTTAGACCTAGCGCAAAAACTATCATGCCTAGAGCCTGATGCCTGGGGTGCTTGTAAGTTACTGCCGTTTTTAGCGTTATAAGCTGCTCGACCTTTAGCCGTCATTCCAGCGCCTTGTTCAGTTGGCAGATAATTTTTACCTTTGCCGACTGTGGTCTTTGAAATAGGTTTATCGTGCTTTTCTACTGCGGCACGAATTTGGTCTTTACGACTCATTATGCGTTGGCTTCTACATATTTAGAATACTGCTCTTCCAACTTAGCTTTGCGCTTGCCTTTAGCATGGGTACGCTCTTCGGACAATGCTATTGCCAATGCCTGTTTTTTAGGCTTTCCCGCAGCTACTTCAGTTTTGTAGTTTTTGCCGACTGATTGAGCCGAGCCTGATTTGTCCATTGGCATATTGAGTCCTATTTCAAAAAGCGTAGTTTGTAAGTGGTTGAATCTATTTGGTCTGCAATTGCATCTACCAGATTGCATAATTGTTCATCTTGCGGCAAATCTTGGCGGGCTTCTTTTACAAACTTTTGCAGGCTTTGTAAGTATTTAATTGGGTCTTTTGGCTGGTGATATACGCTTGGGAAAGTCGTAATCTTGTCGTATGCGCCCATATAGGCTTCAACATAAGCGTCTGTAAGTTCTACAATTCCATCATAATATTCGCCCAAAGCCATGTGTTTACTGAAAGAATCGGTAGACCAATGGAAAAAGTGGGTGTTTGTCGCTGAGTGCAACAAAGTGGCGGCAAACATAGCAACATTATCATTCATAGAATTACTCCATTTTTAACGATTTTAATACTTCTAGGGCTTCTTCGCTTGAATTTACCCTGTATAAATGCCCACCTTTCCAACCAGCTATAAACTTAATTTGGTCAGGTGTAAACTTTTTATCAGCACCATCTTTTACTTCCATTAAAATAGTGTGTCCTTCATAAGCCACAAGTAAATCGGGTATACCCGCTCCTACCATGTGTAATAAGTGGACATCAGCACCATTATCTCGTAGCGCTTTTACAACACTTGCTTGATTTTTATCTACTTTTTTGGCGAATGTCATATTTTAGGTTAGTATTTGATAACTTATTGATTATAGGGGATTTTTAATGTCTGGCTACCATTTAACGGATGAACAATGGATTGAATCTTGGAATAAGATTGGCAGCCCAAGTGAATTTGCAAGAATACACGGAATAGCAGTTAGAAATGTAATGGCAAGGCGCAGGACTTTAGAAAATAGATTGCGTATCAAATTAGATACATTTAATAGCCAAAATCCAGCCTATACAAAAAAAATACAACAAACCCCTGGCAATGTACGCAGAGGTATGGATATTGAAAAGGGTCGAGTCATTGTATTTAGTGATGCGCACTTTTGGCCTGACGAAACAACTACAGCCTTTAAAGCGCTCATAGAGATGATTAAAGAGTATAAGCCTACTGCCATAGTCTGTAACGGTGATGCTCTTGATGGCGCTTCGATTAGCCGCTTTCCTCGCACCGATTGGAGTAAGTTGCCAACAATGAAAGAAGAATTGGAGGCTTGTCAATATTTCTTGGGCGAAATTGAATCAGTAGCCAAAGGCGCTAAATTATTTTTTCCAATGGGAAATCACGACCAACGCTTAGAAGCTAACATTGTGGCTAATCTTCCATCTTTTGAAGGTATACCTGGCACTAGCCTTAAAGATTATTTTCCTATGTGGAATCCTTGTTGGTCTTTTTGGGTAAATGAAGATACTTGTATCAAGCACCGTTGGAAAGGTGGATGGACAGGCGGCAGAAATAATGCTGTCAACTCTGGTGTCAATATGATTACTGGGCATACCCATGTGTTATCTGCCATTCCATTTAATGACTACAACGGTACACGCTGGGGAGTTCAAACTGGTACGCTTGCCGACCCTAATGGTCAACAGTTTAGTTATACAGAGGACACCCCCAAAGATTGGAATAGTGGCTTTGTAATGCTATCTTTTGAGCGCAAGAAATTATTGCAGCCTGAAATGATTAGAGTATGGGGTGAGGATGAAGTTGAATTTAGAGGCAAGATACATCAAGTATGAAACTAACCGCCCCTATTCTTCGTAATCTGTATTCGGCAATTTATTGCATGAAGCCTTTTGATAGGTGGAATATGCCTTTACCAGAGCAGATTAATTTTGTTGTGGATAAAGACCAACAGGTAATGGGTAGTTATTTATATGATGATGGCGAAAAGTATGAACACACCATTACTATTTCGTCTGCCCGTTGCGGTCATCTTGATACTGTGATTCGTGTTTTGTGCCATGAATGTATCCACATGAGCCGTCACAAATCGAGCAAGTGGACTCATCACGATAAGGAGTTTCGTAATAGAGCGCACCGTATCTCGTCTGAGTTGGGTTTTGACCCTCTAGAGCTTTAACTCTGTCTTCCGTAGTAAATGTAGTCATTAGCCAATTTCCTTTCCAAGTTTTTCGCTGACTCGCTCCAATAACCTCTCACAGGATATTTCGTATTTTCTTTCAAAACCTTTGACACCCAATCCGTGAAGCCCACTATTTCCCCGATGGTGTTCTGGGCATAAAGGCAAGATTGGGGATGTAGACCGTTTAGCTCCATACCGTCTAACATGATGGAGTTCTGACGGGCTGCCTTCAATCCCAAAGTATTCGGAGCATAAAATACATCCGAGTTCTGCAATCTTATTGAGAGCGTTCTTTTCATCTTTTGTCGCCATCAGCTAATTCGTACCATAGTTTGTACCATTCTTTAAAAGAACCAAAACCTAAACCGCATTTAAAAGGTTTGCCGTCTGAAGTGTATTGCCAAAACTCTTGTATGTTAGTGCCATTATCTGTATCACCTATGATAACAACAACCATAAACTTAGGGGTTGCTGCTAATGCTTGCAATAATCGCTTTTGGCCTTCACTTACTTTTTCGCCAGGTCGTTTCCATTCCATGATTAAAAAGTGACCATTGCGTTCTGCAATACCGTCTACATTGCTAGGCACAAACGCAGGATTTGCGGAGATTAGTCCTTTAAACTCCGCATAGTCTGTATGCGTAGCAAACATATTGCGCATTAGTTTCGCAGCCATTGTTCCTTCAATGCCCTAACGCTGGCAATCTCCAATCTAATAGTTTCATCAGCTAAGTCGTGGGCTATTTTGGTAGCTGTTTCATACTGATTTTTTAATGTTGCATTGTGATAGCATTTAAGTAGTTTTTGTATACGCAAATAGTTTTCAGAGTAATCGTTCATCTAGTCATTCTTTCAATATTACGGTTAGTTGCTTGTTCTGTACGCCATGCTTCAAATCTCATTTTAGCTGCTTCTAATTGCCATCTAAGTGCTTCAGCTTCTTCTGTCGCCAATCCAATGGCCTCACATAACTCTTGGTAAGCCTGCGATTTATACGCATCCATCTCTTTGCCCCCAATCGTTGTTGCTTCTGATTTAGACATTTCAATAGCTTTAAGACTGTGTTTAAAAGCCTCGAATTGAGCGAGGTTACCTTTCGCCTTTGCATACGCTGGCGATGTTTTAAATATGTAGTCGATAGCGTCATTTGGGTCGTAATCTTTCATTTAAGATTCATCCATAAACCAATTTGAGCTGCTGCGTAACCAAGCCAAATAAATGCGTTAGATGTCGACCCTTTAAAGTATTGTGCTAGTCCTACGACTAAATACCCAAACCCCGTTGCTGCGACAATGATTTTTTCAATATCCATTTTCCCCATTCTCCCCTGTTTCCTAATGTGTATTGCTCTTGAAAATCTGCAAAATACTTGTGCAAGTTTTCTTTTTCAGATATGTAATTGCGAAACCACTTCAAACCTTTTTTGTGTCGTAAATAACACAAATATCTTACAGCGCACTCATGCCTAGCTTGTTCATACATTTGCGTTTAAGGCTATCGTATGAGTCATAACCAGTACCCAAGACACCCAACTCCCTTGCTTTGGCCTCAATACCTTCGTTAGAAAACATCCACTTTTTATCAATCTTTTCTTTCTTGGGTTCAATTACCAATTCATCCTCATACCGCTCACCATTAAGCCAAGTGCTTGCATGGGGTATAAATTCTAACTCAGTTTCTTTTGATTTCCAGTATTCGCAATGTGTGTTAATAGCTTTTGCAGCCATAAGTTGTTGTTCTGCGGAAAGTTTTTGCCAGGCTTTTCTTGCAGTTGCTTTAGCAATTTTTCGTGGATATAAAGACCAGAATTCATCAAACATTCCTGTGATACCTGTCAAGTGGGTTGTTAATCATTGATTGAAGTAATTGGTCAATAGTGAACCAATGTGTTTCTCTCATACCGTTATGCCTATAAACCGTAAAACTCATTGCATAACTCTTGGCGTCATTGGTGTTGGTGGGCTTGGCGGTACTATGTAGCCTGTGTTGCCAATCACCGCAGTAGTTACACCGCTTGGTGTTTGTATGATAACTTGACCTGGATATAGCGTAGCTATTTGAGTGGTAACTCCCATAGGGTTTACAAATTGTGCTGTGTTGCCGTTGATTTGGACTGTTCCCACATTATAACCTTGAGCATTAGTCATTGGAATGGTCTGTGCTTTTAAATTTGTTGCACATGAACCTACTGCCATGCCACAAACAAAAATAAATATTAATTTTAATTCTTTCATTTAAATCCCCTTTAAATACTCGTTATTGAGTACTTAAAGTTTCTTATTATTTTGGAGGGATGTAACTAAGTATTTTCCCTAGTGTTGTATTTTTGATACTTATAGGTATTAGTTAGGTTTAGTTATTAGTACCTATAGGTGTTAGTAAGGTTTAAAGCTACTTCCAAGAGGTTTAAGCGAACCTAGCCTACCTAGGTTTGCCTTCAAATGCTTCCATTGAGGAATCGCATCACCCGACAGTCTTGCATGGTATAGGCACTATCTTCGCCACCTATATTGCGCTGTTTCAACCATTACCCCCAGTAGCGCTTTTAATCCTATCCCCTGGTATGTCGTTAGAGCCTCGAGATAGGAAGGTGATTCTACTCCTCGTCTAAATCCTGTTGCAAGCCAAATGCGTTGTTTTTTAGCAACTCAGGCCAAATAAAATGCCATGTTCCTGGAAACATATCTTGCCGTGTTACTAAACCCTTACTTTCTTTTTCAATTCTTGCGGCAAGCATTAAAAGTTTTCCATGAGGAATACCATTATCACGCCATTGGGCTACAGATGCAGATGAAACTTTACAAATCCTAGCAACTTTGTTAGTGCCACCAAGCAAATCAAGAATTGCTGATTCAGATATTTTTAATTTGTTCATTTAGTAATCTTAGCATAAAAACAACAAAACATAAAGGTGTTGACAAAAGTGCAAAGATAGCCTAGTATTATTTCTATAGCAATTTTGCTATGCCATTTAAGGGGATTTATATGGGTGAATTAAACCAACTAATGTTAGAACACGAAGAATTTTTAGAATCAGCTTTAGATGACATGGAGTACGGTGGTGAACTTACACAAGAACAAGTTGACTGTATTCGTCAAGCCTGTGGCAAGCCACGCAATAGCCAAGTAAATCCTGTGCTGCGTGATGTTATCAATGACTTTGGCAGAATCTTTGGAGGTGCAAAATGATGCAATCAGAAAGCATTGCTAACCTAGCCAAAGCACTATCAATCGTACAAGGGAAACTAACCCATGCTAAAAAAGATTCTGCTAATCCTTTTTTCAAAAGTAAATATGCTGACCTTGAGTCTGTTTGGGATGCTTGCCGTGATTTGTTGGCTAGTAACGGTTTGGCTGTGGCTCAATTCCCTGGGACTTATTGCGAATTAGACAAGTCCATGTCTTTAACAACTATGCTGACCCATTCTTCTGGCGAGTGGATTAGTCAAGAAATGTCAGTACCCGTTACAAAGCCTGACGCACAAGGCGCAGGCAGTTGTTTAACCTATATGCGTAGATACGCATTAGCAGCAGTAGTAGGAGTAGTGCAAGCAGACGATGACGGTAATGCCGCTTCGTCACCTAAACCAGTAGTAAAAGCAAAGGATATTTAATCATGGCATATGTACCAAAAGAAGGTTCTGGGAGTTTATTTAAAAATGACCGCAAAACGACAGAAAATCACCCAGACTATACAGGCAGCATTATGGTCAATAACCGTGAACACTATCTATCTGCGTGGGTTAAAGAAGGCACAAAGGGCAAGTTTTTTAGCGTATCTATTGGCAAAGAAAAACAACCTAAAGGCTTTACTGAAGCAGGCAGTAATGAGTTGCCTAAAAACACTTTAGAAGATGATGTACCTTTTTAGAGGATAATATGAAAACCGTTATTAATGACATTATTCAGCAAAACATTGAGTCAATCCACGATGAGGATTTCCATGTTGATGAAACAAGGCAGTTAATATCTATGACTACTGAGGGGTTGGTTAGTGTTATTAATACGGTAGTCAAGGTAGCTGCGGACAAAGTAACAGATGCAACCGAAAGAGAAGCAATCTTAAAGATGGTTAACTAGATGCAAATAAGGGGAAATTTATGTCACAACATTGGTATTGCGCCAAAACAGGCGAAACACGCTATACAACCATTGGCAAAAACGGAAAAGAAAGAAACACTACACTCAGGGATGCCAAAGCAAACCCAGGTACACTTGTCCCAAGCGTATCTACAATTAATGGACAATTATCAAAAGATGGCCTTAATACATGGTTGCAATCTGAAGCCATAAAAGCTGCCGCAGAAAACCCAAGGGGCGCAGAAGAAACCGAAAAAGAGTATGTAGATAGAATTTTGGTTCTTGCCAAGCAAAAATCCCAAGAAGCCATGACTAGGGGTACTCTTATACATGACTTCATAGAAGCGTTCTACAACCAAGAATATATGCCAGAGATGCCAGCGTATGTCCGTAAGGTAGATGAGGCCATCACAGCCCATTTTGGCACTCAGCTATGGATTCCAGAACAGTCTTTAGTCAACCAAGAAGGTTATGGCGGTAAGTGCGATTTATATGCCAAGCCTAAGCATGATTTCAATGGGGTCGTAATTGACTTTAAAACTACGGAGAAATCCCCTGGTGATTTAACACCCTACCTAGAGCATACACTACAGTTAGCAGCTTACAGAGAGGTTTTAGCCCCTGCTGCACGATGCGCCAATGTTTACATTAATGGCACAACTAATGAAGTAGCAATTTACGAACATAGCGAACAAGACATCAGAGATGGGTATGAGATGTTCTTATCGTTGCTCAAAATATACAAACTCAAAACTGGGTTAAACTAATCAACGGGGGCGAGGTGATTTTCCCCTTTTCACCTACCATGTCTGTCCGTGCAGACCGCCCCCACCCTATTCGGGTGTTAAGCCGCCAATGTAGGATGCAGTAATTGGGTAATTTTGCGGCTTTCTCGCCCATTGGTAGCAACTGCCAAATACAACCCTGTCTCTTATTTGCAACACATAGGGTTTATCCCTATATTAAAGTGCATGAAATTTTAAGAAACTAAGTTTTTAAGGGGAAACAAATGAAACAAGACATAACTTATACAGTCAAAAAATGGTGTATTGACTATTCAGACCTTATTCCACGCCATATTGGCAAATACAAAGTAATGCCATTGAATGAAAAAGAATGGTATTTCCAGACTGAAGAAGAAAACCAAGACGGTTATGCTGTTTATGAAAACGACAAAATAGTTTACTTGTCATCAGACCCATATGAAGCAAGCAATGAATTTGATAACCTAGTTTATTTGGAAGCCGAATAATGGAAAAATTTGGGCGCAGAGTATTTGAGGGTGAAGCCCCATGCGACAAGTGTGACCAGGCGCTTGACTGTAAAGAATATGAATGGGCTTGCAGAGCATTTAGCTTTTATGTACTTCATGGCACATTTGAAGAGTACACAGTCAGACACCCTACTAGGGGTATGTTTAATAAGATATTTAAAGAAGATGATAAGGCACTTAAAAACTACCTTAAATCAGTTAAATCTAAAGAAGAAATGGGGATACATGACCTCTTTGAAGAATGATATGTTTAAGCTGCAAGGTCAAATTGACAGCGTAATAAAGATTAGTGGCACATCTTTAGAAGCTAAAAGACGCATTGTTGCTAACTTTAATCCATTGTTTTATGTATTTGGTTATGAATTGCAACAAAAGCCTTGGTTAAATTATGGGGGGAAATATGAATGAACCAGTAGCGTGGATGTATGAAGATGCAAACGGAACAATGAAAATGCTTAGTAATACTCGTCTTGAAGAATGGGTAACTAAATTTGGATGCAAAGAAATTCCACTCTACACCCATCCAGCAAAGACACTAACAGATGAGGAAATACTTGTTTTAGCAGAAACATACAAAAATGGTTGGGTTGAGAATAACTTTGAAAGACAGTTGTTTATGGATGCTGAAGCATTGGTTTTATTTGCTAGAGCAATACTAAGAAAGGCACAAGATGGACATCAGAGTTGAAATAGTTAAAGAGAATGAAGATGGGTCAGCAGACGCATTAGTACATTTTGATAAAGAAGGCCTTGGAATGTTAGTAGAGGCTGGGGTTATTAGCATATTGCGTCAATACATTGACCAAGAAAAAAAGAAAGCTAAGAAAGGTAAAAAATGACAGTATTTTTAAGTCTCATGGCTTTAACAGGCATGATAGTATGGGTAGGTGTTTTTGGCATTATTTTGTTAATTTGGATGGAGAACAGATGAATAACGAATACATATACACACCTGTAGGCACAGACATTACTGTACGCTGGCGTTTAAATGGTTGGATTCCACCGTCTGAATTACCAGAATACTTAGCTAAATGGAAACATTTTCAAGAGTTGCCATTACGCAAACTTGATGACCAAGCTAGAAAAGAATACGAATTAGTAATGAAAAAAGCTAAAGTAATGCGTGTGCGTTAACCATTTTTAGCCATATCAAGGGCTTCAGCTTCTTCCCTGTCTACTCTTGCAAGCCATCCCTTACCAAAGATAGGAAAAGTCTTTAGTGACTTGTAATATTCCCGTCTAGCTTCAGAGAATTTTGCGACAAGATTTGCGCCATTACTGGATGAAATAAGTCCTCTTGTTGTTGGGCCGATAACTCCATCAGGTACGCAGCCAATAGCGGACTGAAGCAGTTTAACGCTCCTTCCTGTCCCTGCGTTAACTCCCATTGAAAAGACAACAAAATCGAGTCCTCTAGGTAATACTTCACAATAGCAAGGTCTCCAGTATTTTAACTCGTACATAGGGGCTACATCGTCTTTGGTGAGGTCTTTCATGGTCTTTACAGGATGACCTACATACTCTTCCCAAACAGCCTTAGTGACCCCTAAATTCGTTTCACCGCCAGGGTCGCTAGGATGATTAACCCAACCACCCTCAGACTTTAATACTAAATCTAAACACTCTTTAAAATTACTTGCCATTCTTCATTTCCATAATTTTTTCTGCTGTACGACCACCAAAGTAAGCTAAGAATACGATTTGCCCCCATTGACCTAATAGTTGGACATAGGATTCAGTAGCATTAAATCCAAAGGCTGACATCATTGCAAATAAGAAATAGCCTGCAAAGATAGCAATTAAAGCCATTGGGCGAATGTTTTTAGATAACCAAGAATCAGAAGCCATGTCTGATTCCCAGCGTTTAGTGATTTCTTGTTGTTCTGCGGTATCTGCTGCAATTCTGGCTAATTCGCCATTCTGTTGCATTTCTAACAGTTTGAGTTTGGCTTGTTCAGCTTGTGCAGGGTCAGGGAATACTTTGTCAAGTATCTTACCGCCAATGTCTAATAATGCACCTAATGGAAACATAAGAAATCCTTAAAATTTATAACCCCAAGTCAAATACCAAGCTATTACTGCTGCTGCTGCAAAGCAATAAAACTGCACTCTGCGTACTGCTTTGATGTCATGTTGATATTCTTCGTTGTCTTTGCGTTGCATATTTTCAATGTCTAATTTAATTTTTAAGACTGCTTCCCATTCTTTTGCGCCATATTTTTTTACAAAGTCTATCTTTAACTTGGCTTCTTCATCACTTATTTGCTTCTTATGCTTCCAGGACTCTAAGGCTTTAATTAATGCCCGTTCTTTTCTAAACTCTGCTTCTCGCCTTGCTCTTAATCTTTCTTGGGCTTGTTTGTTAGCAACATCCAAGCCATCTCGCTGTATGTTTTCAATAGATTGAGATAAGCCTTTGCTTGCGGTTCTGCTTGCTTCAAGGCTGTCTGTAAGGCCTTTGACACCTTCAGATATTCCGAATGGGTCTGCCACATCATTTACTTGTGAAGTAATGTGCTATAAAACCGACAACCGAACTAATGCCTGATACGACCATCATGCCAACCCAAAACCCACCCCTGCCTTTATTAGCTAAAGCAAGCAATTCCTCCATGCCAGCTTCTAGCTTGTCAACTTTTTGAGTTAATGTGTCAACCTTTTCCCAAAGTTGTCCATAGCGTACAGGGTCAATTTCAAAAGACATAACTAACTCACTTTTTAGTTGTATTGCGAGTAGTCGCTTTTTTAACAGTTTTACGGGCTACTTTTTTAGCAGCAGGCTTTTTAACAGGCAAGTCAAAGGTTTCAATTTTAGGTTGAAAGCCAAACTTATCTAATATCCAGGTAAATGTAAAGTTCATAATTATCCCCAAACTGGTTGCGGTTCAGTAGGCCAAGTAGGGTCTGTAACTGGACTAATTACATATCCTCTAAGGATTGCTCGGTAGTTGTCAAAAGCGGCTTTATTAGTAATTTGCACATCAGGCAATACTGACCAATCACTAGCGGCTAAAAGTGCTTTAGCTTGTGCTTTACAAGCGTCTTTTTGTGCTTGTGTAGTAACTGCGGCTAAATCGTAAGTTACCTCATTGCCGTTTGCATCGTAAGCATTATCTTCAATAATAGAAATTACTTGTGGATAAAGTTTAGTAATGGCATTTGCTATGTTTGAGTTCATCCTGCAATCTCCATAAGAGTAATTGATGACGGAGCAGTTCCAGTAGCACTTTGATAATTATTTATCCATGCTTGAGCATTATTATTGCCACTTGCTATTTGTAACTTATATGTTGTAGCCGATGTAGTGGCTGGGGAATCTAAATAAGTCATGTTTACAGATTGATTAACTTCTAATGTAGTTTGTGTCATGCCAGCACCATTTACATAACAAATAGATGTACTACCTCTTATTAAAGCAATGTTTAAATAAGTATTATTTGTTGATTTTCCACAATTATTGGCTGAAACAATACATAAAATTTTGCTAGTTGAAAACTTTGGAGTAATAGTTATAGAGCTACTGGTAACATCAGTAAAAGTGCTTGTAGATACACCTTGAAAACCAGACCAACTTCCGCTAACCACTTGCAACACACTACCAGCACTAGCTTGTGTAGTAGCGTTGTTAAATGTTAGACCATTAGTCCCATCAATAATCATTGACATTATGTATTCTCCGCTGGTAATGGTTCATTCCCGTCAGCCACCCATTTTAGGTAGGCTTGGTAGTCTGTGTTGGCTTCGTCAAATGGAATAAATGCGTTATCGCTTGTACGAATAACACCATTGTTTCGGTCTGTTAATTTATACATATCTTATAACTCCGCAGAAGCTGAAAAGTGATACAAAACCGCATAACTATTAACAGTTATTGATGCACCGCTGGCATTGTATATGTTGAAATTATTTGTAGTCGCAGCCGCCAATCCACCTGAACCTGATGTTAAATCAACCCCTGACCAGCCATTACTTACTACTCCTGTGGTGCTACTTGTGTAGCTATAAATGGTTGTTGTTGGTGCGGCTCTTTTAGTGACTTTAAATGCAACTGAACTAAGACTTTGCGATGTTGAGCCACCACCACCACCAACATAACTTGTTGAACCTAAACCACTAATAACAGTTGAAGCAGTATTATTTGTTGGTACTTTTACACCTTCATAGCTTGTCTCATAATAGCGTTGTGCTAATTGCAATTCGGTAGTGTATTGACGATACTCAAATCCAGTAGCACTACTTCCTACTTCTAGTTGAACACCAGTAATGTAGAAAGTTGCTCCGTTTGTTCCTACTACGGATGTTGCACCAGTAGGGGCAAGATAAAGTGAAGATGACCAAGTATTTGCCGTTCCTGAAACAGTAGAACCAGCACCTAAAGAAAAGAATACTTGCATCCCTGCCGAATTATCTGTGTACCAAGTTGAGCCAACTGTCGGTGCAGGGACTGTTACTGAAATTGAAGTCCAAGTGTTTGCAGATGAAACTGTGTAGCTAAATGGATAAAATTGATTATTTGCACCATTCCAAACAGTACCGCCAAAAGTTCCAGTTAGGCTTGTGTAAACTTGAAACGACAAAGTTACTGTTTTTCCGCTTGAAGTTCCCCATCCTAAATCAGCAATGTTGTAACCTTCAATAATTTGCTTGATGCCAAAATATTCACTAGCACCTACTGTGTAAGCTGAAGATGATGTTACTTTTAGGCTATTAACAAACCCTGCTGGGGCAGTAGATACTTGTTGGACTGTAAATTTAGATGCCTGTGAACCATAGCTTGTCCATCTATCTAAACAATATGTAAAAGACCCTGTGCCGTTACTAACACTAGCACCAGCATTTCTTTGGTCAATTACCATCGCACCATTGATAATGCGATTCTTCATAATAGAAGCGTTACCAGCACCTAATACACCACCAGCCGTACTTGTAGTTATTACATCAGCGTTTACTGAACCATAAGGCATTATGCTACTCCTTTAAGTGCTTGGATTTCTAATGCTTGTGCATCTACTTTAGCGTTTAGTTCTTGAATAGCGGCAGTTAATGTAGCTACTAGGAATGAAGTATCAATACCTTGATATTCAGGCACTTCTTTTGTGCCAATTACATTACCTTCTTCATCCATTTCATTTACAGTTTTTACCGCATCTTTTTCACCAGTAACGGCATCAGGTACTACGGCTTGCAATTCATGGGCAATAAAACCCTGTGAACTTTCACCATTAGATTTCCATTTATAAGTAACTGGTTTAAGTGCTGAAACAGTAGCTAATGCACCTGTCATTGGTGCTACATCTTCTTTTAGACGATAGTCAGAAGTTACATTGTATGAAGTTGTAGTTCCGTTAGTTGTAATAGAACCAACAGGAGTAGCGGCTGTGTAATGGAAAAGAATTAATTGTCTAGCAGTATTATCTACTCTTACAAGGACTGCACCACCATCAGATGCTCTGTCATTCCAAGCGGATACTGCCCATGCCAAACTTGCACTTGATGTTTTAGATGATAAAACTTGGTCACCTGACCAGCCACCAGTTTGTGTTGTATTAACTAAAACATTACCATCCGAAGTAATACGCATCCGTTCTGCATTGTTAGTGCCTAATGCCAAAGGATTTGTATTTGCAGTAAATAAATTAGTAGCAGTAGATGTACCTTGCAAGTAAGCCTGACCTGTACCGCCAGCCATTACACCAAGAATACTATCTGTTGTTCCATTTACTGCTAATACATTACGATTAGAAGAAGTAAATGCAGGGCTTGAAGTGCCTACACCAACATTCTGTGCAGTTGTAATAGTTACCGCAGTAGTAGGGGTAGAGCCTGACTGAAGTTGCAGGATGCCAGTAGTATCGGCTGATATTGCCGCACCGCTTGTAGCGTTTCCTGCGTTAAGGGTAGTTGCCATTATTTATCCTTTAATTTCGTCTATTTTACAAGATTACCCAGCGACTTGTGCTAGAAACTGTAACTGTAACACCTGAGTTAATAGTGATTTCTCCTACACTTTCTGCTGATTTAGACGCAGGAATTGTGTAGTTTGTAGTAACTACTCTTGAATTTTCAACAAAGACTGTATCGCCACCACCGCCAGTAGCGCCACCACCTAATTGACCCCATGCGCCATTGGCATAACCTTCAAACTGGTTAGTAGTGGTGTTATAACGCATTTCACCATCTACGGGTACGGCAGGGCGTTGAGCAGTTGTACCTTTAGGAATGAGCATAAACTCATTACCGCCAAAGGTAGGGTTTACAAAAGCGGCTAGGAATTGGGTGTAATTAACAGCATCGCCAGTAGTTGTTCCAGCCGCAAGATTAACAATCTTGTTGCTGTTCATGTCCAAATTACCAGTTGCAGGGGTTTGACCGTCAGATGCTAATGAATTAGTTAATGCAGTTGCAATATCTGTCAGCGTGTTATTAGCCCAAGTAGAGCTAATAGTTGTGCCTGTAACTACGGGATTACCCGCAGGAAGGTTATAAGTACCGCTACCGTTTCTACTCATTTTGTTTTCCTTTAGATTTCTTAGGAGATTTTGAACCAGCCCTCATAACCGCAGCAAGTTTGTTTAACTCATTTTGTTTCATTTTTGTAGATGCCATTCTTGAGCCTATTGCTCCAGCAGTAGCAGCAAGACCTAATGGTGCGCTTGCAGCAGTAGCTAAAATAGATGGAATAGACGAAACAGCGCTAGTTGGAGCAAATCTACCAAACTGGCTTAATATGTTTTGAACTGTTCCGCCTTTAGCAGCTTGAACAATGGCTGCTTGTTCATCTGGGGTAAACAAACGCATTTTCTTAGGGTCTTTAGCTAAAGCACGGAGTTGATTGGTTAATGACTTTTCTATACCCATGCCAGCTTTGTCAATTTCTGCTCTTTCTGCCATGTTGGTAAATACTTCAGATTTACGCAATCTACTATAGGTGTCTCTAGCTTGTTGCCAAGTTTTAGCGCCTTCAGCAGACCCAGAAGAAATAGCTTCAATAGGAGCATTAACAACAAAATCATCAAACTTGTCTTTAAGAACAGTTGCAAGCATTTTTTCTTTAGGATTTTTGCTGCCTTGTCCATTGGCAATAAATTCTCTTAAAGATTGCAATTCCAACATATCTTTAGGTTTTTTAGTATTTGTAAGTTCTTGAAGTGCAACTTTAATATCAGGATGAAGTTTAGGGTGATAACCAAGTTCTCTTAAATCAGCGCCAATTTTGCCCATTTCTGCACCAAACACATCAGGTTTAAAGGCTGTTCCAGAGGCTTTAGTTGCAGCATATAGTTTAGTTGCATCAGCAGCTAAATTTTCAGCAGTAGGAGCAGAAGCAAGTATGCCTTTAGGAGCAAAATCTGTAGTTCTTAGCGCATTAGCCATGCTATTAACTACTGGCTTAGTGCTTTCCATAGTAGTTCTAAGAGCTTCTTGTACAAAAGGTTTTGCAACTCCAGCAGCTTGAGTAAAAGATGGTATTTCACCAATTCCACCTCTGCCAAATTTACCAATATAAGGAGGTAATTTAGAGGCCTCTAAAACATCGCCAATGTTTTCTAAAACATTAACTGAAGCAGGTGAACTAGGTACAAATTGAGTTTTTCTTCTAGCTTGTCTATAGTATTCATTTTGAGCTTCTGGGCTAGGCATTTGACCTTGCATAGCACCTTCTATAGCACTTCTACCAGCGCCATATAGCATAGAAACAGGTTGTGAAACCATGCCACTAGCAATAGTAGCTGGTACTTCATACACAGCTTTAACCTTGTCCATCATGGATGTTGTAGGTTCAGGCTGATTTATTGTTGGTCTTGCATATTGACCAACTACAGAAGGCACATCACCAGTTACATAATTAGACTGATTTGATGGTACTAAAGTAGTTGGAGGGGGTGCTTTTGTAGGTGATGGCAGCTTTTGTAATGCAGACTCCATCGCTTCCTTTGACATTCCGTCAGGAAACTCTACAGGACCTACTCCGACAATATCAACCGTTATAGTCATTATTGATTTACCCAGCTATTTGTTTGAGGATTCCAGCGTAAAGAAGGTTTATTTGCAGGGTTTGTGTATTCTTTAGAAACACCAGCTTTGTTTTTAGCCAATTCCATGCCACGCTGTAAATTTTCTTGAAATTCTCTAGCGTACTTAATAAAGTCTTTTTCGTTTTGTGCTTTATTAAGTTTAAGTAAAGCATCAGTAGCTTTTTGACCTTCAATTTCGGTAATTTGACCTCCACCTTTAAGTCTTGTAAAAGCATCCAAAAACGCTTGACCTTTAATTGCTTGATAAAGAGGGTCAAAAGAAGCTGTCTCAGTACCTTCTATAAATCTTAATCCAGGGAACATTGTTGCACCAACATAGTTTTCAAATCCACCATGAGGTTTTACACCTTCTACATATTTTTTAGTAACAGGGTCATACTTTTGATAAACAATTTCGCCTTTATCATTTAAACGAGCATCACCAATCATTTGGTCAATAGTTTTAATTGCGTTATTAGCCTGCTCCATAGCTCCTGGCAATGCTTTTAAATCAGCTTGACGCTGTTTTTCACTTTCAGTAAAAATAGCTTGATTAGCTTCACCTTGTTGTTTTGGAGACATACGAGGTGCGTTCATAGCACTTACAGGTACAGCATTGCCAGTAGCAGAAATAACTTGATTACCAGTTTGATTTGACATAGGTGCTGCGGCTGGTCTATTGGGCACAGGTGCTGCGGTAGGTGTAACTTGAGCAGGTGTTTGACTAGGAACGACAGGAACTTGTTGTGCTGGCGCACCTTGAACAGGTCTACCAGTTTGAACAGGCGCACCAGGAGGTTGCATACCTGTGTCGTATTGGAATCTCATTCCTTCCAATGCTGTGTAAGCTGGTTTTGTGCCACCCTCAATAAATGTATCTTTAGGGTTTGGAGAATTGTAATTTACCCAACCATGTCTGACGCTACCATCAGCCATAGGCATTTCTGCTTTTTCCCATTTAGGGCCTTCAGTCATGCGTTTAATACCCATTTGACGAAGAATTGGGCTGTATGAGCTTGCAGCAAACAAATTGGCTTGTTCGGCATTGCCAGGTACAGCAGCTTGGGCAGGTACAGCTTCTTTGAAAGCGGTAGGTTTAAGCATATCGCTTGTGTATGGCCCTGCCAATTCAGTAGTTTTTTCTGGTTGAGCGGCAACAGCCTCAGTACCTTTAAGAATCTGGTTATATTTTCCAATATCAGCAATTTCTTGAGTGCGTAATCTTTGAGCTAATTTATTTTGTTCAGCATCAGCTTTACTACCAACATATTGCGATGCGGCAATGTTAGCCATAGGCAAAATGTTTTGGAAAAAAGATGTAGGAACATATCTACCACTAACCATCTGGCCTTGTGGCTGTTGCGTACCTTGTTGCAACAACATTTGTGCCATTTGTTGTTGGCGATTTAATTGTTGTTGTTGGGCATAATCCTCTGGCGACATAGTGCCAGCTTGTCCAAAGTTATATTCATTTGCCATATTAGACTCCGTTTGCCATCATGTTACTCATTTCACCAGAGGACATATTGTTATAAGCATTACCATTTCCATAAGTAGGGTCAGGTATTACTTTTCCAAACGAATTAGTTGTTTCACCTAATCCTGGCTGTTTTTTCTGACCACGCAAAGCCATTGCCATAGCCATTGGATTCATTCCACCTTGTTGCTGAGTTTGACCAGCTTGCTGTACTAATTGATTTTGTTGTGCAAGCGCAGCATTTTGATTTTGTTGTTGCTGTGCAATATTTTGAAAAACAGGGCTTAAACCTTGGTCTTGTTGAGCAAAATATGGATTTACAGTAGTAAAGTAATCGTTCATAATCTTCTAATCAAAGGTAGTTTTTCAAAAAACACATACAAGTGTCGCAAATTTCCTGTGTTAATAACATCTGATTCAGAAGGATAAAACTCAACTGCATCACAATCAGCAAAACCACAATCGTTTTTAATCTGTTGTAATTCATCCCAAGTAATACCATCTAAACCATCTTTTCTTTCTATATCTAATCTAACTGCTTTACCATCTTGAAACGCATAAACTTTAAATTCATCTGATTCCCATATTGCAATACTGGGTTCGTAAAAGTAAGAGTTTATTTTTTCATCTGTTAATTGCATTAAAACGCCATCATTGCTGCGCCACCCAAGCCCATAAGACCACTATTCAAATTCTGTTGTGCTGCTTGTTTGGCATTAAAATCACCCATCTGAGCGTTATAACCCATTTGTGTTGCACCTAAAATATCAGCACCACCTGTTGTTGCTTGTTGTGCAGAGTTTACAAAAGTAGGATTTTGAACTTGTGAACCACTACGCAACGCACTTAAAGTATTAAGTGGCATATTGTATTTAGTCATCTCTTGGTTAAATGCTTGCTGATTAGCCTGCGAACCAACACCAAAACCTTGAGTAGTAGCGCCCAACAATAAATCGTTTTCTTTCATTCCTTGTTGACGCATGGCGTTTTCGTATGCCTTAGTGCCTGGTACAACACCTTGATTGGCTAACTGAGCTTGCATAGACTCACGACCTTGCTCAATTTGAGGAGCAAGGCGTTGCATATAGGCTTCTTGGTAACTTTGCCCAGGATTCATGCCTGTAGATGGCAAATTAGGGTTAAATGCTTGACCCATTGTGTCTTGCACTCGACCTAAAGCTGAATTAATTGTGCTGCCAAGACCTAAAGAAGTTTGATTTTGGTTATTTAAAAGTTGTTGACCTACATCAGAAAGGCTTGTAGTTGCAGTCCAAGTAGGATTGCCATATGGGTCTGTACCAGATTGTGTGTAATCTAAGTTGCCATAAGGTGTAACTTGATTTACACGATTGGCGGCAGTAGCTACTCTAGCCGCATCAAGATTGCCTTGTGCAGTTTCTTGCGCTGCCGCCCTATAATCGGGAGCTGCTGGCGCACTTGGCGCTGGGCCTAACCCTAGAAATCCACCACCACCCATGTCATTCTCCTCTTGCTGTTCTTAAAGGGCATTTGATGTCGAGCCAACGACAATCTTCACGCCTCATAGCCATAATCACTAAATCTCCATCCATATGAGCATCAGGGATTTCGGCTATCACTTTAAAACCAAGGTGTCGGTTCAATCTAAGGGCATCTTCATTACTGCCACATATTTGCCCAATTATAACGCTAACTCCTAGTTTATTAAAGGGATAATCGAAAGCCGCCCACAACAAATCTCGATTCATCCAATTTACTTCACCTACTGCCGCAATGTGCATTTGACACGCTTTTGGCATAAAACTGCAATATCCTACTACAGCTACTAAATTACCGTCTATTTCTTGCCCTATACATACTGTTTCTGTAGGCAATGGGTAATTCATCATTCTTACTAGCCAATCACCCATATACTGCTGATTTTTAGTAGTAACTTGCCTCAAATTACCCCACCTCTTTCCATTACATAGTCAGTTGAAGCCCAATGCAATTCAATGCCTTGTGATGCCACATTGATGTTGACTGAGCCACTAAACCCTAATCCTGTGACGCCTTGCCAAATTTTAGTAGTAGTAAGACCACCACCCCAATTTGCACCATCCCATTTAGAAGAATCCCAAATACCAGTATTAACAATATTTGGGTTAAATGCTATTTGATTAGTAAGTGGCTGTGTGTCAAAATCTACGCTAATACCACATAAAACAGTTGGCAAACCGTTATCTGTCTGTAGGATAGGGCGTACTAAAGTAAATCGTTTTGTTTGTCCTGGTGAATCAAAATAAGAGTAGGCTTGCTGTGCAGTTGCAACAATGTTACTACCAGCATCTGCATTAGTGTCGTAAAACTTACCTACAAAACCATTGCCACCAAAGTGCATATCTGAATCACCGCTTACTTCCCAACAATAAGCCTCAATACCTGTAAATCTGGCCCATGACTTAGTAATAGTGTGCATTACATACTGCTCCATACCATTATTGGTAGGAATAGATAAAATAAGCATATTTTCAGAAGCATAATAATTAATTTGCCATCCGTCTAAAGCATAAAAGTTAGTAGCTGCTTGACTTACAGCAAAATAAATCTTATCTGTAAGATTAATTCTAGGGTCTAAACGGCTAGATTGCAACGCAGAAGCTAATGGCACAAGTCCATCTTGAGTTAAAAGCAATAAATCGCCCGCCCATTTAAAAAAGCAGCGTCTATTAAATGTTTGTCCTAATTGCCATACGCCTTTAAGAAGCCAAGTTTCTGCCACATTGGGGTCTGTACCGTTATAAACAATGACTTCGCCCATAGAAGTTACAAATACTGCATAGTCATCAGCGCCTTGTCCAGCATCTAATGTCCATGTACCCATAGCTTGTAAATAACCAGCATTGCGAGCAATTCCGCCAAAATAAAGCGGCAAAGCAGCACCACCAATAGAGTCTACTGGCAAATACCAGCAAGTCATACTGTCTTTTTCTGTGAAATACAGTCTGTTTTTAAACAAATTGACATTAATAAATTTACTTGAATCAACGCCAGTAATACCGATAGTAGTGTATGTTCCTACTACAGTAGCATTGGCAGCAGGCGCAGTAGCCATTGTGTAAGTAAAAGTTGTTGCACCAGTTACTGTAATTACATAAGTACCGTTATAGTTTGCTTCAGTAGCACCAGAAATAGTAACTCTGTTTTTTGAAATTAAACCATGAGCAACAGCAGTAGTTACAGTAGCAGTTAAATTACCTGCGCCACCTCTTGTAATTGTTGTTATTGTTTGTGCGGTTGTTGTTGTGGCAATTTTAAACCAGCGTGTGCCATCAAATACAAGGGTAGGGTCAGAACCATTACAAGCTACTAAAAAGTGTCCTGCTTGATTTGTAAGGTTTACATGCTGAAATTTGTCGCTAGTTAAACCTGTAAAATACTCTACAGCCGTACTTGGCTTAGAGTCATAAATCTTAGTGCCAGCAGCAGCAAATAGTTTATATCCTGAATTCTCTGTGTAATTCATTAAAGACTTTACTTTTCCAGCAATGCCAGTAGAAGCCTTTGTATAGCCTTTTCTTAAAGTGACATCAGTAGGAGTAGGAAAGAAATTGATTAACTGCACCGCATCTAGCGGTTGCATATTAGCCAATGAATCCCTAGCGTTCCAACCTCCTATGGGCGATGCCATAGAGGTAGTAGTTGCCCTACGCTGCTGTGGGGTTGTCATGAACCGTAACCAGTATCAGGGATATTAGCGTAGCCAATAAGCACTTTGCTTGGGTATGGGGCAAATGACAGGTTAGGTGCGCCTTTATCATTGGCTTTAGCTACAGACAAATAACGCTGATATTCTTGAGAAACAGCAGTAGTGTCAAAGCCTTTAATAGCCCAATACTTCATTTTTGTGCTTAAAACAATGATACGGTCATCTAAAACTGTAGTATCTGTGTCAGCAGTAAAGCTATTCTTAATTGCGCCATCTGCGCCTCTAGCCCATCCTTTTGACCTGTATTCCCACCCTAAATACTCTTGGGTATTCATAATAGGCCAAATACAGAATTGGTTATCTAGTATTCTCCAACGCACACGAGGTCCTGTAGAGATATAACCAGACTTTAACCATTGCCATTGTTGGGCATCTTCTGGCCCTAACATTTCCCAATGCTTAGATTTATCCCAATGGGTTCTGTTGGTCATTGTTTCAAAGTCAAGTGGCAAATCATAGGCTGTTTGGGCGCAAACTACTGATTGCACACCATTTCCTGTTGCCATTTGACTCATTACAACCACTTTTGTGGTGTTATTGGCACTTACAACATAAGTATCTTGAGGAATGTTATAGCCTGATAACTGCCATTGGCTTGTAACACCGCTTAAATCTGTGCCAGACTCAAAAGTTAATGTAGTAGAACCATTAACAGTTGTAGCATTGGCGGTTAAAGATTGCGTGTAAAAACGATATTGCACTTGTAATGCTTGCCAATCGTATTCTTTTAGCAAGTCATAACCAGAACCATTCATTAAAGCAAGAATCTGCTGTACATCTTGGCTAGTGTTACCAGCTACATAGGTAGGTACAGCCAAGTTTAACTCGGCTGCGGTTTGCTGGACAAGTTGCAACATCGTTTGGGACATATTAGGCCTTTACTACTTTCGGTTTGCGTGTTTTTGGAGTCTTTTCCGCAACAGCCGCAAGTAGCGCTGACATTTGTTCTTGCATAGCTGTCAGCTTCGCATCTGTTTCAGCCTTAATTTTAGCATTTTCTTCCTTTAATGCTTGCAATTCTGATTCTCTTTGTGCTACTTCAGCAGAATCATTAGCTAAATTCAAGAAAGCCTTGGCTTTTAGACGGAAATTATGCGGTGACATGCCAGCTACCATTCCAATACGCTGTAATTGCTGGTCAGAACAGTCTGCAATAGACTCTACTGTGTGGAATTTAAGCCCACGCAATTCTTCGGCTTGGCTACGGGTAACTTGAGGCCATTGGTCTAAAGGTGTACCAACAATATCTTCATGTCCTGCGGTTTGATTCTGATAGTGCGCCCATTGGCGTGGAAAACGCTGTTTATGGGACTCTTGTGCGTAAGTGTCGATTTCTGTCAAATTATCACCAGGAATCATAATTCTTACAAAATCGAATTCTTTAAAAATTGGTCTACCTGCCTCGTTTGAAGCATCTTCTTGCTTCATACTTTTTTTATAGAATTGGACTGCTAGTCGTGAATCTGCTCCTTGAATATCGCTTTCTATTGCCATTTTTAATGCTCCTAAGTGGTTAGGGGTTTATAAAAAAGAAAAAGGGCTACCCTTTTGAGATAGCCCTAGTTTTACTACATTTTCAATTTAAGAGGGTTAACCTATTAAACAGAAGCTGCTGAGAACCAGCCATAATCGCCTGAAGCCATTGCGACTGTTGGTGCTAAGTAAGTACCAGCAGAACCAGTAGCTACGAAAGTCGAAGCGTTGATAGAGCAAGTTGCTGTGTTAGCTGTAATAGCTGCACCAGCGACTGCCCATACATAGCGGCGACCATCAGAAGCAAAAGTTTCTGCGCCCAAAGGGCCAAAAGTTGGTACGGTTGTACCGTTAGCTGCTAATTCAGCAACAGTTTGTGTATCTACCAGGTCTACACCTGAGATAGGGAGAGTGCTATATGCCATGATATTTCCTTTATTAATTAATTAGACAAAATAAATAGGGGTTTCCCCCTATCTATTAAGTTGTCAACAAGCCTTGTAGGAAGCTGTTAGATGTAGTCAAGTTACCAGCCCAACCGTATAACTTCACGATTGCGTCTTGGTTGATTGACTGACGCTCGCCACCGATAGGTACAAAGTTACGCTCTTTGTGTGGGCGTAAGAAAATGTAATTGGTGTTAAGCATGTACATATAAGTAGCTGTCTCTTGTGAGCCATAACCACCGCCCAATACTACATCGGCTGAAGTGCCACCACCGTAGAATTTGAGGGAAGCAAAACCAGCAGCGCCAGACTCTTCAGCAGCGATACGCTGAATAGCTTGCAATGCGCCTACATAGTAAGAATACATTGTGTTACCAGCAACAATTAAGTCAGCCTTGTCTGTGCCACGAATCTGTTTGATAGCAGCGTCAGTCATTTTTGACAAGATGTTTGCAGAAGTAGCACCAGTAGTGATTTGGTTCTGCCAGAAAGTCCATACAGCACGGTTAATACCACCGTAAGTACCAGATGTAGGTGAAACTGCAACAGCAGCGCCTAGACCGTCAAGGTTCTTACCACCGTTACCAGTACCGTTACCATACAAGTCACCAGAAATACGGTTTAACAAGCGGGCTTCGGAAACTTGCATACGACCATCTAACAAGTCAATGATTGCTTCTTTAGAGCTGTTTTGCAACATCTCAAGACCAGACATGGTAACTGCGTCAGCGTACTGAGCAATTTTGAACTGAGCAGCAGAAATAGGGCTATCTGGAGCAATGTTCAATACTTCATATCCGCTATAAGAGTTAGCGTTGTTTGTAGCGCTATCGTCATACATAATCTCTTCTAAGATTACATTACCGCCTGAGAATGGGCGTACATTGCCCTTCTGCTGGAGGCGCTGAAGAATTGCGTTGTTTTGTGTTAAGTTGTCTGCCAATTCACCGCTACGAGATTGAATCGTGGTAGCGATAATATCGGTGATTGCTGAGTTAGCAAATGCCATGATTATTATCCTTAAAAAAATGTGCCAAAATTGGCTAGTTAAACCCTACGACTCATTGCTTCGCCTAATCCTTCGGCTATCAATGACCGTCTATCCTTTTTATCTTCTGGATTACTCACTTTTCCACTAGGAGTAGTGGACTTAGGACTAACCGCAGCAGCCTTAGCCTTCGCTACTTGCTGTGCTTTGATTGTCGTCTG
>Ga0209191_1000277_pt1 | contig 40801 bp, 51 predicted proteins | sample S_130626_EF_Meta_FD_187320 | JGI IMG/M metagenome (GOLD analysis project Ga0209191, IMG submission 187320) | Freshwater microbial communities from Lake Simoncouche, Canada to study carbon cycling - S_130626_EF_MetaG (SPAdes) (version 2) | ecosystem: Environmental > Aquatic > Freshwater > Lake ...
CCCAGGCGCGGGGTAATTGATTCTGCGTCATAGATGATTCCTTCGTTGCTTTGGTAGTTGTCTTCGTGCGGTATTAGTCCAATGGACCTGGCCATGGCCTCGTTGTTGAGTTGGTGCTGGGTCTTCTTGGGTTGGTCCTTTAAAACCCATTCAGCCTTAAACCCTGCCCAACCCCTTGCACAGCACTCGATCAAGGCCTTCTCGAGCGTCCAGCCGGCCTTGCGTGCCTCTTTTTCAATGCCGGCCAGTGCTGACTCTGTGATTGGTGACTTTTTTGCTTTTCGGGTTTGCAAATAATCATCCCAAGTTTGACCACTTACTCCAAAAGGTTTGTCCACTCTTCCAAACTTCGCGGGTGTTTCTTTCTCTTCTTTAGTTATTGGGAGTGTTTCTTGTTTGTTGGGAGTGTTTAGGCTTTTTTTGGGTTCGGTTTGGGTTATCGTTGGGTTAGCGGTGGGTTTCCTTTGGGTTTTCTTCGGCCTTCCGCCTAGCTTCCCGTTGGTCCTCTGCTTCTCCAAGAACGTGTGATACTCGGCAATCTCGGCATCAGCTCGCAAATTTCGATACCCTTCTGGACTCAACTCAAAAAACTCATTGAGAACAGATTCGACTATCTCTGAAGCCATGCGTAACCGACGGGAAACCAGTGGGATTCCGGTGGGTATTGGTTGCTCGGTGTCGTAGTACATGTCCAGGAGCCTGCGATAGGCCAGGTCTTCTTCTGGAGTCAAGTGCATGGTGTGCTTGATGTAGTCACCAATGTTGAACTGGTAGTAGTGCATCACGCACCTGCCTTGGCCTGCTCAATCATTTCTTTGACCTTCAATGCATTGTTATTGCTGGCTTTTTTTGTGCAATAAACACATGCTGCATTGATGACATATCGATCAGTTTGCCCGCAAGACTTGCAAGGTTTGCCGATGTATTTTCGTTCGCCATTGCGGGCGGCATCGATTCGAGGTGAGGCCAATTGGAACTCCATTTTGTTTTGGTTCAGTTATTGTAAAACAAAAACCCAATGGAGTGTCAAGTCTTTTTTAAAGGTCAGCGTCTTTCACAAAAACACCATCGATCATTTTGCCGCGGCGATCCTTTATTTCGTCGTAGGCCATGGCAATACAGTCCTCGATGTTGACCTCATGTTGGGCGGCCAGGATGGTAAGAACCACAATGGCATCGCCAATGCCATCCATGACCAGGTCGATGCGTTTTTTTGCAATGCCTTCAGCAAGCTCGCCAACTTCCTCGATCAGTTTGGTGAACTGCTTGTCAGGGTTTGATCCGCGAATCAAGTTGCGGGCCTCAGCCCAGCCGCGGATCATTCGGAATGCGTCGTTTGTGTTTAACATTTTGTGGTCTTAAAAAGGAATATCGTCGTCTATGGCATCAAAGCCACTGCCGCCTGCTGCTGCAGCTGGTGCGGGTCGTTGCGATTGTTGCGTTTGTTGTGTTGGCGCCGCTTGGCCATCAACTTTTGGTGGCAGATCGACTTGGTCAACAGACATGCGCAGCTGCGTCTTTGGTGTGCCATCCTGGGCTTTGTATTCCTCCAGTTTGATCTGACCGCTGACGGTAACCCTGGAGCCTTTGAACAAGTATTGCTGCAATGAGGTTGCGCGCTTGCCCCAGATCGAGCAGCTCACCCACATAGTGTCTGGCTTGTCCCGAGTTCCTGTCTGCACACCAATGGTGAAGCCAAGGACGTTATCGCCGTTGACAGATCGAAGCTCTGGATTTCGGCCCAGGTTGCCGGTAAGTATTGCAAGGTTCATGGTGGGGTTTCCTTCTTGATTCGAATGCGTACAAAGCCACCAATGGAGTCGATGGACATGCTTGCAGTCAGGGTTGTAAATCTTTTATCGTTGATCTTAAGCGCATCGGCCAGGCCATCAAGGCCTGATTTCATGCGCGCGACCAGGTTGTCTCGGTCATGCTCGCGCCGGTTTGGCGGAACAAAGTACAGCTCGATGTGCAACGGTCCTTCAGGTATCAGCTCTTGCTGCGTCTGGGCCAGGGCTGTGCCCCAGCAGGCATGCCGGTATTCGCGCTTGGCCTTGTACAGTTTGGACCAATGAAGCCTGGCGTTGGGCGACAGGTTGGATGGTGGCCATGGCAGTTGAAATTCAAGCATTTGACTCGCGCCCAAAGATCATGTCATGAGCTGTCATGTCGACACCTCGCTCCCATGCCACCTCAAGGATCTTGCGCTGCACAGAGGTGGGCACAGTGCCGGATTTTTTCCATCGAGAAATGGCGGCCGGGTCGCGGCCGATCGCCCTGGCCAACTTGCGCACGCCGCCAAAGCGGGCAATGGCCAGATCTACAGGTGTGTCGGTGTTGTTCATCTGTCAATGATGACACAACCGCAACAAGCTGTGAAGCCTGTTTTCACTGGGAAAGAACGAATACCCACACAAATCACTCAGGTAAGGTATTGAGTTGTGGATTTGTGTTGATGTATGATTGGGCTGTCATCAACCAACGGAGCAAATCACATGACACTGATCCAACTGGAAAACAAACACATGATGGCTCACCATGAGCTCAACCGCTGCCGCGGCAATGCGGTGGCTTTCACCCTGATGGCCGAGATGTCCACCACCGACCAGGGACGCGACAGCAACCTGGGCTGCGTTGCTTACTGGGACCGGCAAGTCGAGTTGACCAAGGCAAGCATTGCCAAACTCGAAGCCTTCATTGCAGAAATTTATTAAGGAGCAAACCATGAAAATCGAACTTAACATCCGCCTTGACATCATCGGCCGGCGCAACAGTGTGGCCGACTGCACCAAGCGTGCACGGCTGGCCATCGATCACCTGGAGAAACACTTTGGCCCAATCGTGGCCCGGCGCCATGACGTCGAAGTTGAGAACGAGCAGTGGGACAGCATCGACCTGCATCAAAACCTGATTGTTGGCCTCAACCCAGGCGCTGACTTTGCATCAATGTTTCGCAATCTTGCGGCAATCGAAGAGCTGGCCGTGCTGCTTGAGCAAGACTGCATTGCGGTCTACAACCCATCTTGCAACCGGGGCAGCCTGATTGGCCCGCGCCCAGATCAATGGGGAGGGTTTTCAAAAGAAAAATTTGTGCGCTTTGCAGAAATGTGTTGACACCTAGTCAACAACCCGTAGTAAAATATCAACGTCCACCCACACAAGGAAACGCAACATGACCTCTACAGAAATCTCAGTTCACAACGTCACCAGCATTGTTCTCGGTGATCGCAAACTGCTTGGCCGCGATAGCATGAGCCCATTTTGGACGCGCGAAATCGTAATCACAAACGACCGTGGCGAGTCCGTCATGATCCAGTTGTTCTCGCATTCTGATGACGAAGAGACAGCTCTCAAGGTGCAATCATGAGCCAGGCGCGCGACATCATTGCCCACTTGAAATCGGTGGGCCCATTGACTGCTCTTGATGCTCTCAACCTGTTTGGCTGCTTTCGCCTGGCAGCTCGCATTGGTGAATTGCGCGGCGATGGCCACGACATCGAAGTTCAGAGCGTGACTATGCCCAACGGCAAGACAGTCGCTCAATACAGTTTAAAGGAAAAGTCATGAGCAAAGCAAACTACATCGCCGAGATCGAGGCCACCGTGTGCGGCATGCCTTGCATCATCGGCGTGATCGAGTACAGCAGCGTTGCCGGTGACAGCCGGGCAGACAGCGACTGGGACTACAACGGATACACCGACTGCGACTGGGAGATCCTGGACCGCAAAGGGTATCGGGCCAACTGGCTCGCAAAGAAGATGACAGCCAAAGATGAGCTGGCTGTTGAACAAGCAATCGAAAACCACATGGAGAATGAATATGAGCATTGAAGTCATCCAGATCACCGACCGCGACAAGTGGTTGGCCGAGCGCGTCAAAGATGTGACCAGCACCGAGGTGTCGGCACTCTATGGCCTGTCGCCTTACATGACCGAGTTTGAGTTGTTCCATCAAAAGAAGGACAAGACCGTTGTCAGCATTGAGCCCAACGAGCGCATGAAATGGGGCACGCGCATGGAGTCGGTGATTGCCCATGGCGCCGCAGAGGACCAGGGCTGGGACATCGAGAAGATGGACGTCTACATGCGCGACATCGATGCCCGCATTGGCAGCTCCTTTGACTTCAAGATCAACAGCTCCAGCGACGGCCCAGGCATCTTGGAGATCAAGAACGTGGACGGCCTGCAGTACATGCGCGGCTGGATCGATGACGGCGCAGGCAACATCGAGGCGCCCGAGCACATCGAGCTGCAGATCCAGCACCAGATGGAAGTGGCCGACATCAACTGGTGCGCCCTGGTTGCCCTGGTTGGAGGCAACACGCAGAAGGTCATCTTGCGCAATCGCGATCGTGCGATCGGCAAAGACATCCGCTCCAAAGTCGGTGAGTTCTGGGGCCGTGTGTCAACCAACCAGGCTCCCAAGCCAGACTACTCGGCCGATGCTGAGTTCATCATTAAACAGCTCCATGCTGATGCCGATGCCAACCTGGTTGCCGAGTCTGACAGCGCCTTAGATGACCTGATTGCGCAGTATCACTATTTGTCCACGGTGGTGTCTGAAAACTCTACTCTGAAAGACGCAACGCGCGCGCAGATCTTGGAGCGCATTGGCAAGGCCAGCAAAGTCATCAGCCCACTGGGCAACATCTCATGCGGGAAGACCAAGGACAGCCTTGGCACTCTCATCACGCCGGCAATGGTCGGCACTTACCTTGGTGGCCGTTCAGGCTATCGCAACTTCCGTTTCACCCCCAAGAAAGTTTAATCATGGCAACAGTACAACGCACCTACATCGTCACCAGCAAAGCAGGCCAGCGCCTGGTGGTGGCAGCAAGCCAAGCCCAAGCCATCCGGCATGTGGTCGCCCAGGATTACCAGGCGGCCGCGGCCGACGGCATCCAAGTGGCCGAGCTCATGGAATCAGGCATCAAGCTGGAGCGGGCCAGTGTCAGCCCAGAAAACAAGGATATGTTTGGCGATGAGCAAGGTGCTTAACTGCGCTACAATATACATTCCGCAACATCTAGACACTTAAAGGAAACTCAAATGAGCAACGAACTGACACCCATGCAAGCCATGCGCAGCACGCTTACCAACATGCGCGATGAATTCCAAGCCGCCCTGCCCCCGCAGATCCCGGTGGAAAAGTTCATTCGCACCACGCTGACTGCAGTGCAGATGAACCCAGAGCTGCTTCAAGCAGACCGCCGCAGCTTGCTGGGCACTTGCATGAAGGCAGCCCAAGACGGACTGCTGCTTGATGGCCGCGAGGCGGCGCCCGTAATTTTTCGCGGCAAGGATGGTGCAAAAGTGCAGTACATGCCCATGGTCGGCGGCATCTTGAAGAAGATCCGCAACTCTGGCGAGCTGGCCAGCATCAGCGCCAACGTGGCATACGACAAGGACTTGTTTCAGTACGAGCTTGGCGACAACGAGTCGATCACACACAAGCCGTTTTTGGGCTCCAGCCGCGGCGTGCAGCTTGCTGTGTACGCGATTGCAAAGACCAAGGACGGCGCCATCTACCGCGAGGTCATGAGCGTGGCCGAGGTGGAGAAGGTACGCGGCGCCAGCAAAACCGGCAAGTTTGGCCCATGGGTTGACTGGTGGGACGAGATGGCCAAGAAGACGGTGATTCGTCGCTTGTCCAAGCGCCTGCCATCCAGCGCCGATGTGGACAGCATCTTGGCCGACGACCTCAAGGCATCAGGCTTTGATCAGATCGAGCGTCAAGCGCCCGTAAACATCACGCCGGCACCAGAGGACCAAGTCGGGCCTTTATCGCGCCTAAAGGCTTCTATGAGTCAAACCATTGACCCAGTCATTGACGCCGAAACCGGTGAAGTCATCCAACAGGAGGAAAACCATGTCGCTACTGACACCCAAGGAGCTGTGTGATCGCTGGAAAATTGCAGACAACACGCTGCGTAAGTGGCGCGTGGCCAACATAGGACCGATCTACATCAAGCTCGGGGAAGGGCGCAACAGCGAGGTACGCTACCAACTCAAGGACATTGAGGAGTTTGAGAAATTCAATCGGTACGTTACCGACAAGAAATAAAAAAAGCCCCTGGCCTAAAAAACCAGGGGCTAATCACTTGTGTTGGCAACTGCAAGTGAGGAGACAACATTAAGCAAATACTCGAGTGCCTGCTTTATCAATAATCAGCTTGCTTTTGCGCGGCACAGCGCCAGCCAAGCTGGGTATGCTGACATGCGTCCACCGGTCAAACTCACGGATGATCTGGTCGTACCCCAAGTTGCTGGCAATAATTGCCCGCACAACCTCATCCGGCGTCATACCGGGAATCCGAATGTCAGCAGCGCAGCCGACGCGATGCTGAGAAGTGTCTTTGCTGCCCACAGCATCATTGACTTGTTTGGAACGAAACGCCGAATTGACCATGATAGGCTTGCCGCCCAAAGTGGTTTTGACCAGTTCCAAGAATTCAGCCAGGCGTTTAAGATTTTCCAGTTCATGATCATTGGGTATGTTGTCAAACTCACGGTGGTCCGTGTGCGTGAGCTCTTCCAGGGTAAAGTGTGATGTGAGGTTCATGATCAGTGCTTATGGCTTGCGCCAAAGTAGTAAGTCAGAATCAGCATGAACGCAGCATCAAGCTGGCCTAACAGACGCAGAACAATTTCGCGCATCTCAGGCGCAATGATGTGATTCAACAAAAACCATTGCACGAAACTCCATGCAACAAAAACTCCCACAGCAATCAGTGGTGTGACTGCTTTGCTGTACCAAGGAGCCGATGCGCTGGTGGAGATTTCTGATTCGCGCTTGCGCGCGCTGTCTCTGTCGGCCGCATCCAGCTTTGCATATTCCAACTCCATCTCGGCCAACTTCTGCGCGGCCTGGGGATCTCCGGCAATGGCTTTGGCTACCGCCTCGACGCTGTCAGCAACGCCAAATTTGCCAGCAATAGCAGCAACAGCAGCCCCACCAAGAGGGCCGGCAACAATGGTGGCCAAAGTAGGCGCAACACCGCGAAGGAGAGAAAGTAATTCATCCATATCAAAGCCTCATTTTGTAAATAATAAACTCAACAGTGCCCCAACAAATCAGGCCACCAACCATGCATCCAGTCAGACCGTAGAACAAACCTTCAACCATTTCAGCCAATTGCTCCCGCTTGTGTTTTGCTGCGGCTTCAGTCTCGCGTTCTTCGCGTCTGCGGTTTGCCTGGATCATGTTGTACTCGGCCTGGATGGCTTCCCACACATCGCCCTGGCCCGAGTAGATGAGCTGCTCTTTGAGATTCTTCTCTGCATCTCTGAGCGCCTTGGCTTGCATCACAGTGTCGAGGGCTTGCCCCATGTCTGAACGCGGCTTCTTGCCTTTGTCTTGTGTGGCTGCTTTGGTAACCGTGTCGCGCATCTCGAAGAACTTGATCAGGTCGCCACTGCACTCCTGTAAATCCTTGCCCATTTGAATCGCTTCTTGGACCCCGGCAATAGTGCTCTTGGCAATGGCAAAAGCTGCGCTGATGGTAATCGGGTCGATCATTTCTTTTCGACTTTCTTCCACTCAAGGCAAACAACTATGCGATTGAAAACATCTCCTGTCCATGTCCAACGAATACATCGGTACTCTGCCGCATTAATCAGCAAAGCAACGATTGCCGTGATCATGACTTGCCAATCCAATGACTGAAATATCCAACAGCACTTGAAAGCGCAGACACAAAAGCCATGCCCATCCAGAAACCACCTCGACCCTGGTTGGCCAATGCCACCAATTTTTCAATATTGGATTCCATCTTGTCCATTTTTTTGTCCATGTCGTCAAAACGACGTTCATAGTCTTGGACCTTTTGCCAAAGTACCCCATATTTAACTGGGTCGATTTCAGGTAAATTCATTTTTATCCTCGTTATTCAAGCAATAAATTGTTGTTGGATGCAGCTTGCATGATGACCCAATTCGTGCCATCAGATACCAAGGTGGCCCAGTTTCCAATCACTCCCAAAAGAATGGCGGCGCCAACTGTTGTGCTGTCAATTTGTACCACGTTGGAAGACGCCGAGTTTACCAACTGAGCTTGCATATTCTTAATTGTCACTTCACGGCCGACCCAAGATGATGCGGCTGGCAAAGTAATTACACAAGCAGAACCTGACTTGTTGTTAATCAGCCAATTTTCAGTGTCAGCCAGCGTAAAGTCAGCAGTCTTGGTAACAGGCGCCCCCCTGCCAAAACTACCAGCAATTTTATTCTGACCGTTAAACGTAGTTGTTGTGCCAAAAGTCGAGCCAAACGTAACCGTAGTGGTAGAGCCACTGACGCCGCCCGTAGCAATGTTGACTGTTTTGGTGCTGCCAGAAATGGTTGCACCGTAAGCAAACTGCATTGTTCCTGTAGCAGTTGACGAACCATTATTAATGGTAGGGCTGCTAAAAGTTTTAATGCCGTTAAGCGTTTGCGTAGTAGCCAAATCAACTAAAGTTGAGTTTCCGTTTGGTAGCGTGTATGTGCGGGTTGTGCCAGTTGTAATTCCTGACAACTGAAACTGCGCTTGTTTTGTTGGGTCTACATCATCTTGCAACGTAAACAACGTGTCTTTTAAAGTGACAGTGTTGGTGTTGTCTAATGTTTTGTTCTGTAAAGTTTCAGTGCCTGTCAGCGTTACATATAAACCCAGCGCAGGAATGTCGGCAGCCACCAAAGCCCTGAACGTGGGCACGGCAGCAGAGCCCGTTGTTGGGCCTGCCAACACGAAATTGGCAGTCTTGGCTGCATAAGGGTTTTTGATGTCCCCGTAGCCATTTGCAAGATTGTTTGCATCAAATGTCAAAGTGCCAATGACAGTCAAATCATTTTGAACGACTTGATTACTACCAACATTCAAACTTGAAAAAGCCTGATTGGTTCCATAAACTCCTGTTGGATTTTTAATCATGATTCTTTGACGTCAGATAAAAATCATGCGGGCAAATCGAGCTCTTTAGTCCAAGGCAAAGCTGGCTCTGCTTGTTTCTTGAGAATTTGATTAGCGATCTGTCCAGCAACTTGGCCTTCAGCATCATCTTTAAGATGTTTAACAATAGTTTCAACGACATTGTTATTCATATCTTTAACTTCTATTGTCTCAGTTGCATAGCACCAGTCAAGCACTTGCTGTTCAGTCAATTGATCGTAAGGCGTAAAACTGTCACCTAAAACCAATTCACGGATACCAGCGCAAGCAGCACTGTTAACTTCATCAGTTCCCTCACAGCGCCAGTAAACGTGAGTCACTGCGTCATTAGTCGCAACAACTACTTTTTCAATTGACCATTTGTAGGTAATCATTTGGCTTCCAGTATGGCTACACGCTTACGCAAGGCTTGTAACTCTGCAATTATGTAAGCCATCATTTCTGGTTGAGCTGCATCAAGCATTTGATAGACAGGGTTCCCATCTTCATCAACTGCGTCAGCTATTCCAGACACGGCATTTGGAATGACTGCTTGAATTTCATCGGCAATAAAACCAACATCAACAGTATTGTTTGCTTTCCAAATAAAAGTTCTGGGTTGTAAAGCATCAATAACTGGCCCACTTTGAACTGTAGTGATCGATGTAATATCAGATTTTAATCGGCGATCAGACGATGTGTTGTAAGCAACAGCAGTACCCGTTGTCGAAATAGAACCTATTTGATTTCCAGTATTGTTTAAAAATGAAAGAAAAGGTTTGATAACTGATGCACTTTTCATTGACAACATTAAAGCATTTGTAGTGCTTAAATCAGCACCAATACACAAAGCACTGTTGTAGTTAGAAACTTGATTAATTACAGTTCCAGAAGCCAATGTTTGCGGAAGGTTATAGTTATTAACCCCAAAAAATGTTGATGTAGTGTCATAGTTTGTAAATTGCGTAGTACTAGCATTGCCGAAACAAAAAATGTTTGTAGACCTAGTTAAATTTACGCTACTAAAATTATTTCCTGAAATAGTACAGTTAATACCGTCAAATAAAGAAATACTGCTATTACCTGGAATTCCCCAGTTATTGGAAATTGTTACTTGTGTTGGTACTGTAGAACTACCAGTAGTCTTGAAAATATAAATTAATGGATTATTTTGTGAAAAATTATCATCGCAATAATTGTCTGAAATATTTGCAATTAAAGGTGAACCCAAGCTAATAGCGCCGCCGCTTGCTTCTTCAAACAAATTGTTTTGAATGCAAATGCCTTGCACAATGCCACGAACCGTATTGTTAACGCTGATGCCAAATGCTGTTGAATTGTTACAATGAAATACAGAGTTCATCACTGTAAATCTATTGTACGAATTATCCCCATGCAAATCTATACAACCGTAAGTTGCAGAGTAAGGTGTAAAGTCACAGTCAAAGAAATTCATTACCGGATTAATACCACCGCCAGAACCAATGACGCATGGGTTACCACCAAATTTAACCCTACGACTGTTTCCTAAAATGCCAGTTGTTGCATCAGTAATGTTAATGGCAGCAGTTCCACCTTGATTAAGAATAAACATATCTTGAATGTTTACCGAAATTCCTGCCGCACCTGAAGTTATAAGTGCTGGAGTAACTGCTGTGTTTGTGTAAATTGTTGTCTTTGTCCAGCCATCACCGTAAATAGCTTGGTTTGAATTAAATTTCAAAGCTGCTGAAACTTTATAGTTGCCAGCAGGAAAGTAAATTACTTTTCCAGAATCAAGCGCACTTTGAATTGCAACAGTATCATCTGTAGTGCTATCGCCTTTAGCACCAAAATCTAATACGTTGCCTACAGCACCGTTAATCATTGAATACGAAACTTTTGTAAGAGACATTTGTTTTCCTTAAACGAAATACGTTCCGGTGAGATTAACTGTCGCCGTGCTGTTAGTAGAATTTAATCTTGCAGCACCAGTTTGGCTATACAAAGCTATTGTTGTTCCGCTTGCAGAAACCAATCCACTTCCACCACCAACTACACCAGTGTTGGTTAAAATAAATTGACCAAAATTACTGGCAGCAAAAGGTAATCCCGAAATTTGTGATTGAACTGCACTAGTGGTTGTTGGAAATGTAAGTACCACTGTGGCAGTAACTTGCCTACCAATGCGAGTGTACTTTGCTGTAACGCCTGTAAACGTCAAGCCAGCACCGCTTGCATCTGCTGGAGTCCAAGTACCTTCTTCATACCAATTAAGCAACTGCGAGGTCATACCAGATGCTGCTGTGTTGGCCGTAAAGTTTACGCCTTTGGCTGCAACAGGAACAATTAAATTGCCTGTACTATCGTAGTATCCGCGCACGTTACCTGCGCCATCAGAAAACACAACGTAGTTAGACCCCGTAGCAGATACAGGCGAAGCAGAACCAGTGTATGAACCCAAAATTACATTATTAGCGCCAGATGTAATTGCCGATCCACTGTTATAGCCAACCCCCGTATTGTTGGAGGCAGTAGAAGAATTAAGTGCTGCAATACCAAATGCAGAATTGTTGCCGCCAGTTTGGTTTGACGCTAATGCACCCTCGCCTACCGCTGCATTAAACGACCCCGAAGTGTTTGCTTGCAATGGTGCGTTATAGTTATAGTTGCTTCCAATAGCAGTATTACTTTGACCATTTAAGTTAAGCTGCATTGCATTGTAGCCAATGGAGACATTACTGTTGCCAGTTGTATTGGTATACAGCGAGTTTTGTCCAATGGCGACTGTTCTAAGTCCTGTCGTGTTTACACGCAAAGCACTATTGCCAACTACAGTATTAGTGCCTATCGCACTATTACCCAATCCAATAGTTAGTCCGTTTATTAGTGCATCATTAGTAGCTACAGAAAGAACTCCAGCAGTATTGATTGTTACTTGTGATGTACTTCCATTTGTACCTAAGCCAAGAGAAAATGCACCAGAGGTTGTTACGCCTTTGCCTGATGTACCTGTTACCCAATTGCCTAAGTTGTTTGTTAGATCATTGCTAACCAACTGCATCATTTGCGTACCAGCAGAATTTTGCCAATAGGTAGCGTCACCTTTCCAATAGTTGGCAGACACCCCGCCGTTGCCCAAACTCATTGCCCAAGTGCTTGCACCAAAAGTAGTTGCATCACCGTTGTATAACCGACCAACAAATTTAACGGTTGTACCGTCATAAGTCATGTTGGCTGATTGAGCCAATGTGCCATAAAGCAATTGCTGAGCAGTAAACGAAGTCTTGTTAGTGCCGCCACTTGCTACAGGTAAAGCAGTAGTCAAAGACAAACTAGCAGCAGCAACAGCACGGCCCGCAGTTAAGTTGGCAACAGTAACTTGTGTTGTGACTCCACTTTGAACAACAGGCAAAACTTCCGTACCCGCCAATGGCGTAGTAGCGGAGGTCAGTGCTGATATTTTGCTAGACATTAATTAACCGAACGTGAGACTTCACGCCACAAGTTACTAGAAACATACACCAAACTTAAAACATCTAAGTCAGTCATCGCAAAGTTTGTTGCGCCAGCAAGTTGAATGCTTGCACCATTTGTAATGGTAATGTTGCCTGTACCCATTACACGAATGATTTGTCCAACAGTGCCACCCGTAAAGTTGGTGATTGCAGTTGTTCCGCTAGTAAACCAAATGTCGCCGTTAGCAACTGATGGTGTTGCAGTCGCCGCAAGCGTTCCGGTTTTAAAGTTGGTAGCTTGTTTAAAGTTGGCATTAAGTGGAATGTCGTATCGGCTGGCGCTAACTGATTCTGCCGAATATGTGTTAGGGCCAAGATAATTCTGAATACGAAGTGGGGTAGAACTAGATGGGGAATTGACTGTCAGATCAACCCAGAACCTTTGGTTGGTATTACCCGCACCAAGATTGCCGTTAATCATCGCCGCAGTGATGCCGCGAATGCCTCGACCAGTAAAGTATTTGTTGCTGTTATCGTTGGAAGAAGTAAACGTAAACAGTGGTGTGTTTACATAGGGATCAGTGCCGTCATTGAACAATGTGAAATCGTTGAGGTCTACAGTAACTGCATTTCCACCTGAACCATCAATAACAGTCCCTCCAAATTTAGTTCCGTACATGGAAAATGATCCACCATAAATGGTCAATCGTGCGCCAGTATTTAATGCAGCCAATTGATAACTGGCTTCACTTGCAAATTCGTAAACTTGCAAACGAGCATCGCCACCAACTGCAATGTCAGCAACTGAATTGTTATCAAAGAACCAATCAATACCAATAACTGGTGCTTGAGTTGTAAAGCCGTATTCACAAGCTGTAACCCACAAGCCTTGAAACAAGTTTTGTCCAAATTGATTTGACGAAAAAGAAACGCCATTGTTGCAACGACCAATTCTTACGTTAGTAAAAATGTCGTAATTGTTTCCGGTGTTGTCACCGTTATACAAAATGCCATTTAGAAATTGTTTGCCAGAATTTGCATCGCTACCCGTGCCAGCAGGTGTTGGTTGATCGTTACCGTCATAAGCACCAATCCAAACGTTTTCAACACGATTAAAACTGTTTTGACTAATGTCAGAAGGTGAACCTGGGTTATCAACATAGAAGTTAATACCAGCTTGTGGTTTATAAGTAGTATTACCAATCAAACGCAAATTGCGAATCTTAACAGCGCGTGATGATTGAACTCGAATCATTGGGCCACTAGCTGTGCCAATCCATTTGATATAAGTTTTAGCACTGCCTTGTTGAGCACCAAATCCTTGACCATAAAAATCCATTGATGAATTGTAAATAGTCAATGTATCCGAAATGGCATAGTTGCCAGGAAGATAAATCTGACCACCATCAATTTGTCCAGAAATAGTAAATGAATCAATAGCTCTTTGAATAGCAGCAGTATCGTCAGTAACACCATCACCAACAGCGCCAAAGTTTTCAGGAGTAACAAAGTTTCGGCGCAATTGTGCTTGCACCGTGGTTGCCACAGCGCCAGTGCCAGCGGGTAGGTAGCGAAAATCCTGGCTGTCGCCACTTGTGTTTGGCAGGCCTTCTTTGTACTTGACCAGGATCACGCTACCAAGAGGAGCTGCTGACGTTGTGGTCAGAGTCGTGCCGCTCAAAGTGTAATCAGCGGTGGGCACTTGAGTCACACCATTGGTGGAAATGTCCAAGTTGTACAGCGTGCCAGGATTGCGAGTCAGGGTCCAGTTGACCGTCGAGCCATTGCCGGTAAAGGTGTCCGCATAAGCCGTCGAATACGCCACGATGCTGGCCAAAGTACCAGGGTCAATGTTGGCCAACCCATCACCAGTTGAATTCCAACCGATAAGCTGATTGGCATTTGGATCGGGAAGCACAGTGTTGGCCGTGGACGACAAAGGCAGGCGAATTGAGCTGTCGACTCCGATCTGAATTTGCTGGATCTGAATGGTTGCGCGGTCAAGCGCATCATTGATCACATCAGGGTAAAAGCCGCCCTGGTTGGTCAGATCTGTTGGCTGCAGGTTTTGCACATCGCTGGTCATTGTCAGCGTGTAACCGCTTGGCAGAGCGCCTGCGGTCAGTGTAATACTGCCACCAGGGTTGCTGTCCTGGTCTTGATTCAACGTGACCGTGTAGTCCGTGTTGAGCACCAGCGTGGTTTGCACATTGGTAGACACGGTCAACTTGACGGCCAAAACATCACCGGCCGCAAACACCTTGAAGCCAAATGGAAATGTAGTAGTGGCGCCATTGCCAATGAACGGCCCCGCCTTACGGATTGTTGAATTGATCGTCATTGACGGGACTCCTGGGAGATTGTTGGTAGGTTATACATGTGGGGTTTTGTTACGGGTACCTTATGGCTTGGACAGCTCACTGGCTTTGCCGGTGACCAGGCCGCGCACATAGTCCGCTTTGCTTGTGGGTTCGATCTTGCCGCGCTCGACATCGATGGCGTACCCAACCGGGCGACCAAGGACCGTGACCGGAATGCCTGTGGCCAAACTCAACAGCGTGAGCACATCGCGCACGTTGCGCCCTGTGACCTCTTTGTCTGGGCTCACCACGTTGATCACAGTCTTGCCCACGCCAATGGTGGCCGCCTCAAGGGTCGACACCGACGGGCTGGTGGTCATGCGGTCATCGTAGGGCTTGTCATTGAACGCAGTGGTCAGCGCAGTATAGGCAGCAGTACCAAACGGCAGCAGAGCTGTGGCGCCCTTAATCTGGGAGCCAAAGAACCACTCAGCAAACTCATCGAGGTAGCCGTCGTCGTCTTCATCATCCCAGCCGCCGCCCAGGCTGCGCACAATGGCGTCTGCCAAAATCATCGGCATGGCAAAGCCCAGCATATAGATCATGCCCAACTTGCCCTTGTTTCCGCGCCAGCCCATGTCCCTGAACACCTTGATAAACTCGTTGGAATTGAGGTTGGCCAGCATGTTGAAGTATCCAGAGAACTGAATCAGCGTTTTGTAAAACGGTGTGCCCACTTCAAACGCGGCCACATCTTCTGGTGTCAGGCTGGACTGAGTCAAGCGCACAGCAGCATCAGCGCGGTGCACAGCCTCGCTCATTGCCTGCTTGTCGCTGGTATCCTTGCCAGACTCTGCCATGGTTTGGTTGAAGGTCGCTGTCCAGGTGACAACGTCGACCTGATTCTGGAATGCCGACTGCAAGAAGTAGCCATGATGCTGGGCCCAGGACTGGACCTTGTCAAACTTGCTTGGGTTGAGCAGCAACTGGTTCATGGCGTCCTGCATGTCGAACACCTGGTTGTGCAGGCGGTCGGCCATGAACTGCGAGAGCTCGGCCACTTCCTCTGTCACCTTTTGGGTGTTGCCCATGTACTCAAACAAAGACGACTTCAAATAAGTCGGCTTGACTTTGAGCATCGATGGGAAATAGCCGGTCACCTGCTGCAATGCGTTGGTGATGTTGGCAAACATGATGCTGATGCCGGTGCGCGAGCGCACGCCAGACCAGAATGTGTCGATTGCTTTGAACTTGCCTGGCTCGCTGGTGATCTGACGAGCAGAGCGGTTCAGCCAAGGGATCAGCATGTCCTCGACCGCAGTCGGATCGACGCGGGTAAGGTTGTCTGCAAAGTCGCGCTTGCGCAAGATCTTCAGCGCATCCTTGATTGCCGGCTGCACATGGGCAAAGCGGATCACATCATCGATGTGCTTGGCGCCCAGGCGGACATCGAGGGACAACGGCTTGTTGTACTCGACGCGGCCCTTGGTGAATCCCATGCCGGTGCTTGGCATCGATTGGCGGAAGTCTGACTCGAGCTCCTCCATCTTGGCCTGGCGCTGCGCATCGCGAACAATGAATGGATCTGTCTTGGCAGGCACATAGCCACCGCGATAGGTTCCAAACGGGGTCACAACGGGCGTTGCCGACACTTCCTTGAAGTAGTAGCCAAAGATGTCTTTGTGGGCTTCCTGGGCCATTGGCTTGAGCTCTTCGTTCAGATCCCAGACGGCCTGCGCAAAGTCGTAGTCGACCTTGGTCAGCTTGCCCTCGGTAATCATGCGCTGCTCAAATGCTTTCCAGTTGGCGGTGTCGATGCTGCCGTCCTCGCGCTGCGTTGCCCAGCCGCGGCCAAGCAGGAGCTTTTTGAGGTTGGAGTCGTTGCCGGTGTGCAGGATGGCGCCAATGAGCTCGGCCTTGCCGATGCCGCCGTTGCCGTCGCCAAATGTGTAGTTCAGCTCGGGCGCGTCGATCTTGCCCACAGGCAGGTCCAGCTTTTGGATGAGCTCAACGTACTGCTTGACAAACTTGTTGCGGTCGATGCGGTATGCATCCAGAGCTGTACGCACAGGGCGCCAGATGTACTTGGTAAAGGCGCCAGGGCCATCAGGTCCATCGGTGGCATCTGCCCAGTGCTCGACGCGGCGTGTGATCGCCTTGCCTGCGTAGAACTGACGCACCGCCCGGTCCTTGGTACTTGGAGCTGAACGCTCGCCGGCAACCTCTGCTGGGATGCCAATCACTTCCAGGCGCGCATTGAGCTCGGTGACGATGTCATTGATCGCCATGGCCTTGCCTTCGATCATGACCTCGTTTTCGCGCTTGGACTGGAACCACAGCGCCTCGACGGTGTCGCGCAGCACACGGAACTCGTCCATGGTCAGGTCGGTGTACAGCTTGCTGCCGGTGGCCGCCTGGATGATCAGGGGCTCCATCTCAGCAAAGAGCTCGGGGTTGTATGCCCGCAGCTTCTCGATGTACTCGACGGGGTTCTTGCCCTTTTGGCCAAGACCGTAGTAGGCCAGGATCGAGCGCGAGGCGTCGACCAGGTCCATGTTGCGAGTCTTGGACAGGCGCTCGTCGGTTCTAAAAAACTTCTTGAACCCATCGACTGCCTTGCTAACTTCGTTTTGAGCTGCCACAGCTTCGGCCGCGAGCTGGTTCTGCACCAGTTGATTCTGCTTGGCCTTGGCCGCATCTTGCGATTGACCCTTCTTCATAAACTCAGTGGCCTGGCGCGCGGCCCTGGCTTCGGCCAAAGAATACTCGCGGGCCTTGATCTCTTTGATTGCCTTGCCGTTGATGATGCCCTTGGCCACTTGCTTGGCAGCTTGAAGCATCAAGCGCACAGGCTGGGTGGCCTTGGCCAGGTGACGCAGCTCCACGGCCACAAACCGAGCGCGTGCCTCGTTGTGCAGCGCTTCCTCAACAGCCAGTTCAACAGAGCGCTGATCGTTCATGTCGCCGTACTCTTCAAGCATGCGCTGATCGGTGCGCTCGCTGATGGCGTCCTTCAAAGGTTTGGCCTCCATCAGCGCGCGGACCATGGCATCGCCAGAGGTAAAGCCAAAGATCTCGGCGGCCTGGTCAGGGTGGATGGCGCTGTCAGTGCCCAGCATGCCGTACTTACCAAAACCAAAAGCCTTTTTAATGGCGCCCACGATTGGGTTGTCGCCGTACATGGATTCGATCTCAGGGATCGACAGCTTGACCGGATTGTCGACAGGCGTGCCGTCCAGTATGCCTCGCTTCAAGAATTCCATGGCACGGTACACCGGCTGGTTCTTGATCTCTTCGGACACCTCGTTGGTCACCTGCTTGCGAACGACGTCGGCAGTTTTCTGGATGTCTTTTAAGATCCGGCTGCGGGCGTTGGACAGCCACTTCATCTGGCGCATGCTTGCTTTGGTCAGGTCGGTGACAGAGGCGTCGTGAGCCTCGTTCATCATTTCCTGGTAGGCAGCCCACTCACCGTCTTCCATGCCGCTTTCTTTCTGGGTCTGGTACAGCGGCATCATGTTGCGTACTTGCTCGGCCTGCTTGATCTGCTCATCGCTGGCCAGCATGCGGTCCATGACCTGGCGCACTTCGCCAGTCAGAAGCGGCAGGTCTACGCCATTCTCTGCTTTGTATGTTGCGTTCAAGTCATCGCGAATCGACTTGTACACCCGGCGAAGCCACGATGAGAACTTGTCAAACATCGATTGCTGCTTGATGCTGGGCGCTTTGCCCTCAAACAAATAGATCTCGTAATTGTAGGCAAAGGACTCATGAGCCTTGCGCTTCTCGTCGATCGACAAGTTGTTCCAAGTATCGATGTCAGGCACGCCAAAGAACTCGAGCAATGTGTCTGCATCGGCTTTGATCTGCGTGGTTGCCTGTGGCATTGTGGCCATGCGAAACAGCATCTCAACGTAGAAGTGCGAAGTCTCATGCGCGAACGTCGAAAAGTCGGCCTTTTCGTTCAGAATGGTCGTCATGCGCTTGGGGTCAAATCCACCGCGCGCGGGCTGTGCGTACTGGCCAGCAATCTGCTCTGCCTCGAGCTTGGACTGCTGCTTAAGCAAATCAGGCTGGCCAACTTGCTTGCGTCGTTTCTCGTTGCGCTTGACCGCGCGGCTTTGCTCGGCCACTGCGTCGTCGTACTCTGTGAAGCGCTTGCCGTCGGTCTTTTTGTGCCATCCGGTGTAGTTGTCATCCAGCGCCATAAATACGACGTCTGGCTGGCCATCATTGAACTTGGCAAAGGCTGCCTTGTCCCAGTCCTGTGGTGCTTGGTCATCAGACCAGGTCAGGCGCGACGTGGCCACAAAACCGTGAGCTGCGTAGAACTCGGGGAGGATCGTCTCGAATGCATCGAGCTTGGTTCCGCCAGCAGCAACAGCCAGCTCCATGACAGAGCGGCCGGCGCCACCGGAAGAGAACACAGAAACAATGTCGCCATCCTTCTTGACGGCCACGCCAGACTTGCCGTCTTCAGACACAAACAAGCGCATGCCGGCGTAGTCTTCTGCCGGGTAGACATAGACTGCAGCGCCCACTGCGCCGCTGTTGGTTTTGCTGGCTGTGATGGCTTCGGCAAATTTACCAGCATTCTCAGTGCCTGCTGCCAACTCATAGAACGTCGGTGTGGCAATGCCGTTGCCGCGGTATGCACGGCCAAGGTTGGCGCCAGCTTTCCACTGCTCTACATAGGTGATCCCAAGGCTTTTTAGAACCCGAGGTTTTCCGCCATCTGTTCGGCCTCGGCCCGTGTAAGACCAGGATTGTTTCTCATTGCCGACTCGATTGGCCCGAGCTGTTCTTGTTGCAACTGCTCCAGCGAAGAAACGCTTCGCTGTTTGAGTGAATCCTCCAGCCTCGACCGGCTGCCCTTCAGTGACAGGCGCTGTTTCATCCTGTAATCGTGCTCGTCTTGATCGCTCATCTTTGGATTCCTTCTTAAGTGCATTAGTGATTTTTCTTTCGGAAACGCCCTTTTCACGCGCGACAGCCGCGGCCGCGTTTGCATAATCAGGTGCGTCCTCATCACTGTAACCTTCTGTTGACTCTTCGTCAACAGCAATGTCTTCTTTGGCTGTTTCGTACAGGCGTTTTTCTGCATACCAAAGCACGGCCTGTAGGTCGGCCATAGTCAGGTTGGCGTAAGCCGGGTCGGTCTTGACCTGCTCCAGGATGCTGGAAAACACAGAGCGGATGTAGGTGCGCTCATGCGGGCCCGCAGGGGCTTCCTTTTGGCCGTCCAGGTACTTGGCCAAGCTGTTGCCTGCCTTGCGCAGCTCGACACCCTGTGCGCTCTCGTTGAGCTGGTTGCGCTTGGCTGGGTCCATCGAGGCTTCTTGGATGGCCACAGCCAGGGCATCGATCTCGGTGCTGGCAATGTCCACACCCACGATGTCGTTCAGCCTGGCCTTCTCGTCGCCTGTGGCTGCCTTAACGGCGGCATTCAACCGGTCGGTGGCCTTGGCTTCTTGCACCGGCATGGACTTGATCAGCGTGCCGGTCCAGCGTCCCCAGGTACGGACCAGCCAGCGGTCCATGGTCAAGGAGTCAAAATTGCCGTACAGGTTGCTGAAAAACCCGTTGCCAATCTTGGGCCCAATGATGGATGCGCCCTTGACCTTGGTGTCTGCGTGCTCGCCGCCTGGCTTCAAGTCCTTGGCAATCGAGGAAATCTCGCCGACGGTGTAGTCGGTCAGCATGAACTTGCGCAGGTTGTCGATGCCCCACTCTTTGACCAGCTCATTGAACAGGCCAAGAGAATCATTGATCGCACCCTGTGCCTGGCCAGCCTTGAGGTCGGTCGGCATTTGCTTGTTGGCTTTGTAGTGGCTGTAGGCAGCCTCTGCCAGCTCGAAGTTCTTGTCGACCTTCATGCCGTTGGAGGTGGTGGCCAAAGCCCAGACAAAAGCAAACTTGGCGTTCTCGTTTGTGGCGATCTCAGGGTGAATCAGCGCCATGACGGCCAGAGCCTGACGGGTCTTTTCGTCGTACCAGCCGATGGCGTTGGCGTTTTGCTGCAGCGCAAACAGCGCATCTTTCACACCGACGCGCACTAGGTACTCGCTGGTTTGCTCGGAAGGGGCGGACACATCCACGCCGGCAGCCGAGGCCAGCTTTTGCAGGCCTTCTTGCAGCGCGACCTTGAGCTCGCGGCCCTTGTTCCAGACTTGACCGGTGGCAACTTTTAGCGCGTTCTCAAGTATTGCCGCCTGGTCTACGCCCTCGGGGATGTCGCTTTGTGTAATCTCGGCAACATCATCGGCCTGCGCATCTTCCTGGACGTCAATTGCTGGCTCGACTTGCTCGCCCTGCTTGAGCAGATTCGTAGTCTCACGCGACCATGTGCCGTCGTTGAACTGCGATTTAACATCTGCCGGGTCAAACACCACAATCTCTTTGGCGTCTGGCGCAGCCTGATAGATCACGCCGTCGTGGCCTTTGGCTTGAAGCTCTGCCGTGAATGCGTCGGCTGCCTCACGGCCGCCGGCTTTGACTCTGGCCTTGTCTTCTGCCGTGGCGTAATAGGGGTTCTCAAGCCGGGCATACAACGGCATGATGTTGGGCGCCGCGCCACCGGTGCGCTTCTTCTGGCCAGAATACAGATCTGCCATGTCGGTGCTGTCGGTCAGGTACACGCCCGTGCCCAGCCAGCCGCTGTCTTTGCGATTGGGGTGATCAGGGTCAAACGCGCTGACATCGTCGGCCGTGCCGTGGTACAGCAACACCGGCTTGCCTGCTTCGTCCTTAAACACGCTGTCGCCATAGAAGGCTTCAAATGCTGGCGTGTCTGTGCGAACCTGGCCAGTCTGGTCAAACATCTCGGCCGGCGCCACGTTCATGTCGCGTTCGCTTACCACCCGGTAAGGCATGGCAGCGTACAACTCGGTGGGTGTCATGCCCATCTCTGCAGCTTTGACCACATACATGTCGCGGACCATCTGAGCATTTACTCGAGCAACGCTGTCGGGCATGGCCTTGGTGGCCTTGAGCTGCTCGAACATGTTTGATTCAACTTCGTGCGCCGACGCAATGAACGCTTCTTGGTTGTCCTGCTTTGCAATTGCATCAGAGGTGGCCTTCTTGAGCTCGCCGGTGATCTGCTCAATTGTTGCTTGCGCTTCGCGGCGCGTCATGTCCTCGCCCTCAATTCGCAAATCATCAATGATCTGCTTGCTGAATTCAGTTGGCGCAATGTTGGTCATGTACTCGCTGACCGGGATGACGATCTCGCCGCCAATTTCCGAGTTCAGCAACTGGTCGCGAACCGATGGGGAAATGGCCGCCAATTGATCAGCGATGCCAGACTGGCGCAGCACATTGGCCTCGATGTAGACGTTTTCGATCGGGCTGTCTTCGGATACCTGATTGATCCATTCCCGAAATGTTTCGGTGTCGCGCTCACGCACTTTGCTGGCAGTGGCCAAGACATTCATCTTTTCAATGATGGCCGTGCCTTGCTGCGCCCTGGTGGCATCTTGAATGCGCTGGTCATAGTAGTCGGCAGCGGTTTGCACTCCTTTGGCCACTGTCACTTGGCCGCCTGCACCGATAACTGTTGCAATCAGGGTCTGAGCTGCTGCGCTTGGCCGCTCTTCAATGTAAGTGCTGAATGGTTTTTCTGGATTGAGAGCTGCCCATTCATTCATGTCTTGTAGAACTGTTGCCAACTGTTCTCCAGGAATCTCGAGCCCAATTTGAGTTGCCAATGTTTTGTAAAAAGGTGTGCCTGCTTTCAAGTCACCGATCAACCTGTGCATTGGGATTTTTTCAGTGGCATATTCGATGGCCGCCTGACTGGCTCCATAGATCAACGACTGAGCAGTGGTCAAACCTTTTTCTTTGGCTTCACCATAGGCCCCGCCGCCAACAGGCAGAGTCATGGCTGTCAATGCTGCGGCTTGGCCACCAGGCATGATTGCCAAAGGCAGTGTGGCCAGGTTTGCACTCAATGATGCAAGACCACTGTACACGCCAGATTCAACAATACCTTCACCCTTTGGCATCATGGCTTTGGCTTGGCCGCTGATTGATTCCTGATATTTGCGCAGGCCTTCAGAAACTCGAGCAAAAGGATTTTCTGGCAGGATAGTCCCGGCCAAAGGTTGTGCAAATGTGGCAGCAATATCGACAGGCGCACGAACTGCACCAACCACGCCGGCACTTGCGCTTTGCAGGCCAGAAATCATTGCCTTGACGCCGCGCGTGATGGCTCCGTCTGTTGGTTGGTATGTGTTGAACGTGCGCTCAGTGTCGCCCAGGTTCTGGGTGTCGTCATGCGCAATATTGGCAAAGTTCGGATTCACCATGTTTTGGGTGAGCTTGGGTGATGTGTCCATCACGCTCACGCCCTTGGCGATGGCCAGGCGGCGCTTGGCCTCGCTTGTGTCAATTGCTGCCGGCGCCCAGTCTTCGTTGAAGTAGGCCTTCATGTCGCGCGACAGGCGGATCTTTTCACCCTCAATGTCGGCGTTGTTGAATGCTGATGCGTTCAGAGATGATTGAGCAATGGCTTTGCCTGGCTCGCGCACTTGCTGAAGCAATGCGTTGTAATCTTGATTGCCTGTGCGACCTGGACCAGCCGGTCCTTCACCAGCACGCACGCGCGCAAGCAGTTCGTCCAATTCACTCATTGTTGGCCTTTCTTAATGAGCCATGCTTTGACAATTTCATCTTCCTTGGCGCCCAGTTTCTTCATGCTGTCGTAGAAGTCTTTGGGCACTACCTTGCCTTCTTTGAGGGTGCGAGCCTCATAGGCTGGTATCTGATCGTTCCACATGGAGCCAATCGATACCCACTCACGGTTGGCCGAGCTAATCACGCGCTGGTAGGCTGCGCTGTCAGGTATCTTGCCAGGATTTTCGGTGATCCACTTGTTTGTCTCTTCAGACATGATGGCCACGAATGCGTCCCTCTTGTCCTTGGATGAGCTCTTGAGCAGGGCTGCTGGGATCGCATCTTGCAGCACTTTGGTGTCGAATGCTGTCTTGAACTTTCCATTGTTTTGGACAATTGACAAGGCCATGTTTTGCATCTCTTTGATGCCGTTCGTGCCCAGGTCCAAACGAGTTACAAACCCGCTCTCTTTAAATTCTTTGACAAACTGCGTCGGGTCATTGACCGCCAAGTCCATCAAGATGCCGCGCGTCTCGAGTTCTTTTCGGCGCTCACCAGGACCGCCCTCGCGCTTGGCAAAGCCATCGAGCCCAGCCAATTGTCCTTGGCCCTTGGCCCAGTTGTACAGGTTGGCAGGGGCATCGACGATTGGCTTGCCTTGGTTCTTTATGATCCATTCCTGGAACGATCCCATGGCGGCCTTGTTTCCCTCGTCTTGCAATGCTTTGCGCTGTGTGTAATTGTGCTCGGCGCGCTGCACTGTTGCGTCGCGCACCTCTGCAGAGATCTTGCCGTCCTTGAACATCTGATCAACGGATGACAATTGCTCTTTGAGACCACCCTTGAGAGACATCGACAAGCGCAAAGAATCATCCTTGACGCCTGCGGTCTTGACCAGGTTTTGCAACTGATCGACTTTGGTCGGGTCGATCTCTTTGGTCTTGATGGCGTTCTTGAGGTAGTCGCGCGCCTGCGCTGCTTGATCGTTGGCCACCATGCCGCTGACCACTTCGGTCGCGATCTGGGTTGTGGCTGCCAGCACCAGCTCTTTACGCTGTGAGCTGTCTGCGGCCATGCCCATGGTGTCGGCCAGAGAGTTCATCTCACTGATGGCGGTGGACTTGTACAGGTTGTAAGGGCCAGTGGCCTTGCCTTCCTCGTCCTTCATGTTCCAGGTGCTGGCGTTGGCCACAGCATCTTGAACAGAGGCAGTCGCGCGCGCTTTGGACTCAGCCACGTTGTAGACCCTGGCCTGCTGCATAGCATGCGAGTCGACCTGAGTCATGGCAGTTTGCAGGCGACGGTTCGCCACCTGGTTGAACATCTTGCGCTGCATGTCGGTCGTCAACGTTTGCTCGACCTTCTGTTTGGCTTCGTTCATGCTTTCAATGGTTGCCTTGCGCGAGTCCAGGGCAGGCTTGCCTACGGTGGCCAAGTAGCCTTTCTCGGGATCGTAGATCGATGTGCGCAGTTGATCGGACAACAGGTTGTCCGCTTCCTTGGTGGCTGCATCGTCAAGCTCGTTTTGAATGCGGTCTGCAACGGTATGCATTGCCACACCAGCTTGCATTGTGGCTTGGCCAAACTTCTGGATCTGTTCTGGCGTAGCATTTCGCATGGGCTCTACACCCGGCGCCTGAAATGGAACCACGTTTGCCGCTTGAAGATCTACGGTCGGGATGTCTTGAACTGGTACGGTTGCCATAGTTTGTCCTTAAGAGCTCTGACGCGCCAGCAGCGACTCAAGCGATTTGTCGCGGAACCAATTGGTGGCCAACGAGCTGGCGCTTCCAAGCAGGCTTGTTGCAGCAGAGCCAAATGGGCTGAGTGTTCCCGCGCTTGCGTTTAAATTCTGAGCCGACACGCCTTGCAGCAATGCTTGATTCTCAAAGCCCACGCCGCGCAGCCTGGCTTCTTCAGAAGCGCGCACAGTGTTGGCATTGATGGTCAGGGCATCGATCTCTTTGGCGATGTTCTGAGAGGCCTCAACCTCTGCAGTGCTACCAACCCCCAGGGACACGCCCGAGGCAGCCGTGGAGGCCCGTCTGGCCCCCTGCGCTTTGCCATATCGCATGGTCAGTTGGCCAATCTGTCGCTCGCCTGCCTGCAGGATGCTCTGAGCCTGGTATTCAGACTGCCGGGCATTGATCTGCGACATGCTCTGCTGGAACTCCAGCGAGAGAGCCTGGCTCTTGAGTTGGTACTGCTGCGATTTGGCCGCGTAGTAAGTGCCGATTGCAGTGCTTACAGAGCCAATGATTCCAAGCATGGGAGCCATGGCATTCATTGACTTGGCTGTATCACCTGCTGAAAATGAACTGAATCCGCTGTCTTGCTGTGCAAGCATGCTGGTTTGCTGTGATCCAAAATCAGTCCCGTATTTCATTGCTGTCGGGCTTGTCAGCAATGTATCCTTCCAACTAGACATGGTTGATCTCCATAAGTGTTGAAGAAAGCTCCATGATTTTCATATTCATGAAGCTACCTTAATTCTGTGATGCGTGTTTACGGGTACCTTTAGGAGCCTATAGACACTTCAAGCGTCAACCCGACCAGGGTAAGCGGCAAGGGGTCTTGTTGCCTGATGTAGATCTGGCCAGACTGCCCCCATGTTGGACTGAGAACCACTTGGATCTCTGCGTCCTTCAGTGAGGGTGGGCTGCCGTAGGGCTCGGTCGTGCGCTGCTTAGCTTCCACCAGGCTGTTGACGTCTGGCCCGATAAAGATGCCTGACGATTGGAACACGCGCAGCCAGGCCTTGTTCACGTTCTTTGCCCGGCCCTGGCCAAAGCCATCGATGTTGACTGCCAGCGGCAGGGTCTGCAGGTCTGAGTTGTATTGCAAACCAAAGGTGATGATCGTGCCGGCTCTTTCCAACGTGATCGTGCCACCGGTGACGACTCGTTGCGGGTGCACTGCACCGTCGACCAGAATGGACACGGTCTTGCCTTCCAACCAGGTGATGTTGCTCACGCTGTTGCGCGCAAAGGACCAGGCTGTGGTGGCCGTGGCTCTCAGGCTTGCTGGAACGGTCTTGTCTGGTCGCACCTGGGCCACGGTGGTGGACGTAGTGCCCACTATCCTGCAGCGCACCTGAGTGCCGTCTGTGGCCGTCAAGACGATGGCGTCGTTGATGTCGGTCGTGCCTGGGTAGACAAACTGCGCTGTCGAGCTAATGATCGTCAGGGTTTCGGCCGGCGTCCAGGCAGTGCCGCCTGACAAAGTCATGGTGACGGCGCTGGTGTTGGTCCCGTTGTAGGTGGCGCCAGAGTCAACAAAGAAGCAGTTCTGCAGATTTGTGATTGTGCGCGATGCCATGCGCTCGACGTAACGCACTGTGCTGCCATTGACTGTGCGCTTGACCACGACGTAGAGTGCATCGATCTCGCCTTCGGCCACGGTGGTGCAGCTCTCGAATACTCCATCGGTGTCATGCTGATGCCAGGCGCCGATCTGTTGATCCGGAACATAGGTCAAGCCCAGCAGCACGCCATTGCTTGAGACAAACCACAGCAGCGGCCGAGGGGCCTTGCTGTAGCACATGTCCACAATGCTCAAGCTGTCAAACAGGTGAGCTGCTCGAATTGAAAGGTCGCCGGTAATAAAGCCGTTTGATTGCCATGAATAACCCAGCTCGCGCACATGGCCGCCGCGGGCTGCGCAGTACACCAAGCTGTTGTTGATAATCGATGGCTGCACATTGCTGGCGCCAATGTAGGACTGAGGCTTGACTGACACTGTGCTGGGTGTAAGTGCGTCCGAGTTGAGCGGGCTCACGCGCCATTCAGCAGAGCTTGTCAGCAACAGCAACTGAGTCAAAGGGACAATGTGCCGGATGGTGTTGGCCTCGCGCGCGGCCACGCGAAACTTGATGCGGTCGTTGTCCTTGATGGGCAGCGAGTAGCTCATGTCCGACTCTGTGCCCGACCTGGTCATCCACATGGTCTGCGGCTCAAGGGTTGTGCCGGCAAAGGTTCGGCGCTGCTCGGCATAGGACACGGCGCCAGGGTAGTTGCCGGTGGACCCAAAGACTGTTTCAAAAATGGGCGGCGTGATGCCCATGTCTGGAGCCAAGTTGTTGTCCACAAACGATGTGGTCTGCGTTTGGCCAATGTAGCCGTATAGTCCAGACTGGCGTTTGTAAATGTTGTAGCGCAGGGCGCCAGTGACTGCCGGCCAAGTGATGGTGTTGTAACTGCCGGTGACATACAAGTTATTGATAGCGTTGCCAGAAGACGATGCGTTTGATTCATCAATGCCATTGACGGCCACGCTGGTGATGACGTAGTAGTTGTCGATGTCGTAGATCTTGTTGCCGTATTGAATCTTTCCGCCACTGGTAAATGCAGACCATGCTGTCGAGTCAATTATTGCGCCGCCGTTGTAATTTTTCAAGATCAGCGTCGTGTCGGTTGGTTTTGATTCAACGACATAAAACCCATCGAAAAACTGAGTCATGCCGCCAACGCTTTTGACGTAGACCGAATCATTGGATGTGAGGTTGTGCTTGGACACGGTGGTGACCACCATGGGGTTGGCCTGCGTGATGGCTGCAATGTCAATGCTGAAGCCTGCGCTGGGCGTCACAGTGACGCTTGTGGGAGGTGTGACCAATGGTGTGAAGCTGATTGTCGACAGCACCCAGTTGGTGGCTCCTACCCGGCGCAGCTCGCGCGGTGCGTACCCTGGATGCACCAATGTCAGAACGTCGGCCGACTGCACATAATGGATGTCAAACAGATCGGCTTCGGCGTATGGGTTCGATACCTCATAAGGTGAGCCACTGGACAACAGCGTTGTGCCCTGTGTATGAAACCGAAAGTACCCTGCGCCCAGCTCGATCACCATGGTCTGTGTGGTCGAATAAGTGAATGGGATCACCCTGGTGCGTTTGGTGCTGTCCTTGACTTCATGCACAAAGGCAAAGCCAGCTCGGTTCTCTGCCGGGCCTTGCGGTGTGGCAATGAAGTTGCGCATCTGAGCTGCGCCGGTCTGGAACTTCACATCATCGACGCGGCCAAACATCTCTGGCGACATTTCGCCACCAGCAAAGGATCGATTAAAAGTGCGGGTTTGTGCCATGCTTATCTTCCGGCGGTCCAGGAAACGATGTGCTCAACTGTGGTCTTGCGCTGATTGGCATCAGACATTTCGGCCTGTGACTGGTAGCCGGTCATCATTTGAATGCAACGCTTGGCCTCTGCTGCCCCTTCTGCGCCCTTGATGATGGGCCCGGCAAGCATCGATGCCAAGTGCCAAGACAAGGTCATTACAAACAGCGGAGAGAACTGGGTGCTGTCTGTCACATAGGCGTTGTACCGCAGCACAGCGTTTTCTGTATTTGTAAACAAAATCGCAGTGCCGTCTGGCTGCGTTTCAATGGTGAATGGCTGCGGCGCATAGCGACCTGCTGCAATCACTGGGCTGTAGTTGTGCGACCAGTATGGGGTATCTGTTGGGACAAAGCGAGTGCTGTAATCATCGGCCGAATCTTCAGGCAGCACGGACACAATGTTGAGCGCATCAGATGGCAGCGCATAGGCGTATTTCCATTCTGGCCAATTCATTGTGAGCTGCGCCAGCTTTGCACGGCGAGCTGTGAAATTCCAGTAACCCATCTCGAGCAGCGAATCACGGGCGATCGGGTAGAACCGAGCGCAATGCTCTGACTGAGCAGATCCTTCTGGCGGATGAATACTTGACACCGTGGCATTGTCGCCCAAGTGGCTAAGTGCCAAATTACAAATATCGACTTCGCTTGCCATTGAGGCCTCCTAATGTAAAAAAGGGGCCGTGGTTTCCCAGCGGCCCCTTTGACTATGGTATCCGACCTATCGGACTACACAGAGCTTCAGTCCGCGCCTGCACCAGCAAACTCGGCGGTCTGCTTGGCTTTGGGCATCCACTTTTTGGTGGCGCTTTTGGCGGCAGGTTTTTCCTCATCCTCTGGCTCACCATCAAGGTATTCCAGGTTTGTGTTGTGAGGACCGACGTAGTCAAACTCGACGCCTTCGGTGCGAAGACCGTTGTCGACGAAACAGATGGTTTTAGCGCGTACTTTAGCCATGAGTTTTCCTTATCAGACCACAGTGAAGCCAGAGGCGTAGAACTTTTGACCGTCTTGGATGTTGGTCACTACGTCAGCAGTCACAGTACCAGCACTGTAGGTGCCAGAAATTGTGTAGCGGGCTCCCAGGTAACGCTGGCCTTTAGAAGCGATCTGCGGGTTGATACGCACAGCGACGTTCTTGCCTGCAACCAGGTCAGCCGTCACGATGGCATCAGTGCTGCCGATCACAGTAGGCGTACCCAAGTTGGCGGCAGCAGAGCTGATGACTTCAAACTTGACCGATGTGCCGCCAGTCAAAGCAGCAGTCACGGCAAAGTTCATGTACAAGCTATCGCCTTCACCCATATCGCGGGCGATGGACAAGTCGATTGTGTCGGTCGATACGGCAGTGGTAGTCAGTGCTTGGTCGGTCGAAACGCGGAGGAGTTTATCGGTGATCATGGTTCAATTCCTTTCAATGTTGGTTGACCGATTAGGACACGACTGCTTCGGCATTGATGATGGCATCAACGCGACGCAATGGAACGCCCAAGAAAGACAACCAGCTATACGGTGTACCGAATTGCGAGAGGCCTTCATTGATCTTCAAGACGTATTGCGACTTGTCCAGAGCAGCGATGCTCAAGCCAGAGTGCACGGTACGGTTCATGTAGAACGCTGCGCGGCCCATAGCCATGTTGGGGATACGGTACAGCGAACGAGCCATCAACTTAACGATGTTGGTGGCAGCGGTGGATGCTTGAGTGCCAGTTTGGCCGATCAAGTCAGACACATCGATGTTGCAGATGCGAACGACATAGCGCCAGTCTTTTACGACCAAGCCATTCTTCCACTGGTAGCGTGTTGCGTACGCTTGCAGACGGGTGCCGTCGCTGTTGTACACGGTTTGCTCGCCCAAATCTTCGTGGATCAAGCCTGCTTTGCTGCCCTTGGGGAAGTGGCAGTAGCAAGTTTGGTCACCCCAAACGATCAGGTACACAGAGGTGTTGTCCGAGCCAGAGCCACCAGCAGACAGAATGTTCTGTGCGTTGGTTGCAGACAAGCTGGAGTAGCGAGGTGCGATACCCAAAAATTGCTTGGGGTCAGTACCAGGGTTGCCGTAGAACAGTGTGGTGGCCTGGGTCTGGTTCATGGCTTCCAAGAACGCAGTGTCTTCAGACAAGCGGAACTGAGCGGTGTTGCCGTTCAGCATGGCCAAGTCTTTGTCCACTTCAGAGCGGGCTTCCAAGATACCAGCGGCTTCGTCCACCTGTGCGGTAGTCGATTTGCTGGAAGGGATACCCTGGTTCAGAGCACGCCAGTACACAGCGGGCAAGCCGGTGCGCACAACGACTCGTTCGCCAGTTGGCAGGTTACCTTCTTTGAAGACCGCGTCTTCCAGGACTTCGTTGGATTGCGAAAGCAATTCAGCGATGATTGGAATGCGACCATCTGGATCGGTGCGTTTGGCCCAGTCGGCCAAGGTCAGGTTTGTGGTAGCAAGAGTAGCCATTTTTTAACTCCGTTTTAAGATTGCTGATTTGAATACAGTGCGTTGGCTTTTGCGTTGAAGTCTTGTGGACCAGGGCTTTTATTCCCTGCGCCATTTGAGTTCCCCACGAAAGTCTCTTCACTAATTGCCTTGCCTGCTCTGAACATGAACCGAATCACTTCGGGGTTGTTGCCCAGACCAGACTCATTTAACAGCGCGCGCAGCTCCGGTGTACCGAATGAGTCAAGAGCTTTCTTCGCGACGACCAAGTTTTCGTTGAGCTTATCGCCCCCGAATTCCTTGTCCGTTTGAGCGGCCTGGGCCCACTCATTGCGGATTGCCTCAACCTGTTGGATTTGACGTTCCGCGATAGTCGGGGCCATCTTGTCCAACAATTTCTGCGCAGCATCCTGAGACAGATTCAATTCTTTGGCGATCTCCGAGAAATTTGACATTGTCTCGGTGTCGTAGTTCTTACCCTCTGGGGCTTTAAACTCGTACTTTTCAGGTGCGCCTTGCGGCTTGCCTGCGTCGCCTTCAGTCTTGCCATCAGCAGGGGCGCCATCCTGGGCTTGCTGTGTCTGTCCTTCGGGTGCTTGCTGCTTATCTCCATACAACGCATCGGCCGTCGCCGAGTTGTTGCCTGGAGCTTGCGATGCGTCCGTGCCTTCAGTGGTCGTTGTGGCTGTGTCCGTCATCAGCGATTCGCTCATTTGTTTGTTCCTTTACCATCGTTGCATAAAGCTCTGGACAGAGCGAGTGGATCATCGAAAGTGTGCGATTGCCAAAGTTCCTGTTACCTTCCGCAAATGCCATAGACATCGCGTTGGTGTTGAACGATAGCCGGAACACACCCGACTGTTCCAGAAGACGCCAAACTACACGACGCCCCCGCTTGCTGTTCATGAGCCACTTGAGATCGGCTTCCTCATTCTGATAGTCCAGTTTGTTGCGCAAGGATTTTTCTTCCTTGTCGCGGTCCTGGCCTCTCATGTCGAGGGGATCAAATTCTTTACTCATTTGGCCAATTTACTCATGGCACATATTGATACGGGTACCCTCATGGGGTGTCGTTTTTCACCAAAATGCCTTCAATCTGAATACCGACTTCAGATGATTTACTTGAATTGCATTGCCATTGACAATCTGTTTTTTCAGCGTAGCCACGCGGGATGCTTTTTTCTGAAATGTATGAATTGATAAATGGAACTTGCAATATGGCCCGAATAATTCCAGATGAATTTACGGTGTATGACCGAAAATTTGTAAGCTGATTATTTCCCTGGTTGCTGTATGCATTTACTTTTTGAAGATAAAAAGTATGACCAGCAGGAACCGTGTAAATTGTCATTGCACTGGTTCCGCAACCCGCATTTATTTGAGCATAAATTTGAGTTTTTGCTGCATTACCAAGTCTGATTATTCCCACAGGATTGACTCCATCAATCACTGAAATGCTTTGAATTCTATTGTAGTTATTGACTGTTGTAATTCCAGTTGCGCCATTGGTCAGCAATAGTTCTTCACTGATTTGGTTGTAAGAGGCATCAAGACCATTTATTTGAATTAAAACATTGACATCAAGTGCACTCGAGCTCCACAACAGCATCGTGCCATTGGATGGATAAACATAAGCTGTATTGTTTTCCCAAATAGGAATAAACGCATTTCCAATGTCTCCTTGATACCCAGAAATATTCAAACTAGTATGGTTTTTAACCAATCCACGGGCAACATTCATCTCCCAGGATTCTGTTCGACCCATCTCAGTGATGGATGGCCAATGGACTGGATAGATCATTAGTTGCTCGCACCAAGCATTGTGCTTTGCAAGTTGTTGATGGCCCTGCCTTCGGTTGTGCCGTTGGTGTTGCCATAGAGCTTGTTTGCCCTGTTGTCGTTCTGTGCGTTCTCAGTCTGGCCAACATCCATGTCGGTAATCTGGAGGCTCATGCGCGACTCAGCATCGCTGCCCTCGTACTGATTGGAGCTGACCGACTTCACGACCACCTTGGCGGTGATCATCATCTCGGTGCCCACCTTCGGTAATGCAGTGATGCCCAGCTTCTCCATTGAGCCATCATCGAGATCGATGCATAGGCCGTAAGGGTAAGCAGGCTCGGCCATCTTGGCCGCGTCTGAACCGTATTCGCCACGCTCTTCGGACGACATTTTCATGTTGACTAAGCTCATGATATTTTCCTTAAGCCAAGCGGTCGAGCTTGAACAAGTTGCGTGCCAGTTTATCGAGGATGTCATCGATCAAGTTTTGGATGTGTGACTCTGGGCCCATCATGGCTCGGTTGGTCTCGATGTAGTCATAGATTCGGCGAGCTTCAACCGAATAGGTCGAGGTATCAACGCCATCAAATGCGACTGCTTGCATAGTGCAACCCATCCAGCTTTCTGCCAGGCCATCCAAACCATCTTCCAGCTCGCTGTAGGTGTCACCCAAGGCTTCATGCGCAGCAAAGCTGCCTGGGCCTGTCGTCATTAAATGGACTTTGTGCAGCGTATCAACTGCGGTCAGCATCTTGCTGATGAATTCTGTGGCGCCTGATGCGTCACTTGAACCCTTGTCCATGTTTCCATAAAGCAGGGTTCCTTTGTTTGGTGCTGTAGCCATTTTGTGATCTCCTTAAACTTGCATTGGTGAAGGTGAGCCGTAGCCAGAAAACTGATTCATGATGTCCATCAATGCGTTTGGTTGGCCACCGGTGGGGGCAGAGGCAAAGTTGCGGGCTGTCTCGCTCTGCACCTTCATTGCCTCGGCCTGCGCCTGTGCTGCCTGCGCCTTGGCGCGCGAGTCGCGGATGATTGCGACCTGGTCTGATGCCACGATGAGCTTGGGGTCCACGCCCAGCATGTCACTGTAGCTGTCGACCCACTCGTCGGAATTGAACTTGTCCAGCACATCAGGCTTGAACGATGCGACCTGGCCAAGGTTGCCCACAAAGCGGTCGATGCCGTTGACGCCAATGGCGCGTTGGGCTTGGGCCAGCATCGAGATGAAATCGACGTTCAGGTCCATGCCTTGCAGCTCTGGAGGCGCAGGCGGAATGATGCCGGCCTCAAGCATGCGGGTAAAAGTGATGTCGATCAAAGGGTCGAGCAGCTCATTGTGTAAGCGCTCTAGCACTGGGCCCAACATCAGCAGTTTCTCTTCGTGGCGCTCGGCCACCTCGGTCGCTGTCATCCTGGTGTCTGTGGCGTTGGCCAGCATCAGGAACAGGTCAGCATAGAAGCCGCCACGCACCCGCTCGCGAACGTCTTGGATGTCCATCAGCAGCGCGTTCAGATCCAGGTTGACCTCAAAGGCTGTCTTGATGCCCGCGGTCTGGCCGTCGTAGAACGTGACGCCACCAGGCAGCATCTCCACATCGCGGTTCTTCATGGATGTTGGCGCCTGCAAAGGCGGCTTGGTCTGATAGTCAATGGCCTGGGCCTTGCGGAGCTGCTCATGCTGGAGCTGCTTGATGTCGCCCAGCACTTCCATACCTGGGCTGTTGCCGTAGATGTCACCACCGGTCACAGACCAACGCGGCACGACGGCAGGGAACTGCTTGAAGCCGCCTTGACGCAAGAACTTGTTGGGGTCGCCACCGACCTCAAAATAGTAGCTGGCCCATGGCATGTTGAGTGAGTCTTTCTTGCGAATGTCTCGATCAGCGCGCGGCTCAATGGCATGGATGATTGGAATCCATTTGTCCAAGTTTCCATTGTTGTACATGGACTGCACAGTGTTCGAGCAATTCTTGTAGCCAAACTCTTTGACGATCTCGCCTACGGTCTTTTCAAACTCGCGGTACATGGTGCAGACGCGGCCCTGGTAGTCCTGCGCAATGCAGTATTCGCCGGTGGTCACTGGGTAGTGGTGCACCACGTTCATGTGGTCGGGCAGGATGATCGAACTGGCAGTGCCAAAGCAGCCCAGCTCTTCGTACATGCCATGCAGCGAACGATAGGTATTGCTGCGCTGAAACACTGTCTGCATGCGCTTGGTCACATCATCGAGCCACAGTTTAACGGGTTGGTAGCTGTTCAGATCTGGATCTGCTGTGCCCAAGCGGAACCATGGGCGTGCCGGTGATGTAGCGCCGGCCATCATGCCAGCACCCAGCGTGCGAAGAGCTCGCGTGCCGGTGTTGTCGTAGATGTTGTTGTGCCGGCGCCAGCCTTTGTCTCGATCCTGTCGGAAGTAGCGGCCATTGCGCGGCAGGATGTAAGTCGTCAGCTCCTGCCAGTGCGCCCACCAGGATGCACGCTCAGTTTTGAGCTGCCCCCAGCGCGTGTACAGTTTGTCGCGTGTTGGAGCGTTCTCGTACGAGGATGCGTCGCTGGTAAATTGACTCATGTTTAACCGCCCAAAAGTGTGTTCTTGCCCAATGCCAAGGCGTTTGGATCGACGCCTGTCGGCCCGGTCAGCATTGTGCCTGCACCGCCGCCACCTTGAGCTGACTGAGTTGCTGCCGACAAGATGCTGGCTGCGTCAGGTTGTTTGCGGTTGGCTGCATTCTGTGCCTGCTCACTCAACCTGGTCTGCTGGTTGGCTTTGTCGGTGGCTTGTTTCTGTGCCGCCTCTTGTTTGCCCAGAGCTTCTGATTGCATGCTGGCGCTTCGTTCGCCTGAATACACCGAATAACCCAGAGCTCCCACTGCTGCAATTGCTGCTGTCACGCCCATATCAAATCTCCTTGCTGAATATGATGTCCTGCACTCCATACCCCATCCGAGGCATCACGCCGGCCAGCGGGGTATTCTTCTTTGCATGCCACAGCATAAGTGTGGCACCTTTTTCCTTTGCCACTCGCTCGGTTTCCCGAATGAGCTGAATCCCCAATCGACCGGCGCGCCGCTCTTTGGCCAGGAACAACAGGTCATTATTGGCAATCACTAGGTCTGCGTAGTGTAGGTGCTTCATAATGAAATTGACCGAGTATCCAATCAACTGGCCGCCATCATAGGCAGCCAAGATCATCGTCAACCCACTGGCCTCCATTGCTTTGTATCGATCAATATCGGGCTTCAAAACCATGAGCCGCTTGTTGAGAGCGACCTCATCCCAATGGTCAGAGAAAAGCTCGCCGACATCTGTCAGCACTTCGTCGACTGTCGATTCACGGATCACGGTCATGGTGTCAATCTAGTTGGTTGATGTGGGCATACGGGTACCGGATCACATGGTTGCATAGGGGTCGTGATCCTTCTTGACTGCGTTCTTGACCATCCTGGAGTAGATGTCCTTGGGTGTGCGCTTGCGCACGGGGTAAGCAAAGGTCAAGGCCAGGGCGTCGGCCATGTCTGGGCTGCCGCCACCTTGCAAGCGCTTCTTGATCTCGTCCTTGGGTTCGAGCATCTTTCGGCCGGCGGCGTCGTACCAATACACCGGTGTGGCCAGCTCCTGCTTGAGGCTGACGTCGTTGGGAATGGCGCCGCCCTGTTTGATCCAGTCAGCCATCTCGAACCACATCTCAGCGCGCCGATTGACAAACAGGTGGGCCTGGGTAGCCTTGCCGCCGAAAGGCACCTCCACGACGTCGTAGTCAAGTTGACGCAGACGGTCGATCACCCCAGCCCCGGCGCCGGCATCAATGAACACGGCATCGGGCTCCCATTGCTCAATCACGGCGGCCACCCTGGCGGCCAGGTCCATGTTGTCCAAGCCTCGGTAAACCAGGGGATCAAAGGACTGCAGACCCTGGCGTTTAAAGATGACGCTGCGGTCGTCGCCAAATCGAGCGGGATCGACGCCCAGGATCTTTGGAGCGCCTACCACATCTTTGTCGGTGTAGGTGCGCTTGCTGGCCTCCTCGGCTTCGGACAGACTGATAAGCTGGTCGTCGCCGGCCGCGGAGAAATCGCATAGGTACTCACGCGAGAACGACGTTTCGGCCATGTCACGCTTCAAGCGTTGGACCTCGTCGGGGTTGATGGCGTTGGTGTCATAGACCGTGTATTTGGCGGCATGCCAATCTGGCAACGCATCGGCCCGGTAGTAGATCTCGCTGAACAGGTTGATGCCGGAGGGCGTGCCGATGAACATGGCCCAGCCCATACGGTCGGACAGCGCAGGCTGGATAATGTCGTTCCACACCTCGGGCTTGATCTGCGCGACCTCGTCAATCACCACACCATCCAAGCGCACGCCTCGCATGGCATCGGGGTTGTCACCACCAAAGATGCGGATCATGCAACCGTTGTGCTTAAACCGAACTGAAAGCTCGGACTCGTTGATCTCGACGGCAGCCTGGATGCGCAAGGGCTCGATTTTCTGCTTAAGCCGGGCCCATGCAATGGCCTTGGCTTGCTTGAGAAACGGGGCAATGTAAAAGAATAAGCCCAAGTCTTGGCTGAACTTCATGGCCTTGTCAATGATTTCCATCAAAGCCAGTTCGGTCTTGCCTGCTCGGCGATGCAGGGCCAGCACGGTAAAGCGCTTCTTTTTGCGGTGGCATTCCTTCTGCCAATCGCGGGGGCGGTAATCTAGTCTGATGACCTCATTCGCCATCCGGCACTCCAGTGGCCACCACCAGGCTCATGGCCCCGCTGTGCTCCACACCCATCTTGTCGCCGTACTTCTTTGGGTTCCACTTGGCCAACAGCTTCATGCGTTGTTCTGCCCGGTTCCTGGCCCAAGTCACATACCCGGCGTCGGTCTTGCCGTTCATGTCGTTGGGCGGTGGGCTGTCGATGATCTCGAGGGTCTCGTCGGCAATGCAGTCATGACCGATGTCACGCGCATGCGCGAAGCGTTGAGCGAAATCTTTGTCCTTCTCCATCCAAAGGTACACGGTCGAGTAATGGATGTCGTTATTCCTGCACCATTCACGCAAAGTTTTTCCCAGTGAAATCCACGAAATAATTTCATCGGCTTTGTTTTGAGGAACTGGCTCGGGAGGGCGGCCAATTTTTTTGGGCTCAGTCGCTGGCTTTTTCACGGATGGTTTTCCACTTGTCTGGGGTTTGTGCTCGGCGCTCATAGTTGCATATTTTCTGGACGCAGCTCCTGGTTAGGTTGAACATCTTGGCCAGTCTGCGATAGCCAATTGCTTCATCTTCGTGTAAGTCGCGGATCTTGTCGATGATATCGTCAGGGATTCTTGCATTGTGGTGGGAAGACCCAATGCGATAGCCATTTTCGTTGACGGCGACAACTTTCTTGACGGTCATTTTTTCTTTTTAAGCATGGCGTGCCAGGGTGTTTTCTTTTTCACTCCTTCACTGGCCATTTTTGAAGCGTCTGCTTGGCTCATCCCGTGAGCCTTGGCAACCTTTGAGTCGTGAGCCGCGGCTTCAAAAAGCCGATGCTGTTTGGCTGTGTATGGCATGGCCGTCCTTAATATTTTGGTGGCTTTGGTGGTTTTTTGTTTTTGCTTGGCATTTTGATCTCCAGGTAAAAAATGGTTGAAACAAGTTAATTTTGCCTGAGTGTTGCATTTTGCACAACAAGGTCATTTGTCATATTTAAAGCCCAGTTGACTTCGTACATGGAAACGGGCTGACCTTCTTTGGCCCGATCAAGGATAGCTGTGGCTTTCTTCCTGGCTGGGCATTCCCGTCCTTGGTTGCAATCGCCAATGCATGGTGGGCATTTTTGTTCGCTCATGTGTTTTCCTTTATGCCGTGGGCGGCTTCAATAATCATGGCGACTCTGCAAAATTCCTGCGCGTTCACGTCATGTGGCGTGTCTGGATGATTTGAGAACAAGGCGTTTAATTCGGCCGGCGTCAGCGGCTTGCGCTGTGACGCCTCGCGCTCGGCCTTGACCGCCTTTTCAGTAAATGCTCGCATCTGTTCTTTTGTGTAAACGCTACCCAAATAAAGATGACGGCTAACAACATTAGTGGCGGCAGGTTTTGGTAATCGCAACTTAATCATGCTTGTCCCCTTGCTAGAATAACCATTTTGCAATCAAGTGCGTCTGGTGGCTCAATTTCATCTTCAGCTTCTTCCAAAATCCAAGCACGGTACAAGTCATCACACACATTTGCACAAGCCTCGCGCTCTGCCAGCACAAGCATATTGATGTGTTCATTTAACGCACTGATAACATACTGTGCTGCTTCGTCAATAGGTAAATCTGGATTGACCGTTACACCATTTTTATCAATCCGCATAGCCTCTTTGCTTGCGCCTCCGAGAAAAATAATGTTTGGTTCGTTTTTAGTCATGTGTGCTCCTTTGGTGGTGTGCAAGTGTGGATGTCTTGTGTCCGTTTGCCGCAACGTGGGCAGAAGTTGCGTTCTTGCCCCGGCTCTGCCAAAGCGTTTTCACGGACAAGCTCGGCAAATGCTTCAAGTGCTTTACTAAAAACAATGTGCTCTTGTAATCCAGCCTCTCTCGCCGTCTCAATGATTGTTCGTTTACGCCATAAGGTCATTTTTTGCTCCTTGTAAAAATTTGAGACATGATGTCTTTGAGTTTATTAATTGAGGCCTCGCCTCGCTTTTTTGATCTTTCTTCCAACTGCTCTCTGCGCTTGTGCAATGGCAATCCAAGCAAATATCTTGCTTCGCATTCGATAAGCCATGCGGGACAATAGTTGCAGACCTTTCGTCCATCGACCAGGTTGATCGTTTCCTCGCGTGTACATCCTTCGCACCTCATGTCAGTGTTGGGCCTGGGCCATGTCTTGCATGTGTTTCATGTAGCCATCAACAAGCTCGGTGGCTTCTTGTGGTGTGATCGATTCAAAGGCTTGGTGCATGCGGTTTTCTGCTCCATCGGTTTCAAAGCCAATGCCAAAATCGCAAACGCCAAAGTTTTCTGGTTTAAAAAAGAATCGGATCTCCGGCGCGCCTTCTTTGTCTTGTTTTTCGATGACAACAATCTGGCCGTAGCGTTTGCTGTCAAATGTCTTTGCAAATTTCATTTGAAATCTTTCAATAATTGCGTGTTAAGTTTCATCATTGCGTCAAAGCTGGCATCTTGCTCGCGCCTGGTGGTCTGGCTCTGCATGTCATCCACCAAATTCAATGCGTCGCCAATGCTTGCAAATTCTTCAGCATTTACACCCCATTTGTTCAAGCGATAAAAGCGCGCTTTGATTGATCGCATGCTGACAAGCGCTGCCTGGATCGAATCGTTGACATCGATGTTGTCAAAGTGATCAGTGGACATGAAACTGCCCCAATCAAGCCGGCATACCAGTGTGTGCCATGTGCCCTCGTCTGCAGTGCCATCGCGCAATCTGGCCAGCTCTTGATGCGGGATCATCTTGAGCAAATTGTCTGCATCAATAGTTTGACGGAACACTTTGGGCAATACAAGCACTGGTTTGGGCTTGTATTTTTTGCTGGGTTTTTTATTTGTAGCCACAGAATATTTCCCCTTTGCGATATTCTGGCCAACCTTCTCGGCCATAAGTGTTTTTGTACAACTTAGTCATAAAACAGTATTCCGTCTCTTGGCGCTCTTCTTCTTCAAAGTCGTAGGTTCCAACAAGCCAGTATGCGTAAAACATGATAATGACAAACACAATCAAACGGATCATTTGACGGCTCCCTTCATGGTCATGTTTTTGCGCAGGCCTTTCAGCATCTCGGAAACGCGCTTCTTGTTCGCTGCCATCTGCTCTTCGGTGAGTTTGTGCTCAAGCTCAAGCGGCTTGTTTTCTTTGCGGGGTGACATCCTGCACAACTCACGAAACTTGATGGCGTTGGGCGTGCGCTCTGGCAGGTGCTCCAAGGCATAGGCAATGGCATCTGGCCAACGAATAAATCCTGCAAGCTCTTCAGCCCAAACCTGCTTGGCGTTCTCAATGCCTGGGTCCACACCGTTGACCATGCCTGTTCCGTACTGGCCAAGAAACTCTCGGCCGTAAACGCCTTGGAGTCTGGTAAAAATCTTTTCAACCCAGGCGCGGGGTAATTGGTTCTGCGTCATAGATGATTCCTTCGTTGCTTTGGTAGTTGTCTTCGTGCGGTATTAGTCCAATGGACCTGGCCATGGCCTCGTTGTTGAGTTGGTGCTGGGTCTTCTTGGGTTGGTCCTTTAAAAC
>Ga0209191_1000278_pt1 | contig 40752 bp, 37 predicted proteins | sample S_130626_EF_Meta_FD_187320 | JGI IMG/M metagenome (GOLD analysis project Ga0209191, IMG submission 187320) | Freshwater microbial communities from Lake Simoncouche, Canada to study carbon cycling - S_130626_EF_MetaG (SPAdes) (version 2) | ecosystem: Environmental > Aquatic > Freshwater > Lake ...
CTGTGCCGTTAGCAAGTGTAAGTCCTGAGTTGTTGATTGTTACATCAGTAGAAACAACTTCTTTGGTTGTTGTATTGTATACAGTAACATTACCACCAGTTGCATTGTTAGCACGAATTGGATCAACATAGAATCCATTATTACCGTCTGTGCTGTCATAGATTGATGTGCCATTTGCTAATTGTAATTTACCTTCTTGAGTAAATTGCCAAGCATATATGCTGGCTGCTCTAATTTCAACATTAGCACCTGCATCAGTAACTCTGACATAGTTATTTTCACCACCAAGGAACAAATCAGCACCAGAAGCATCAATTGTACCGCCAGCTCTCAAGTGAATGTGATTTACTTCAGTTGGATCAATTATAATATAACGGTCATCGTTATTAGTTGTATCAGGATTTAATTCTAGTAAACCATTAGGGTTGTTAATCTGAGCAGAATTTGCTAATTTTAAATCTCTTTCAAAGAAAACAATATTTCCATTTGCTGTAAAAATACGGTCTGCATTAGACCAGAATTCTACTTCACCGTCTGCTGGTGAGAACATACCGCTATCGAGGCCACCTTCAGTACCAGAGAATGAATAACCACCTACGTTATTACCTTGTGCGGCTAAAAATTGTTTAGCATATATTGAAGCACCGTTAGCAGCAGTAAAAGCCTCTGCAAGTGTGTTTGCATCAATATCAGGTTCATCACCAATATTAACATTATCAAACAAGTAATAGTTTGATGTACCTGCGTTGCGAACCAAACCAGTTATAACTGTTCCACCTTCACTTCCGTGTTTTGCGTAGAAACCGATATCAACTACGTCACCTGTTGTATTATTTGCAGCTAATTCAATTAAAGAATCTGTTGTTGCGTAGATTGCTGTATTAACATATGTTGTAGTACCTTGAACAGTCAAGTTACCAGAAATTTGAACGTCTGTTTGAACATTTTGAACAGTACCAACCATTTCCGTATTTGAACGGAATACTGTATTGTCTACTCCAAATATTACATTACTTGTATCAGGTGCAATATGAGTTGTAATACCATTGGCACCAAAGAACTTTAATGTGCCGTCCACCAAGGACATAGTATTAGAACCATCATTTGAATCTAATGATATTGTGGTAGAAATAGTTTCTGTGTAAACATTGGTGACAGCACCATGTGCATCAACAGTAATTACAGGAATACTTGTTGAACCACCGTAAGTACCGGCGTCTAAATTACCAAGGTCAGACCATGCACCAATTTCAAGGGATCCTAGTCCGTCAGGAGTACCGATGAATAATGTGTTAGATGAATATGAATATCCCAATTCACCGTTGGCTAGGTACGAAGGTGTATTGGCTTCACCTGAGCGTTTAATGAGAATTTGTGTGTTTGAGGCCATCTTGTCAGTTTCCTTGTTATTATTATTGGTTGGTACTGTTATCTTCTATTTATTAAAACCCGCCACCGTCAATTAAATCTAATATTAAGTTTGCGGAACCACTTTCATCTCTAAAAACTAAAGTATTTGATGTATTTTCTCTAGTTGCATTATCTACAATCTTAACATAATATTCCCCGCCAATTTTAATGACATTATTGGTGGTATTTCCAATAAACATTGTATTGGATTTAAAGGAATAGGCAATTTCACCATCAACTAATGATTGTGGTGTATTATTCGCATAAGAGCGAAGTATTTGTATGACTGTATTAGAAGCCATTTTAGAAGAATCCTTGGTCTAATGATGGAACTAATGCGCTGACTGATTCCACAATAAAACTATTTGTATTAGCCTGATAGACGATAACATCACCATCATTTTTATTAGCTAAACTTAAATCGGTGGCACTCTTTAGTGTTCTTCCACCATAAGCAAGTGTATTAACTCTTGGGTTGATTGTTGGCCCAATTTGAACATTTACTGTTCCTATGACTTGACCTGGCATATTTACCTCGTTACTCTAGGAGATACATCAATAATACCTTCTAAAATTCTTACGGTACTTGAATGAATATCATCAACAATAATCGTATCATATACATAACGACCTGGTTTAATTACTGCCGTGTTGGCAGCATCAATTTGCATCGTAATTACACCAGTAGTTACATCAATTGAAGTTGAAAAAGTTGCAGCTGCATTTGCGGAATAATAAGATTTACGGAGTTGGCTATACGCTGTGTAACCAGTTAAATCATAAATTTCTTGGTAGACATCATCAATTAGAACAGAAGCTGAGAAATCACTTCCTGCTTCTAGATAAAGATTTTGATAGGCTGCCGGCATTGTATCCTCTTAAATAAGCCATTAATACCTATATTTAGTAAGGAGTAAAATCACTTTTTTGGTATTTGAAACTGTCGCAAAAAATTTTAGGGCCGGAACTCAAAAATATGAAATTTTTATCTTTTTTTCAATTCATCAACTTCAGATTTTAATTCTTTGATGGCTTCTATTAATAATGGTATTAATTTTTCATAATGAACAGTTAAATATTGATTATCAATTGGTGCAGGTACAACAACTTCAGGTAAAACTTTTTGTACCTGTTGTGCAGAAACTCCAACTTCTTTTTTTACAGTATAACCTAAATCTTGTGCAGTTTGATTGGCTTCATAGTAAAAACCAGTTAAGGTTACTAATTTATCTAATGCATTTTCAATATTACCAAGTTTTGTTTTTAATCTATCATCAGAATAGTATGCTGTAATAGCATTTGTTGCTAAAATTTCACCAGTTGTTGCTGAAGCAGCTGTTCCAACACCAAGTGATGTAAACTGTGGTGTACCTGTTGTTCCTAATCTTGCCGATGCTAATGTACCTGAAGTAATATTATCAGCATTAGTAGTATTGGTAGTTGCAGAAGCAGCTAATCCTGTAATTAGACTAGATGGTATAGAACCAACAGTTAAAGTTCCAATTCCTGTTATACCTGTGTATGAACCTGATATTCTGGCAGAAGGTAGTGTACCTGAACTAATGTTGGATGCACTAGTTGTGTCTGTGGTAGCTGATGTTGCTAAGCCTGTGATTAAACTTGTTGGTATAGAACCAACAGTTAAAGTTCCAATTCCTGTTATACCTGTATAAGAACCAGATAAACGACCACCAGGTAAAGTACCTCCTGAAATATTTCCTGCTTGAGTAGTATCAGTAGTTGCTGATGAAGCTAATCCTGTAATTAAACTTGTTGGCACAGAACCTACTGTTAAAGTTCCAATTCCTGTTATACCTGTATATGAACCTGATAAACGACCAGAAGGTAAAGTGCCTGAAGAAATATTGGCAGCACTTGTTGTATCAGTAGTTGCTGATGTGGCTAATCCAGTAATACTTGTAGATGCAAATGTTCCTGTAACTTGTGTGGATGCAATACTTGGAGTTGCATTAGCAGCATAAGTGACTCTACCTTGTGCATCTACTGTAACAACAGAATGTTGAGTTGTGCCTCCATAAGTACCTGCCGATACTGCGGTATTTGCTAATACAAACGAAGATACTCTTGTACTCATTTATTATTTCCTTAATTAAGCCGTTCTGTTCCACATATAAACTACGATGTACGGTGGTAAGTTTGCGTTTGTTCCTGATTCACCATTTGATGCAGTATTACCATTGACTGTATGTGTATGGTCTACATCACCACCACCTGTAGCTCCAGAAAAATCATGTGTGTGAGCAGAACTAGTACCAGCAGTTCGGTCAGATGCTTGTATGTATGGTGAAAAAGCACCTCCCTCATTTTGGTAACCAGTCGTATAATTACCCCCTGTCGGATCGCTTACATTACCAATTAAATAATTACCAGTAAATGGAGGGCCATGGTGGTGATCCGAATTGTTGTTGCCTGTAGTATTACTATAGTAATGACTATGACCAATACTTTGCCCACTTGTCGTAATAGATACTGTATGGTTGTGACTCACGACAATAGCATCAGCAGTACCACCAGTAGCACCAGCAGTAAATCCACCACCATTACCAATTAATACTCGCCCAGCACCAAAGGCTACCCATGTACCAAAACCAAACAATGTATTTGGATTTGTAGATACAGTTGATATGTATATTGAACCAATAGGATACAGATAAGATATTCGTCCTGCAGGTAAAGTACCTGAAGTAATATTATCAGCATTAGTAGTATTCGTAGTTGCTGATGTTGCAAGACCTGTAATTAAACTTGTTGGTATAGAACCAGCTGATAAAGTACCTACTCCAGTAATACCTGTATAAGAACCGGATATTCTAGCAGAAGGTAAAGTACCTGAAGTAATATTAGTTGCACTTGTTGTATCAGTAGTTGCAGAAGTGGCTAATCCAGTAATTAAACTTGTTGGTATAGAACCAGCACTTAATGTTCCTACTCCAGTTACACCACTATATGTTCCAGTTAAACGAGCATTAGGTAATGTGCCTGAGGTAATATTACTAGCATTTGTTGCATCTGTTGTTGCTGAAGTTGCTAAGCCTGTGATTAAACTTGTTGGTATAGAACCAGCACTTAATGTTCCTACCCCTGTTATGCCTGTATAAGAACCTGATATTCTAGCAGAAGGTAGTGTGCCTGATGAAATGTTGGCAGCATTAGTAGTATCTGTTGTAGCTGATGTGGCTAATCCAGTTACCTTACTGTTAGCGAGTGCAGTAATCCAACTTGGATTAGAATATGAACCACTAGTAACTACACCGTTTGTTACTGTGCCTGCATTACCTGTTACACTTGCAGTAAATGTATAACCTGCATTAGCAGTAGCACCAACAAATGCTGTTGTTGCAATTTGTGTATTACTTGTACCTGTTGTAGGTGTAGGTGAAGTTGTAACACCAGTAAATGCGGCACCAACAAGTGCAGCTTTTCTACTTTCAAGAGAATCAATTGCTAATTGAATAGTGTTTGCAGTACCTGGAATAGAACCTGTTACAGGACCATAAGCAATGTTATTTGCATAATATGGATTTACATAATAACCATCAACTTCAAATAATATTGAAGTGCCTGTAGGAGGAGCGGCACTAAATGTAACAATACCTACACCGCCTGTATTACCACTTGTTTCTGTATATTCTCCAAACTGTCTTACACCGTCAATATAGACTCTTACTTGTGAAGCACCAGGAGTGTACACACCCGTTGAATATGCAAGACCTGAACCATTTCCTGAGTAGGAGGTTCGTGTTGAACTAATTGCAGTACCTGGTGTTGCACCACCACCGCCAGTACCACCACCAGCAGCCCAATAGAAACTACCTGGACCACCTGTTGTCAATACATAACCAGCAGTTGTACCTGTTGGTAATAAAGCAGTTAGAGCAGAACCAGATGATGAAGCACCCGTACCACCTTGTGCGATTGCAAGTGGTGTTGTTAATGAAAGTCCAGCAAATGTTGGACTTGCAGATGTTCTTAAATCTTGTGGTGTATTAATAGTTAATGTAGAAGTAGAACCAGTTATTGTAATACCATTGGTACTTGAATATGTTATGACACCTGCTGGACTAGTTGGTGCAGCTGTACCTGTAGTTCCGACAAATGATTGTGATGAACTATTGGCACGGGTAAACGCAGCCGCTGTATAAGTAGCATCGGCATTAACTATACCATCAACATACGATTTAAGGTTTGTATTTGCGGTATCTGTGTATGCTTTGGCAGTAACAAGATTAGCAGCAATTTGTGCATTAGTATAAAGAATGTTATTATTGTTTGCAGTAACTATACTATCTTGTGTTGTTTTAACAGCTGCTGAAGTTGCTACAGAAGTTGAACTTGTTGATGAAACAGAATCACTTAAATATTCATTAGTTAAAACTCTATAATAAGTTCCTGATAAATTATTAGCAGTTACATCCCAATATTTGTTTGTTTCATTCCAACGAACATAAGCATTTGCTGCTAAACCTGGACCAGTAGTTCTATACACACCAAGACCCGGTGTTGCTATTACTGCTGGATTTGGAGTATTAACACTTAAAACAATAGTTGGTGAATTATAAATTGTGTTACCATTAATTGTAAAATCACCAGAAACACTTAAATTGGTTGCAGTTATTAATGGTGATTGTATAGATGTATTGGCAACAATATCTTTAGCATAAGCCGAACCGCCAACCAATAATGTTTGAGTATTAACAGTCGCTGTATTAACTCTTGTATTAGCCTGAGTTATATCCATAAAACCTGTACCACTTACAGATAGAGTAACAGTATTTACATTTGTGTTGGCTTGTAAAGTAGTAGTATAAGCTGTATTGGTTACAAATGACGTAGAAGTATTTGTTGAAGAATTAGCTTGTAATCTATCAGTATGGGTTAAACCAGTAACAGATAATGTTCTGGTGTTAGCAGATGTATTTGCTTGTAAAGTATCAGTAGACGTAACACCAGTTACACTCATAGTTCTAGTGTTAGCAGATGTATTGGCTTGTAAAATGTCGGTAGAAGTTACACCAGTAACAGATAATGTTCTGGTATTGGCTGATGTATTGGCTTGTAAAACATCAGTTCTTGTTGTTTGAGTTACAAATAAATTTTCAATATTAGCTGATGTATTAGCTTGTAAAAATCTAGTTAATGTTGTACCGGTTACAGACAAGGTGGCAGTATTAACTCTTGTATTGGCCTGAACTATATCTAATGAACCTGTACCAGTTACACTTAATGTAGCAGTATTTGCTGATGTATTAGCTTGTAGAATATCTGCATATGATGTACCAGTTACAAATGATGTAGCAGTATTTGTTGAAGTATTTGCTTGTAAAAATCCAGTTGATGTTATACCAGTAACAGATAATGTAGCCGTATTTGCTGAAGTATTTGCCTGTAATGTATCAGTATGAGTATAACCTGTTACTGATAATGTTCTGGTATTTGCACTTGTATTAGCTTGTAATCTATCAGTATATGACACACCACTTACAGATAATGTACCTGTATTTGCATTTGTGTTTGCTTGTAATGTTTTTGTAAATGTCGTATTAACTACAGATGCAGAATCACGAACAATTAATGTGTCTGTATTTGAAAGTGTGTTGGCATAGAAATCATATGTTTTTGTTCTATTTGTAACAATAATATCATGGCCAACAGTTATATCACTTTCAGCATCCAAATTTTCTTCAATAACAGTTGTATTAGAAATTAATACATTACCTGTTACATTCATACTATCATTAATTGTAGTATGACCTTCTACTGTCAATGTTCCACCAATAGTTTCAAAACCAGAAACCGCAAGATTTCCGGCAACTGTTGCATTATTAGCAACATATAGACCAGTACCAGGTCCTTGTGCAATTAAAAGACCATTAATATTTGCTTGGCCAGTATTAGTTAAACCTAATATATTATTTGAAAAATAAACTTGTGTTTCTACTGTAAAATTACCTGTAATTCTTCCTGTACCAGCAAGTATTTGACCTTGAACGAAAGCGTTATTTGCAACAGATAAACCTAATGTTGGTTCATCTAGATATAGTGTACCTGTATTTTTATGGTAATTATTAGCAGCTAAATCATTATTTTCTTGTACTAATGCATTGGTTGTAGTTACCCAATCACCAAAAGTATTTGCGTAATTTAAAATGGAAACTGTATTAGCCATTTGAACCTTCTAATAATTTTAACAATAATTGTTTAATCTCGCACATATCACTTCTTATTTCTGCGATTTCTGACTTAACATTATTTAGTTCTTGTTTTTGGTTGGATAACATACGCCGTTTCATATTGTAATCTTCAAGGCCAGACACATCTTTATTAATGAGAGCCATTGAATGTGTATCACGAACAAGTTTTGTACCTGGTATTTGAACTAACATAGATTAAACCGTTGTATTTACGTTATTTGGAAGAGCAATCACTCTCATATCATTTACAACAGGACAAAATGTATGGTCTGTTGATGTTAATACAACTTTGATTGCAAACTGACTAAATGAATTATATGTTTGACCGTTTAGACCAGTATAAGAAATAAATCCTTGGTCTACACCACCTGTACCTGGAGCAAATGTATATTCGTAAGTGCTATCTCTAGTTTGTGAAAATACAGAATCGGAGTTGTTGGTTTTTGTCATCAATTGCCATGAACCATCATCAAACTTTTGTGTATCATTACGATTTAAAATTTTATAATATACATTAATATCAGTATTTGCTGGACGATATGCAGTTAGATATACATTTAAATCTCCAGAATCAAATCCAGCATCCAATACAACTTTCTTACTTACATATTTAGCGCTTGCCGGACCACCATTTTTAGAAGTTTCTCCTGTAATTGTAGCTAACGCACCTGAAGCTGAACCACCAGAAACACTAACTGTAACTGTTGGTGTTTCAATATATCCAGAACCAGGATTAGTCAAATAGATGTAATCAATTACTCCATTAACCACATTGGCTGATGCATATGCTTGGTCACCACCAGCAGTTGTTGGTTCTGATATAGTAACAATTGCATTACTGACATTATAATTTGCACCACCATCTATTATACTAATAATAGAATTAGACAATTCACAATTATTAATATTCCATCTAATTGCATATACAGATAAACCTGCATCAGAAATGATTGGACTTACTGCATCATCAGTTGTTGATAGTTGTGAATATAGCGAGAATGAGGTGTTAGAATTTGCATCTAATTTACGTTCTCCTTTACCATCATTTAGATAGATATCATCTTGTGTTGCGGTACCAAATCTACCAGGAATAATATTTTGTGAACCAGCCGCAGTATCATTTAATAATGTTGCATTGTAACTATAACTAATTGATGTTGTTGTTGGTGTAAAATCGGTTGTGGTAATATTAAACGCATCAACATAAACGTCTGTGTTAGCCATTGCATTATAAGTATTTGAAACATTGTTTGCATTTAAATAATATTCTAAAGAACTATCAATCAATGTTCTGTTTGGTAATCTATTTGGAACCACATATTGAATGGATGGATTTGCAGTTATATCAAATACACAACGATCCATTACAAACATTAAACTTTGATTCTGGTCAGCTGTCCATGTTTGTGAATTCTGTGATATGAATAGAGCACCAACATAAGGAGCAGAACCAATTTTAGTAATTGTAGATGGAATTGGATCGGTTGGTAAATTCTTAACAGAAGAACTTAATGCGGTATCACCATTTGCAGCTGTCCACAAAGTATATTCACTACTACTTGTTTTAACAATGAAAGCATATAATACACCAGGCTGAATATAAAGTGGTGCAGAAAAATCAAATTGTGTATATGCAAGTGGATCTAAAAATTGTGGTGTAGTAGAAACATTAACCTGTGATGGTGTTTTTGTAACAATAGAATGATCCAATGTTTCACCATTTGGATAACCATTTTGTGTACCAACCATGTAAAGTGTAACAGGTGAATTATCTCCTGTTGGTTTACCTGAAAAATATAATTTAATTGAATTTAAGAACATACCATTTGGATAGTTGTCTTTAGAAACAATAAATGTCTGTGCAACAGGATCCCATGGACTAAATCTTGTTGTAATTTCTGTTGAAGTTGCGTATTGCGTTGAAGTAAATGTACCTTTTGCACCTGAAGGTGAAGCACCAAAATCAACCCGTTGTGAAGTTGTTTGTAAACCCTCAGAGTAGAATGTACCTTCTGCAAAAGTTGTGGCAGTATCAAAATTAGGAGAATAATATGATTCACTTAAAGGTATATTATAATTTGGATTATCATTAATAGAATTATCAAAACGGAACACTCTTTGACCTGTATGGAAATAATTTGGCGGCACACTAAAGATACCATGAAATGCACCTTCTTCATTGGTATAAAGTGAATCAATAGAATATATGTTTCCTTTGGTTACTGTTATTGCTGGTGATACAGTAGCAATTCGTGTAGCACCATCATAAGCAGTAATTAATGTGTTATATTTTGGATTAGAAAGTTGAGTGAAATAAATTCTTTTATCAACATAAAAATCATTAACATCAGATGCCAAAACCGATAATTGAACTGTTGTTCCTGTAGGATCCATTGTTCCTATAGCATCTCCTGTGCTTTGTCTTACTTGTCCACCATAATGAGCGGTAGAAATAACAATACCAGCATCAGTATTTGCTTGATAACCACCTGATGTATTATAAAATCCGTTTTGAATTACACCATTTGTTGTATATGTTGTTGTTTGAGCATCAGCTGCAACATATAATCTTGTATTAGAAGTTGCTGGATAATTATATACACCTAACACACGAGCTGTTGGATAAAATACACCACCAGTATAATAACCAATAACATCATTTTCTGCAAATTTACTTGATGTATTCGATAATTCAATAACATTGGCTTTACGAACAAAATTAGTACAATCTGTTTTATCAAAATAAGCATGAATTCTTGTGTTAATTAACATATTTTTACCAACAGTAACAATTTCTTGTTGCCTAACATACGGTAATACTGAAATATCAGTAATATATCCATTGTTTAATGCATATGTATTACTGATATTGTTATAAGGTCCGAGTATATCAGACTTTGCTGAAAGTGTTGTTGTTGTTTGAGTTGTTTGTGTATAACCAACCCTTCCAAAAGGACTTGGATTAATACCATGACCTTCAACATTAAATGATGATGAAGTTGTTGTACCAGAAATTGCTTTCCAATCACCCGCACTCAATACATTAAGAGAACCTTCGTTTGCTTGAAATACTTGTAAATTTGGATCGGTAATTAATAATGCTGGTGCGGCTTTATTATCTACCCAATTATCTACGTTTGGTGATAATATAGTTGTACCTTCTACAATCGAAACCGAAAATGGATTTACATTAACTGTGCGTGACGCTAATTGTTGTGTTACGACATTTGCTGATGTGTAAGGTAAACTAAAATAATTTACATAACCATCTGAATTAATAGAATAACCTAAACCTGTTTTAGCAGAAGCTGAAATTTTACCCATATTGTAGGCAAGAGCCAACGATTTTAATGGGAAGTTTTCTACTTGTTGTGTTGCAGTCATCTGCCTTGTTCTACGATTGATAGTGGCAGAATAATCATTGTTAGTTGTATCTGCTGTTGCATAAGAACTAAAGTCATCAACAAGAATACCGTTTTTGAAACGATTTAATCCAAACGCATCTTGTATTTGTAATGATTGAGTATTTTGCTCAAGCATATTCAATGATGTATAGTATTCAATATTATTAATACGACTTTCAATAGCTGCAATATCTTGCATTGTATATCGTTTATGCTTAACTTTAACCATAGAAAGGTCAGAAACAGTACCTCTTGGTGCTTCTGTTGGAATATAACCAGTATATGGAGTATGTGTTAGTTCTGCAACTACCAATGATGCATCTGGTTCAGCCGGGAATAATGGTGTAAGTGATGGAGAACCTTCAACAACTTGAAAACTTCTATCTTTACTTAATACCAATTTATCTCTACGTCCGAGATAATATGTGTAATCTGCACGGAATATTGATAAATCTACCGGTAGATAAGCACCGTGTATTGGATCACCAGAATTTGCATAACGGTAGATAAAATCTGCTTGAGCATTTTTACGAGCAGGCCTAAAATCAATACAATCTCTTAAAGCATATATTGTTCCGTGTCGGCTTGTATATTGTGGAATACTTTGATATAATTCTGGTCTAGAAGAATTCAAATAAGAATAAACACTAAAATAACCATCACCACCTGCGTGTTGATAATAATCAACTAATACTAATAAATTACCAATTGGTTGTGATGCACCAGGTTTTAATGTTATAGTTGCATGGTCATAGAATGAATCTCTTTGGCCAGGATCAAAGTTATAGTTATTGGTAACATCATTTGATGTATATGACAACATAGCTGCATTTGCTGCTGTTGCAGGATTTTTAGTATCAATAATTTTAACAATTCTTTTTACATCTGATAGATATAAACTTTGACTTGAACCTGGAGTTACTAAACCTGCATTTTGAATGTACACTTGACCAAACGAAGTTAAAGCAGTATCATCAACTTTGGTATAAGTATTAACTGTTGTGCCTGAAAGATTAACTGCTATTGTATTTGCAGTAATTAAATTTTTAGTTTTAAGAACTGTAGGATTATTAGCATCTGTGGCATCTACTCTAACAATGACAGTAGCATCAAATTCACTATAAACACTTGATGTAAGAGTTGCTTTAGAAGCAGTACCATTTATTTCTACTGTTTCTGTTGGAGTAATCCAAGGAACAATATCACCTGAATTTAAACCAGACGATTTAGGATTAGTAACAATTATAGTAAAGTTTTGTCTTACTGTGTCTGTTGATAGTGTTGAATTGTTTGCACCATAATGGCTCATACCAGTTGGAACATCCAATTCAGCAACAACATCTCCACCTGAAGCTTGAAATTGAACACCACGGAATACTTGTTGTGTTGTGTATGATGTATCTGTTAGAGTTGCAACATATGGGTTACCAACAGTAAACAACATTTCTGGAATAGTAGGATTTTCTAAAATTGTATCACCTGAAGATAAACCACCAACTCTACTATCTAGGCTAATTGCAGAACTTGCTAGAATATGTCGAGTTGTATTTGCGGACACAACAGCCTCAACATCTTTAATATCAAAATTCAAAGAAAATGTTGAACTGCTTGTTGGTGTTACAGTCCACGGTTGATTAACTGTTGCGACTTTAGTTGAACCATTATATGCTGTAATTGTTCTAAAGTCTCCAGCAGAAACACCAGCTATAATAGAAATGGTTACACCAACATACGCACTATTCATTGCAGAATATGTTGCAGGTAATGTAATTGTTGATGTTGCACCAGCAACTGCGTTAGCAGAAGGAGAATTTGTATCAATGTCATTTACATATGCTTTATACACATAAGTGTTTGCGTTGGTACCAGTACCTTGGTCATAAACCAAAGCACGAATATAACCATCACCAACTAAAGTAGCATTATAGGTGGCAGATGAAGTTGTATCAACATTTGCTGTATCTACACAATGTAAATCAATAGTTTGTGTAGAAGTTACATCAAAGTATCCTGTATTTGCACCACGAACATTATCTAGATAGAAATAAGAACCAAAATCAATGTATACAGGATTATTATTATTTGAGCCTGTTGTTCTTGCACGATTAGAAACTAAATCAATTGGTGCTTGGTTTTCTAAACGATATCCTTTAACATATGCAAGGCCTTTACCAATAGATATTGTATATTTGGTGAGGTCCTCATTAGTTTTTGGAGTTAATTTGAAATCATTAACAACATAATCACCATTAGTTTCATAATCACGTTTAGCAAAATAGTCATCAATAACATTATAAACAGAACCGTCAACCATTTTGGCAACAGAACCATCTGTAACACGAACTAACTCAATAAAGTCAGCATCATCACCTAAAGTTAAAGGTCGTGTATCTAATGTTAAACTAATTTGATAACGGTCTGCACCTGGAGCCTGATAATTTGATGCACCAATAGCTGGATCCAATAAAGAAGAATCATCAATGTAGTCTTGTATTGTTTCTGAAATAGTTAAACCAACACGCACACTTGGTGTACTGTCATACTTACTTAATATAATAGTGGAAGGTGAAATTTGAACAAAATTACCAAGAACGTAAAAAACACCTTGAGCAATAGAAGCAACTGATGAAACACCAGTTGAATCGGCCGCAAGTGCTTTTATAGCTAAATTTGAATTAACATCATATACAACATCATCATCAACAAAATGATTACCTGATAGGTAAGAAACCACTAAAGTATCTGGATCGCCGTTTGCAGCTGCAGAAACGGCCAATACACGAGCTATTACTGTACCTACATCATTTTGAATTAATAAACCAGTCCATTGTGTTATATCAATAGCTGAATTCAAATATGTGTCTTGAATTTTAATATAGTAAACACCAAAGTTTGTTGTTACTTGGCCACCAGTTACAGGTGAATTTTGTTTAAAAATATTATCTGCAAATTTGGTAATTTGGTCTTGTAGAATAGTTTGAGATTGTGTTAGTTCTCTTGCTTGAACAGCATAGCCAGGTTTAAAAAGAATTCTATGAAAATTCTTTGTCTGGTCAAAATCATCATAATATGGATCTACGTTAAAATTCAGAGGCATTTTATTCCCTTTAGTAACCTAATACAATCTTTATTTGTTCTATACCATCTGGACTTCTAATTACTCCAGACCTATTTTCTATGTATGACATATATCCAGAGAGTATAATAAAATCTGGAGTATTATAATCTAACAATGTTCTTGTTGTAACAGAACTATTTCCAAAAACAGGAGAATTTATTGTCAGAGTTCCTCTTGTATTTATAAGCTTAACTATATTGGTTGATGTATCAAAACTTAATACTGTTCCAACAAAAGTGGCTGTTTGAAAAGTTGAACCTTGCCAAATTAATTCGTCACTTACATATTCACCAAAACCTGGTGCCACTATTAAATCTGTTGTTGTTGAATAAATCGAACCGTTTGCAGGATAAGGATTTAAACTTACTGTACTTGGATTAATTACAAGGCCAACTTGATAGTATGTAATATCTGTTGGGATTATTCCACTTTCCGAACCATTAAATTCAGAGGTCAACATAATATGTGTTGTACCTAATTCAGGACTAGGGTCATAACTATGACCACCAACAGGTGAAGTTGGTGCAATTGCATACGCACCTGAACCTATTGTAGAAGTAATAGAGACATTTGAGTAAGTATAATTACTACCAGAATTGAGAACTTCAATATTAGTAATTACACCATCTGTAACTTGTGCTGAACCAGTTGCTCCTGTACCGTCTCCTGTAACAGAAATAGTAATAACTGCATTTGCAGGATCATAACCAGAACCACCATCAATTACGTTGATAACATCAATATTACCTGAACCGGCTGTAGTAAGTGTTGGATTTGGAATATTTGCACCGAGAGGTACAGGTAACCAATTTACATCCATGAATTTTGTTTTTAATCCTACATCAACAATATACATGAAGTGCCATTTATAACCATCAGCACCTACAAATATATTATTTGTGCCATAATTTCCAGGTTCAAAATATGGTTCATCTGTTGATGGCTCACCATTATTATTCCACAAACATTTAAAAACTTGGTCGTAACTGTTGATTATATAAAAGTTATTGACTAAAAGACCTGTATTCGGGTTAATTTCAAACATATCAATATCATCACGATAATACGCATATACAGTATCAGTTTCCCAATCTATACGTTCAATTACAGGAGAAATGTCGTTTGTCAGAATATGTTTAGCTACAAACATATTTTTAAATGTTTTTTTGATGTATAATTGGTCTTGAGTTGGTTGAGGAGGATCCGTATCATCGTCCCACGGATCCACTTTAGCTAAAAAAGCATAAATGGATGAAATGGGTATATTTGGTTGAGAAGGCAAAACAGCAACCGGAGAATAATAAATTTGTTCTATTTCCGCTAATTTTGCTAAGTCTGTAAGAAGATTTTTATTTGCCATAGTGTTTATTTATTCTGATTATATTAGGGTACTGCCGGATAATTAGTGGTTTTTACATATGTTGAATAAATTTTAGCTCCACTAAAATGTCCTGTCCAGTGAGCTAACCATGGATAAAGTCCACCTGTACCGTAGGCAATTTCACCAATACCCATTGTGTTAAAATAAATCCATTTTGATCCATCCCAATATACACGCTCATCACCATATATGTAGTCTGTTTTACCATTAGTTACAGTTGCTGGTTGCATCTTGCGCCAACTTTGACCGCCGTAGAATGGATCACCGTAAGGACCATCCATTAAAACCCAAGCTGTTGCATCTGGTTCAGCTGCATTAAGAGGGTCATCTTCACCTATACGAGGTTGTTCGATAGCTATTGCAGTAGATTTAAATTTTACTTTAGATTTTAATGCATATCTACCAATCAATTGCATACCAGTTGGATGTAACAAATTCAATAATATATCTCGGTATTTTGCAATTGCTTCTGTTACTGTAATTTGATATGTATAATTGTTATATATCTTACTTTGTAGAACGGAAAATGAACTTGGTTGACCAAAAGAATTCAAATATTTTCCTTGACTGATAGTTAAACCATTCAAAAATATTGCAGTTGCTTTTGCTGTACCATCACCATATCGTCTTATACCATTATTATTATAAAATTCATTATATGCAAAATTAGCCATAATAAAAGTCATATTTTTACCATCAATATTCAATGTGGAAGTTGGTACTGGATTAGAATTATAGTTATAGACCCTAATTCTATAAACAGATTCTAATGGATTGGCATAAGGTTGTAATAGTTGTACAGAATCATAATATGATATGTAAGTGGCAGTTACAAGGTCGTCGCCTTGATAAACAATATCACCTTTTGTTGGTAAATTTCCAATATCAACATTTGTTATTATAATGTCTTGAACTTTTAAAGAAATACTAGGAGCTGCAATGTAATCTTCACCATAATTTGAAATACTGATTGTTACAATTTCACCCACATTATCATATTTTGGTTCAAGTATAGCACCTTCACCTAAAATTCCATCAACATAAATTTCTGCATTGCAAGCCTGAACATTGGCTGAATTTATAGTAAGTGTGGGTAATTGTGTCAAACGATAACCCATACCACCAGTAGGATATTCTCCTGTATCTCCAACATATTCAATATTTAAAATTCGTCCATTGGCTGCAACGTTGGTTACATTGGCAAAAGCACCATAACCAGAACCACCAGTAAATATAACCGTATCATTAGCCATATAACCTTCACCACCATCGGTGATTTGAATAGGTCCTAATATTCCTAATGAACCTATTGAGTTACCTGCTACATTCCAATATGCGGAATTTAATCCATTATTTGTTATAGGAAGTCTATTAATATTATTTTGAACACAAAGGTAACTCAATCCATTATAAGTAACTATATCACCAATCTCATAATTAACTGTACTTGCCCAAATTGAAGGAGTTATATCAGTTGGATAAGAAGCTATAGCAGTAACTACTGGAATTTTATTAGTAGATATACCTCCACCACCATTTTTTACTAAAATAGATGAGAGTGGGTAAGTTGAAAAAGATTGCATTGTAAAAGCATCATATAATTTTGTAGTTAAATTAGCAGCCGGAAAATTATAATCCGTAACGATATTATAAGTTAAACCAGTTAAAGTGCCAATAGAAGTAGTTATTGGTGAATTACCTGCTGTGTTTAAAGTGAAAGCCGTTACATTTGGCGATGTACCTGTTACAGTAGAAACTTTATAAGTTGTACCTGATGTATAACCAGTAATATTTCCAGTACCACCTAATGTACCAGTAATAATAATAAAGTCAGTATTTGCGATGGCAATAGTATCACAACTAAACTGACCAGCCGTACCTGTAATAGCTATATTTGCAGCTTCATTTGCAGGTAAAATTCCACCAACCCGAATAAATCTTTTTAATGCAATTGTATTTGATGGAATAAAAGAAACATTACCTGTTTTAGTTGGATCCGGATTTACAGAACCAACTTCTGCGAGAGCTCCTAACGCATTAGTAATACTTATTACTGTGTTTGGATGTTCTCTATAACCATAACCACCAGTTAATACGTTAATACGTTCAATTGCGCCTGTTCTAACTTCACCAACAGTTGCTTCAGCACCAATGCCTGTATTTGAATTTAATCCACCATAAGCAATTACTGGATCGCCAGCTGCATATAATAGTCCACGAAAATTTGGATTAATTTTAATTTGACTAATTTGGCCAACAATTTTTGCCCGTAAAGGTTGACCATCAAATAAAACATCTTGATTGTTACTATCAACAACACGGACAAATTCACCTGATTGAAATAGTCTTTCAATATTGGAGATGAATACTTCTATTTTTGTACCTGCATCTATGGTATTTTCTACTGTTGCAATAGATTTTGATGTTTCACCAAACAATCTATAATTATCAATATTCAAAAAGTTTATATCATTTGTAGCCAGTCGTAAACTTTTGGCAACATACCAAAGACCAGCAGAGGCCTTTAATACCGCATCTTTTGTATAAAATAAATCAAAATCAGAATTATAAAGAACTCTGAATAAAAATTGATATGATGCTGGTGTACCTTTAGTTTGATATAACTCTTTAGCAACTTTGGTTGCCAATTTCTTATCAACTAGTGCATCTTTTGGAAAATAGGGTAAAAAATCATTAGTAAAATATTCTAAAAATTCATTAGTGGTTCTATCAATGTCATCATAGTTTAATAAGTTCTTTGAACCATCAGTAACACCACCTTCTTGTTCCATCCACTCATAGTAGGCTTGCAAGAAAGTAACAAATTTTTCATAGTCAGGATTATCCCTAACAAACTCAGGGAGTTGTGAGGGTATTAGAAATGAGGTTCTTTGGTCTATCATTAACTTTTAGCTGTTACTTTAACTGTAATTGCAGTAGGATCAAAAGGATCAATTGTGATGATTCTATTATATGATGATGATATAACTGTTGTTGCTGGATTGATTGTGACTGTCAATTGACCCAAAGCATTATCAACCTGTATTGGCCCAAAATCATTAAGTGTAACTAATCCAGCTTTATAATCAACAATACCAATATTTTGATTAAATATTGTCTTAACATTAGTTGTAGTATTGTAATAACTTCTTAATGTGCCATAACGACCTTGCAGGTTAACTACAGCTGCACCTAATTGACCTGTCGTATCATTTGCATTTGGCGTAAGAGTTGCAATTGCACCTGTATAATTATTACCTGATGTTACTACTTCAATTTTTTTGATAGTACCAGTAGTATTAATATACGCTTTAGCTGTTGCACCTGTACCATCACCTAAAATTGTGACTGTTGGTGCATATTGATATCCAAAACCTGGATTTATGACAGAAATAGATTCTACACCACCTGTTGCTGAAGGAACTTCTTCAATAAAAATACCTTCAATAACAGTTGATTTGTTTATTGGATTTTGAAATTGAACCGCAGGCGAACTATTAATACCACTCAAGAACATACCTTTAGCTAATTCAACACCATAAAAGAAATTATATGTTTCTGGAGTAGATAAGTTTGGATAAAACTTTTTCTGTAATTGAACTTTAACTTCATTGGTTACAATAGATGGGTCAGCATTTTGAATTGCTGTCGTTAAATCAGGAGCTGCAAAAGTTGAATTAAATGTATTTAATGTATTAGTTGCAAAAAAATTAACAGACGAAGTAACTAATTGACTAATTTGATTGGCGGTTAAAGTTGTTTTCTTTGGGTCATATACTACATTAACATTCAATTTAACATATGTGTAATCTGGTTCTACAATAGTTGGTTCTACAGTCATAACAGAAATAGGTTTAATTACTTGTTGTATCAACCTTTGTTTTTGTGTCTGCGTTAATGAATATGCACCAGTTGGTTTTAAACAAATAAACACTTGGCCATATACTGGTGGGTCATTTTCTTCTCCACCCCATACATTAACTGCATCAAAAGAATAACCTAATTCGTTTTGTTGTATTAATGTGATGTAATCTTCTTTAGTTACTGCACGACCTTGTGCTGAATATGACTTTGGTGCTTGAAATTTAATAGAGGTAATTGATTCTTTATCACCACCTGTTGTGGCAGATGTAATAGGAGTAATAGCGTTGTTTGAATAACCTCCTATTGCATCCATTAATACGAAATTGTTTGCATCAGCTGACGCTGTGCCTTGAGTAATAATATAAGAAACTTTTACAATATTACCATCTGATAATTTTTTACCTAAAACACCGTCACCAAAATAGATTTCGTAAGTTCCATTTCTACTTTCCTGTATGAAATATACAAGGGATTCTCCGTCTAATTTGAGATATTCGGTTGCAGGTGTATAAACTTCAGTATAATTGTTGGCACCAGATTTTTGAACAACCACAACCAATGTTGAGGTATCTATTGTTGTTTCTGGTATTTCAAATGTATATGATGGGTTTGTTACTGAATCAACAGTATAGTTTAATGCTGATGGTTGACCTTGTTTAAGTGTTATATCATTAAATGATGCTGTGTTTGATATAACATTTACAGTCTTTGAATCGGTTGTAACAAAAGTATAATTAACACCATCAATAGCTTCAGAAAGAAATCTGGTAAATTTTGGTAGTGTTAATGAAGGATCCGTAACTCCATAGACATTTAAATCAATTGTTGCTGAAGGTGCAATTGCAGACTTTGGTGTGTAGTTTAATAACTTGGCATGAGAAACAACAGAACTTCTTTGTAAAGCTGAGTCCATAAACATCTCATTGGCAACCATATTCAAATAATACGCATTATATTGTGTGTTGTATGCCAAAATATCTAAAAGAGTAGAAAGTGCAGAACCCTCATAGTTATAATCTTGTAATACATTTTGTCCTTGCAGATATTGTTTGAGATTGGTTTTAATATCATTAAAATCCAATGCCGTAATCTGAATATTAGAGTTTGCGCCTGCCATGTTATCTATTTCTCTCTAAAAGAAGCGTTACTGTTGTTGGTTGAGTTGCATTTTCTATGTAAAACGATAAAGTTACATTATATGCATTTTGGTCTGGATTAATAGACACATCTATACTTTTTAACTGAGCTCTTGGTTCATAGTTTTCAATGATTGATTGAATTTCAGATTCTAATGATGAAGCTGTAATAGCTGTAATCGGTTCAAACAAGAGAGCATCAACATTTGACCCTATTTCGGGACTAAACGGTCTTTCAAAGTGTTTTGTTAATAATAAATTTCTGATAGAACGAATAACCGCTTGGCTATCGTAACTCAAAGCAACATCATTCACCACCGGTTTTCTGGTGAACGTAAAATCTATGTCTGAATATATCTTTGTTATGGTTGCCATTTTCTATTTATTAAGCTTGTAGGATTAGCTGTATAGGTTATTTTTGAGTTTATCTGTACCAATCAACTGTATTAGTGAATTTTGAGTTGCACCTATATTAGAAAATTGAAGGAGTGTTTGATAATCGTTAGAAATAGCCAAAGAATTGACATAAAAAGAAATATCACCATTTTTTCTAGTATCAATCAAGGTTTTTAATGTCTGGACATCAGAAATAATAACATTCATCGCTGAATTAGTGATATTACTTGCATTATTACCATCTAAATCAAGATAAATCGTGTCAAGTAATGTAATATTATCGTTGGCTATTACTGTATTACTTGTAATTAAATCAGGACCAATATACAAACTAGTAAAATTACCTAAAATTGGTACATTATTTTGAACCGAATCGGTCTTATTTGTAATAGTTAAAATTTGTGTACTAACACCCATTGCACTATTTAAATCAGGATATAATGTTGTGTTTGATGACAGAGTAACACCTGATATATTGTCTGTGTGGGTTTTAAAACTTACAATAGAACTTATTGTTGATGTAGCCAAAGCAGAAAGTATATTTGCACCATCAGCTGCATAAGTAAATATTATATTATCTGTATTACTGTTTGCTTTAATGCTATTTAAAGTTATTGTTAAATTACTTAATACACTTGTATGTGGATTTTGATAGTATCCTCCAACAGTTGCATCACCCAACTCTGTGGTTTGCCAAGAACTTAACTGTATATTACTATAAGTTAAATAATTATTAGCACCATTTGAAAGTGCATCAGCCCCATTAAATTTAATGGTGTCAAAATCATATCCAAGTCTTCCGTATACACTTCCCATTTTAAATTTCCATTGGTTTTGTTGGTGGTGATGTTGCCCATCCTCTATTGCCTATGTGAACGTGTTGATTAACTTTTAATCTAAACATTGCCACAGAACCAAATATATCAGATACCATTGGAGCAAACATTGAAATACCAGCAGTAATTTTTGTTGCAGCTATCATGTAACCTGTAGTTTCAACACTCTTATTTGCAGATACAGATAGGCCTGCTGTAATATTACCAACAGCGGCTATACTTTGTGTTGTTGATACATCGCCACGAATATTTAAATCTGCATTGATATTAACAGTTGTGGCTGATAAATTGATAGCACCAGATGCGTTAATATCAAAATCACCTTCAACGGTTTGTTCACAATCACCTTTAACGATTTGATTTATATCACCATCAACTTGTTGATATACTGTACCATCAACTTGTTGATATGAATCTCCTTTGACATGAAGAACTGAATCTCCATTAATTGTAATATTACATACACCTTGAATTAATACATTTTTATCAGATGCAATAATTTCATAACCTTTACCTACAATTTTATATACAACATCACCATTAGGATGATATTCGGTAAATGAACCTGCACGGTGCTGAATACGCACCCTCTCTCTAGTTGGAGTGTCATCCATTTGAATTGAATGACCAGATTCGGTTTGTTGTATATTATTATACGGGTAAACCGGTGGGTAATCTGTATTAGCCGCCGATTCTGGTTCTGTCCATGATAAATCTGCCATTATGGTTTCTCAATCTTTATTGAAGTAGAAGAACCAGCTGTTGCATTATTAGCTGCTTGGTCTGCCGCCTCAGCATCCAATAACTCTTTAACATCAGCTTTTGTAACTATTACTTTAGCGTTTGAAATAGCATTTGTAAGGCCTGAAGTGACAGCGGATAAACACTCTTTTAAAAGTGCTGCTATTTTTGCAGGCAAAGAATTAATATAAGCAATTAACTGTTTACATAGATTGATAAACTTCTCAACTGCTTTTTGGTATTTTTGTATTTTTTTAATATACTTTTTTATCAAATCAACTTTTGCTTTAATTGCTTTGATAACAGTTCTAACTTCATCCGCAAACGGAGAACTTGAAGATCCTGCCCATGCAGCTTGTACTGCTGTTCTAATTTTTTCAACTATCTCACTAGTTTTTAAAGATGCTAATGCAATACTATATTGTAAATTACCCGAAATATCACAAACGTGTGCTAAATTATCATTAGCGGCACCAACCGATGTATTTGCTACCTGACTTCTTGAAGCTGCAGGTTGAGTTGGATTACCTGAGGTATTTCCGTCATTTTTATTGACAGTAATAGGTGCATTAGTTTCAACAATTTTACCATTGACAACTTTAGTTTGAGCAACTATTGGGGGAGATTGTATTTCAGCCATTTAAAATCCTATTTTTGTAAACCAGGTAATACACCCATCATAATAGGTGCTTGACCAGACATACCATCCATAAAAAACCCAACAATCCAATCACCAAGACTCGGTGAAGAAAATGTTTTTGAATTGTTTAGAGGCAATAAAGGTTGAGCCCAAGGTAAAGACTTTGTTGGTAAATCACTTGTGTTATCTGTGTGCCATCCAAAAATTCTCAATTGGCATCTTCCCATACCCAATGGGTCTGCACGGTTTTCTACAACACCGATAAACCAAACAAATCCGTCTTTGCCAATAAAGTTTTCCATTAATCTGCAGCTGCCTTCTTCATTTCACTTGTATTAACATTACTATTGTAATTCTTAGGTGTGCTATCTTTAGCAATTTCTAAAAATGTTTGATATACTGTTGGTTGTATCACATGACGAACCGCAGTAACCAAATATTTACCAGAATAAAATTCATCCAACTTTCTTTTATCGGATGGTTTTAAAGAAAGTAGATTAAAATTAATCGTTCTACCTGCTGTAATACCTGAATCTCCAGGAATTCTTATTTTTAATACTGTATAGTTAGCCAAAGCAATTTGTGCTGTTCTATTTGGAATGTATGTTTCAACTGCAATATCTTTAGCAACAGAACCTGGTATTTGCTTTATATATGGCGCATTGGATTGAAATGAATTACCCGTTGAAACTTTAAATGCCGCATCTGGTGTTTGTTGCTGAGTTAAACCTAATCTATTCACTAAATCATTTGAGACATTACCCGGATTTAATGAAACGGCTCTTTTTTTGTAATCTGTATAATTAAAATCTGTTGTCTTAGCCGTTCTAGACATTGGATCCAAAGAAATCAATCTATTTGAAAAAGTACCAGATTGAATATCATCAACCATATCATAGGTTTTAACAAATTCATAATCAATTACAGTTATTGCTTTTTCTTGAAATGACATTGTTTTATTATCTAAATTTTTAGCCTGATATTTGTAAGTAGTATAAATGTTTTGTTTAAACATTGATTGTAACGACCTAAAATAGAAACCATCTTTAGTTTCAAAAAATAACATATCAGCACCAATTGAACCAGTCATATTTGGTCTGGCATAATTTGATAACCAGCTAATAGTTTCAAAAGGTTTAAATCGTGGTACAATAAAATCGTACATACCAGTTGTTTCTTCAATAGTAGCAATATTCTTTGTTTTAACTTTTAATTTTTCAACCAAAACATCTTTTATAATGGCTGAAATCTTTTGACCATTATATGCTTTGCTTATCTTTGTTTGTTCTGAAAGTATCAATTCTTCGGAACAAAAATGTAATGTATAATGTTGAGCAGTCATATTACCAGCAAGTGGCTTTCTGTCATCTATCTTATATACTCTGAATATTTGTTTGTTTTGATTTGGTGCATTTTTCATTTTACCAAAAGAAATTTCAACAAATTGATTACCGTTTAATTGTAAAAGTTCAATAAAACCTTGTGCATCAATAATTTTAACGTAACCAGAAACAACAAAGCTATAAATGTCCTCATAATAAGATAATTCAATCAAAATCTTCTTCATTTCAAATTTTTGACCAGATGCGGTCAAAAAATTCAAAGTTTCTAAAGAATAATCTTGAGTGTAATATGCACCAGGATTTTCTACTTGAGTACGACTAGATTGTTCTATTTCTGCCATATTATGCCATTAAAGATTCAAATTGTGCTTCCACTTCACCAACATAGTTTACGTTTAATAATTTTATACTTCTATTTTTTTCATTCTGTTCTAATTCATAATCGTAATAATTAACAGCTCTTTTACTTACTGAAACAGTTACACTACCAGTTGGTAAAGAATAACTTTTGGTTGAAGTTGCTAAATTATCGTATATATCTTCACTAATAATTGTTGTATTAACAGTAGTTGTAAGTGTAGAAGAATCATACTGTGTATCTATTTCTTCATAATGGTGAATTTCTGAATTTATTGGAAATTCAGGACCATATTTGTTTAATAGATATGCTTCAAATACATCATTACTCATTGGCCAACCCCATTGAGGATCCAATACTTCATTAGCAAACAAAACAATCCAATATCTATATGAATCACCATAATACTTATAAGCGATTATCTCTGGTGTATCACCTTCTTGAATGTTATATTCATAATATACCAAAGGATTCTTTAAGAGTTCTGGTATAATACTGGCTCTTGCCATTAAATTGGTCATTAAAATAGAAACGCTATTTTCATCCGTTTTAATTATTTTAGGTAATGTATTAAAATATTGCATATTAATATCCTTGCTCTATTTTCTCTCTTGTGATGAGTTCTATTTCTTTGAATGAAATGTTTAATGTTGTTTGAACAGGTGAACCATCAGATGTTGTTGCAAAACCATTTGGAGTATAATTTACATCAATATTTTCAATTACACAAGTTGCAATTTTACTGATTTTAGTATTTTCTCTACCATTGAACAAAAATTTAACCTTAAACTGTGATGGAGGAATAAAAAACATACCTGCACCACCATTTGCATTTCTTGGTGCAGAATGAACTTTAAATAATTTAATAATTTTGGCTACATCATCTGCTTCTTGTCTTGAATATGGTGTAAAAGTAAAAGACATTGTAAATGGCCTAAAATCAATACCTTGAAATAATACCATTTGTTGTGGATTAAAAGCATAACCTAAACCACGACCAATTAATTTTGCGGGGCCACTATTCAATGTTTGTGATACGAGGCCTGCAGCTTTACCAATTAATGAAAGTCCCATTGGTCCAGATATTTGTGAAGCTGCGTCCATTAAAGTCATACTTGAGTCATATTGAGCACCATATTGAAAATTAATATTATCTGGAATATATAAAGAAATAGTACCAACATTTTTTGTTCTTGGATTAGTAAGATTTAATATTGATGAAACACCAGTATTTCCAGATAATAAATCTCCAGCACTAACAGCAGTATTTTTAACTGCATCAAAAGCTTTTAAACCTTGATTTTTAAAAGTTTCTACAAGACCATTTTGACCAATTGAATCTTTAATTTCACTACCTTTATTTACCGCTGCATTAAAAGTGCTACCAACAGAACCAACAGAATCTATAGCAAATTTTTTAATATCTTCATAGTGTGCAGGATCAATCTCCTCAATTTGAAATTGAATGACATGGCCTCTTGTGGCAGACTGCAAATCTCTTGGGTATTGTAAATCGGTTCTACCAAATATATTACCAAATAGTGCTCCTAGTGGGCCTTTTGTGGCAAGGCCAGGAATTGAAACACCGCCTATTGAAGTTGGAATTGAAATAATGGCCATGGGTTATCCTAAAATTTGATATACATAGTATTTATGGCATATTCTGGACGATTCATACCTAAAAATCCTCAAAAGTATATTGGGGACTCTAATAATATTATTTACCGTTCTTCTTGGGAAGCAAAGGTAATGAATTGGCTCGACCAAAATCCTAGTATTCTGTCATGGGCAAGCGAAGAAATGACCGTACCTTATATATCTCCTGTGGATGGAAGATGGCACCGTTATTTTCCAGACTTTGTTGTAAAGGTTAGAACCAAAGAAAATACATTAAAAACGATGATGCTTGAGGTTAAACCAAAAAGACAGACGGAAGAACCAGAAAAGAAGAAAAGAATCACCAAACAATACATCAATGAGGTTAAAACTTATGGTGTCAACCAATCAAAATGGAAGGCTGCAACAGAGTTTTGCATTGACCGTGGTTGGGAATTCAAAATAATCACCGAGGATCATCTTGGACTTTGAGATAAATAATCATTATGGCATCTAAACTTACACAACTAGCAAAACAAAAAACTGCAGCTCAGCTACAGACGATGGGTCGTGAATCTATCAAATGGTTAGGTAAAAAGATTTCCAATTTAAGTAATCCTTATGGAATTGCATCAACAGTTAATAGGGAACAATTTAGAACAAAGAATAGGTTTCATGTTGGTGGGTTATATTACTTCTATTATGACCCTAAAACAAAAAATGACTTACCATATTACGATAGATTCCCTTTGGTATTGGTATTAGACATCCAACCAGATGGTTTTAGTGGTTTAAATCTACATTACTTGCCAATCCAATACAGAGTGGCATTTATGGACAAATTGATGGATTACGCCTCCCTTGATAAGAATCATGACATAAAGCGTATGAGTGTCAGCTATGACATTCTATCGTCCTCCAGGCGGTTTAAAGAGTTTAAACCGTGTTTTAAGAGATACTTGAACGGGTATGTTCAGTCAAAGATACTTGCCGTTCAACCAAACGAATGGGATATTGCGGTATTCTTGCCAATTCAACAGTTTAAAAAGGCACCTGTAACTGAGGTGTGGCAAGATTCCGAAAACCAAATAAGGAAACACTAATGGCAGGCACAATTAACGAATTTAAATCTAGTTTCTCAAAAGACTTGGCAAGACCGAGCCGATTTGATGTAAACATTCCTGTGCCTTTAACTTTGATACCTTATGTTAAAAATGCAAGAAATTTAGTATATCGTTGTGAAAATGCAAGTTTACCAGGTAGAACTTTTGGTGGAATGGCTGAACAGAAGATTGGTTCAAACCCTGTTGAAAAATATCCAACACTAACAACATATAATGATTTAGATTTAACTTTTATCGTTGATGATGATATGAGTCAGAGAGTTTTCTTTGATGCATGGATGAATTTTATCAATCCAACATACAATTATAATTTTAGATATAAGAGTGATTATGCAACAGCAATCACCATTAATCAATATGACGTAACAAATAATGTTTCATATTCAATTAATTTATATGACGCTTATCCTATTTCTATGAATCAATTAGATTTAGATTGGTCATCTGATGGACACCACAAACTTGTGGTAACTTTTGCATATACTTATTGGCAAAACAATTCGTTACAAGCCTATGGTATGCAACTTGTTGATGCTGGTTTGTCTTTGGCTGCTGACATGGTTGGTGGTTTAGGTGGTAATGCAATAGGTGCTTTAGGACAACTTGGTAATAGTTTTTTAAACAGTATATCAAATCCGGATCCTGATTTACCAAAGTTTGAAAACCATGCAGGAAGCGATTATCAAGCACCAAATGTAGAAGAATGATTTATTAATTTATTATAGGAGTTAATTATGGCTTTACCAAAACTTGATGTGCCGACATATGAAATTGAATTGCCGGTTTCAAAGAAGAAGATTAAATACAGACCGTTTCTTGTTAAAGAACAAAGAAACTTGTTGATGGCGATTGAATCAAATGAATCTGCCACCATACAACAGAATGTAAAAGATATTCTTTATAATTGTACACTAACAGAAAACATTGATATTGAAAAGTTACCTATCATTGATGTGGAATTTTATTTTATTAATCTACGAGCTAAGTCTGTTGGTGAAGTTATAGAAACCAAATACAGATGTAATAACATAGTAGGTGAAAAAGAATGTAATAATGTTATGGAATCAACTATTAATCTATTAGATTTAAAAGTCCAAACTAAAGAAGATGTTTCTCCAGAAATTAAACTTACAGAAAACATCAGTATTAAATTAAAATATCCAGAATTTGGTATTGTTAAAGATTCACTTCAATATGATGATGTAACATCTACCGCTTTTAATATGATTGCTGAGAGTATAGAATATATTTACGATGGTGAACAGTTCTATTATGGTTCAGAGGCAGAACCAGGTGAAATGATTGAGTTTATTGAAGGTATGAACCAGGAACAGTTTAGTAAAATTGAAAACTTCTTTAATAACTTACCAAAGTTAAAAGAAACGGTTCATATGAAGTGTGGTAAATGTGGGTTTGAGCATAATATAGATGTAGAAGGCCTTGAAAATTTTTTCGGCTAATATTTCGTCATGATAATTTAAAGAATTACTATAAGACTAACTTTTCATTGATACAACACCATAAGTATAGTCTGTCGGAACTTGAGAATATGATGCCTTGGGAAAGGGATATTTACGTTTCCATGTTGATTGCGTATATTGAAGAAGAAAACCAAAAGATACGAGAAAGACAGAAGAAATAGTAAATGGATTACGGTAAAGCCAAAGACATACGAAAACAAGGACTTTCTAGCCTCATTACTGAAAATTTAGTGGGAGGCAAAGGCATTGGTTCGTCTTTTACTTCTGCAATTTCAGATAGAACCAAAGCAACATTCACAGGCATCAAAGAATCTTTTGACCCACTCAATATCGCTAAGAAAATGACTGGTGGTTCTAAACTAGCACCTGCATTACTTGGTAGAATGATGGGTAGAAAACAGGAAGATATAGAACACTTTTCAGGTAAACCAAAAAAATCAAAAGGATTATTTGGTGGACTATTTGGTGGCAAAAGTAATGATAGTCGTGAAATGGCAGAATCATTAGGTTCAATTTATAAAGAACTTCAACGTGCATCCGAAGAAAAAAAATTAGATAAACAAGAACAAAAAAATAAAGTTGAAGGTCAAGAGGCTGAAGAACAACGGCGTAATAGTGAAATTATTAAGGCAATAATTGGTACAAGAATAAAATCAACAAAATCCAATAAAGATAAAATTAAAGAAATAAAACAAACAGAAAAAGAAAAACCTTTTCGTGATGAAAAAGGAAGATTTGCTAAGAAACCAACTGAAAAAGAGTTTGGTAAAGAACCTACAACTCCTAGTGGGCCAACTGGACCTACAGTACCTACAACTAAAGCACCGGCACCATCAGCACCAACAGCACCACCATCTAGAGCTCCATCGGCCCCGGCACCATCAGCACCAACAGCACCACCATCTAAACCTCCAACAACACCGGCGCCATCAGCGCCAACAGCACCACCATCTAAACCTCCATCGGCACCGGCTCCTAGTGCGCCAACAGCACCACCATCTAAACCATCAGTACCAACTGCAACACCACAAGCTCCAACATCAATAATACCAAAACCTGCTGTATCTACAGGAACTAAAATTGCAGCAGGCACAGCAACCGCATTAAAGGGTCGAGCAGCTCAAGTTGCTGTTGCATTGGGAACTTTAGGTATTACGAGCAAAGCTGCTATTGGTGCCATAGTAGCCACATCAGCAAAAGAATCTGGCCTTGATCCATTTAAACCTGAAGATGGTGTAAAACCTTGGAAAGCAACATTAGAAAAAAGAGGTGTTGATTATCTTTATTTGAAATTTCCACAATTAGCCAAAGGTGGTCGTGTTGCAAAACAATTAAATATGCCAGATGGTGTTCCTGCTGATTATATTAAACAAATTATGGATAAAGGTGATGAAGCATGGTTTACATTAGTATATCCTGGTGGCGCTGATGCATACAAATACAGAGGCCGAGGCCTTATTCAGATAACAGGAAAAGGCGTTTACAAATCTGTTGGTGATATTATTGGAATTGACCTTGAAAAAGATCCTGATGCAATAACAAGAGATTTTGATACCGCAGCAAAAGCGACAGGTGCTTATTTGATGAACTCTTTAGGACGTGGAGATTCTAAAAAAGGTTTGGCTGCTTTAAATGCTTTGTCAGATGAAAAAGAATCTTTAAAGGTGGTAATAGCCAATGTGGCTAGAGGCTTTGCTGGATCCGATAAAGATAAGATTGACAAAATGTTTGATCCTAGTTCAAATCTTGGCAAAACAACAGCTTCGCAATTGGAAGCTGCAAGCAAATATTCACAACTAGGTTCAGATGCAGCCTCAGGTAAACAAATAGACCAAGCATCCAAAGAAAACAAAGATTTAAAACAAACAACTAATGACAAACCAGCACCTAGTGTTGTAAATAATTTAAATGTAGATTCAAAAAATTCTTCTTCATCTAGAGAAAAACCAAAAGAAGAAGATGACAGACCAGCTTTCTTAAAGAAAGCCAAAGGATAAAAAATGGCAAAAATGGGATATCAAGACGCTAAAAAAATAAGAGGTCAATCTCTATCCAGTAGGATTACAGACCGTTTAGTTGGCGGAGAAAAGATTAGTTCATCTATTGGAAAATCCATTTCAGAAGGCACTAGAGCAAGAATAACTGGCCTAAAAGAAAAAGTGGATCCATTGAATATCGCTAAGTTTATGATGGGTGGTTCTAAACTTGGTACTGCACTTGCTGGTAGAATGATGGGTAGAAGTCAAGAAGATATAGAACATTTTACTGGTTCAAAGAGTAAAGGAAAAGGTACTGAAACTGCAAGTAAATTAGGTAAAGTTGAAGAAGGTGGTTCTTCATTAGACATATTGCATAAAATTTATAGTTTATTAAGTGAAAACAATTCATCTGAAAAATTGGCCAGAGAAGAAGAAAATAATATGGCTGAAGGTCGTGAAATGGAAAAGAAAAGAAGGCATGATGAATTAATTGCCGCTATCAAAGGTATGGGAGGAAAACAAACTGCAACTGTTGTTGGTAAAGATAAAAAAGAAGAAAGTGGTGGTATGTTTGATAGTATTATTGATTTCGTTAAAAAAATGATTGATGACATGAAACAATTCATACAACCAATATTAGATATGTTTACTGGTGAATTAATGAAATCATTACTTAGCTTTGGTCGTTTTCTTTTGGGTAATCCTGCCGTAATTGCTGCAATCGCTTGGGCAATTGGTATGTATAAAGCAAAAGAATTTTTGGATGATAGTGAATATGGTAAAAGAATGTCTGAAAATGAAGGTAAATTAGCTCAAAAAGCTTTTAAAGAAAAGAAAACAGATTTTACTCAATTAAAATTATCAAAAGATGATGCTCAAGCAATATTGGATCAACCAGAAGGTAAAGCAAAAACTAGAGATATTGAATCTTTTGGTGGAATAGAAAGAATACAAGCAATTGCTGCCGGCAAACCTGACCCTGGCGGAAAAAGTTTACAAAAACCTATTGATAATAATACTCCAACAAACCAAACTGCTGAATTTCAAGAAAAAAAATTATCTGTTATGCCAGAGACAGTTGAACCTAGGCCAACAGCAGGAGGTTTGAAAGGTGATTCAAAGAAAAAAACTTGGGATGAAAAATATGCTCAAAATTATAATCCTGATGGTACAAAGAAAGTACCAACGGCAACTCCTGTAACTGCGCCAGCGGCTGCAGCGGCTGCAACTGCACCAGTACCTGCAGCTCCTGTTTCATCAACACCACCACCGCCCGTTTCAGCACCAACTAGTGCGCCATTAAATGAAAAGGTAAATGAAAATCAAAATTTAAATTTACCACCTACTCCTAATCCAGCACCAGCAACAACAGTTAATAATACAAATGTTTCTAATAACAGTAAGCCACAACAAGCAATAGGTAAAATACCATCAGTTAGAAATACAGAGAAAACATTTTCTGATATGATATTATACTCTACCAGAGTTGTATAATAAAAAACCCACCTTGCGGTGGGTTCTAAACTAAAGTATTTTAAGTTTAATCTTCTTCAGCTAACTTACTGAAATAACTTAAATCATCATCATCTGATACCAATGCAGGTTCTTTCTTAGGTGCATCAAAAGTCTTTGCTTTGGTTTGTTCTACGGTCGTCTTTGGTGCCTCACCATTGAGACCTAAAACTTTATCAAGGCGTTGCTTCAATACATCATAAGTTTTAAACTCCTTCTCACCAGTCATTTCTGCCAAAGAAAATTCAGACTTCCATATCTTCTCTAGTTCATCATCATCATTAAGTAATGCAGAGGATGATTCAAATTCAGACTTATCATAATTCTGATAGCCTTCTACTTTACGAATCTTCAACTTGAAGTTAGCACCTTTCCACATATCAAATGGATTGATTGCTTCTTCGTCAGCAAATTGAGGATTCATTGCTTCTGAAATCTTATCAAAGATTTTCTTACCAAACTTGAACAACTTAATTTGTCCTTCGTTTTCTGGATGTTTAGGATCCGAAACGATATACACATTAGTGATATAGTTTAGCTTACGTTTCTGTTTACGAACAACATCTTTGTTTGCTTCAATACCAGAATTCCATAGTGTAGAATTGTGCTCACATACTGGACATTGTTGATTCTTGGTTGTCAAACAATTATCAATTAACCAACCACCAGGTCCCTGAAAACCATGTGAGAAGATTTTGACCCAAGGTAATGAATCGTCACCATCAACAGCAGGTGCTGGTAGGAAACGAATAGTAGCCATACCGTTACCGGCTTTGTCTACTTCTGGTCGCCAGAAATTATCTGACTTCTCTGAACCACCTTCGGTTGTTTGATTTAATGCCTCGATTGCTTTGGATAGCTTATCAAGGTTGCCAGATTGGCGCTTTAAGTTTGCGAATGAACTCATAGGGTACTTCCTTTCGTATAAACGGTGTATAAACGGAGTGTTTCAAATAATTCTCATAATCAACTGCTAGTATATCATAGTATTTATGCTTTGTCAAGCGTGTTCCTGTATCTTTTCTTTTATTACCTGCTTAAGTTTACCTTTATCATATTCTAAAAATGGAGTGTATTTTTTAATGATTCTATGCCATGTTGGCCAAACAACATCTTCTGTAATTTGCTTTTCCCATCTTGGCATACAACCAAGAATATCAATCAATATACACACCGTTTCTAAAGATATTTTCTTCTGCATTAGTTTGGTGATTAACATTGGCCAACCACCATCAATAGGTTTGAAGTAATCTTCGATGCTCCAAAATTCAGCACCATCAACACTATCAAATATATAACTTATATCATTCTCAAATGTATATGTCAAGCTTTGAATTCTCTTTTTCCATTTGGTGTAATTATCATCACCATCTTGTAACAAATCACCTACCCAATCACCATTACCTTCAATGAAATTGGACACATAAAAGCATTTCAATTCTTCTAAATCATATTTACGAGATAACTTATAAAATTGAAACTTACTTTTGTTTGTGGTAAATGTTTGTTTAGATACATTCGTCTTACCATGATACTTAAAGTAATCATAAGAATCGGATGTGAAGTGTAATTTCAAAGCATTCCATAATCTGTAAGCTTCAAACCCGGTATTTTCAGTCATATTATAAAGGCAATTTAGAAGTCTTTTTCAACATATTATTTTCTTGTGCTTCTTCTCTGATTAATGCTTTGAGTGCGGATGAAATCAAGGTGGATGCCACCTCAATTTCTAATCCAGTTTCTTTACAATGCTCAAGAATTGCATCCATTCTGGTACATCTTAATTTTGTGGCTAATTCTTCAATCAATACACTAAAATCTCTAATTTCATCTTTAGTTGGCATACTATATTTTTCTCTCACTATAAAAAATGTGATTACCTATTTTTGTTACGACTGGAAGTTTCCAACCGGGTTTTACATAAACTGCATGATAATACATTGCATTTCTTTGTGCTAGTATATCATGAACAAAAGGTTCTGTCAAGGCCTTTCTTGCTACAATTAATGATTCTTGCCATTGGTATGGATTCCTAATCATTGTATGAACTGAGGTACACACCCATGAAAATTGGCATACAGTAGAACCATTAATATTGTTCTTTTGTTTAACTACACCACAGACAGTATCTAAAAACTTGCCTGAATTAACACGGTTGATTGTAACTTGTGCTACTGCTAATTTGCCTTCAAATGTTTCGCTTGCTGATTCATAGTAGATGTTTTCAGCCAAGCAGTTTAATTCTTTACTGAATTCTGGACCAATATCTGCAATCATAACTTGTTGTGCGATATTTCTACTGGTCGGTATTGCAATGTTAATTGTTAATAGTAACAATGAAAATACTACTAATAAAGATGATGTTATTGTGTGTTTAATACGCATCATATCTCCTTTTAGATTACGGCCAATACTTTGACCTTGGTCTCCAAGAACTTCTGATATTGTGGAGGGGTTTTGAGGAACTGTTTTTAAAGAGAACAGTCAAACTCTATTAATTAAAACGTCTTTGATACAGACAATACAGCCGCATTTTTATACAACTTCTGACCGTTTAAGGTGTTAGCTGTTTGAAATGTTGAAGTCTTGTTGCTGTTAGTATAATACTTGGCAGATACATCGAAGCCAGCAATATTATAACCTAAACCAAAGTTATAATCATTATAATCCAAAGTTGTGTTGTTAGCAATATCAGTTTTACCTGCGTGAGCGAGAACACTTGCTTTTGTGCCAGCAATTGGATATGCCACATCAGCTTGATAATATCTTGTACCTCTACTATTACTAGTAGCAAAATAATCACCTAGTGATTGACTTACTTTAACAGAAACAGGACCTTTTGCTACACCAAGATAAACTTCTTTAGTATCGTAGTTTGTTTTACCTACAGAAGCTCGTGGATAGAAATAGTTATAAGAACCAACATCTAGTGTTAAGCCTGCAACTTCTTTCTTGTATCCAGCATATAAGTCACTTTCTAGACCTGAACCATTAGTGTATAATTGTGAACTGACGGATGAATTCCAGTTACCAATATAAACACCACTCTTATCAGCATAGTCAATACCACCTTGTAATGCAGGTGCGTTTTGAGTTTGACTGATTCCACGGAACCGGTAATCACTAGTCGCACCCAAGTTTGTTGTTACTTGAGCTTGTACTATACCAGCACTTAATAATGCCAAAATTAATAGAGATTTCTTCATTGTTACTCCGTTGTTGTTTTAAAAAATGATGGATGATTCTGTTGCTAAGTTCATCCATCGAAACTCCGCTTACCTATTAGGCAGCAAGCTTATAACTTTCGTCATTTGCGGTTACTTAATTTAGTTATTACGCCTTCTCTGGCGATTCTCCATTATTATACTAATCAGGCAATCGAATCTATTCACCCCCAACGAAACATACTATGGCACTTTAGAGTTTCTCTGATTGACTTTGGGATACCAGCCCTAATCGTTTTACGGATTCTAATATGCTTCGGTGGAGATGGGGAGATTTGCACTCCCGTCTTGCCAAACTTTTTAATAACTTCTACGAATCTTTACAGTATATCATGGTATTTATGAAAAGTCAAGTATTTTATTCACTTTTACCATTTTTACATATTGGTTATTATACCATTATCTAATTTATCTATAAGGCAACCTCTTGATTTAGAATAAATTGTTTTATAATTTAAAAAATCATTAGGCAAAGAATTTTTCAGCCATTCTGTTAAACAAATTCTAACTCTTTCAAATCGGTCAGCTTCAAGAATTGGATAATCTTCTTCAACTTTATAACATCCTCTTTCTAATATTACTAGATTAATATCATCACCAATCTCTGCACCTATTTTCTTACCAACATTAAAATCGTTGCCTGTAATGAATAAACATTTTGCATTGGGGAAACTTTGATGTAATCTAAATGCTTGAGCATTGACTCCATTAAAAGTAGTAGAACAAATGTTACCTGCTTTATTTTCCACAACAAAAACAGGTATGAATCCTTTTTCAGTTTTTATACCAACACCACCATCAACTTTTTTATATTGTATATAACCACTACTATAAACAGTCTCTAATACTTTATCGTTTTGTATTAATTGTAAATCAATATCTTTCCATTGTTTTTTTATTTCCAACCTAACAACTTCAAATATTGGTGTCCATAACATTTCAAGCCAACTAGAATTTTTCTTATTCTGTTTACTGTTGAATATGTTTGTATTCTGTGGTTTCTCTTTATATTTTTCCCACACAAATTTATCGTAAAGTGTTATTCTTTCAATATATTCATGTGTAGATATTTTGTTGGAAATATAATCGTGCATTGTAATCTCAACACTATCCAACATAGACAATGCAGTTCTTACATAATCATGGTTCTGATATTTTATTAAATCTTCACGGTGATATTGATAGTTCATAACATATATTATAACTCACCACATAAACAATGTCAAGATATTACTTAAATATTTACCAAGCTGTTGGTGAAGGTATTTCACATGGCCCATCACAAGATACACTACCATAATCTACTGGACATACAATCTCTAGGTACTCCATATCAGGACTATAATCATAAAGATAATGGACGATACCTGGACGCTGTTGGACGCAATCTCCTGCTTCTACCAAGTGTATCTTATCTTCATATAGAAACTTAGCCCAGCCTTTTAACATATAAACAATTTGAAACTCTGCTACATGATAATGCCAACCTGTGCCACCAGATTCAGGTGGTAAGTTTGCTCTAGTGATATGTGCTAATACTCTACCATTGGTAGCATCAGCAATACCTAAATCTCTATACAGAAAAAAATTTCTAAGGCCACCACTTTTGAATTCGGTGTCTGTAGGTTTGTTATGTATAAACTTTGTATCGCCTTGTGTCATTACTATTGTCCTAAATTAAATCTCATGCCTGTTGCTTCTTCAACAGCACTCATTGGTACTTGATATTTTGGTAAATCTGCCACAGGTAAGGCCGCATTAGGCATCAAGTAAGCCTGAACCTGTTTACTATTTTTCTCTATGATGATTTTATATAATCGTGTTGGCATTCCTAATCCATTACCAATCACAGGATGTCCTTGGTCAAAAATACCACCAGATATAATATAGAAATCTGTATTAGGTGCGGCCGCCCATTGGCGTTCCCATGTTTCTAATTGTTTCCAAATACCACGATTGTTGTTTGCTAATTGTGCGACCATATTACTTAAATAGAAACTTTCACTCATGATAGCATCATTCTGTGTATTGTTACCTGCAGGTGCCATGTGACCACGGTCATGTGTTTTACCTACAATAGCATAGTCAGCAAGACTAGCAGAACATTGTGGTGTCACCAATGGGTCAGGCCTAAAGTTATCTTTACGCTTTGCTGGGCCAGTCATTGCAGCTACTGTCAAATGTTCAAATACTGCTACGGGTGCTTTAACAGAACACCGATGTATCACAGCATAATTCATATGGCAGATTTCTTGGTCACCTGGTTGTGGTTCGTATTGTGGTGTACCATTAACTGTAAACTGTGGACATTGTTGGTTAATCTGTGCAAAGACAGCAAATGGTAATAGTAATACGAATAATAATTTTTTCATTTTTGTTCTCTGTAAAATCTAATCGCCTCAACTAGGCCATCTATATGGTCTTCCGTTTTCTCTATAAAGATAAGCGGTGGATTATCTTCAACAGCCATGATTACAACTAATTTATTTATAGGTGTACCAATGAGTTCTTCATACATCAAAGCATACGCAGTTGTCTGCCAAAAGTAATCTAAAATATTCTCTCTTGATTTCATTCTTGCTGATGTTTTAAAATCAATAGACGCCAATTCACCATCGAACTCAGCAATACAATCTACACGACCTGCCATACCTAATTGAGTTGACCATAAAGCCTGTTCCTGATAGTGTATATTGTTAATACGATTAAGTTCTGGTTTAAGAGCAACAAACATTTCTTTGGCATCAGGCATCATATCACCTGTACCTTCGTTGTTTAAGTACCTCTCACATAGTGTGTGAACATTGGTACCACGACCTGTGGCCTTCTTTGAGATTTTGTTGGCGACTTCTTCACCAACTCTCTTACGCCATGCCATGATGGCTTCTTTTTTCTGAGCACCTAGAACGGTGGTGACAGATGGCAACCTAGTTCCATCAGGTAAAGAGTAGTATCTTTTACCGTCAGGGAATGTGGTTGATTGGAGGTCTTGCAGAGGTTTTGGTGGGCAATATGTGAACATAATCTAATCCTATCATAAAACAATTATATAGTCAAACTGATTTAAACTTCCAGTTATATTATTAATCTGATGGTAATGGAGTGTTACCTTTGGCTATCCATTTAAGATATTCTTGATAGTCTCTATTATTTACATCCATTGGTATACAAGCACCATCAGATAAACGAACAATATCTTGGCCACCCAAAGGTAAATTTCTTAATTTATACATTTATAACTCCGCATCTAAAGGGATAGAAATAACAGCCGGCGTATCATTAGCAGTTAAAGCGTAAATATATGATGGATTATAATAATTTATGCCCGCAGTAGCACCATTAGTCCATGAAGTACCAGTTCCACCTTCCGAATCAATGAGTCCTATTGTTGGAGAAGTTCTCATTTGAGGAAAATCAACAGTAAAAAATTGAGAAACTGATGTTACTACAGTATTTTTTCTAAGGAAATATCTTTGACATAAGGCTAATTCTTGACTAAAATGCCTAAAACTAAACGGTGATGCTGAATTACCTTTTTCTAGTTGTATACCTGTAATATACCAATTAGCACCATTTGTACCTACTAGACTAACTGAGCCTGTTGTTGAAAATTTGCTAGAACCCACCCATGCGCCAGCAGTACCGCTGAAATTAGAACCTACACCAAGACCGAAAAATACATACATACCAATCGCATTAGTATTTAACCAAGTCCCACTTGTATCACCAGTAATAGTTATTGAAATAGTTGTCCAAGTATTGGCTGATGAGATTGAATAACTAAAAGGGTAACTTCTATTTTGTGCGCTATTTAGAATCGCACCACCAAATGTCCCTGTCAATGAAGAATACACTCTAAAGGATAAAGTTACTGTTGCGGCTGATGCAGTACCCCATGCAAGGTCAATAATATTTGTACCCTCAATTGGCTGACATATTGCAAAAGTATCGTTTACTCCAACTGTGTGTGCTGATAAAGTATTAACCCTTAAACTGTTTGTAAATCCATTAGGTGCCAAAGATTGTTGTTGAACTGATGCTTTTGATGATGCCGTGCAAGAATAAAAATATCTGTCTAGACAGTAATCACCACTATTTGGAATTTTTATGACTCCCAAATTCCGCTGGTCTATTGTCATTCCACCGTTAATAATTCGGTTTAATCCAATTGCGGATGTTTGTGTTGTTGAATCTGGAAAAAGAACTCCCGAACTATTTAATGTTGTGGCCATTTTCTACCTCAATTTATATTGATTATTATTATATTTAGTATTCTCTTCCACGGTAGGAGTCCACTATTTGGTACTTCTCATATTCTTTTAGAGACTTTATATACTCTATCAATTCTTCCCTAACTCTCTCTTTTCTGCTGTATTCGTAGTATAACCGCTGTTGTTTTGACATCATTCTTTTTTTGCTCATCAGGTCTCCTGTTATTTTTATTATACTTGGATACTTTTTGAGCTTTTACTACGGGGGCAACTTTGGTTTCAAGTTTGACTCCTTTGTAAATTAATAATGCAGGAAGTTTTTCGTTGGAGATTACCATTCTCTATTCATTTTCGTTTTATGACCAGCTTTCAAGGTGTTACCAGGAACTTGTTCTTTAATACGATTAATTACATATTTTTCAAAGGTTGAATCAGCTTTCATAGTACCTGGAACAGACATACGATTAGCATCAGAAAATACAGGTAGATTTTTGGCAACAAAGTGTTGTTGTAGATGCGGATTCTCCTCTTTAAAAGCATCGAGAACCGTGTGGGACATTTTGTGTTCTTCAATTTCATTTGTTTTTGTATTCAAAAAATCATATGACGGCATAGCAGGACTCTTTCGCTTGTTTTAACATATCAGTCAACCATTGTGGTCGCTCTCTACTATTTATCTTACCTGACCATGACCATAGGTGTTCTTTATTCATCACATAGTATCTACGATAGGAATTAATAGAATCTCCTGCTAATTTACATTCATCAGGCATGGCTGGTGTTGGT
>Ga0209191_1000279_pt1 | contig 40717 bp, 48 predicted proteins | sample S_130626_EF_Meta_FD_187320 | JGI IMG/M metagenome (GOLD analysis project Ga0209191, IMG submission 187320) | Freshwater microbial communities from Lake Simoncouche, Canada to study carbon cycling - S_130626_EF_MetaG (SPAdes) (version 2) | ecosystem: Environmental > Aquatic > Freshwater > Lake ...
GGCAGTCCCGTCAGTAAGTACTTCTCGGGCGTCTTTGTATAAGCATCCGCCCAAGAACTCTGAACTGAGTTCGATGTTCTCAACCATAACTCGGACACGGAGCATGAACCAGTCCAAGTTGCCGGACTCGATGCCGGCATACATTTCTTTGATGTCCCAGCACTCGTCATCGAAACAGTCTTTGGGGTCCATGTCTTCATAGCTTTTGTCCACAATAATGTCAAAGCCGTTGCGTTCGTAAACGGCCAGTTCGTCGTAATAGCGTGTCATAGTTGCTCCTTAGCAGTCTGCGTCAAATGATTCCCATTCCTGGGCTTCGTCGGGCTGGCCGTCATCTTCTTCGTCTAAGATGTCGTTAGCTCGCATCATGTCTGCTACATCATCTTCGCTCATGTAAGCAAGAGCCATCTCAGCCACAGCTTCTGCTGTAATCAAGCCCTCGTCCATCATCTCCAACAGCTTTGTAGTTTGTGTACGCATATCAGCTCCTTGTTAGTGTAAGACAATTATAACACGGTTTTACCAGTTTGTCAACCCCGAACTACTGAACAGTTGCCAACAGCAAACGTGTCAGTGTTTTTCAGCGTTTTAAGAACCTTCTCTGGGATGCCGATCACATCTCGCTTCATGTGCTTCTTATCAACAGCACAACGATCTTCCCAGACTCGGCGCTCCCCCATTAGGTGATCTTGTACAATCTTTACATTTTTCTTTTTGCTGATATCGTAGATCTTAGTTAGCTCTAAGGTTTCTTTGTCTCTAGCAACAAAAATGTATCTAGGATAGACAAGATCGCCCATGGCATGGAACTGAAACATAGCTTCGGCGTAGATGCCTGTTTTCTTTTTCTTCTCAACACGGCTACATTTCTGCTCAATCTTGACACCCTCTGACAAAGCATCTTCGCCATTTCTAGCAAAGTTAATATTGTAGTCGCTGTCGTAGGTGCTGACAACTTCGTAGACTGACAACGAACTCAATGTATCAGTGTCTAACACATCAATCTTGTGTTTCTTATAGATAAGTTCACGCTCGGCAAAGATGCGCTTGCGAGACTCATCCAATTCTTTTAAAATTGACTTATCAAAATACTTGGCCATGTGTGCTCCTTGTTAGTGTATGTCTTAATTATAGCAAGGTTTTACCACTCTGTCAACCAAAGACCCTTTCGGGCCTAGGGTTAATAGTGATGACGCGAACCTACATAGTTGAAGTTGTCTAGGGCGTTCTCTGCTTCTGACTCTATATTCAACATGTTCGCAGGCACCCGCCACAGACCGTTGGCAGTACGAACTGTGACATACTTGATAGCGATCTTGATCACAGAGCCTGTGACATACTGTCCAGTCTTAGAGGATGTAAAGCCCACAGAGTCCCCTACCATCAAGTTGCGTATGGCACTCTTTTGCAAGCGAGCCTTGGCATACTTAACTGAGTCGATGATTGAGCTCAGTTCATCGTTGGTGAACTTGCCCTGCAGAATCTCTTGTGTAACTGATTGAATCGTCATGCTAACTCCTTTTTGGGTATAGTGTGTTCGACAGTGTCTATTATAACACCAGTCTTGTAGTCTGTCAACTCAAATCTCATCCCCGGCCTATGTTCACATAGTTTGACCATCTCCCGACGGGCCTTGGCTAGACTGTATTTCCAGTAGTGTCCGGAATACAGTTTCTCTTTGTAGAACATCTGGCAGACATAGCTGTACATTATGAGCACCAGTAAGTTTCTGAATCAACTCGGCAAGCCCAGGGCGTGTCGATCTCTTGTTGTACCCAGTTCTTGTACATGATGTTCCAAACCCACTGGAAGCCTTCTTTGGGCTGTTCTGTTGGCATAGGTGTCTGCATAGTTGCTCCTTGTTAGTGTAAGTGTTTATTATACAATGGTTTTACCAAGCTGTCAACCAATGCCCGTTCAATCTCCACGGACATCAGTGTTCAGCACGGGCTTGATCATTCGACGAAGCTCTACTTCTCTCTTGTGCGCGGCACTCTTGCCTCGAATGACTTCGTGTACGTAGACTTCTATCTCTGACTTGTCTGCAAGTGTACGAAGCTCTGCACACAAGAGCCAGTTCTTAGTCTCGGTCTTGGCGCGATAAAAATGCTTTGCGGCACGTGATAAAACGCTCTTGTTCACAGTACTCTCTGTCTTAGCTGTGACGCCGATGTAGTTCTTGCCATTGACCACAAGCTCATATATGATATGATTGCGGTCTATGCGCTTTTTACGGGTTACTGTTTTTGTGTCCATGCGTTAATTATACAATGGTTTTACCACTTTGTCAACCATAACCCGCCAAACAAAGTGTGTTCTAAAAGCCACACCCGCCGGCACTTCAAAGACCCTACAACAACACGGGTCTTCAAAAAGGTGCTATAATACATACTTACACACTAAGGAGCCCTCATGCAAGTACTACAAGCAAACGTCGCAAAAGCCCGTATACTGTACAATAAAGACAAAGAGACATATAAAATCATATTCGCTTTTAATGTATATAAAACACTTAATAAGCGAGATGAGGAAGTATTCATATTCCCACAGCAAAAGAAGTGCAATTATGTTAGCGGAGATATTAATTATGAGACATTAGAAGCAGATAAACAGCGTATTATCGCTACTGCTAAACAGTATTTGCGTACCGATTATGTAGAGTTTGTTTAATTAAAAGGAGATAATATGTTAGATAATCAAAGTAAAATCATGAATGTGCTGTTACAGTTACAAGAGTTATTGAACGAGGAGTTTGAAGATAATGAAGATATTCAAAATGCATTTAATCAATTAGCAAGTGCATTAGATTATTACTGTGAATAACTGATAATACCAGATAATGCAGTTGAGATAATCAATAAGAAAATAGGGATAATGTGTAAAAACATTATCCCTATTCCCAGTTCTGTATATACGCAGGTTTCGTTATACAGACCCCGCCAACTAGTTCCTGTACGTGTACGAGCCCTAACCGCTAGAAGCAATCGGTCGTTGGCTAGGCGCAGTAACGGTTAGACTAGGTCACCCCTCACCTGTCCTCGGAGATCTCCCAGACTTCTAGCTCCTGATCTCTTACTACAGTATATATCCTGCATCCTCGGGTTTATGTGTGTACGTGTATATAGTGTATTGGTGGGCCCCCCGTGAGTCGAACACGGCACCAATGGATTATGAGTCCACTGCTCTAACCAACATGAGCTAGAGGCCCGCAATGTAGCATATAGTAATTATACACTGAATACACAGTGTTGTCAATGTTTGGACCGTGGCAAAATGTGGCAGAAATGTGGCAAAACTGGCTCCAAATGGTGGAAAATTCTGGAGATTTTGACCGATTCTCGAGAAATTCCGTGGGTTTTCACCGTGAATTTCAGTGTGCAAGGCAGAATGGAGAGGGTGGGGAAGAGAGGCTATAGTCAAATGCTCCAAATGGTTTCTCAGTATTTTCCAAATGGTATTTCACAATTCCCACCATAATCCACTCTAGACCTCAGCCCCCTACAGCGGGGTATTCATGTATATACACTGATCACTATATAGTCCCACGCTGCCTGCTAACCTCACATAGCCTACAGCGGGGTATTACTATATGTGTATTCTGTGTCTATGTTACAGCGGGGTATTCATGTATATAAGTAGTGTATACATGTTTCATAGGCTCTTGATCACTGTTGTTTTACTCTTTGCTCTAGTTGGTTGTACCACTATACAGACCAATACGGGCATAGATCGTATATATCAAGCAGTCATTGCTGACACTGCTACAACTGCTTATGCACTCAATCAAGGAGGTCGTGAACTCAATCCCTTGGGCTTTGCCGGTGCTACTATTGGTAAATTTGTCTACTTGTATATACGTACAGATCTCACTGAAGAGGAACGACTTCGTTATGATCGTGTAGCTACCAGCTTATGGACGGGTGCCGCTGCCAGTAATGCTCTACAGTTAGTAGTGCCCGGAAGTGGATTGTTCTTGGGCCTGGGCTTTGGTGTATATGTGGGTTTATCGATATGGACTAGTTGGTAAAGTTTATTTTGGGCTAGTCTAGGTTGTTTCTAACTTTATAGATGTGCTATACTTGATAATCATATATACATACAGGTCTGTGATCTAGTCGCTCTATACAGTAGCTTGGGCAGTTTCACACAGTGTGTATATAGTTTCGTAACAAGGACACAAGTGCAGGCACATTCTATAAATCTCGCGAAGAACTTTATCAGTGGATGGTACATCAACAAGGATTTATGCAACTCTATTAGTGGTCTTTGCACGGGCATGAATAGATTAAAGTTTGATGGCCTGCGCAAGTCCACTTATCAGGGCTATCTTAGAGCTGAATTACGGCAGTTATCTCAAGAACTACATGCTCAGTATTTGAGGGAGTTAGATCAAGTCATAGCCCTGTACTTCAAAGAGTATCCATATCTCACACAGCTACAAAAACTACAGGTATTTGCGCCCGAGGCCCTACAGGTACAGCTCTATGATCCGGGGTTCTCCTATTCTCTATTACACTGTGAAAACACGGGCATTGAGTTTTGTCGGGATCGGTGTTTGGCTTTCATGACCTATTTGAACACAGTGGATGATGGGGGTGGTACTGAGTTCCCCGATCAGGCTGTGACCACGGCCGCTGATCGGGCTTTGACTCTGGTTTGGCCCGCTTATTGGACACATCCCCATCGAGGCGTGGTCTCGCCCAGTGAAAAGAAGATCATAGTCACGGGCTGGATGGTCTTTGATAATTCCCCTACTTTTTAAGTCGCTGCGCTCTCTTGTTTGTTGGGCTCTTCGCGGATTCTCGATGTATAAATATGCTTATTAATTCAGGATATTATACTATATGGCACTAGGTTCAACAGTATCATTTACGGGCATCATCGGAGAATGGGGCGAACTCTCATATTCAGGTCAAACTGTTCCCTACAGCTATGCTCCTGTGAGTATGCGCCAGTTCCTTAGAGGTGCTAGCGTCTACCCCTATGGTCCTGGTGGTGGGGCCCCCATTGACTTAACTGGCTATGTACCTGACAACTATGGTAGTACCGGTGGTATTGCCAGTTCGGGTGACCTTGTTATGAGCACGTTCAAAAACACAAAGGTTGAATGGGATGGGCAGGCCTGTGTCAACGAGTGGTTTAATTATCGTGGCTACTACTATCGCAATTGGTATTATCCCACTCAATTCCCCGGGGACAGTTTAGTGGCAAATCAACCGCATAATCGTTATCAAAGCAGTTATACACAGGCCTACAGTTATGATTATCCCACCACTGCTAATACTGGTTATAGTAAATGGCACACGACCATAGACTGGGTCACAGGAGCACAGGCCAGTATTACCGGCGCACCATATTCGGGCAACTCGAATGTGTCTTGGAGCAGCACCTATGGAGAAATGTCCCTAAGGCTTGGTCAAGACCGCGTCATGGCCAGAAATCGATCACTTGGCAGTATTAGCTACAACAGATTGGGCAACAACAGTGGAGCCTGGAACGGGCAGTTTTTAATGCCCGGTAAATGGGGGGTTACAACCAATAACATACACCCCGTAAATCCCGGAACCACTGCCGGGGTCTCGGGCAGCGACCCTAACCTCACTAACTATCCCTATGTGGTCAGCGTACCCGCAGGGGCTATCTATATATTCATGGCCTATGCCACGAGCTTTGACTCTAACTTATTCGACAATTTCCACTCTTGGAGCACCAACGGCACGGGTCAAAAGGACACAGCTTGGTGGTATAATTCCTGTGTGACACTGTTCTACGTCAACAACAACAACTATGCCAACAACGTCAGTATCAATGGCGCTTGGTATCCTGAAACGGACAAGTACGGCAGTTGGACTGGCAACTTCGCGGCCAGTGGCATGTTTACCACTTATCATCAAGATTTTATACTTACAAGGACCTATTAATGAGTCAATATATCAGAGCAATACGCAGAACCGAGGGCGGCGGCCTACAAATTGAATATCCACAGCTACGCACAGAAACTGTGCTGATACCCCTGGACGAAGCGGGGGCTGAACTACACGGACAGGCCCTCTACGACTGGCTGGATTCACATGTTCTGGACAACTACATACCTAAGGGCACTAGTTTAGAAGTGGATCCAGAAATTGAACCCACTCTGGGCCTAGACGGTATCAAATATACCACTGTACAATTGGCCCGCAGAGCCAATGCAGCCAGCATGAACCTCAACAACTATGCACCCATGGACGATGTACGCATCAAAGCACTGATCTATGAAGTTCTGGCTGAAATGCGCTTGGACTCGGTCTAACATGCAGACCCGTGTCCTAGCTGCCTTTGGCTACGTTGCTACCCTGTGTACAGTCGAACCCGGGGAAACTCGCACAGTTCAACTAGATGAAGAAGGTTTTGCGGCCAGTGGCCACTACTTCTATGTTGATGGCTATGTGATCACTAAGATGCAAGGCACAGGTGAACGGTTACAGAATCGAACAGCAGGGTGGTTAAACTCCGAACACACTGACCCTGGTACAGGATCAGCCAAAGTAGACAATGAATTCCCCGAAGGTGCCCAATGGCTGTGCATATCCAAAAAATTCAACCTAACACAGGGACTACCTACCCTTGGCAGTTTGGTCCTAGAAGATCAAAGCACCGAAACACTGACCCAGGGCTCTAACATATATCTAGTACGAGGGGTATTGGTTGTGGGCTCTAAGACATTTACAGGTCCCGCACAAATTCGAGTACGCTCAGGCGATGTAGTAGCTACTTCACAGGGAAAGAGTTACTCACTGAGGTTCCTATGAGAACCCGGGCCTGGCATCGTAGTCTGGGTGGGCTATTAGGATTGCCGGCACTGGCTCTGGGGTTGTACCTAAGCCCTGTATCTCTATTATATTCTCTGGGGGTGTACTTTGTCATACTAATCAGTGTTACCTGTGGGTATCATAGATTGTTTACCCACTCTGCCTATGCTACATCTAGGGCATGGCATTGGGTATTCGGAGTAGTAGGTAGTATAGCCATTAACAGTAGTCCAGCCCAATGGAGTATGGTTCATTCAGCCCACCACAAGTATGCTGACACAGATCGAGACCCTCATACCACTAATTGGCGGTACTTTCTTAGATTCAAAGATAGGACAGATGTACCCCCGGGTCGTGCAGGCCTGCGTTTACTACGTGACCCCATGCACAAATTCTTCCTTGAGCATAGCTTTTCACTAAGCATAAGTTATGCTCTACTTACTTTGGTATTGGGTGGGCTATGGGGGTTAGTATTCTTATATGTGGTGCCTGTATCTGTGTTCTTGTTCATCAGCGGAATCAATAACATATACGCACACGGATCTGGGGGTGCTTTAGATCTACCTTGGCTCGAATTCGTGTTGCCCTTATGCGGAGAATGGATACATAAACAACACCACAGTCAGCCTCACATTACTCCATACCAGGGTGGTATGGACCTAGGGGGATTGTTTATTGAATTGATTAGAACAGATGGCACTAGATCTACAAACGGAACCCCTGGCTGATATTATCACAGAAGTGCAAGACCTATTGGTTCAGCACTACGAAGAACTCACGCTGAACAAGCAGTATATCAAATTAAAACCCATATGGAGTCGATACCTAGCTCTGGAAGCAGAGGGCAAGTTTATTACCGTAACAGCCCGTGTAGAGGGTGAACTAGTGGGCTACAGTGGATTCTTCTTAGATAAACACATTCACTACGAAGACCTAATGGTAGCCACAAACGATGTACTATTCCTACGCAAGGATCTGCGTCAAGGCATGACAGGCCTACGACTTATCAAATACTCAGAGGGTACTATGCGTGACTTTGGGGCCGATAAAATAACATGGCATGTCAAGTACAGCAACGATATACGCCCAATCTTACATAGAATGGGCTATGCTGATGAAGATGTGATCGTTGGTAAATTGCTTAATTAGTCTTAAAGATAGTAATACGCTCTAGAGTTTTAGCGTCGGGATCTAGCACAGTCCATGCACAGCCCAACACAGGAGTTAGATGTAAGTGACTGCGTGGTAAGAAGTAACTGTCTACTCTATCTGCAATGCCCAGCTGATCAACTAGATTGGCAATTACTGAGTCTACTGCAATAATACTCTGAGCACCTTCTAGTAGACCCAGCCAGTCAAATATACAATCGGTTATGGGTTTGATCTCCACAGTCTTCCAACCCTCGGGTATCCAGTTAGGGTCAATGTTGGTGCTGTAGTCACTGCCCTCTAAGTGTACTACCACATAAGGTTCGTCACCCTCAATGCCCATCCTGGCCTTCAGGGACTGCTCACGCTGGGGGTTACGAGTTACACATTCTTCCAAAGTCCACTTTTGTTTGAAAGGTACCTGGGCTATGTGATATTTGATCTGATCAAAGCCTGTGATTTGGAATTCGGGGCGTTTGGCAAACTCTGGGTGACTGCTGAGACTTTGATAAAGGCAAATGATCTCATCACACTTAAAGTTCTTTAAGCGTTCCATGGGCGTTTCGTAGAAGTAGTTGTTACCATCTACCAGCAATGGAATCCATTTGATCCAGGGCACGGATTTCTCTACGCTGGGAACAAACTCTTGTGCAATGGGCCATAGCACTTCGTAGCCCTCGTTGTAATAATAACGGGCAATAGGAAGAGCGATAATAATATCGCCCAGGCCCCTACTTTGAATAATACCTAGTTTCTTTTTAGCCATTTATCTGCGTGTAGTTAAGTACATTGCCCGCACCGTATTGTGCTTCGGCAATCATTTTGGCTTCCAAACCGTTGCTGGCATTGATGCGAACGTGTGCGGTTTGATAAGCATTAAGACGGACCCAAACTTCAAATGTGTACATAGTAGACTCCTTGTTGCGATGTATTAATTATACACTGGTTTTACCATGTTGTCAAGTCAGAAGTATTGAATGTTTTCCATTTTGGGGAAATAACATTCGTTGCGTTCCATGGGCATGTCTTTGCGTGTTTCTAACCATATTTCTGGAACACCTAGGCCCGCTGCCAGTGCATAGCATTGACTTTGGTTGCCCACAAATATATCAGCGCCTGCTATGATGCTGGCTAATTCTAACATATCATGGGTAGGATGGAAGTCGATTTTCCAATCCATGGCCTGTTCAAATGCTTGATGTTCTTCCGGTAGTCCCACAAATACAGCAGTATTGCCAAGTTGGGTTCTCAATTCTTTCCAAGCATCGCCAGGTGTGTCGGGTATCCACCTCTGTGTGCGATTAATCACTGTGTTCTTGTCCTCAAACTTTTTAGGTTCGGGTACAGTAAGCCAAGGTGTACTTGCTGCCTTTACGGTATCTGCTGGATTAAGTCCGAACACTGAACTATAGATGTTAATATAGTTGTCAGGGTGTCCAACAAAAGGTACTCTGAACTTGTCTAAATTATGAGAAATAGCATGTGTCTTTGGATCCATTACTTCGAAGCTGTTAATGTAGTCCTGCGACAACATAAAAGCCTTCATGAATTCAAAGTCCTGTTCAGTGAGTCTACCCTGGTGGAATGGGTTAGGTGGGCTACCGTAGTAATGTTGACCTATCCAATCTATTTGATTTAGGTGTAGATAAAAGTCCCCACCCCCAAAGTGTTTAACTATGGGCAGACTGTAGATCAAATCCCCAAATGCACCAGAATGTTTGTATGATTTCATACTACTAATTATATACCCAGTTATCAACAACCGCAATAGTCTGAGTGCAGTATGTGACTAAATATGTGCAGATAGGGAAATCTTCAAATGCCAATCACCACAGTTAATAGTAACCAACTTATCAGCGTAGCCAAATACAATGAAATACAAACGTCTAGCACCTCAGTATTGTCGTATTACGGTGTTAACGCTACCAGCGTACAGATAGCAGATTCAAATGCTATAATATATGCGGACAACCATTGGACTAAACTGTATGATGACATTAACAAATGTACAATTCACCAAACTGGTTCTGTCATCCCCGGTGCCACAAGACCAACAAATACAACAGTGGCATCTGTTGTCCTAACCAATCAAATCATCGACGCAGCCAATCTAGCAGTGACAAATAAAGCCACAGTAGCCAGCGGACAAACTGTATCAGTTACTACCAGCAGTTCTAGAACCAGTAACTTTGGGTCTAATGTTACTATAAGACATACTACTGCCTATGAGTGGTTTGATGCTAATTCAATGACTTATTTCTTACAGTCGGGAGGACGCCTTGAAGCAGACTTAAATTGGTATAACTTCGGAAATGAAATTGCCAGTGATTTAATTGATGTACTTCAAGCAGCTGATACAGCTATACAAACAAACACTTATAAAGTTTCTAACACAAATCTAACTCCGTCTCCTTATACATTTTCTAAAGGAGCACACACAATTACAATTACTTTTGATAGAACGTCAACTAAAAAATATACCTTAGATATTGCTATTTTAAGTACTCTACTACAAACATTAAACGGCTCAATTATTACAGGTTCGACCAGATATGTTGCATCAACAGATAATGGAACACTTGCAGGCGGAATACTAGGACCAGTTCCGCAAACAACTATCACTGTTACTTTCCAAGGCAGCGCAGGAACACCTACTCCTACTCGAGCATTAACTGCAAATCCTACTTCGTTATCTTATGCATTTTATACAGGTGATACACAGAGTGCAGCTCAAACTATTACATTAACTAATAACGGCAACACCGCAGTTAGCATAACAGGCATTAACTATACTACCGCGGGTGCTGTAACTCCCCTCCCTACATATTCATGGAATGTTTCTAATCCTGGTATATTTGCAAACACTACAATTAATCCTAGTGCATCGAGAACAATCTCCCTAGCCTATTCTGGTGCAACAGCATCAACATTTAACAACTCTGTAACAATAATCAACGATGGCAATCAACCATCGTTAATTGTAGCTACTTCACAGGTAATATCTGGATTCTCATTGAATCCTATTCCGGCTAGCCTAACACCTACAGTTGTTAATTTGAATAGATATTCACAGCAATTTGTAATTCTAAATTCTAATGTAAGTCCTGTGTTATCTTCTAGTTATACAGCAAGTTTATCCGGTGCAAGTGCTAGTAATTTTAGTATTATCAATTCCTCAGCAGGTCCTACACTGGTATTTGATCCTAGCGGTAAACTTAATAGTACCAGTACTGTTACCATATCTATATCATTAAATAACAATCCTAGTTTTATTCTAAGCCGAACTGTTGTTTTAACATTAAATGTTCCTACACAAAACATAGGAACTTGGATCAGCGCCACTGGAAAAGATAATGCAGTTATAGGTATGAGTTATGATATCATTGGTGGGACAAAGTATCTAACCGTAGGAGTAGGAGCAGGCAATGACGGTGCAGATATAGTAAAAAATGGCGGAGTTGTCAGTACCGCTAACCTCGGAATAAACAACACCACACGGTTAGACTCTGATCCTGATCCTAGCAAAGGCATACCGCTGTATGATTACGTAGGTGGTGATAATGCATGGATTGATTTCTTAAAAGGCAATGCAGAAACTGGCGGAGTTGGTTATGGCGTGTCGTATAGGTACCAAAAAACCATGCAGTTTACACCTGGTTTTGTTGTGCGTTCTTATACATTTAATGCAGACTCTGTGGCTCACACATATGAGTATTCTGTAGATGATGCTGGGTTTGTTGAGATCAGTAATCCTAACACAGGCGGATTTGACGTTTTAATTGATGCTCGTGTCAGTGTACGTTCTAACTATCAAGTTATTAACACAGGTGTTTGGACTCCTCAAGCTGCCGGAACTTATACTATTAGATTGAATACTAAAAACACAGGATGGCCAGGTGCTGTAGCATTACGAATGACCAACAATACTACAAATCAAGTAGTATGGAGTACTAGGGTTCCTGTTAGATTAGCTTACTCATATTGGGCTGAAGTATATAGAGTCCCATTGACACAAGGTGCCAGCACATATAACAGTCTAAGTTATATTGTTAAAGATTCTGCAATTTCAATTTACGAAGGTTATCCTTACGGTAGATTCTTTGAAGGACAATCAATGTTCTCGGTTACAGACGATGGTGTTGGAAACTTAACTATTACAATTAATCCAATTGGAGGAAGTTGGCCGGTTGATTCTAGCGATCAACTTACTGTATCGAGCATTAGAGATCTAGCTTATTATTTCTCAGACTATAACAGAATTACAAATTTAACAAACCCAACTACATTGGCTGCAGGCAAGACTTTGAGATTTGATGGATTCCAGGCAGATGGTTCAGTTAGGACAACGATTGTAGATAAGCCTGCATCCGATCCATATCAAACAATTACCACAGGTGGTGGCGGCTGTCCTGATCCTAGAGTGCTTATTACTCTAGCAGATAGAACCACTAAACCTGCAGGCGAAATCCAAGTTGGCGATTTGTTATATACTATGCACGAAAGTACAAAAGAGTTTGGAGTATTTGCTGTAACCGATATGTCAATAGAAGAACAGCCAATGGTAAACATTATATTCACAGACGGAATAATTTTAAGTGTTTCCAAAACACACAAATTCTTAATGGCCGGAGGAGATTGGCAACAAGTATTTGAACTTGGAGAAGGTTCCGTAATTAAAGGCTTAGAAGTTAATAAAACTATTCAAAGAATTGATAATATAGGTGTTGCTCCTGCTGTTAAACTAACAGTAGCAGATGCTCATACCTATATTGCAGATGGAATGATATCACATAATATAAAAACAATAGAACAGTTTACCAACCTTGAAATTTAATATCAAACTCTAGCATTGTTACGCATACGGTAGTATAATTACTGTATGCGCGATGTCTATAAAGTAGATCTAGAAGAAATTAAAAAAGTTAAATGGCAAGGTGATGCTGATCGGTATGACCTTGCTCTGCATCAACTTGGAAATGGGCAAGATGAATTTATTATCCTTAACCCTACGATATCTAATCCCAACTTATATCATTGCATACATGAAATCCCAGATACAGATAGATGTGTGTTTTGGTTCCACGAGGATGAATGGGTTGCAAAATATTTTAAGAAACAGTGGACTCCAAATACAGGTTACAAAGAAGTTCAAATAATCAAACCTGAGCGTACTTGGAGGAAAAATCCAGACCTTGATCGAACCATGGTATTTGAAGATGATCCGTTTGGTTTGTTTGAACCAGAACCCTGGGATATGTATTATGAGTTAGTCTGGTACATAGATCCTAGATTTAATCCACTTGATGATAAAGTATGGGCAATTAGTTGTAAACCAATCGGTATCCCAACAATTGGTGTTAAAGACATGGGATATGTTGCTCCCCAAGTTGACATAGAATTCAATGAACACATCCCTGCTTTAGATATAAACATCGATGAATGCTATCCTGCCTTTTTTGATTTACTATATGAATGTGCATGGGAGTTAGATCCTGTTCACTCAACTGAGAATGATAAACTCTGGGTAGTAAAGTTTACTCCTAGATATAGGAAACCTAAAGAGTGGAAATGGTATGGAGTTATCAGCCCCGAGGTTAACATTGAATACAACCCAGACCTTGGAGAACTACATTATGATCTTGATTTATTTGTTCCTTGGTACGACCTAGGCTACGAACATATATGGATGCTAGACAACAAACATCTTGAAAAGGGCGAGGATGAAATATGGGCATTCAAAATTAGAGTAACTGATAATATAGTGGGCAGTAAACTTGTAGACTATGTTAGCCCTAATATTAACATTGAATACAATCCAGATCTCGGAGAATTAAATTACAATCTTGATTTGGTTATACCTTGGCATGATCTCAGATATGAACATATATGGATGCTAGACAACAAACATCTTAACAACGGTGAGGATGAAATATGGGCATTCAAAATTAGAGCAGCCGATAACATAGTGGGCAGTAAACTTGTAGATTATATTAGTCCTATATTTAAAGTTGAATATAACAAAGACCTTCCTAGTGTAAATTATAACACCGATTACATTATACCTTGGCATGATTTACAATATGATCACACTTGGTATTTAGAAGGAAGTGAAGAAAAAATCTGGGCAGTTAAATTATGTGCAGTAGAAGATTCAAAAGGTGAAAAAGACATGGGTACTGTATCTTTGATATTGCCTAGGTTAGATGTTATATTCATTAGTTATCACGAGTCAAATGCAGAAGAGAATTGGGAACGTGTATTAGAGAAGGCTCCGTGGGCTAAACGTGTAGACGGAGTTGAGGGAATTTTTAATGCTCACAAAACCGCAGCCAAATTAGCTAACACTGATATGTTCTTTGTAGTAGATGGCGATGCTTGGCTTGTAGATAATTGGACATTTGATTTTCAACCTAATATCTTTGACAGAGATTGTGCCTATGTATGGAGCAGTATGAATCCGGTAAATGATTTGACTTATCAAAATGGAGGTGTTAAACTGTTTAACAAGAGCATTATCATGCGTCAGAAAAAATGGACAACTCTTGATATGTTTACAGGTATAATGCCTAAGATAAAAACCGAAGATACCGTTAGCTGCATTACTACATTTAATGTAGACGAATTTTCAACATGGCGTAGTGCATTTAGAGAATCAGTAAAATTATATATGACTAATCAAATGTCTAAATTAACTGCTTGGCTTAACTCAGACGTTAACAAACCATTCGGTGAATTTGCGGTATTAGGATCTTGGTCAGGAAGTCAATACGCAAAAGAAAATAAAGACAATCATAATGCTCTTTTAAAGATCAACGATTATAAATGGCTAGAGAAAAGATTTAAAGAAATAACATAATAATGACAAAGAAAAAACTCAATGATGTGATTTGGTTGCGGTACAACAGTGGGCAGGTGCAGGCTAACCACGGTGACAATTTTAAAACAGCTAAACAATTATTAGATAGTACAGGTCCTGGATTTTGTCTTGCTAAATTTACACAAGTTACAATGCACCTAGGCACAGGGTTGACGCATTCGTGTCATCACCCAGTTCCTCATACTGTACCTATAGAAGAGATTGCATTAGATCCGGCAGCACTGTTTAACACTAAACATTTAAAACACGCTCGTAAAGAAATGCTCGATGGGAAACGACCTAGTGAGTGCGACTATTGTTGGCGTATTGAAGACAGCGGTGGCCACAGTGATAGATTTTTTAAAAGTATTGAACCATGGGCATTAGAGCATCATGATAGGATACAAGAATCCAATCCTAATGATAACTTTTATCCAACATATCTCGAAGTAGATTTTAGTAATGTTTGTAATTTTAAATGTGCATATTGCGGGCCCGAGTACAGTACACAGTGGGTTGAAGATTTAAAAAGAAATGGACCTATCAAGCTATTAGAGAATACTAATCAAGTACAATGGGCACAAGGTTATCAACAGAATTTAGATTCACTAGCGTATAAAAAACGAGAGTTTAATCCATATGTTGATGCATTTTGGAAATGGTTTCCGGAAGCATATAAACATCTTAAAGTTTATCGTATTACAGGCGGAGAGCCATTGCTGAGTAAAGAAACATTTAAGAGCATGGATTGGTTTATTAAAAATCCTAATCCAGAATTAGAATTTAACATCAATACAAACCTAGGGGCACCGGATAAACTTTGGGATGAGTTTATTACAAAGATTACAAAAATAACATCAACTAGGGCAGTAAAACGTTTTACAGTTTTTACCAGTGTTGATGGGTGGGGTAAAAGAGCAGAGTATGTTAGGTCTGGTCTCGATTTTAATTTGTTTAAAAAGAGATATGAACAGCTATTAAAGATTCCTAATGTACGTGCTACTATCATGTGTACATTTAATATTTTTAGTATTACTAGCATTAAAGAATTATTAGAATGGCAGCTAACTCTAAAAAGAAAATATAACAACAGTAACATGGCTGCATCTTGGGAAATTGAGTATGGTATTAACCTAGGAGAAGTGGGCAAGTCATTTACTGAACGTAAAATTAAAAATCCTGATCAAGAGTCGGTGGTGGGGATTGATATGCCTTATTTGCGCCAACCTTGGTATTTAGATGCACAATACATTGATAAGGATACTGTAGAGAAATATTTGATACCTGCTATTAATTTTATGGCTAAAAATACAGCACAGCATATTTGGAATAGTCATCAAGGGTTTGAAGATTACGAACTTGAGAAATTTAAAAGGATTGTTATTCAAATTCTTACCAAAATTAAAGATGTCGAAGCAGGCAAGAATATTGATACAATTTTAAATAGAGCTAAATTTTATGATTTTGTTAATCAACTCGATGCCCGTAATGGAACTAATTTTTTAGAAACATTTCCAGAGATGAAAGATTTTTATATAATGTGCGGCGAAATGAAAGAGTCTAAACATATTGTCAAGGATAACAATGGCTGATCACTTAATACATTGGCGAGACCAACATTTAAATACTATTAGTACCAGTTTTTGTGCTGCGAAATGGTATAATGCTAGTATACAGTTGGGATCTGGGTATACAGGATCTTGCCATTTACCGTTGCCTCATTTAATCAATGACGACCAGATTAAAACAAATCCTAGTGCTATACATAATACTGACCACAAGAAACAAATGCGTAAGATGATGCTCGAGGGAGTGAGGCCTGCTGAGTGTGGATATTGTTGGAAAATTGAAGATATAGGTCGTAACAGTGTCAGTGATAGAATTTACAAAAGCCAACCGTACACAATCGAAGATATTAATCAAATTACTAAACTGCCGTGGGATGCTGATGTAAATTTAAAGACACTCGAGATTAGTTTTGATAGGCAATGCAATTTTGCCTGTAGTTACTGCAACGCAGGATATAGCACAACCTGGGCCAAGGATCTAGACAACAACGGTGCATATCAAAACTTTATTGCACCGGGCGGTGGTGGTGGTGCATATGAAGCAGATGGGTCATGGGCAGAATCTAAAGGAAAACATTTAGATGATAATCTATATACAGAGGCATTCTTTCAATGGTGGCCTGAACTTTCATCATCTCTATATGAATTAAGAATTACTGGAGGAGAAGCAACAGTCAGTCAAAACTTCTGGAGGTTTGTTGAAATTATGCACTCCACAGATGCTTCTAATCTAAGATTTGCAGTTAACTCTAATCTAGGTATGGGTGAAAAAGCGTTAGAAAAGTTAATAGGAATCACACATTCGTTAACCATTAAAGAGTTTGATCTGTTTACTAGTAATGAAAGTTTTGGATCCCATGCTGAATACATCAGAGACGGGTTAGATTATAATCTCTGGAGAAATAATTTAACTGAATTTATCAAACGTGCAAAATGCAGAACTGTAACAATAATGATGACAGTTAACAATCTGTGTCTGTTTAGTATTACAGATTTTATTGATGATATGTTGTTAATAAAACGACAGTACGGATCACAAAAACTCCACCTCAGTTTTAATATGCTACGGTGGCCTAGTTTTATGGGTCCGCTAACATTGCCAGATGATATTAAAATGGAATTGCACAAACATATCAGTGAATGGTTTGAAAAGACCAAGTCTTCTGAATACCTAACGCCTAATGAACAATCTCAAGTACAACGATTATTAGATTATATTGAAGTACTAGATAAAGGACATGTCGCAGTCACTGATGATAAAACTTTGTTGTTTCATGATTTTAAAAGTTTCTTTACACAATATGATCAACGCCGGGGAAAAAATCTTATAGAAATATTTCCAAGGTTAGGAGATTGGTATAACTCAATTGAATTGAAAAAAGAATTTGTTATAAAACAATTAAATCAACACGGAATTACTCCTCCAGAGCTTGGAGAATATAAAGAATGATAAAGAAGATATTAGCTTACGGTGATAGTTTTGTGCAAGGGGGAGGGCTGGATCCTAATGATACTATGTCTATACATAAAGATTCTTGGCCGTTTCAATTAGCAAAAATTTTAAATGTTGATGATGTACAAAACAGAGCAGTAGGTGGCGGCTCTAACAAACTTTCAATAAATCGTCTACTACAGGACACAAAAAATATTGTTGACTCTGAAAACACATTAATAGTATTTTGTTGGACAGGATTACAAAGGACATGTATCTATCATGAAAGCACTGATGAATGGCAAAATATACTAGTCGGGCACAGATCTATCTATGAAAATTACAGAAAAATATCTGACTTTTATTACGAATTGATGTATACTGATACTGACGGACTATTGACTTTAATTCAGCAGCACACATTTGTAAAATTATATCTAGAACATATAAAAGTAAAATATTTGTTTGCTAATTCTTTTATAGGAGAACCACACCTGTATAACGAAAATCAAGTTGCTCCATTCTTTAGAGAAAAATATCTTTTTGGTTACACTGGTTCAATAAGAGACACGGTATGTTTAGAAAAGAAACTGCTATCTCCTGATCGTTTCCATCCTAGTTTCTGGGGACATAAATATGTTGCAAAAACAATGATAGAATTTATGAAAAACGAAGGTATTATTAATGAGTAGACAGTATAAATTACCATTATTCTATGATTACATATTTCCAAATTATGTTTTACCAAATGCCCTTCCATCTGAATTAGGAGTAGTAAACTATCTTCATTCTCTACATTCAAACAGATTAAGTGGACATACTTTCTTTGATCAAACTGATAGAGTCGGCAATCATTCAAATGTATTAACTTATATGTTTGAAAAAAGTTTTGGAGAATGGACTAGCTCATGGGGCGGTAGTCCACATTTTGTCTCAGGACCGTTATCTTGGTATGTCAAATTCCGAGAAGAATCTGTATTTTTGGGTAAAAAGACCGTTAACAAATACATATACCCTATAAGAATTACTCCCCACTTTGATGACTTCACTGGAGTTGCCGGTGTTGAAAGTAGACTCAACGGACAATATTTTTGGAAATTTATTTCCAAAGAAGTATTGGAAGATGCACGGAATAGCCGAGCAATAATATTGTTAGATTATTCTTTAGAGAACTTTGTTGAAAAAGATACCTATATTAAATTACATGTAGGTTTAGAGCAAAGTGGCATTCCTAAAGAACAAATAGTACTAATATATAACAGTTTCAATGCTCAAGAAAATTATGAAACTTGGTTTGCAGAAGGAGAGCAGCGTCTTATAGTTAGAAATTTCCCATTTCTAATGATAAATGCATCCTATAGCTATGACGTACATCAAGACAAAGTTATGTCTATTGATACATTTCAGCAAACACGATCTAATATAAGAAAAAATTATTTTGTTTTTAAAATTAGACGACCTAGGCCTCATAGACGAGCAATTTTATATCAATTGTTTATTGACAATTTATTAGAAAAAGGAGATTGGTCTTGGGTCTCAACTGAAAAGTCTTCAAGTAATATTGTGAACCAATTAGAAAACGATTTTAGAATATCTTTAGATAAATCTAAAATTGAAGAATTTAATAATGTCTTGCCGCACCAATTACAAAACGAACCATTTGCTACATTTGAAACAGCTGGAGCATGGCAGCATCGAGATATAGAAACATATAAAAATTCTTATTTTGATATATGTACAGAAACATATACTCATCGAGGACACAAGTCTTTAACAGAGAAAGTTTTTTCTCCATTAATTAATTTCCAACCTTTTTTCTTTATTGCGTTTCCGGGCGCTCTTAAACTATTACAAGAGCAAGGATTTAAAACGTTCCACCCATTCATTGATGAAAGCTATGATAAAGAAACAGATACTGCATTAAGAATAAAAATGGTGTATGAAGAAATAAAAAGGTTATGCTCAATGAGTAAAGAAGAAATACATAATTGGTATTGGAGTATGGAAGAGATATTAATATACAATCATACTCATTTAAAAACCATTTATAAAAATGATAGTAACTCTTTAAGTTTAATAAAATATCTAGCTTGCAGGACTGGGGGCATGTACTAATGAATTATAATTTGCCAAATATAACCGGATGGATGATGGAAATTGAATTACAAACAATTTCTCAGATTGCTCAAGACTTGCCTGATAATGCTACTATTGTTGAAGTAGGATCACTGTTTGGAAGAAGTTCGGTAGTATGGGCGTTAAGTGCTCCGACAGCAACTGTATATTGTATAGATAGATATGAAGATTGGGATCAGTGTTTTAATGCTGATGTTGATGAAAATATAAATGAGGGACTTATAAATATCCCCGAAAAATTTAAAAACTATAATTCAAAACAAGAATTCCTTAAAAATACAAAAGATATTAATAACATTGTTAGAATTGAAGGCAACAGCCCGCACGACATTGAGTATTTAGGTGGCGAAATTGATGTATTCTTTTTAGATGCAGAACATAAAAATCCCAGTGATTGGGATAATCTTTGTCATTTTATTCCTTTGATTAAAGCAGGAGGAATTGTTTGCGGCCACGATTTTGGTGTATCTATGTTCCCCGATGTTGAAGAAAATATTAGAAAATTGGAAAAAATTATTGGTAGAACAGTTATAACATTTGGAAGAACAACTCTATGGTTTTTTAAATTACCAAGAAAAATAACAAAAGAGGAATTAATGCAATGAATTATAAATTATCAAATTGGGATACATTTAATACATCGCATTTAAAAACATTTGGTACAGATGTTCCTGTATATGGCCCGTCAGTATATCGAGAATTTCGAGGAGAAATATTTACTACCTATCATTCTACGGCTCATCCTGTTAATAATTTATTACCTGAATCTGTTTCTGTACATGGTCGATTTTCTAAATCATATGCAGGTGTACTTCGAGGATTACATTATGATACTAAAACTTGGAAATTAGTACAAGCATTAGTAGGAGATATCTATCTAGTTGTATTAGATGTCCGTCCAGAATCATCTACGTATGGCAAGTGGGAGTCATATATTATATCTGAAAAAACTAGGGACCAAGTGTTAGTTCCACCTGGGTTTGCTAACGGGCACTTTGCTCTTACAGATTGTGTGTTTCACTATAATCTATTTTATACAGGTGACTACGTAGATGAAAATCAACAAGGAGTTATTAAATGGAACGATATAAAATACAATATTGAGTGGCCAACTAATTCTCCAATTTTACAACAACGAGATAGATAATGATTAAAAATATAGAACAATATCCAATTGTAAGAGATAACGTAGGGTTTACAGAAACTAACTTAATTGACTTTGAAAACAAAATAGTTGATCATTGGGAAAATGCTAAAATTAGGGGCCCAGTGCATTTATCAAATGGTAATGAATCTGCCTTAATAGAAATATTTAAAAGAATACATACAACTGATTGGGTATTTTCTACTTGGCGCTCGCATTATCATGCACTGCTAAAAGGTATAGATACTAACTGGATTGAACAGGACATACTTGCAGGTCGCTCTATTACATTATGTAATGTTGATGAAAGATTTTATTCTAGTGCTATCGTTACTGCAACATTACCTATTGCATTAGGTACGGCGTTATCTATTAAACTAAGCGGCAGCAACGATAAAGTATGGGTTTTTGTAGGTGACATGAGTTTTGAAACCGGTGCATTTTACGAAGCACATAAGTATGCTAGAAACTTTGATCTTCCTTTGTATTTTGTGGTAGAAGATAATGGAGTTTCAACTTACACTCCTACAGAAGCAACGTGGAATGTTAAACGAAGCATTCCGTCTGATGTTATTCATTATGAATATAAATCAAAATACCCGCATTATGGAACAGGAAAATGGATCGCGTTTTAAAATTAATTTACAATGAAAGATATTTTGTCAACGGATACGAAGATATTCTGTTAAACGGAATACATCCGGCAATTGCTAAGTACATCAAAAATAATTACACCGGTACTAATATTCCGCGAGATGCAATAACAGATAAAATTCAAAGTGTTAATACCAATAGATCATGGAGTTCTTTTTTTCGTGGTGGAAATTTTTTAGGGTATTATACTAAGCATTTTTCCCGTACCAATATAATTAAAATTGAAGATATTAAAGATGATGATTCTATATATCTGTTTCCCATAGACATTGGCGGTACCACGGACGATATTTATAATCAACATGTATTACACTTAGACGGCACGGATTATTCTTATCATTTTATTGATACTATTGATCCTATAATATTAAATCATATTAAAACAGGCAAAGTTAAACTTATTTTTAATTGTATACATGATCCAATATCTGCTTGTTATTCTGTAAGAAACGCAGAAACATACTTAAATGATAATGGTATTGATTCTAGTAATATTTTTTTCATATTTGGAAATCAGTACGATACTTATTTTAAAGAGTACCCGGATAGTAAACTAAATCTAACTAATGGGTGTTTGCCAATAGGACAAGCAGGTGAAAAGTTAGATGAATATCCAATGGTAACCGCATTGGGGTATGTTTCAGATATAGTTAGAGAAACTGATTTAGATATTAATCAAATAAGAAATAAAAAATTTTTATGCTTTAATAGAAATCTGAAACACCATAGGTATTTTCTAGCATACCTAGCTCTTAAATTTAACTTATTAGATAATAGTTATTTTAGCTTTCTTGTTCACTCGGGTGGGGGTATTGACAGTGTTAGAAATGCATTAAATTATTATCAAAATATACTCAAAAAAGATCGCTTAACAAATCTTTCTTCGGACAACATAATAGATTATGTTCAACAAATATATGACATGGTTCCATACCAGTTGGATACTTACAATTTGCCAATTGAACAATTAAATGGATTTACTACAAATAATAATAAAAAAGATTTTTATTTAAATTCCTATATACATATAACATCAGAGACTAGTTTTAGTGACGGGGACCGCAAACACCCATTCTTTTCAGAAAAGACATTTCATCCTATTATAAATCTACAGCCTTTCATTTATGTTGGAAATCCGTATTCTTTAAAAACATTACAAGAATTAGGATTTAAAACTTTTCATCCTTTTATTAATGAAAGCTATGATACTGAAGAAGATCCAACAATTCGTATGGCATTGATAGAAAAAGAAATAGAACGATTTAGCAATATGTCATTAGAAGAAATTCATAATCTATATTATTCATTAACAGACATATTAATACATAATCAAACTCACTGCAAAACGTATAAAAAAGTTAATCCTTTTGAAACAACAATTAACCGAATAATAAATCATGGAAATTAAACAAAAAACAATTATAGTAACTGGTGCTAGTGGACTTGTAGGAGTACCAGCTGTAAGAAAATGTCTAGAACAGGGTGCTAGAAAAGTATATGCTGTAGACATTAGAATCAGCGACGATCTGCGTTCTTTAGAATCTGATTATCCCGGCAAATGTATCATTATATTAAAAGATTTAACATACCTACATGAATGTGAAGCTTTGTTCGCACAAGAAAAGATTGATATTGTATTACATATTGCCGGAATTAAAGGAAGTCCCACTCGTACAGCTACCTGTCCTGCAGATTATATGTTCCCTATGAGTATGTTTAATATGAACATGATACAAGCATCACATAAAGCTGATGTGGAATGGTTTGTATATATGTCATCAGTTGGTGTTTATGCACCTGCTGATATTATGGAAGAGGACAGTGTTTGGACCACTATGCCTAGCAAAAATGATTGGCATCCCGGATGGACTAAACGCATGGGTGAACTAGCATTAGATGCATTGCGTATTCAACATAATTGGACTAAATGGACAGTTATTCGTCCTAGTAACATTTACGGCTGCAATGATAATTTTGCCAAAGATGCAACAGTAATCGGTGCTAACATTTGGAAGTTATTTAATACCGAAGGCACCATGGTGTGTTGGGGTAACGGCAGTGCTCGCCGAGATTTTGTGTTTGGTGACGACGTAGCCCAGGCAAGTATTGATGTAGTAATACACGAGATAAATGATGTTGTTAATTTTGGCTGCGGCCAAGCAGTCACTATTAAAGAAACTATAGAAACTATTGTAGATGTATATCAAGAAATTACAGGAACCACAAAAAACATTGAATGGGATGAATCTAAGCCCAACGGAGATCTACTCCGCTGCTTGAGCTCATTGCGTCAACAAAAATACAACTTGTTGCCTAATACAACACTAAGAACTGGTATTAAGCAATCAATATTGTCATATATAAATAAACATAATTAAAGCTATATATTATGGAACACCAATTATTAACCAAAGGATACTACGTCGGAAAAGTTTCTGAAATAGTATCCAACTTATCAGAACTAGATGTTTATTGTAATAAATTAATTGAATTATCAGCAGATAAATCAAAATATTATGCTTATAGACATAACATAGACGATTCATATTCTGAGTTGCCGCATCGTATAGCAGTGCATGAAGTTGACGAAAGAAAAAAGCATGTAGAAGATACTGGTCTTAAAGTTTTTCAGCAATGGTATGAAAGTACTCGTGATCCGGATGGAAAAATGGAACCAGTGCGAGATTACTTTCGAAATATTACTTTTGATGCAGCTTCTAAAATCTATCCAGAACTAACACGCAAAAATACAACGTACAATGATTCTTTTACAATATTTGAAGACGGAGATTTTATAAAAAGTCATACTGACGGAAATAACAACATAGGTAGGGTGTGTGTAATTTTAATTTACATATCAGATCCGTTGTCCTACAATGATGGTGGTGGAAAACTTTTTATCACTGATAAAGAAACACACCTTGATGTTGAAGAAGTAGTTCCGTTAAAAGGAACCTTTGTTCTCATAGATTTTACAAAGCATGATATTGAACATAGAGTCGAACTTGTTAAAAACAATTTTAAACGACATTGCTATATAAGTTTTGTATACAACTCCGACTTACTAAAAGATAAAAATGAAACAAAATACTAAAATTCTAATTACAGGCGGCTCAGGATTAGTTGGACAAAACTTAACCAACAAACTAATTGCAGATGGTTACACAGATATTCGTGTACATCTTCATTCAAGACAACCCCGTATTAAACACGATACAGTTGAATATGTAAGTGGAAACTTAATGTCTTACGCAGATTGTTTAGAAGTTACTAAAAATGTTGGCATTGTAGTTCACGCCGCCGCAAGTACGAGCAATGCTGTAGATACAGTACAAGATCCATTAGCACACGTTACTCCTAATGTAGCTATGAATAACTTCTTAATTGATAGTGCTTATCGTAATAAGGTTAGCAAGTATATCTTTATCAGTAGCAACACAGTATATCCACCAAAAGGAGATGATCCAGTTGCTGAGACAGATTTCTTATTTGACGAGCCGTATCCTGTTTATTTCCCAGTAGGATGGATGAAACGGTATGCCGAAGTGCAATGCGAATTGTATGCTAAGTATTTGCCTAATCCAATGACCACTGTTGTTATTCGTCCTGCTAATTTGTTTGGACCGCACGACAAGTATGATTTTGCTAAATGTCACGTTACTCCTGCTACTATTCGTAAGGTTGCTGATAACATGAACCCAATACCTGTTTGGGGAGATGGCACAGAGCTGCGCGATTTATTATATATTGATGACTTTGTTGAGGCACTTCAGTTAGTGATCGAAAAACAAGAAACATATGATGTATTCAACATAGGTTGCAACAATGTTTATAGTGTAAATGATGTGTTAGCTACAATGAAAGAACTTGTAGGTAATACTAATCCTATTGAGTATGTTAAAGGTAAACCTAGCATGATTCCTACTCGTCGCATTGATTCTGATAAGATTAAACGTGTACTAGGATGGGAATCTAAAACCCCATTGGCTGACGGTCTTAAAAAAGCTCACGATTGGTACTTGGAAAACAAGGCCGAATTTAAATGAGAGTTTTAATAACAGGTGGAGCTGGCTATCTAGGGTCAACACTAGCAGAGTACTTGCTAGACAACAACTACGAAGTTACAGTATTTGACAATTTGTTATATAAGCAGTTGTCAATGCTCCACTTGTTTAAACGTCTGGGTTTTAAGTTTATTAAAGGCGATGTTAGGAATACGGACCAATTACAACAGTTAGTAAAAAGTCACGATGTTATTATTCCTTTGGCTGCAATTGTAGGAATGCCAGCTTGCAAAGAAAACCCGCAGATGGCCGTTGATGTAAACCACTTCCATATTAGAAGAATTGTAGATGTTCTTAGAGACGATCAAAAGTTAATAATTCCAAATACAAATAGTCAATACGGATCTAGCCCTAATATCATTACAGAAGACAGTCCATTTAAACCCCTAAGCCTATATGCTGAAACTAAATGTGATGCAGAAAGTTATGTACTTAAAAAGGGCAACGGTGTTGTCCTTAGACTTGCAACAGTATTTGGTGTAAGTCCTCGCATGAGACAAGATTTACTAGTCAACGATTTTGTTTATAAGAGTGTAACGGATGGTTACCTTGTTCTATTTGAAGCCCACTTTAAGCGTAACTACATACATGTTCAGGATATAGCTCGAACGTTTGAGTTTATGATTGTAAACTATGATCAATGTAGAGGACAGGTTTATAATGTAGGTTTGAGCTCGGCTAATTTAAGTAAGTTAGAACTAGCAGAAACAATTAAGAAACATGTTCCTAATCTTGTAATTAAACAAGACGACTTTAAAGAAGACTTTGACAAACGTAACTACATTGTGTCAAATGAAAAAATTGAAAGCCTAGGATGGAAACCGTTGTATGATTTAAATTATGGTATCAAACAATTGATCGAAGCATACCAACTGGTAATAAATTATAATAACAGGAGTTTTACTAATCTATGAGCGAACGAAAATACCTACACACACTAGGTGATCTAATTGATCGCTTGAGTATTGTCCAATTAAAAGAAGTGTTCATTGCAGAACACAAAGAAGAATATTCTCAGGAGATTGCTGATATCGTACACGATATACAGATTATACTATCTGACACCAGTGCTAAAATTACAGCAGATACTATTCGCGCTATAGTCGTAGTATCGCAGATGAACTTGCATATATGGCATAACGAATCTAACTATCGTCGTGGGATCAAAGATGGCAATAATTTAGAATTAACACACGGGTTAAACGGAATTCGCAATACAGCTAAGAATAAGATTCAAGAAATTGTAGGTGGTAGACTTGACTATAAAGTTGATTGCCTAGCAGCCGATTGGAAGGATTGGGAAATTAGTTGGAGTAAAAATGATAAGCAAATCTAATTCAGTAATTTCTAAAGGTATTTTATTTGCCGGGTGTTCGTTCACATGGGGACAGGGACTATATTATTATAGCAATATGCCGACTTTAAAAGAACCGCCACCTGATCATTATCAATCTCAATTAGTTAGATGGACTCATCATAAATTTCAAGAAACTATTAGGTATCCTCGATTAGTTGCTAACCATTTTAATACATTTGAACTGACTCAGAATTTTAATGGTGGAGGTACGCACTCGATTATAAAATATTGGGAAGAAAAGTTTTGTGAAACAGGAGATTTTCAAAAATCAATAGATGATGGCACCCAGTATTATGACTATAATGATGTATCCCATGTGTTCTTTCAATTCACACAGTGGTCACGAACAGAATTAACTATAACTCATGATGGTAAAACAATTGGACCAAAGCAACGATATGAGATATGGCAAAACCCTGAGCATCTTAATACATTCATACAATGGTTAAATGCACAAAATATTACATTTGACGAGTTTCTTCATAGATCTAAACAAGAAGATGTTGCTCGTGTTAAAGCCTTTCTAGAAAACTTTGAAAGCCGCGGAATTAAAACAGCAATGTTAACGTGGCCAGACGACATGGTCGAATATATACAAAATGATCCATGGATGGCTGAAAGATTTATTCGGCTAGAACATAATGGATCAACATGGTCTAGCATCGAGCAATTAATGCGAGCGCATAAAGAATTAACAATAAACAGTGATTTTGAATATTTCAAAGAACCCCCTAAGGATCATCATCCTTCAATGGCATGTCATCGAATAATGGCCGAAGCTATTATAAAATATTTAGAAAATAAACAAAAATGAAAAACTTGATAGTATGCGGTTGTTCGTTTACTCACGGACATCATTTATCTACTGATGAGACTTGGGGAGCATTTGTATCTAAAAAACAAAATTGGAAATTTCATAATATTGCACAAGGCGGACACGGCAACGAATGGATTACACAGCGTACTATAGCATATCTTGAAAATAACGAAGAGTTAAAAAAGAATTCAACAGTAATAATTGGGTGGTCGGGTGTTACCAGACTACTGGAAGTATTTCAAAGCTCTCCCAACGATCAACCACAAACTGTTCATGTTAGTCCTAATGATTACATAGAAGGCGGACACGGTAATACGGATCATTGGGATAAAAGTCTTAAAAATTATCACGGATATGCGTTGAAACACGGATTAATACTAGCGCCGATGTTTACTAGTTTTTCTTTTTGTTGGGTAAAAACTTACCAAGCAATTTTTAATTTAAAGAATTATCTTGAGCTGAACAATATTCCTTATATCTTTTTTGATGCCCTTGCAGAAAATAGGTTAGTAAGTATATATCAATTGTCAAATAGTGATAAACATAGATTAGAATTTAAAACTCAGTATGGCAAACAAAATAGTTTTATAGATGAAATTATTCCTGCATGGGTATTAAATTACCTTAATGATAAATTTGCCGATAAAATATTTGATAACAAATTTATAAAATTTAATGGCAATTCAATGGATGCCGAAATGCATTTAAAGGATCATGATTTTTTCACACACGGAAATGAAGGGCATCCTAATCTCAATGCCTGTGAATATTTTTCCGAATTAATTATACAAGAATATAAAAAATTATACAACTATGATTAAACAACTTATTACTGATGGCTGTAGTTTTTCAACGCCAAATCCGTATGGCTGGCCCCTTTCATTATTTGACTTTTTAAAATCTCAAAATCCGGATCTAACATTTGTGTGTACTGCTATGTCGGGTCATGGAAACGGGCTAATTCAAAAAAGGACAATGTTGAATGTAGTAGAGGCATTAAATTCTGGGTTAGCACCGGAAGAGATATTAGTTGTTGTTATGTGGAGCGGAAATAGTAGGTCATCCTGGTATATCGATAATCCAAATATGACTAAATTATTTAATTTTCCCACCAATCATCGTGTTTTAATGGATTTAAAAAATATAAGAACTCCGAAGGGTGGTTGGCACAGTACAGAACATGGTTCTCATGAAATTGATGAGAAATTAAAAATTACTCAATTATATCACATGTTAGATGAATTTCCTAACGGTGTTGGAAAAATGCACGACAGCTTAGAAAATATGATAATGTTGCAAAATTTTTGTAAATTGAAGGGAGTTACATTAATTCAACAATATTATATGGATATGGTTTTTGAAGACATTGAACGCCTTGCTGACCACCAAATTATAAATTATCTATATGAACAGCTAGACTTTGATAATATAATTAAACAAGGAATGTTAGAATATATAGAATCTTTTTTAAATATTAAAAAACCTATAGACAGGGATATTGATTTTAACGACCGAATTAACGCTCAAAATGGCATAGATCTATTCCACAAAGATGGATTCCATCCAGGACCCGACGGGGTAAAATTATGGTGTGAAAATAAATTATTTCCATTTATAAAAAATAAAATATGAATAAATCTACAACAGCTCCCTATCAATCTGCATTAACAGAGGCAATGACCTATTTAGGTCAACAAGACAACACTATTTTTATAGGACAGCAAATAGTTTATGCTGGTAATCCTATGAGTACTACACTAGGGGGAGTTTCTAAAGATAAAATGGTTGAAGTACCAGTTATGGAAGAAACACAGATGGGGATGTCGCTGGGTATTGCTATGACAGGAAAAACTGTTATTACTTTTTATCCCCGTTGGGATTTTATACTGTTGGCAACAAATCAACTCGTTAATCATATCGACAAGTATAAACTGATGACTGGTAAGACAGCTAATATACTAGTTAGATTAGGTAAAGGATCAGATAAACCGTTAGATCCAGGGCACCAGCACAAGGGCAATTACTTAAAAGAGTTTAAATCTATGTGTCCTAATATAAAGTTCCATGAACTCATTGATCATAGTTCTATTTTAGATATCTATAAAACCTCATATCTAGAGGGCGGCGTTCATGTACTAGTTGAATATCCAGAATTGTATTACAATAAATGATGAAAGTTGTGGTTAACTTTTTCTAAGTTACATATTTTTTTTAATTCTAAGATAAAGTCGTTAAACAGTGGATGTATTGGTTCGAACACTGAAATGTCACTGACTTCTTTTAATGTGTACTTTCCAATTTCCCAAAAAACATGTTGACGATAGTGTATATCAAAACCTACAGTTGAATCTTTAAAAATGTCACTAATAATATTGTATAACTGCAACATTTCTTTATAATTGTATTGACTAACAACCATTGAAAATGTCATATGTACAATCGAATTCTGTGTACTTAGAAATTTAATATTTTCTATAAGTTTATCCCAATCTCCGTTGAGTCGAGTAATATTTTCATAGGTATCTTTGCTACCGGCATCTATGCTTATCTCTACTACTTTGATATATTTTTTAGATTGTAAACTGTTCCACATTTTTTCATTTAGTAGAACTCCGTTGGTTATAACTTGAATACATTCTAAGTTGGGATAAAGACTTTCATTAAAGTTTATTAGATAATCTCTATAAATTTTAGAATAAAAAGGATCCCCACTACCAGTTATCATTATTTTTTTAAGTGATGGTGCAAAAGATTCTTCTATCTTTGTTAATAGAACTAGCTTTCGTTTATGTTCTTCAGAATCTATGTCATCGTTCGCTACAAATTCATTTCGACAGGATGGGCATTTTAAATTACAACTCCTGTCAAACCCAAATAGTATTTCTTCGGGTAGTCTACTAAAGTTTTCAACATCTTCCAACGATCTTATATTATAGGTGTGTTCAAATGCTTGTTTTTCCATTAGTATAGGAGGTGGTTGCCCTGTGTTTATAAGGCTAGATAATGCTGGACATACTTTATGATTACAATGTCTGTAAGACCCGTCGATAACAGATTTGCGTACTTCTTGTATTGCTGTTGAATTCCAATTCTTTAATAAATTCTCACTTGATGATATTGGGACCCATGTAGTATTGTTATTTTCATCTTCTCGAATATTAGTAGGGCTCCACGAAGGACAACATATATGTTGACTACTTGTTTGTATGTCTAAATATCTAAAAGGAGATATACATACATATTTTTTTAAAATTTCTGACATAAATTTTATTTTACTATAATAGCTTTACTTACCCATTTTAAAAAGTGTATAATAAATTATCAAGACTAAGCTCTTATGTCTTAAATAAATCAAATAAACATAAAATGGAAATAAGTCAAATATTAAGCCTAGATAAAGATGCGTTTAGTAGCGGCCAAATTGGTAGTAAGATTTGGCTCTGCGAAGAATTAGAAAAACTGTTTAACAGCATAGATTCGGTTTGGATCTACGGCGGCTGGTACGGAGTAACTGCATTTTTACTTCGTATCCGAGGGCAATTAGAAATAGGCAGCATTAGAAGCTACGACATAGACCCGCATTGTGAGCAAGTTGCAGATATGATTAATGAAAATTGGGTATATCAGGATTGGAAATTTAAAGCACATACCGAGGATTGTAACATATTAGACATCAAATCTAACACGCCCGATCTGTTAATTAATACTAGTACAGAACATTTCGATAGCATGGATTGGTGGCATAAAATACCAAAAGGAACAACAGTTGCGTTACAAGGAAACAACATGCCACATGAAGATCATCATATACACAGCAACTCGTTAAATGAGTTCGTTAAGACATATCCGCTTAAACAAATTGTATTCAAAGGTGAAAAGCAATTTGTTTATCCAACATGGAAATTTACTAGGTTTATGCTGATCGGTGTAAAATAACTTAGTTTTACCAAAAACCTATTGACTTTTGCATCTTTTAGTGCTATACTAGCGTATAGTTGATAACTATTTTTACCACTAACGAAGAAGGAGGTCTATATGACTGAGTTAACGCTAGATAGGGAACAGGCGCCCGTGGATACAAACACTATAGTAAATGGTGTAAAATTTCTACTAATGGTGCTAGCACTGATGCTCTCAGTGTTTATGCTAAAGTGGGTTGTGGTCGACAAGCTCGACAGATATGAATCCGCTGGTAGTTCTCAAATCACTACAGCAATGAGGGAAAGACAATTAGCCTGTCTATCCAAAAATATCTATTACGAAGCGGGTAGCGAACCATTCGAAGGCAAGGTAGCAGTTGCCCAAGTTACATTAAACCGTGTGAATAGCGGGCAGTTTCCCAACGATGTTTGTAAAACAATTTACCAAAAAAATGTGTTCTACGAAAAAGTAGTTTGCCAATTTTCGTGGGCTTGCGATAGAGATTCCGGAAGTCGCCCGCCAAATAATGCAAACTATAGGGAAAGTGAAGAAGTAGCCAAGAAAGTTCTCCTAGAAGAATTTAGGCTACCCGGACTAAAGGAAGCAATGTACTATCATGCTGACTATATTAATCCCGGTTGGAAGCGTGAGAAAATCACCAAAATTGGACATCACATTTTTTACAAGTAAGGACTTAAAATGAAATTCTTTGGATTTATTGCTAAACTAATTGAACTTGTTTATACTTTCTTTAAGGAACATTTAGGGCATCTAAGTGCCCACACCTTGGGTTGGATTACCATTGTGCTGTTACACTTTGCGGCTGTTCCTACCTTACTTTCTATGATTCTAGCACAAAGTGATAAATTACCACCCTATGATCTTATGCTATTTGTATGGGCCGCCCTGACTACAATGTTCTTTAAGAGTCTTATTGAGAAGAACTTCTTGTATGTTTCTACAATCTGTGTAGGATTTATCGGACAAGTAGTAATGTTGGGAATGATCGTATTCAAATAATAAATAACTGAATGCGAATCACAGAACTTATCTCAGAAAAGAAACTAGCCGCACCCACAGCCAGTCAATGCTCTGTGGGTCACGCTCGGTTAAGCAACGTCCGTTATGCACAATGCGTAAGCCGTGGAATGTTAAAACACGACACTGGGCATACAGACGGTACAGGTAAGCAAGGTGTTGCAGGATCTGGACACGCTCTAAAAGGACGCAAGTCTAAAAGCGAACGCCACGGCGGTCCGGTCAAAGACTACAGTTAATCTTCAAAAGTTCTTACAGCCCTAATTAGCAGTTCTTTATGTGTTAAATCAGCATAAGTATCGTCTAGCTCATAGAACTTTTCTTCATCTTCTGGTATATCTTTTACACCTAGCATTTCCATAAGTTCCATATAACTAATAGGCTCACATCTTAGTTGACTTACCCAAATAGCAGTTAGAAACATACACATGAATATAATTCGATCATTGTCTATATAATTTTCTTCACACCATTCACTTGTTTTATCAACATAATGCGTAATATCTTCAATGCGATCTTCTAATTGGGCAAAGTACGCCCGAGTATCTTCTCTAGACCAGTAATTCATAATATAACCCATCCCAGAATATTTATAGTGTAAATAGTAATATGGAACAAATTGAAATCACCGAATCTGCAATTACAAAAATTGCCGACATAATAGCCGAAGAAAACAATCCTTTGGTAAAACTACGCACCTTTGTCCAAGGCGGCGGATGTAGTGGATTCCAATATGGTTTCACTCTAGACGAAGAAACCAACGAAGATGATTTTGTAATCGAAAAGCCCGGTGTAACTGTATTAATAGATGCAATGAGTATGCAATATCTACAAGGTGCAGTTATTGATTACAAAGAAGAACCAATGGGCAGTAGCTTTGTTATCCAAAATCCACAAGCCCAAAGTACCTGTGGATGCGGCAGTAGTTTTAGCGTTTAATTTGGTAAAATCAGAGTTGACAGATGTATTAAAATCCTGTATAATTAACACATCACTGTTAAACTTAGGACACTAAATGAACGATCCCTGCGATAGCGTAATCCGTAGTTTGGAAGATCACCCATCTCGGTTGAATAAAGAAGCAATCATCGAAGCACAGCTAGACAATGAAGAATTGTTTGAAGGTTTCAAATTAGCTCTCAGCCCGTTTATTACATTTGGTGTTAAGAAAGTACCTAGCTTCTCTGGCCCAGACGGCCAAGGACTGCCTTGGGAAGCCTTTAAAGAACTATGTCATTTATTGGCAACACGCCAACTTACAGGTGACGATGCTCGATCTGCTATCGAACTAGCATTATCTGCAAGTACAAAGAATCAATGGAATGACTGGTATCGTCGTATCCTTATCAAAGACCTTCGTTGCGGTGTCAGCGAAAAAACAATTAACAAAGTTAAAAAGAACGCTGTTCCCTTGTTTGAGTGTATGTTGGCACACGACGGTGCTAATCACGAAAAGAAAGTTACAGGCAAGAAACTACTTGAACCTAAACTAGACGGTGTTCGTGCTTTGCTGATCATTGATGCAGGTGCAAAAACTGCTACAATTTACAGTCGTAACGGCAAGGTACTAGAAAACTTTGGACACATTACAAAAGCTGTAGAAGCTAACATCGAACTGTTTGAGCGCAGTATTGTCATAGATGGCGAAGTTGTCAGCGAAAGCTTTCAAGCACTGATGAAACAAGTACATCGTAAGAGCGATGCTGATGCTGGAGATGCACGTCTAATGGCATTTGATGTTCTACCCTTGAGCGAATTCCAAAAGGGTAAAAGCGTCATGGGTCAAAAACGCCGTAGCGCCTTGTTACGCAGTATGAAACCTGTACTAGATAAAGTAGGCGGTATAGACATTATCCCGCAGATTGAAGTCGATTTAGACAGTGCTGTAGGTGAAATGCAGTTCAAACAATACAATAAAGACGCAATTGAAGCAGGATTTGAAGGCATTATGATCAAAGACATTGATGCTGAATATGTATGTAAACGACATGTTTCTTGGCTTAAACAAAAACCATTTATCGAAGTTAGTCTAACAGTTATCGCGGTTGAAGAAGGTACAGGAAAAAACGAAGGTCGTCTAGGTGCAATTATCTGCGAAGGTGAAGATGATGAAAAACAGATTCATGTCAATGTTGGATCGGGATTTACTGATGATCAACGCAACGAATTTTGGGCCGATAAAGAAGTCATCATTGGGCAGATTATTGAGGTCCGCGCTGATGCGGCAACTCGGAGCCAAGATAGTGAAGACATATACTCACTACGGTTCCCCCGATTCCTTAGATTCCGCGGTTTCAAAGCTGGTGAAAAAATCTAAAATGGAAAAACAAGCAATTAAAGAAATGATGTTCGGGGGCTTCTCCGAACTAATGAAAAATCGTAAATACTATCACTTTAGTGAAATAGGAAGCATCTATTGTCACTTCACCGATGACGGAGAAAAGGCACTCCTTGAATATATGAATTTAATGGGTGCAAAATTATGTGAGGCTGAAGAAGCTGATCTTAATAAACGAGCTAAGGATCTCGTAGTAAAAGGCTTAAAAGGAGAAATAATTTAATCGTGGCCAAAGAAGATGTAATCAGCCTTGAAGGAAAGGTTGAAGAAGTATTACCTAACGCAATGTTTAGGGTAATTTTAGAGCAAGGCTCAACTGTTTTAGGACACATCAGTGGTAAGATGCGCCAAAACAGGATCCAAATCCTGCAAGGGGATAAGGTTAAAGTAGAAATGAGCCCATACGACCTAACTAAGTGTCGTATTGTATATCGTACAAAATAATGTTTAATCAATAAAAAAGCCCCTTAACGGGGCCTTCCTATCAGCTCAAATATAATTCCCAACTTGGATGTTGGTAATCAAACTTTAGCTTCTTGCGTTTATCAACGAGCTCCCAGTATGAGGGCTTGTGAGGAGCCATCTTTGGCTTGATTTTCTTGTTGTTACCTTTACTGGCATTACAAGGACCACAGGCAGTTGTACAGTTTTCAAAGGTAGTCTTACCGCCGTGACTGGTTGGCAGCACATGATCTAATGTGGCTGTTTTACGAGCAACATCTGTGCCGCAGTATTGGCAAATGTATTGGTCTCTTAAAAATACATTTTTTTTAGAAAACCGTATTCCGGACTTCTTTTTTTGGTATTCTTTTAAGATCATAACCGCAGGGACACGAGTTTCCCAGTGTTCGCTATGGACAATCCAGTCGTCATACCATTCCAGAACCGTGGCTTTATCCGTTACTAGGTAACGAATGGACTCTTCCCACGTGATTGTGCTCAGCGGAAGTATGGAAATAGGAGATGCATCTGCATTAAGTATCAGGCAAGACATTTTTTTACTTTCTTTGTTGGCATGATATTTACCAGCAATTAAATTGCCACTTAATTGTAACAGACTTTTACTTAAAGAGCAAGCTAAATACCATAATAAATTGGATTCGTAAGGATAAACCATGACGATACTGTACGTAAACACTGGAACAAGCCCAAATAAAGGAGACGGAGATAGTCTAAGAGTATCTTTTGATAAAATTAATCAAAATTTTAGAGAATTGATTAATTCTATTAATACAGGAACTACTAGTACAGCATCTATTGTAGTAGGGGCCATGGCCCCTACTAACCCTGACGTAGGAGCATTATGGTATGATGTTGTTACTGGAAGATTATATATATGGTTTGATAGTTATTGGGTTGATACTAATCCAGATGCCGTAGCCGGCCCAACTGGTCCTCGTGGAAATCCCGGACACGAAGGTATTCAGGGAATAAATGGTCCGAGTGGGCCTAGTGGTCCTGTAGGTGCAGCAAGTAATGTTTCTGGTCCAAGAGGACTTTCGGGCCCAAGTGGACCAGATGGAGTTTCGGGACCTACTGGTCCTCAAGGCTCTGCAAGTAATGTTGCTGGCCCGAGTGGTCCGTCGGGTTCGGTTGGCCTACGAGGTCCTCAAGGTCCAACAGGCGCTGAAGGTATACAAGGATTAAATGGACCAACTGGACCATCTGGTCCAGCAGGGGTTTCGGGTCCGCGAGGCCCTCGAGGAAATGAAGGACCGAGTGGCCCTGCTTTTGCTGGCGGATCTTTAGTTAACCCTGTAAACATTGATTTAGACACACAATCTATTTCGACTATTACAGGTGCATTAACTATAATCGGCGGAGTTGGAATTGGTAAAAATTTAACAGTGGGTCAACGGTTGTCTTTTGCACAAACAGAAGAATCCTTTACCACACTAAACGGAGCAATGGGAGTAGTGGAACATGACTGTTTGAAGGGCATGATTTTTAATCATATTGGCATTACTGCCAACTTTACAGTTAATCTAACAAACTTAAACTTAGACCCCGGATTTGCAACAACTGTATCATGCATATTAAATCAAGGCGGTACTCCTTATGTTTCAAACGCACTATCAATTGCAGGCATAACACAGACAGTTAGATGGCAGGGTAACAGTATTGCGCCTAGTGGCAGTCCTAATAAGAAAGAAGTAGTAAGTTTTAGCATTTATAATGTATCGGGCAGTTACACAGTTCTCGGTCAATTGGTATCATTTGGATAATCTATGTCAATGATTAACTCCTTCACTGATAGTTTTTCAGCAGGAAGACGCCCTGCTAATCTAACCGGTGTTGTAACTGCAACAGGATTAATTAGTTACATAGATATAGGCAATCTAACAAGTTATAACGGAGTAGGAAATACTGCAACAGATTTAACAGTTAACAGTGTTGATTTAACAATGGTTGGTAATCCTGTATATACCACTGGTACACAGGCCAGCATTTATTTAGATGGTACAAATCAATATTTGATAACAGAAAATCTAGTTTCATATTTTAACCCTACCCCCGGTAACGGAACTGTTACAGTAGATATCTGGTTACGCCCGCTTGACAACGGAGTTGTACTAAATGAACAAGGCGCAATCACTGCGCCTCGTTGGTATGACAGTCAAATGGAAATTGTTAACGGTGTTCTTAAAATAGGCATGTGGAATGGACAAAGAATAGTCAGTACAACAGTAGGTGCTGTTAATTACGGTTCATGGCAAAACTACACAATGGTCTATGATGGTGTAACATTACAGGGTTATATAAACGGTGAGCTAGGTGGCTACGTTAATATAACTAAAGTTAACCCTTGGGACTCTGGATATAATTATCATTACGGTATTATGGGTAGTACATCATTGAGTACTAACCTCGGTGATGGTACTCGACTAGCAGGATATTTTGGGTTAGTAAGAATTTATAATGTAGCATTAAGTACTCAAGAAGTTAAAGGTAACTGTAATGCTACTAGAGGTAGATACAACGTATAACGTGTTAAGGAACAAAGAATGAATTTAGATTTTCCATCCACCGCAAGTACAGGTACCATATTTGTCGGACAAAATGGAGTTAGATACCAATATGATGGCACAAAGTGGTCAGCATCGGGCTCTCCAACAGTAACATTAGACAGACTTACATCTCTTGAACGTACAGCAATCTTAGATACTGAAGGTATTTTTAGGGTACCTAGCCATATTGAAACTATTAGTTCAAATACTGCGTTAACTTTAACTGCTAATAACGGAATAGTAAGTCTTACTGCTGAAGGTATAGGTGAATATAGTGTAATTGATATTCGACATGATGGCCGCATTGAATTCCTAGTTGGAAACAATACAAGTCAGTACGGAATGACCCTGTATTCCACAGGAACATTAGCTCTAAAAGGTGACCTACTTCCAGTAGATAATGCATCTTATGATATAGGCAGTACAGATAGACAATGGCAAAATTTATATCTTAGTAGTAGCAGTATCTATCTAGCGGGAAATATATTAGATGTTGCGGGCGGGAATTTAACACTTAACGGTGATCCAATACAAGGTGGTGGTGGTAACGGCTATACAGGTAGTCGTGGCGATACAGGATCAACTGGTACACAAGGTAATGTTGGTTTCTCAGGTAGTCGTGGCAATACAGGATCAACTGGTACACAAGGTAATGTTGGTTTCTCAGGTAGTCGTGGCCTACAAGGATATAATGGTAGCCGTGGCGATACAGGATATGATGGTAGTAAAGGTGATATTGGCTACGCTGGAAGCAGGGGAGATCTAGGCTATACTGGTAGTAGAGGTATTGATGGCTATGCAGGCAGCAAAGGTGACATTGGTTACGCTGGTAGTCGGGGAGATTTAGGTTACACTGGGAGTAAAGGTGACACCGGCTATGCAGGCAGCAAAGGCGACATTGGTTATACTGGCAGTGAAGGCACACCGGGACAGCAAGGTAACAGAGGTTACACCGGCAGCGAAGGCCAACAAGGTACACCAGGTCTACAAGGTCTCACAGGTGCTCAAGGTATTAATATCGTATTAGTTGGTAGTACAACTACTGTAACTACATCTACAGTTGGATTGGGTACAGCAGGTCAAGGCTGGATTAATACCACAGACGGTGATGTATACTTCTGGAACACTGGAACACAATTGTGGGAAAACATCGGACCTATTGTTGGCCCGCAAGGTGATCTAGGCTATACAGGTAGCAAAGGTGATCAAGGTAATATTGGACTAACTGGAGATCCTGGCTTTACGGGTAGTCAAGGTGCCAATGGATATGACGGAAGTCAAGGTGAAACTGGTTATGTTGGATCACAAGGTGAACTAGGCTATACTGGTAGTCAAGGCGATCTAGGATATGTAGGAAGTCAAGGTGAAACTGGCTATTCTGGATCACAGGGTGAACTAGGCTATGTTGGATCACAGGGCGATATTGGATACACTGGTAGTACTGGCGGCCGAGGATTCCAAGGTTATACTGGTAGTCAAGGCAATACAGGATATGTAGGTAGTCTGGGTTATACAGGTAGTAAAGGTGACCAAGGCGAACCAGGAACAGGTGGTGGTAGTGGTGATAGATTAACAGCCGGAACAACCGCTACATTAGTATTGCTTGACGATGGCACACTTAAACTTACACATCCCACTGAATGGTGGAGTGGTGCTTATTCTTTAGAGATACAAAAGGCCGCGGGCAACTATCACACTTTTAAGAGTGCGTATGGTTTAAGCCTACAGGCAACACCAGTTCCTAATGGCTACGGACTTAACACCAATACTAATTTTGTTGATATCTTCCACGATGGCATCAGTGTAAATGTGAATAACAACACATGGACCTTTGGCACAGATGGTACATTAACATTACCAGACGGACAATCCATCGGTAGCGGCACTGGAGATGGTATTAAACTGACCACCGACCGTGGCACAGTATTATTCGGTAATACTCCTGAACAATGTGTTCCTACCGGTTCAACGCATTTCCACATAATGCGTGATGACCCTACCACTGTAGATCTATTCTTTGGTGATGACCTTAACTACGTCAAGTTACCCTATGATTCAACTTTGACCAACGTGGGTGTACAGATTGGTACAAATGCGACAAATCTTTGGAGTTTTGGCAAAGATGGCGTACTAACATTACCAAGTGGCAATACTCGTATTGGAAATTCTAATGGTATTGATGCTATTGTAGCAAGTACTAATACTGCGTTCGGTGTTCTCAGTCAAGGCATAGGTGGCAACGCCGCTTTACAATGGATAGACAATCCTGAAGACGCAACATCTGTTGCGGCAGTATTGGTCAACAGTCCGATAGCATCAAGCAGTGGTACCGTACAAATAGCAACAGGATTGGTTACTGGCCCAACAGCACAGAACGTTTGGGAATTTAGTGCAGATGGTAAACTAACCGTACCAGACGACATACAAGATGCCAACGGTTCTGT
>Ga0209191_1000280_pt1 | contig 40671 bp, 35 predicted proteins | sample S_130626_EF_Meta_FD_187320 | JGI IMG/M metagenome (GOLD analysis project Ga0209191, IMG submission 187320) | Freshwater microbial communities from Lake Simoncouche, Canada to study carbon cycling - S_130626_EF_MetaG (SPAdes) (version 2) | ecosystem: Environmental > Aquatic > Freshwater > Lake ...
AACATACCATAAAAGGCGCTATCTAAAATATTTCCTAAAGCACCTGATAAAATAAGGCTGAAACTAATTAGAATCTTTAGGTTAGCTCTTTCAACAATTAATCTATAAACGAAAAACAATAGAAATGAAACGGCTATTATTCTAAATATACTTAATAATAATTTTCCGTATACTCCCTGGAGGGCAAATCCAAAAGCCATCCCATTATTTTCTACAAAATGAATGGAAATCCATGACAATCCAAAGATTGGAAATTCTTCGCCGTAGGTGAGATGGGTTTTTACCCAAATCTTAAGCCCTTGATCTAATAACAATGTCAAAGACACAATGGCGGCAACCATTAGGAATCTTTTTTTAACAATATTCTCTTGCATTAATCTAAATCTTCAATGATTTCTTCTTCTTCATTACTTGCAGGATTTTGGATACTGGCCTTATGTCTGCGTAACAATGGATTTGCATGATCTATTTCATATTGTTGTCTGGAACGGACTAAATCAATACAAGTAAAAAGGGCTGTTCTAAATGAACTTGGGTCTGCAACATTTTTCCCGGCAATTTCAAAGGCGGTACCATGATCAGGTGACGTTCTAACAAATGGCAAGCCTGCTGTAAAATTTGTTCCGCCACCAAAAGATAGTAATTTGAATGGAATTAACCCCTGATCGTGGTACATTGCAAGTATGGCGTCATATTTTGCATAATTACCAGAACCAAAAAAACCGTCAGCTGGAAAAGGGCCAAAGACTAAAGTACCATTCTTCTTGCATTCTAAAATGGCAGGTCTGATGATTTCATCTTCTTCATTTCCTATAGCTCCCCCATCACCTGCATGCGGATTTAATCCTAAAACTGCAATAGTAGGTTTGTCAATACCAAAATCTTTTTGAAGAGAAGACTCCATAAGATTTATTTTTCTGATAATTTGATTCTTTGTCAGGGTACTTGCCACTTGATTTAAAGGAAGATGATTGGTAACCAATCCAACGCGTAAATTATCTTGAACCATGAACATCAAACTTTCAGACTGACCGAAGGAGTGAGTGAGATATTCTGTGTGTCCCGGGAAACCAAAATTTGCTAATAACATGGTTTCTTTATTTATCGGAGCTGTCACCAAGCCATCAATTTGTCCATCTTTTAGCTCTTTTACAGCTCCTGCTAATGACTTCATGGCATAGACTCCCCCATCTTCTGTTATTTGTCCCAGGTTAATATTTACACTTTCTTGCCAGCAATTGACTACATTAACTACATTTGGTTGAAACTTTTCTCCATTTCTAATTTGCTGAAATGGAAATTCCAGTTCTGTAATATTTTTGTGATAGGATAATACTTTGGCAGACCCATAGATTACAGGCGTGCATAAATTTATAATTCTTGGATCCGATATTGTTTTGATAATAACTTCTAATCCAATACCATTAATATCTCCAATACTTATGCCTATTTTTGGTTTTTCCATGGTTTATTTTTAATATCCCACAACTGAGATAATTAATCTTTTAATACAAATTTACTTAATTTCTGATAAAGGACAAATGTACCGACCTCCTTTGGGTCTATCTAAAAAAATAATGTTAAGAATCGTTACGACTTTTTATGAAATTTTAATATATTGCGTCACATTTGGTAAATAATATGTCTTATGAAAAAAATGCTCCCTAACCTAATATTCAAGCCGTTTTATCTCGTAGTAATCCTTTCGCTTTTTACCATCAATAGTTGTAAAAAAGATTCTCCAGAGGTCGCATCATCCAGATTAACCAAAGATTTCAACTCTGAATCTATTCTTCAATGGAATAATCTTTTTTTAGAGATTGAAAGATATGCACAAGGATTTCGTCCTTGTCCAGCACCAAGAGCGATGGCTTATATTGGATTGGCTTGTTACGAAGCTTGTGTTATTGATATGCCAACCTATAAAAGTTTACGATTTAATTATCCTGGTTTGAATCTTCCAACGCATGAACCATTGGTTGATTATCATTATCCAACAGTTGTTAACGCTATCTACAGCAAATTACTAACAAATTTTCTTGGGAATGTAAATGGAATCCCCACTGAAAAATTTGCAAAGATTACAGCACTATATAATAAACTTAAAAACGATTATAAGGAAGAGGCGTCTGCTGAGAGTATTGTAAAATCTGATGAATATGGTATCAAAGTAGCAGAGGCTGTTTTTGAATATGCAAAAACAGATCAGGTTGGGCATAATTATCACTTGAATCCTTTTAAAAATACGGTAAGCAGATATACTAATAGCACAAAACCTGGTAGATTTATCCCTACGAATGCCAGTGGTATTGGTATGTTCCCTGATTATGGATATGCCAGAACATTTGTTATTAATGAAGCGGATAAATTGATTCCTGCCCCAATTGCTTATAGCGAAGAAATCAATTCTCCTTATTATGTTCAGGCTGCAGAAGTTTATGCTACGGTAAATAATCCTACACCAGACCAACGTTGGTTAGCTTTTTTTTGGAGTGATGACTTAACTGGGTTAACTTTCAGCCCTCCTTCAAGATGGCTGGCTATAGCTAATCAGGTTTATGAACTTGAAAATATAGATTTAGAAACTGCTGTTTATGCCAATGCAAAATTAGGTATTGCCCTAAATGATTGTGTGGTAGCATGCTGGTATTCAAAATATTTTTATGATGTTGAAAGACCTGTTGGTTATATCAGAAAGATGATGCGCTCATCCTGGCAACCTGCTTTATATAATCCGTTAACAAAAGAAACAGGTATTTCGCCTAATTTCCCTGCTTATCCGTCAGGTCATTCAACGATGGGGGGAGCGGCCGCAGAAGTTCTAACAGATATTTTTGGTAACTATTTTCCAATGACTGACCGTTGCCATGAAGGAAGGGAAGATTTTGAAGGAGGTAAGCCTCGTCAATTCAATTCCTTTTATGAAATGGCAAACGAGAATGCTATCTCAAGAGTTCCTTTAGGCGTACACTTTAGAATGGATTGCGAACAAGGAGTTAATCTGGGTATCAGAGTTGGCCGTAAAGTGAATCAATTTTCCTGGAAAAAAGGATAGTTCTTATTCTTTGACTATTAGAACCACTTTATTACTTTTTCCGTCATTAAAAAATATTTCTTTGTTGTTAAAGCCAACAATCTTACTTGTGTTTTCAACACTTGGTTTTTCTTTAATTTGGCCTTGATGACTTATTTCTATTATCTTTTCATCTTTTATCAGCCAGATCGTATTTCCAAAAGTTAATATTTTTTGCCATTCTTTTATTGGAATAAACCGAATAAATTGACCTAATAAATCACATTGAACAATACCTTGTTTTAGGTCGAATAAAAAAAGATGGTTTTCATTAAGCGCCATAAAATTTATTTCTGGTGGATGCAGGCAACAAAGAATTAAATCAGTTTTTTGTCTCTCCGTTTTTCCTTCTTCGTTGATGCTCCCAAGTTGATAGTTAAACTGGTCAAACAACCATATTTGATCATTCTTTCCCACAGCGGCAGAACTTATGAATCCCCAATCATCCTGGTTTATTTGCCATTCCTTTAATGGAGATAGTGTTCTATCCAAGGAAATTATTCGTTGTTGATCGGCATAGAAAAGGAGTATCTGTAAAGGATTCCTAACATCTATGTGGCTCAGCTTTCCGTCTCGGTTATTAATATACTGGAATAATAGATTTCCTTTTTTATCCCACTTTTTAAAATACTGATCTGCTGTCAGGGTATATATTTGGTCAAAAATATCTATCTTTAAAAGGTGGATATTTTCTGTAAGATTAAGGGTTTGTTCAGTTACAGACTGACCATTTAATAAATGAAAACTCAGGAAAATGAATATGAAATGCTTATAAATTTTCATATAACTGCCCCTGATTATTTTCAAAAAAATGATATTGAATTTCTGTTCCATCCCAAAGACTGTAACTAAAATATTGCATCCAGTCTCCTAAATTAACATAGCGACTTTTTCCATTTGAAAGGGTAAGATGAATAGGCAAATGCCGGTGTCCAAAGATAAAATAATCGAAATTTTCTGTTTTTAATTTTTCCTCGCAATATTGAACCAACCATTCCTTTTCCAACCCCATGAAGTGACTTGGCTCTAAATTATGTTTTCTACTCAAAGAGGAAAAATATTGTGCCAGGGCTAATCCTAAGTTTGGATGTATCCTACTGTAAGCCCATTGAGCGAGAGGGTGTGTAAAAACTTTTTTCATCCGTTTATAACCATAATCACCTGGGCCAAGTCCATCTCCATGACCCAATAAAAATGTTTTTCCTCCCCATTCTTTCGTTAAAACTGATTTTTGCAGAGATATACCCAATTCTTCCTCGAGGTATCCAAACATCCATAAGTCATGATTACCAGTAAAAATAGTAACGGGTATTCCGGAATCAACTAAATCGGCCAGGCGTCCGAAAAGTCGGGTAAACCCCTTTGGGATGACCTTATTATATTCAAACCAACATTCAAAAAGATCACCGAGTAGGTATAATTCGGAGGCATTGGGTTTAACTTCCTGATCTAACCATCGTACAATTTTTTTTTCTCTTTGCAGACTTTGTGTAAATGAGCCGGCACCTAAATGAAAATCTGAAGCGAAATAAATGAATTTTCTTGTTTCCATGAATCAAAATTAATAAATTACCTGTTAAAGTAAGATGTGCTATCTGTCAAGGTCTTAAATTAAAAGTATGAATATTGATTTAACGGGCAAAAATGCTTTTGTTTTTGGCGCTAGTAAAGGAATTGGAAGGGCAATTGCTTTTTCGTTGGCCGCTTTGGGTGCAAACGTTACCTTAGCCGCCCGTTCTGCTGATAAATTAGCAGAAATTAGCCTGGAATTAAATAAATTAAAAATTTCTGCTAATCAAGATCACGATTATTTGGTTGTTGATGCAAATGACCCTATAGATATTAAACGAAAACTTCTCGTTTTATTAGATAGTAGAACTTATCATATATTAATTAATAATACGGGTGGACCACCGGCAGGTCCCATATTATCTGCAGATTGGGAAGCATTTCAGCAGGCATTTCAAATGCATTTACATTGTAGTCATCTTGCAGTACAATTGATGACTGAAAAAATGAAAAATGTAGGATACGGAAGAATTATAAATATAATTAGTACTTCCGTGCGAATGCCAATAGACGGTCTCGGTGTTTCTAATACAACAAGAGCCGCCATGGCATCCTGGGCAAAAACGCTTGCCAGTGAAGTAGGGGCGTATGGAATTACGGTTAATAATATTTTACCTGGATTCACTGCAACAGAAAGGCTTGATACCTTAATGGAGATTTGGGCTAAACAAAATGGTATTTCTAAGGAAGAACAAATAATTCAAAGTAAGTTAACTATTCCGATGAAACGATTTGGTTCACCTGAGGAAATTGCAGATGTTGCGGCCTTTTTAGCCAGTCCAGCGGCCTCTTACGTAACTGGAACCAGTATCATAGTTGACGGTGGACGTACCAAAAGTCTTTAAAATTATTTATTTTCCAACGGCTTTAAATCAAAATAACCACGAATCAATTTTGTTTTGTGTTCTCCACAAAGTTGCACAAGTACCTGATTATCTGCTTCCGATATATTTTTTACAGAACCCAGAGAACTTAATAAAAGCTGAATGGTCTTTTCTCCAATACCTTGAATATTTTCTAATTCCGATTGGATGAAATTTTTTGATCTTATCGTTCTGTGGAATGTTATGGCAAATCTATGGGCTTCATTTCTGGCTTGTTGAATTAACTTTAAAGACTCCGATTTTTTGTTGATATACAAAGGTATGCTGTCACCGGGGAAGAAAATTTCCTCCAATCTTTTTGCAATACCAATAACCGTCATCTTTCCATTCAAACCCAGTTGAGTAATACTTTTCAAAGCTGCACCCAACTGGCCCTTACCTCCGTCTATGATGACTAATTGAGGTAAATCTTTTTCTTCGTCTAAAATCCTTTTGTACCTGCGATAAACGACTTCTTCCATGCTGGCAAAATCATTTGGTCCCACCACTGTTTTTACATGGAAATGGCGGTAATCCTTTTTTGAAGGTTTAGCATTTTTAAATACCACACATGATGAAACCGGATTGGTACCCTGAATATTTGAATTATCAAAGCAATCAATATGAAACGGTATTTCTGCCATATTTAGGTCTTTCTGTAATTGCTTTAATATTCTTTCTGCAGGAGTTTGTCGTTTTTCTTTGCTTATTAATTCTTTCTTTTTTTGCAATTTATAATAGACTACATTGCGTTCTGAAAGTTCCAGTAATTTCTTTTTATCTCCAATTTGAGGTATAGTATTTTTTAGATTTGACTCTGTCAACACAACGGGAATGGCGGTAATTACTTCAGGTGCAAAACTATTAAAACGTTCTCTAATGATTGGAATAGCTAAGGAGAGTAAATCCTCCGGTTCTTCCTCTTCTAACTGTAGGCTTAACTCTTGAGTGTGTGCTTGAATGATGGCACCATTTACTACCCTCAAATAATTTATATACGCCTCCTTTTCATCAGTTAAAATGGTAAATACATCTACATCTCTAATCGTATGACTAACCACGGTTGATTTTGCCTGGTAGTCTTCAAAAGCAACTAGTTTTTCTTTAATGGCCTGTGCTTTCTCAAAGGCTAAATCTTCAGCATATTGATTCATTATCTTTTTAAAATGCTGAAGGACGGAACTAAAATGACCTTTGAGTATATTTTTAATTTGTTCTATTTTTTCATTGTAAGCAGTCTCAGATTCTAAGCCTGCACAAGGTCCCATGCAATTCTTTATATGATATTCAAGGCAAAGTTTAATTTTACCATCGTGAATATTTTCCTCACTTAGATTAAAAATACAGGTTCTTAAGGGAAATAATTGCCTGATTAATTCTAAAATTATTTTTAACCTGCCCTTTGAAGTATAAGGACCAAAATAAACTGAGCCATCTCTTATGACCCTGCGGGTAATCAGAATTCTGGGAAATCGTTCATTTTTGATACAAATATAGGAATAGGATTTATCATCTTTGAGCGAAACGTTATACCTTGGCTGGTGTTCTTTTATGAGGGCACTTTCTAAAAGTAGAGCATCGGTCTCTGATTCGACAACAGTATAATTAAGAAAGTCTGCATTTTTGACCATCAACCGGGTTCGAAAAAGACGGTCACGTCTTTCGCCAAAATAAGAGGAGACTCTATTTCTCAGATTTTTAGCTTTGCCAACATAGAGAATAGTCCCATCTTGTTTGCAAAACCGGTAAACACCAGGTGTTTTAGGAATGGTATCCGCCATTTCCCGATATTCCTCCGTTGTCATATAGGCTGGAGTCTATGCAATTAGGGTATCCTTTAAAAAATCAATTTCCACGAGTTCACATAATATATGTCCTACCAGCATGTGACATTCCTGAATTCTTGGGGTATCAGCAGAAGGAGCCTTAAACAAATAATCGCTTAATAAATCCATTTTACAGGTATTTTGTCCAGTAAAACCTACGGTAAGAATATCTTGACTTCTGGCATATTCAAAGGCATTAACCACATTTTGAGAATTCCCGGAAGTTGAAAGTCCAACTAAGATATCACCAGATTTACCCTTTGCGGTTAGCAAACGGGAAAATACTTTTTCGTAGCCATAGTCGTTTGCTACTGCCGTCAGAAAAGCATTATCGGCACTTAATGCTTCTGCATTTAAGGGTTTTCTGTCAAAATAATATCTTCCGGAAAGCTCAGCTGCCAAATGCATAGCATCGACAGCACTCCCTCCATTTCCACAAAACATTATTTTATTGCCGTTGCGAAGCGCATGAATCATTTTTTGAGCAATTTCACTCATTAGAACGGTCAGTTCCTTATTATCTAAAAGAGCTTGTTTACTTTCGACAGACTCTTTAAATCTTTTAGTAATAATTTCTTGCATGATGGTATGATAGGTAAACCAATGTAAAAGTCCTCAAAAGTACATAAAATAGCTTATTTTTGAGGTTCAACAATAATTTAGGGTGTGAAAATAATTTTGATCGGCACGGCGCATCCCTTTAGAGGTGGACTTGCTTCTTTTAATGAACGCTTAATGAGCCAATTTCAACAGGAAGGTCATGAAGTCATGATTTTAAATTTCACCTTGCAATATCCTTCGTTTTTATTTCCAGGGAAAACACAGTTCAGCGATAGTCCAGCGCCGGAAAATCTAAAAATAGTACGTCAGGTGAATGCCATTAATCCATTTTCCTGGATTAAAAATGGTTTTTTTCTTCTTTCTGAAAAGCCGGATATAATTCTTTTTAAATATTGGCTTCCTTTTATGGCACCTTGCTTTGGGGTCATTGCTATGATTGCCGGCTTTAGGAAATCTATTAAAAGACTTGCTATTTTAGATAATATAATTCCTCATGAAAAGAGATTTTTAGATACCCTGCTAACCTCTTTCTTTGTTTGGCAAATAGACGGCTTTTTAGCAATGAGCCAATCTGTTGCTACTGACTTGAAGGGTTTTACCCAGCGTAAAAAATGTACTTTAAGTCCTCATCCATTATTTGATAATTTTGGTCCTCCCATAGATAAAACAACTGCAAGGAATTATTTTGGGCTAAATGAAAATCATAAGGTACTTCTCTTTTTTGGTTTTATCAGACCCTATAAAGGACTTGATTTATTGCTCGAGGCAATGGCAAAATTAAAAATGGATGATTTAAAACTCATTATTGCGGGGGAATTTTATACGGACGAAAAACCATATTTCGAAATGGTGGAGCGATTGGGAATAGGAGAAAAACTGGTTTGGAAAAATCATTTTATCTCGAATGAAGAAGTTGGTATTTATTTTTGTGCCGCAGATCTTGTGGTCCAGCCTTATAAACATGCTACTCAGAGTGGAGTTACTCAAATAGCTTATCATTTTGAAAAACCCATGATTGTAACTAATGTAGGAGGATTAGCAGAAATTGTCCCCGATGGCATTTCGGGTTATCTGGTTTCTCCTGAAGCATCGGACATTGCCAATAAAATAGCTTATTTTTTTGAAAATCCAGGCCAAAGTCAAATTTTAAAAATGGGCTTACTTCAAGAAAAAAATAAATATCTTTGGTCTGTTATGACAAAAAATTTAATTGACTTATCTCAAAATAGTTAAATATGATGGTTCGCTGTAAAGCGCCTTTGCGTATTGGGCTGGCTGGTGGAGGGACAGATGTCAGTCCATATACAGACCAGTTTGGTGGTGCTATTTTAAACGCTACGGTCAGTTTGTTTGCTTACGCTTTTTTAAAGTTAAGAACGGATCAAAACGTTATACTGAAAGCGATGGACAGGCAGGAAGAAGTAAAAGTGGAGGTGAGTTCTTATTTGACATTAGATGGTAAGCTGGATTTAGCAAAAGGGGTTTTTAATCGACTGGTAAAAGATTTTAATATTCCTGTGAAGGGTTTTGAACTAACTACTTATGTTGATGCACCTCCAGGTTCAGGTTTAGGCTCCTCTTCCACTTTGGTAGTAGCCATTTTGGGTGCATTCGTCGAAGCATTTAAACTTCCTCTAGGGGAATATGATATTGCCCATCTTGCCTACTCCATCGAGCGGGAAGACCTTGGTATGGCAGGTGGAAGACAGGATCAATATGCCGCTACTTTTGGCGGGTTCAATTTCATGGAATTTGGTGCCAATGATAAGGTGATTGTTAATCCATTAAGGATAAAGGAAAAAGTGCTTTTTGAACTTGAAAATAATCTGGTTTTATTTTTTACGGAAACATCCAGGCTTTCATCTTCAATTATTCAAAAACAGCAAGACAATGTGAATAATAACGTTTTGTCGTCCATTGATGCGATGCACCATTTAAAAGAGCAGGCCATATTAATGAAAGAAGCGCTTTTGAAAGGAGAAGTAAATCAGGTGGGAGAAATTCTTCATTTTGGATGGCAGCAAAAGAAGGCAATGGCCCAGGGAATTACCAATGATTCTATAGACCTATATTATGAAACAGCCATGAATGCAGGGGCTACAGGAGGCAAAATTTCAGGTGCAGGAGGAGGTGGCTTTATGATTTTTTATGCACCAGAAAACCATAAGTTTCAGGTTATTAATTCTTTAGAAAGTATCGGGGGTAAAGTTTTGCCATATCAGTTTGTTCAATATGGAATGGTAAGCTGGGGATTATGATGCATGGTTATTTATTAGTTTTTATTGGTATTTACTTGTTTGGAACCGTTCTTATTGGATGGTGGGCTTCAAGTAAAGTAAAAACAACCAAAGATTTTGTTATTGCTGGTCGTCGATTACCCACAAGTCTGGCCGCTTGTGCTTTATTTGCCACCTGGTTCGGTTCAGAAACGATATTGGGTGCACCAGCGGAATTTGCAGAAAACGGCGTGCTTGGTGTTATTGAAGATCCTTTTGGTGCCGCTCTTTGTCTCGTTCTGGTTGGTCTTATTTACGCCAGACCATTATATAGGTTGAATATTTTAACCTTTAATGATTTTTTTAAAATGAGATTTGGGAGAATGGCTGAAATTACTTCCGCTATTTTTATGATTCCTTCCTATTTCGGTTGGATAGCTGCTCAATTGGTCGCTCTGGCTATTGTTTTGAAAACAATTATCGGAATACCGCTTATTTATGGCATTGTACTGTGTACAATCGTTGTTGTTTTTTATACTTATTTTGGAGGAATGTGGGCAGTTTCTATAACCGATGCTGTCCAGTCCATAATGATTATCGTTGGTTTGTTGCTCCTGGCTTATTCTTTATCTAGTCAGGCGGGTGGAATAAGGGTGGTGCTGGATGCCCAGCCGGATGGTTTTTTTCGATTTTTACCAGAGGCAAAACCAATGGCTGTGATGGAATATTTTGCGGCATGGATTACCATCGGATTAGGTTCAATTCCGCAACAAGATGTATTTCAAAGGGTTATGGCTGCAAAATCAGAAAACACTGCAGTAAAAGCTGGTGTCATCGCAGGTTTGATGTATGTCACCATAGGTTTAATTCCATTATTTATAGGGTTATGTGCAAACTATTTATATCCTGGTGCAAGTCCAGGTGATACCCAAATGATAATACCAATCATTGTTTTAAAACATGGTTCTTTATTTTTACAAATCGTCTTTTTTGGGGCACTTTTATCTGCTATTTTAAGCACTACTTCAGGCGCTATTTTAGCACCCGCAACGGTTGTTGGAGAGAATATTTTAAAACCTTTATTAAAAAATAACTCCGATAAATTAATGCTCCATACCATGAGACTTTCGGTGGTGGGTGTTGCCATTTGTGCAGCATTTTTAGCTACAAGCAAATCAAATATTTATGAATTGGTTGGACTTTCTTCTGCTTTAAGTCTGGTTTCTTTATTTTCTCCATTGACGGCTGGATTATTTTGGAAATCTTCGTCCAGAACTGGTGCAATTCTAAGTATGATTAGTGGTATGATAGCTTGGATTTTAGCAGAATTTATTATTCAGATTCAAATACCTGGTATTCTTTTTGGCGGAGGAATTAGCCTTTTTTTCATGATAACAGGCAGTTTACTATTTCCAGATGATAGTTATAAGATGTTTTTGAAAAATTCTGAACAGACGGCTATTTAGGCATATAACCTGTGATACTTGCTGCCAGTCTTTGAATATCTTCTGGTAAATGTAGCGCACTCAAAACGATTCTTGTGATGGGTTCGTCTTTCGATGTCGGATAAGGGAAATGGGAGACAAACATTTGATTTTGGAATAAAAATCCTGAAAGATCTGGTGATGCTGAAAAATGAACCGGATATTCTGGAATACTTCTCAAAATGGGATTTTCCTTTCCAATGATCGATTGAAATTGTTGAATATTTTGACTTAAAAGAGCACGTAGAGATTGATAATGAGTTTGTAATTGCATCCACGTATCTAAATAGGCTGGTGAAGCAGGAGAGGCACCACCAAAATGAGCGCTGTGCCAAATTTCATTTATCCAAGATTTATTTCCAGCAATAACACCTGCCGGAATACCCATTCCTTTTCCCATACTACCTATCATCACACCTTGTACCTGGTTAGGTAATGTCAGAGAGGGCAAAACACCCGTGCCATCTTCTCCCCAGATACCCAAAGTGTGAGATTCGTCTAAAACCAGGATAAGTTCTCTTTTATTACCAAGATCTTGAAGCCAGTTAAAATCATATTGCACAGCTTGAAGAGAATCAATGGCATTACTGTACATAAAAAGAGGTGGACCTGCCTGGTGACTTTTTGCAATACACGTTTCTTCCCATTCTTTCCTGCTTTGGAAACTTTTAGGTATTTGTATCCAAAGAGCGGGATGAGCATTTGGGGCAAAAATTAATTCACCTTTTGAATCAAAAACCCGATAAGCCAAAATTCCTGCTAAGGTACCCGATGAAACAGTTAATGCAGCTTCCTGTTGAAGATATTTTGCAAGGATTTCCTCGGTTTCCTCATAAACGGAAAGCTGCATATAGCCTACCCTGGAACTTCCAAAATTACTACCATATTGACTGATGGAAGCGGCTAATTTCTCATGAAAAATGGGATCATTTGCAATGCCCAGATAGCTGGTTCCGCTAAAATATAACAAAGCAGAACCTTCCCAAAACATCCATCTGCCAGGTTGATGACTCAGGGAATAAATCATAAGTTATTTATTTTCAAGCTAGAAAATTTTTCAAATAAGTTTAGCACCAATACCATTCCTGTTGGGAAATATAACTTTGCCATCCTGTATTAAAACCCCTTCCGCAGGATCGTTAGCAAGTAAAAGGGCTCCGTCCATATCGACATAATCCAGTAAAGGTAGTAAATGTGCTATGGCAGTAATCCCAATGGATGACTCGGTCATACAACCTACCATAACTTTCATATTTAACTTTTTAGCTTCATGAATCATACGGATTGCAGGGGTAAGGCCGCCGCATTTCATCAATTTAATATTTACACCATGAAAATAGCCAGCACAACGATTTACATCCTCTTCTTTTTGGCAACTTTCATCGGCAATGACAGGTAAAACACATTTTTCAAATAACAGCTTTTGCCCTTCCCAGTCATCTGGTTTAAGGGGCTGCTCAATAAATTCAACGCCTAATTCCTTCAGCTCAGGGGCATAACCAAGGGTTTCTTCAGCCGACCATGCGGTATTGGCATCTACTCTAAAAATTGCGGAAGTATGTTTTCTTAGATTTCTGATGATATTTAAATCATCATCTGTTCCGAGCTTTATTTTATAAACAGGCCAGGGCATTTCCTCCATTTTTGCAATCATCTCTTCCATAGGGCCAAAGCCTAAAGTATAGTCAGTCAATGGATGGTCAAGATAGGTGAGCCCCCATTTTTGGTAAAGGGGTAATCTTTCCTTTTGGGCCAGGAGATCGTGCGCGGCTTCGTCGAGAGCGCATTGTTCAAAGGGATTATTTTTAAGTAAAGGGTGAAGCAGTTCCCAATAATTTTCTGCCGTTTCCAAAGGAGTTGATTCGATAATAGGTTTCCAGGTATTAAATCGCTGAATCATTTCATCCTGATCAAGTCCATAATATTTTGTAGCCGTAGCCTCCCCGTAACCTGTATGCATACCGTCAGAAAGAGAGATTATAACGGTGGGTTGATAATCTCTGGAACCATGCGTAATTCTAAAAGTATGTTTTAATTTTAATTGGAAAGGATGAACATTTAAAGTAAGCATTATCAATGAAATGGTTAAATAGTTGGAGATTCCAGGTAGGTTAAAGTTTTATTTTCCGTGTCAAGTTCCGCCATAATACCCACTGGTAAAGTAAAATTATTTGGAACATGGCCAAAGGACAGACCATAAACAGATGGAATATTTAGATCGCTTAAACGGTCTGAAATGGTTTCTTTGAGCGTTAAAGATTCCTCCTCTTTTTTAGGGTTGCAACCCTCAAAAACCCCTAAAATCAGCCCTTTTGCTTTATGTAGATTTGCAGATTGTCTTAATTGGGTAAACATTCTGTCTAAACTATAGGGACGTTCGTCAATATCTTCCATAAATAGTAATTTATCCGTTGCATCGAAAGCAAAAGGAGTCCCGGCAAGTGCGGCGAGGAGACTAACATTTCCCCCCATTAATCTACCTGTTACAATGCCTGGATTGATACTGTAAGGTTTAAAATGCTCTTTTTCGGGCGTCAATTCTTCTTCTGCCAATCTAATAACATAGGGATTTGTAAAAGAGTCAAAAAGAATACCCTTAATATGTTGAATCGTATAAGGAGTCCAGGTTGCTCCTGCAACAGGTCCATGAAATCCGACGAGGCCAGTTTGAAGGAAAATAGCTTGTAGAAGGGCTGTTATATCACTATAGCCAATAATAATTTTCGGATTTTTTTTAATAAGTTCATAATTAATATGAGGTAAAAGTCTGGAACAACCATATCCTCCACGGGCACACCAAACCGCTTTTATAGAAGGATCTTCAAAAAAAGTATGCAGATCTTCCAGCCTTTGAGCATCGGTACCCGCTGTAAACCCTCTTTTTTCTCTGACATATTTCCCAGGAACGACCTGCAAGCCTAATTGTGTTAAATTATTAACGGCTTTTTCGTAGCCAGTATCCGGAATATAACTTCCGGGAGTAATCAGTCCTACTTTGTCACCCGGAAGGAGTCGCTGAGGCTTAATAATAGTTGTTTCCTGGATTCCGGAAATACTTAATAGATTTGTTTTGGCATGCCAAATGGATCCAATTATACCCATTGAAGCAAGCCCATGAAAATCTCTCCTATTCATATATTATACATTAAATCATTAAGTGTTATTCAAAAGTAGTTATTTTGTGTGAAAATAAAGCAGATTTGATTTAGTGCTTATTTCAATATATTAATTAAAATGAATAAGGATCTCCAACCATTAAAACGCGTTTTAATCATCTTATATTACTGGCCACCTTCAGGAGGAGCAGGTGTTCACAGATGGCTAAAATTTGTTAAATATTTAAGAAATTTTGGTTGGGAACCAATAGTTTATGTACCCTCAAATCCTGATTATCCTATCATTGATTCTAAACGAATGGAAGAAATCCCAAAGGATATTGAAATTATAAAAAGACCTATTTGGGAACCTTTTTCTCTTTACCGAAAATTTACAGGTAAAGAAAAGGATTCAAAAATGGATTTCGGACATTTGGTAAATGTTAAATCATATATTCAGAAAGGTTGGAAGGAAAGACTGTCAATATGGATAAGAGGAAATTTATTTATTCCTGATTCCAGATTATTTTGGGTAAATCCATCTATTCGGTTCCTTTCTGATTATTATAACAAAAATCCCTTTCAGGCTGTTGTATCTTCTGGACCTCCTCATTCTTTACATTTAATTGCATTACAGCTTAAAACTAAATTTAATGTACCTTGGATGGCAGATTTCAGGGATCCGTGGTCAGAATATTTCGCTTCTTTGATGTTAACAAAATGGGCTAACCGAAAGCATGAAGCTCTTGAAAAAAAGATTTTGCAAACAGCTGACAAAGTAGTAGTTATCGGTAGAAATATGCAAATCCAAAATCTGGAAAAAGCGGGCATTCAATCAGATTTGGTTATGAATGGTTTCGATATAGAAGATTATCAATTACCTGAGAAACCGATGTTCAATAAGGAAAAATTTACCATGCTTTATGCCGGAACCTTATCTCAAAGAAGAAATAATTCTTTGTTCTGGAAAGTGATTAGAAGCCTTATTGATTCAAATGAATTATTTGAATCAACAGTCAATATTCAATTAGTGGGAAAGGTTGATAGTTCTGTTTTGAAAGATATAGAACAATTTAATCTTGAACGTTATGTAGAATTTATAGACTTTATTCCTTTCAAAGAAGTAGTGAAAAGACAAATGGAAGCTACCGTGCTTTTACTTTTTGTAGATAATTTTGAAGGGGCAAAATGGGTTTTAACAGGAAAGTTTTTTGAATACCTGGCATCTAACAGACCAATATTAGCCATTGGACCCAAAGAAGGCGATTTGGAAGCGGAAATGATGAATACCTCCTCTGGATTACTTGCTGATTTTAATGAGGAAGAAAGTATAAAAAATGCCATTATCACTCTTTTTAAACAGTATATTGATAAATCTATCTTTGATTTTCAAAATAAAAATATTGAAAAATACAGTCGAAAAGGGTTAACCCAAAAAATTGCATCGTTGTTACAAGAAATGATTTGATATTTCAAATTCTTAAAAAAAGAATAAATGTTAGAAAATAATTACTCAGAAGATAATATCATTTCGCTCGACTGGCGCGAACATATTCGTCTTAGGCCAGGTATGTATATCGGAAAACTGGGAGATGGTTCGACGCCTGATGATGGTATTTATATCCTTATAAAAGAGGTGATTGACAATACGATTGATGAATTTGTCATGGGTAATGGGAAACAGGTGCTCATTAAAATGGATGATCATTCTATGGAGATCAGGGATTTTGGTCGTGGGATTCCGTTAGGAAAAGTCATTGAATGCGTCTCTCAAATTAATACGGGTGGAAAATATGATTCCAAAGCATTTAAAAAATCGGTAGGTCTAAATGGAGTAGGAACTAAGGCAGTTAACGCCCTTTCTTCAAAATTTATAGTCTCTTCTTATCGAGATGGGAAACAAAAAAAAGCAGACTTTAACCAAGGTATCTTGGTCAGTGAATCCTCCCTTCTCGATTCAGCAGAGGTAAATGGCACCTGGGTATATTTTGAGCCAGACCCTGAAATTTTTAGGAATTTTCGCTTTAGGAAAGAATTTATCGAAAATCAATTATGGAATTATGCCTATTTAAATGCAGGCTTGAAACTTATTTTTAATGGGACAACTATCGTTTCCAAAAATGGATTATTAGACCTTCTGGAACGAAAAACTAAAAATGATGAGTTGCGTTATCCCATCATTCATTTGAAGGGGGAAGATATCGAATTGGCAATTACCCATGGAAATCAATACGGTGAATTGTATTATTCCTTTGTAAATGGACAAAATACTACACAGGGTGGCACCCATTTATTAGCTTTTAAAGATGCTATTGCCAAAACAGTAGCAGAATTTTTTAAAAAGAATTACGATCGTAGAGATGTTTTAAGTTCTATCATGGCTGCCGTTAGTATCAGAGTGGAAGAACCTGTTTTTGAGTCACAGACAAAAACAAAATTAGGTTCTTCTCACATGGGACCTGATGCACCCTCTGTGCGCACATTTATAGGCAATTTTGTTAAGGAACAACTGGATAATTATCTGCATAAAAATCCGGAAATTGCTAAATTAATTGAAAAACGAATTCTCCAGTCTGAAAGAGAAAGAACCGAAATTGCGGATATTAAAAAACTCGCAAACCAAAGGGCAAAAAAAGCTAATCTTCACAATAAAAAACTGCGGGATTGTCGCATTCATTTCAATGAACCTCCTAAAAAAGTGAGCGATGAAGACCGTAATAAAACAACTCTTTTTATAACGGAAGGGGATTCTGCCAGTGGTTCCATTACTAAAGCAAGAAATGTTCAGTTTCAGGCAGTATTTAGCCTGCGTGGAAAACCATTGAATTGTTTTGGAATGACAAAAAAAGTCGTTTATGAAAATGAGGAGTTTAATCTCCTTCAACATGCCCTGAATATAGAAGATGGTATTGAAGATTTGCGCTACAATCAAATAGTTATCGCCACCGATGCAGATGTAGATGGTATGCATATCAGATTACTTTTACTTACTTTCTTTCTACAGTTCTTTCCCGATCTGGTTCGAAGTGGCCATGTGTATATTTTAGATACCCCACTTTTTAGGGTCAGAGATAAAAATCAGAAGTTTTATTGCTACTCTGAAAAAGAAAAACAAGAGGCCATTCAAAAATTAAAAGGTAAACCTGAAATTACAAGGTTTAAAGGCTTAGGTGAAATTTCACCAGGAGAATTTAGTGGCTTTATTGGATCTGATATTAGACTGGATCCTGTTTTCTTAAATGATGAAACGGATATTGATGAAATTCTTGCTTATTATATGGGCAAAAATACACCCCTAAGACAGGAATTTATTATCGGAAATCTTCGGTTTGAAAAAAATGACATCCTTGAATTTGTAGGAAATTAAAGGGTAATTATGTCCGAAATTCAAAATGTTTGGCCCATTTATATGCTGGAATATCTGACATATTTATCATGGCACAAATATTGTCACTAATACTACCCCCAGACAAAAATGGCTATATTAAGCTTTTGTCTGACAAATTGTCATATTGATTTATTTTTTAAATATTACCATGTTCGAAACATTTTTTGGCAGTCAGGAAAAAGATGATGATGATGATACAGAATTCATGTTAATTCCAATGGAAGATGATGGTTTTATGGGCAAAATGGATAAAATTCCCGCTCAAATTCCTATTCTGGCACTCAAAAACACCGTGCTTTATCCTGGCGTAATCATTCCTATTACAGTTGGTAGAGATAAATCAATAAAATCTATTAAAAAAGCTTTTGATACCAGCAGGGCCATTGGCGTGCTCTCTCAAAGAGATATACAAAAGGAAGATCCAGGAAAAATAGACTTATACGAAATTGGGACAGTAGCTAAAATTATGAAGCTATTACGCATGCCTGATGGAACGACTACAGCTATTTTACGCGGTCAGCAAAGGTTTAGATTAGATGAACTTACCAAGCAAAAACCATATCTGGAAGGCGCAATTTCGCTTATCGAAGAGCAGAAAAAAAAGGGTAACTTAGAATTTACTGCGCTAATTTCAACGATAATGGATATGGCTAAAAGGATTATTGAGCTTTCGCCAAATATTCCTTCTGAGGCTATTGCTATGTTGAAAAGTATTGAAGATAATACTTTTTTGCTCAATTTTATTGCTTCAAATCTAAGCTCTACGATTGAAATTAAGCAATTAATTCTTGAAACTGATGACCAATCGGGAAAGGCGGAGCTTATATTAGGAGAAATTTCCAAACAATTACAATTACTGGAATTTAAAGATCAAATTGAATCTAAAGTTCGCGTTGATATTGATAAGCAACAGAGGGATTATTTTCTGAATCAACAGTTGAAAACGATTCAGGATGAATTAGGCCAAAACCCTCAGGAGGAGGAAGTGGAAAGAATTTCTGCTAAGGCGGAAACCATAAAATGGTCTGAAAAAACAGCTAAGCATTTTCAAAAGGAAATCGCCAGACTGAAAAGAATTAATCCCCATTCTCCTGATTATAGTATGCAGATTACCTATTTAGATCTGTTAACGGAATTACCCTGGGACAAAACTTCGACTGATAATTTTGACTTGACTAAAGTTAAGAAAATACTGGATGCAGACCATTTTGGACTCGAAAAAGTGAAGGAGCGTATCATTGAACACCTGGCTGTTTTAAAACTGAAAGGGGATATGAAGGCGCCAATTATCTGTTTGGTTGGCCCTCCAGGTGTTGGTAAAACCTCTTTAGGGAAGTCGGTGGCCAGAGCTTTGGGTCGTCAATTTATTCGTATGTCCTTAGGGGGCATTTCTGATGAAAGTGAAATAAGGGGACATAGAAAAACATATATTGGCGCTTTGCCAGGAAGGATTATCCAGTCCTTAAGACGAAGCGGTACTAATAATCCTGTTTTTATTCTAGATGAGATCGATAAGATAAATAGAGATTTTAGAGGAGACCCCTCTTCAGCTCTTTTGGAAGTTCTTGATCCTGAACAAAATAGTACTTTTCAAGATAATTATTTAGAGTTGGAGTTCGACTTGTCGAAGGTGCTCTTTATTGCTACGGCTAATTCCTTAAATACGATTCAACCTGCCCTGCTTGACAGAATGGAGATTATAGAAATAAGTGGTTATTCGGTAGAGGAGAAAATGGAAATTGCTAAAAAATATCTGATTCCAGAACAATTAGAGGCGCATGGTCTTCAGAAAAAACACATCAAATGGAAGCCTGCCGTTTTGGAATATATTATTCAGCACTACACACAGGAATCAGGAGTTAGAAATTTAAGCCGTCAAATTGCGTCGGTGATGAGAACCATTGCTAAATGGGTGGCAAGTGACGAGGAATATCAGCCAGAATTGTCCACGCAAATGGTCACTAAGTTTTTAGGGCCCACTATTTTTAGCCCAGATCAATATACGGAAAATAAAACACCAGGTGTTGGCATTGGACTTGCCTGGACTCAAATGGGTGGTGCCATTCTTTTTGTGGAATCTTGTCTTACTAAAGGAAATGGTAAACTCATCATGACGGGTAATCTCGGTGACGTTATGAAGGAATCGGCAACAACGGCGCTAAGTTTTGTTAAAGCTCATGCAGAGGAGTTGAATATTGATATCGAACTTTTGGAAAAAAGAGATATACATTTACATATTCCTGAAGGAGCCATTCCAAAAGATGGTCCCTCTGCAGGTATCACCATGCTCTCAGCCATTACCTCTATTTATACCGGAAGAAAAGTATTGCCTTTCCTTGCTATGACGGGTGAAATAACGCTTCGTGGTAAAGTGCTGCCCGTAGGTGGCATTAAAGAGAAAATTCTGGCAGCTAAAAGAGTGGGCATGAAGGAAATAATCCTTTGTAAGGAAAATGAAAAACATATTCTTGAAATAAACCCAGAGTATATTAAGGGTTTAAATTTCAAATATGTTACTAATATGTTCGAAGTTCTAAATCTTGCTTTAGAACCCGCACATAAATAAATTTGCCTTATTGTTGGTTTTTTTGTATTTTTAGTCGAAATAAATCGAACCATTTATTTGAATGGTGCGTCTTTATCTCAAATTACAAGGCATGAAACTATTTTATTTGCGATTTATTCCGTTTTTGATTTTTTTGCTTTCAGCAGATATTCTTTTTAGCCAAAAAAATAGCAATAATCAACAACAATTAGTGCAATTTTCAGGGTTAGTCCTTGATGGAAGTGATCAATCTGAGCTATTTCCAGTGCCTTATACAAATATCCTCATTAAGGGTAAAAATAGAGGTACTTATGCCGATTTAAAAGGTTTCTTTTCTATTGTAGTGGAAAAAGGAGATGTTATTATTTTTTCGGCAGTTGGATATAAAACCATCGAATTTCAAGTTGCTAAAGATTTGGAAGAAGATAAATATTCTATCGTTCAATTAATGTCACAGGATCCTATTAATCTGCCTGAAACGGTCGTTTTTCCATGGCCAAGCAGAGATCATTTCCGACTTGAATTTTTAGCGATGGATGTAACGCCTGAATTGCAAAAAATAGCAGCTACTAATCTGGCAAAGGAGGTTTTAAAGAAAGCGGAAACATCCGTTTCTTATGATGGTAATGAAAATGCAGATTATTTTATGAGGAAACAAGCTTCTAATTACTACTATTATGGCCAAAGGCCTCCTATGAATATTTTTAATCCTATTGCATGGAAAAAATTCTTTGATGCATGGAAAAAGGGTGATTTTAAAAAGAAGGATTAGTTCGTATAAATCCGTTTTTTACCCCAAATTAGTAGTTGAATGCCATAAACACTCAAACAAAAGAGTAGTGAGGTAAAGGTTAATAAGCCAAGACCTACATACACTTTTGTCGTCTGCATATTTATATAGGCCATTTTGTAACTATAGAAATCAGAAAAAATAAATAAGGCATGTATGATAAATAGCAAAGTAAAAATATGTACAAGTATTTCTAAATAAATGGTTTGCCTTTTCTTTTGTACGCTCTTTGAACTTTTCTTCTTAGCCCTGATATATCTCAAACTGAAAAATAAATAGGCAAAAAATTGTGCTAAATAGGCTCCTGTTTCTAAACTACCCAAAAAAGGATTCATTTCTGAAGATATTTTGGGCAGTAATCCTGTATGATAGCCTGTAAATGTGATCAGAAAATAAAATATTTGTCCAATGGCTAATAAGAAATGCTTCGCATCTGTCCATCGGAGTTGATAGCTTGGAAATAATTCAGTTTTTATATAGTAAAAAAAAAGAACAGGTAATGATAAGGTAAAGTATATGGGTAGAAATCTTACTCTTGGGAATAATTCAAATAATCCGAGAATCCTTAGAACAAAGTGTAGTTGGGTAAGTCCAAATGCTAAAAGTAAAAGGGAAAAGAAAAAGTAGGCTCGAGGCTCGCTCTGTTTTCTGAAAAAAAACCTGATGCCAACTAAAATCGATTGCGTGATTACAAAAACAATGATTGACATGACAATCCAATAATAAACGGTGTGCGACTCCATGGTATGAAGCACGCGAGATAATTCCATTTTGATTGGTTTTAATACATCAAAGATAATTCTTTTTTACCATGTCAAAAATCACACTTCTGTAATAATTTTTTCATTCTTTGATTTTAAATCCCTTTCTACTTTTGCTTTCATTTTAAAAATAAAACAATGAAAATATATTCACCAGTTTCTCCTGAGGAAGCGGTATCGAACATAAAATCAAATGATAATATTTTTATCCATAGCGCAGCTGCGTCACCTCAGGTATTAGGTAAAGCTTTAGCTGACAGGCATCATTCATTGAAAAATGTAACTATCTATCAAATCCATACCGAAGGGAAAGCTCCTTATGCCGATGAAGAATGTAAAGATTCATTTCTTATTAAAAGTTTGTTTACCGGCGCAAATATGAGAGAAGCCGTGGAGGCGGGAAGAGCGGAATTTGTCCCTATATTTTTGAGTGATATCCCTTACCTTTTTAGGCGTAAAAAGGTTTTATTGGACGTTGCCCTGCTTCAGGTTTCTCCTCCTGATAAAGCTGGTTTCTGTTCTCTGGGGGTTTCCGTTGATACTTCCTTAGCTGCTGCTGAATGTGCCACTTTACGGATTGCAGAAATTAATCCCAATATGCCAAGGACTCATGGAGATGGAAATATTCATATAAGTAAATTTCATTGTGTAACCGATGTAAATTATCCTATCCCAACACATATCGTTTCAGAACCTACAGAGGTAGAAATGAAAATAGGACAGCATGTTGCCAGCCTGGTGGAAAATGGCGCTACATTACAAATGGGTATTGGCGCTATTCCAAATGCTGCTTTATTTGCAATGAAAAATCATAAGGAACTGGGTATTCATACGGAAATGTTTTCCGATGGTATTATTCCGCTGATCGAGAGTGGAGTGATCACCAATCAGCATAAAACGAAACATAAAGGTTATGTCGTTACTGGTTTTATGATGGGTTCATCTAATTTATACGCCTATGTAAATGATAATCCATTAATTAGAGTACTCGATATTATGTACGTTAATGATACTGCTGTAATTAGACAATTACCCAAAGTTACCGCCATTAACAGTGCCATTGAAGTTGATTTGACCGGCCAGGTATGTGCCGATTCTATTGGTACCCGCATTTATTCGGGTGTGGGCGGGCAGATGGATTTTATTAGAGGGGCCGCTCTTTCCGAAGGTGGAAAACCTATTATTGCTTTACCTTCTTTAACGATTAGAGGGATAAGCCGTATTACGCCTATGTTGAAACCTGGCGCCGGAGTGGTTACTACCCGTGCGCATGTTCAATATATTGTGACGGAATATGGCATTGCCTATCTTTTTGGTAAAAGTATTCAAGATAGGGCAAGAGCCCTCATTCAAATTGCTCATCCATCCTTCAGAGAGGAATTAGAAAAGGCCGCCAGAGAAATCTGGCACCTCAAATAAGGCTTCCTTTTGAGTGATGACGATAAGCGATAAAAGAGGGATTTAAAAGAGATTCCTTATTGTAAACCATCGTTTTGCCGTCCTCCACATTGATGACTATACCCCCAGCAGCTGTTAATATACATTGTGCCGCCGCGGTATCCCACTCACTTGTTGGTGCAAGCCTGGGATAAACATCTGCCTGACCGGAAGCGAGCAATAAAAATTTTAACGAACTGCCCCTGGCAATAAGTTCAGGTTCATCCAATTTATCAATAAATTCTGCCGTTTCTTTATTTAAATGGCTTCGTGAAGCGACTACTTTTAATCCTTTTTCATTGATTGAAAATGGGCTTGTTTTTAACTGGGTGGTAATGCCATTTTGAATAGAAAATGCTCCGGTATCCTTGACAGCATAATATAAATCGCCATTGACTGGCTGGTATACAACGCCTAAAATGGGTTCCCCTTCTTTGATTAGGGCAATATTTACAGTAAAATCTCCATTTCTTTGAATAAATTCCTTTGTTCCATCGAGGGGATCTACCATCCAGCATAATTGGAAATTTTTCCTTATTTGATATGATTCCATTTTATTTTCCTCCGAAATAATAGGAATATTTGGATATTTAGCTGTCAATGAACGACAAATAGTATCATTTGCCAACCTATCTGCTTCCGTTAAGGGGGAGCTATCTGCTTTGTTTTCAATTTGAAATTCTTGCTGATTATAAACACGGAGTATAGCCGCTCCTGCATCTTTGGAAATAATGATGATTTCCTGTACCACCTCATTCAGATTCATGTTGATTTTTTTTGTAATTTATGGAAAAAGTTCTGTTGTTTTGTAAATTATTACATGCTTTTAATTTTTCAAAATGAATAAAATTTTAGTAACCGGCGGATGTGGATATATTGGAAGCCACACCCTTGTAGATTTAATAGACCATGGTTTTGACGTCATTAGCGTAGATAACTTGTGTAATGCTACTGAAAAATCGTTAGACGGTATTTATAAAATTAATGGTAAAAGAGTAAAAAATTACCAGGTTGATCTAACAAATGAGCGGGAATTAGCTCATGTTTTCTCGGAAAATAAGGATATCATTGGAGTTATTCATTTTGCTGCTTTAAAGGCCGTGGGTGAATCAGTTGAAAAACCTTTGCTTTATTATAAGAATAATCTTATCGGTTTGTTAAACATTTTGGACAACATGGCCAGGTTTAGTATTCCTAATCTTATTTTTTCCTCCTCTTGCTCCGTTTATGGAAATACCAGCGTCTTACCCGTTACGGAATTGACACTGAAGCAAGAAGCGGAATCTCCCTACGGCAGAACTAAACAAATGGGGGAAGATATTTTAATGGATCTGGCAAAAACAGATAGTCAAATAGCGACTATTTTACTTCGCTATTTTAATCCCGCCGGAGCACACGAAAGTGCTTTTATTGGAGAATCTCCTGCAAATCCAGCGTCAAATTTAGTTCCCGTTATCACGGAAGCCGCGGCAAATAAAAGACCTCCGTTAACTGTTTTTGGTACAGATTATCCCACCAGAGATGGTTCCTGTATTCGCGATTATATTCATGTCATGGATTTGGCAAATGCACATACGCTGGCGTTACAGTATTTACTGGAAAATAAAAAGGAAGAAAAATGTACTGTTTTTAACCTGGGTATTGGTAAAGGTGTGAGCGTTTTAGAGGCTTTATCTGCATTTGAACAGGAAACAAAAGTGAAAGCACCATTTATATTGGGAGAAAGACGTCCAGGAGATGTTGTTGAAATATATGCAGATTTTCATAAGGCAGCAGAAAAACTAGGCTGGGAACCAAAACGTAGCATTGGAGACATCATGCGTACCGCCTGGGAATGGGAAAAAGTGAAAAATCAATAGGAATTAGTTCCTGAAGTTTAGGCGTGGATAAAAAAGAATAAGAGCACTAAAAAAATTAGCTGACACATTGCGCCAAAACTTTAGTTAATTATTTTAAAGAATTCATTGTAAAAAGAAAGGATTTTTAAAAATCAGCAAGCGCTAATCATTATTGTACTTGGAAACAGTTAATCGAGTGCGAGCCATTTCTCTGCGATTGTCTTTTTCTTTAATAGCTTCTCTCTTGTCAAACTCCTTTTTCCCCTGAGCTAAAACTATTTCAACTTTAACGAACCCTTTGTCTGTGAAATACATTTTATAAGGAACAACGGTTAGTCCTTTTTCTGTAACTCTCCTTTCCCACTTTTTTAATTCCTTTTTTTGAAGAAGTAATTTTCTGATACGTCGCGCATCATGATTATAATAGGTGCCATTTTCATACTCTGGAATATATAGATTTCTGATAAATAGTTCGCCTCTTTCGAACAGACAATAGGCATCGGACAGATTAACTTTACCGCCACGAACCGATTTCACTTCTGTTCCAGTCAGCATAATTCCTGCTTCCAGGGAATCAAGAAACTGGTACTCAAATCGAGCCCTTTTATTCATATAATCAGGCGTATTTTTTTTCTTTTTATCTGCCATTTTAAATTATTCTTTAACTGGAATATTGTTTTTTCCTTTTGAATCCTGAATGGTACGCATCATTTCAATTCTACCATTCATTGGAATTCTGGTTTTAACTTCTCCACCACGAAGATTGAGCATTAGGAAATCGGTCATTTTTCTATATAAATGTAGTCTGCTATTTCCACCACTTATACTGTGATTTTTATTTGGATAAAAATAAGTATCAAACTGTTTATCTTCATTAATTAATGCATTTGCCATTTCCGCAGTATGCTGAAAATGAACATTATCGTCGGCCATACCATGGATAAGCAAATATTTACCTTTTAATTGACCGGCAAAATTTACTGGAGCATTATCTTCATAACCTTTAGGATTTTCTGATACCGTGCGCATGTATCGCTCCGTATAAATATTGTCGTACCATTTCCAATGTGTTACTGGAGCTACTGCAATCGCTGCTGAAAAAATATCTTTTCCTTTTAATAAACAGAGGGACGACATAAAGCCTCCGTAACTCCATCCAAATATACCTATTCTTGAGGCGTCAACGTAAGAAAGGTTACCTAAATATTTAGCCGCTTCAATCTGGTCTTCCGTTTCATATTTTCCAAGTTGTAGGTAGGTGATTTTTTTAAATTCAGCGCCCCTTCCTCCCGTACCTCTATTGTCAACACAAGCAACAATAAAACCCTTTTGAGCCAACAATTGGAACCACCAATAATTCTGGCCTTTCCAATTATCTGTTACTTGCTGACTTCCGGGACCGCCGTAAACAAACATTAAAACAGGATATTTACCCTGAGGATTAAAATTTGCTGGTTTTATCATCCAGCCATTTAAACTTACCTTTCCAGGTGTTTGAAAATCAAAAAAATCAATAGGCTGAACATTTACTGATTTTTGAATTTCCTTCAAGGGGTTATTATCTTCCAGTCGCTTTAATTCTGTGCCATCTGAAGAATTTATGGAATAGGTTGGAGGCTGTTGAATGCTGGCATGTGTTAAAATAAACAGGGATTTAGTGGTGTTAAATTGGGCACTATTCCATCCGGGTTCCTCCGCAATTTCCTCCAGTTTAGAACCATCCAGTTTAATCCGGCATACTTGCCGTTCCTTTGCATTTTGAATTGCTGCCTGAAAATATACCCATCCTGTGCTTTCATCGACGCCATAAAAAGCGGTTACTTCCCAATTACCTTTTGTAATGGGTCGAATCATCTTTCCATCTAAATGATGTAAATAAAGATGACTCCATCCAGATGCTTCACTGGTTCGGATAAACTGATTCTGAGTGGACAAAAAGGTAAGGTGATCGTCTACGCTCAAATAGGTATCTTCTTTTTCTTCCAATAAAATGGATAGATTCCCAGATTCCCTATCCATTAAAAATCTTTTTAAATGATTCTGATGCCTGTTAAGCGTTAAAATACATAAATGAATAGGGTTTTTTGTCCATTGAATACGAGGAATATATTCAATAGTTGAATCAGTGATTGCAAAGAGAGTTTTTGCTGTGGAAAGGGAATAGATTCCTACGCTTACTTTTGCGTTTTCATCACCTACTTTGGGATATTTAAAAGTTACATATTCGGGATGAGCTTCTCCATGAAAATTAGTCATGGAATATTGGGGAACCTTTGTTTCGTCAAATCTTAGGAAAGCTAAATACTTGCTGTCAGGAGACCATTCAAAGGCATTTGATAATCCAAATTCTTCCTCGTAAACCCAATCTCCTGCGCCATTTAACACCTTGTTTTTATATCCATCTGTTGTTACTGCCGTAGTGGAATCACCGCTTATGTCCCAAATAAAAATATTATTATCTAGCACATAAGCTACCTTATTTCCATCGGGAGAAAAAGTTGGGTATGAAATTTTTTTGTTAGGATGAATACTTTTTAAGATATTCTCTTTTCTGTCAAAAAAAAAGGTTGTGGCTTTATTTGATCTTCTATAAATGGCTTCTTGTTCCAGTAGAATTAATAATTTTTGTTCATCTGGACTAAATATATAATCATTTATATTACCTGGCAACAACTCTTTAAAGGAATCATTTCCGCCGTCAAAAACAGTTTCGACCTCATTATCTGAAAGTAATTGAAAGGAAATGATTTGATTTTTTTGAAGTTTTGTATAATGCGATCCATTTGCCAAGAAGGAGAAACCTGGAATTGATTTCGCGGTAAATTTATTTTCCTTCCATATATTTTCCAGATTAAGTTCAGGGGAGCTCATTAGATTTTGGGCTGTTAATGGATTTATAAAAATCATCCAGGTAAAGAGAATTATAAATAAACGCATATTTAGGGGAATAAGAGAATTAACAATAAAACTATTTTAGGTTAACAATTTTAGAACAAAGGTAGTTTTTCAATTCCCCTTAAAATTATTGATTCAATAAGGATTCCAAAAGCTCATCTATTTCTTGTGCTTTTTTCTTTTTTTCTCTTTGAATTGGGGGTGCAGCTCTTTCTTTACAATCAGAAATAGGACATCGCTCACAGGTCGTATGTACTTGTTTGTGAATCAGTTTTTCGCTTGATGCAAAGGCTATTTTTTCTGGTAATTTTTGATCTAATAAAATGCCCAGGGTTAAACTCACTTTTGAACCTGGTTTAGGATAATTCAACCTGGAATAAGTCAAACAAAGATAAGATTCCTTGTTTTCTTGATAACGGGCTATTTCAGCATGCATCATTGAATGGTTCTTGTCTTGGTCATTTAAAATAGATGATACGGCAATCCACCGTCTGCAATAGTGTTCTGAAAGGTTATTACCATGTGGCTGATGTTTTTTATTTAAATGCAATTCCCTGTCAACTTTCAAGGTTCCTTCTTCAGGGAGATAAACAAAACGCATAAAAAATATATCCTTCAAACCAAAATATTGAGGTAAAATGTTGGTCATCCTATGATAAAACATTTCTGGGGTAACCTTGTATTGATCCATTATTTTTGAAAAATGATCAGGATTCCAACTTTTTTGTGAAAAGATATCGTCCAAGGACATAATGAAAGGATCCCTTGGTAAGTGGAGCGCCACGGAAAAATAAATAGCTTTAGAATGATTTAAAACCTCTTCAAAAACTTTCCCCTGGGCGATGGAAGAAGTGTAGGCTCTTTCTTTTAATTGTAAAAACTTAAAAGCAATTTCTTTCCCGAATGAAAAAGATCGTTGCATGCTATTTAAACTGCCTTTAAGAAGCAGTTGATTTGATTTTGGCAAAAACAAGTAGTAATATAAATTATTTAATTTTTCATATTGATCTAATCCTTTGTAATCTATATTATAATCGTATGATTCTGATAATATTTCAGCAAGAAGTTTATCTGAAATTGGCCTTAGTTTTGGAATATTATATTCTTCTATAAATTGATCTACAGCGTATTCAATTTCTTCAAAATAGTTTTGATGCATTTCAAGATAGGAACGCAGCGCAGCAAAATAAAAATGCTCTTGCCTTAAGGCGTAATTCCTGGATAATTCAAGAAGCGTGGAAATGAAGGCTCCAACTCTGGTTGGTGCACGAGCTATAATTTCTACAACTTTCGATAAATCAATGCCAAATAAATCTAAAGGCAATTCATTTAGAAAATTTGAATCCAGTAATTCGATAATAGTATCTAGGCCATCTTCTGCCCCAAATGTCACCAGTTTTTCAGGGGTTTGCCCTAAGGCTAAGGAAAGCGAATTTAATTTGTCAGATTTTGGAAATTTCTTACCCTTTTCTATTTCATTTAAATAGGAAATAGAAAGTCCTGTTTGTTGGGCTAACTCTAAAAACGAGAATCCTTTTGCCTGACGAAGTTGTTTAACTTTTAGTCCGAAAAGTATCCGATTAGGAATATGTTTGCTACTCATATTCACAAAATAACGAATTCTTTTTAATAATTGATGTAATAAAAAAAGGTGCCTCTGTCGTAAAGGCACCTTTCACACTGGGAGTAATTATATGTTGATATAAATGTATTGCATTTATGATGTTAAAGCAACTTCTCAAATTGACAAATCAGGAAAATTGATATTCAAATCAGGAATTTATGGAATTTCTTTACTCAATGTTACATAAAAGGCGGGCGTTAAACCAGTTACTTGTTTAAAAGTCCTGATAAACGAGGAGGAATTTCCAAATCCACAAGCTTTGGCAACTTTCTGAACGGTACTTTCATGATTTGTTTCTAATAACAATATTTTTGCCTCCTGAATTCTTAAGGTATTGATGTATTGATTGAAATTCATTCTGGCAAATTTGTTAATCGATAAAGAAATGTATTTATCATTTGATGTCATAGCCATACTAATATCAGAAATAGTTATGCCGGGTTTAAAATAAAATTTTTCATTTTCCATTAACTGTTGGATTTCCAAAAACAAAGAGTATAGTTTTTGATCGTTTCCATCTGTATCTGGCGTAATTTTATCTTGAACTAGCTTAAAATGTGGTACATTATTTAAATGAAATATTTTTCTATAACTATCTCGAAGTTTTAAATAAAGAATGACTAATAAAATTAAGACAAGAACCAAAAAAATAATGATGACAGTATAAATAATCATCGTTTTACTTTTGATTTTATTCAAAGTAGTAAGATATTTGATTGACTTGGTAAGTTTTTCTTTCTCATAGAAAATAGACCATTCCTCATAGTTGGAGTTGAAATTATATGCTATTAGTTGTTTGTTTGCTTCTTCATATTCTTTGAATTTTTGTTCAAATGTCGGCAGATTCCCTTCAAAGACAGCTAATTTTACTTTTAAAGTTAATAATTGGGTTTTAATTTCCGTGTTTGGGTATTTGGATAGGTTACTTTCTGATTTTTTCAATAATACCATTGCCTGAGCAAGGTTCTTTTTTTGCATATACAATTCTATGCCATGGTTTAAAATGGAGGATTTAAATGCATGGGTCTCAAATTTATCACTTAGGTTGTTGGCGTAATTAAAATAATATTCAGCCTTTTCAAAATCTTTAGTGTCAAGATATATTAAAGTTAAATTAGAATATGATTTTATTAAATTAAAAGTGTCCTTTATATGTTCAAAAATAATTTTGCCTTTTAGGGTATTTTCTATTGCTTTTAATTTGTCCAGCGAGTTATAATAAACGGAAGCATTTAAATACGTTAATCCAATATACTCCTTATTTTCTATTTTTAAAAAGTAGTCCTGAGCCTTTTGATTTAGGATTAATGCGGTTTTGTTATCTCCTGCTTTAGACTTTAATAAAGCAATATTTAACCAGGTCTGTGCGATTCCAAAGGAATCTTTTCTTTTTTCGGCAATTTTTAACGACTGTTGATAAGCTGTTAAAGACTTTTCAAGTTTACCTAAAATTTCATAATTCACCCCTAAATTATTGAGGCATTTTTCTGAAAAGTCAATATGTGTCTTAGAATATTCCTGATTTAAAGCGTTTTGGTAATATTTTGACGAAATAATATGTTGATCCTTATAATAATAAATGAGCCCAAGGGCATAATTTGCTTTGGCTATGGAACTATCTACCTGATTCTTTAATGCTTTTTTTAGATATTTTTCAGCTAATTGATTTGCTTTGTCTAAATCAGATGGAATGAACTGAATGATTTCCTTGTACAAAGAGGGTTTTTGGCCAACAATAAAATCAGGAAGAAAAAATCCAAATCCAATAAGGAGTAAGATTTTTCTAACATAATGAAAATTAGTAAGGTTAAAGCTCTTTGTTTCCATTTTATAAAGTTCCAGCATGTTCTCTATAAATAACAGCGAGTAACAATTGACCAACCGCACGTAAGGTATTTCTGTCTATTTTATCGAGGGTATCGTCTGGCGTATGCCAATGTGCAACAAAACCTGTCTGAGTGTCATTGGGTCTGTTAATAATGTCAATCATAGGAATCTGGGCAATTGAGTTTACAAAGTAGTGGTCATCAGTTATGGCACCGACGCGATCATTTACAAAATAATTGCCATAACCCATTGCCTGAGCAAGATTCCAAACTTTATCAACAACATTTCCGGCATACTGAACTGATATTTCTTCTTTGGCAAACCTTGCCCCTGAAGCACCAACCATATCTAAAAGAATACCATATTCAGGTTTATTGTTAGATTGATAAATCAAATTCTTTGAAAAATATTGACTACCCAGACACCAGGTTTCAGAGGCTCCTCCATTACTATCACCATAATCTTCCAAGTCAAAAAACACAATATCCACGCCAAAATCTACTGGGTTGAGTTGTAATTGTCTGGCAATTTCCAATAAAACGCCAACGCCACTTGCACCATCATCAGCACCTAAAACGGGTTGTTTTTTATCCCCTACAGTTATAGGGGAGTCTGTAAAAGGTCTTGAATCCCAATGGGCACTCAATAAAATTCTTCTTTGAGCAGAGGGGTTAAACCGACCGATAATATTATTTCCATTCAATGATTTCCCATCAAATGACTTAGCGATAAATTTTTGCTCTATTACTTCGGCACCAAATTTTTTCAAAGAAGAAGACAGGTAGTTTTGGCAGGAGAGATGCGCTTCAGAATTGGGAATTCTAGGTCCAAACGCGATTTGTTGAGAAACAAATTTAAAGGAAGAATCTCTCTCAAAACGCGGCACCTTGATGGCTATTTCTTTTTCCTCTACTTTATTTTTGGCATCTGATTGGCAACCTGTAAGGGCTGAAAAAAGAAATAATCCCAAGACAAAAAGAATTCTAATAGGCATAAAAATTAATTAAAAAGGATGATCAATTAGGATGAAAAATGAGTCCAGCCTTGAGCCGTAATAGCATGTCTATTTCCACCTTTTGTATGTAAGGTTATACCATCTTCCTGAGGAACAATTTCCCCGATAATATAAATATCAGTTAAAAATTTTATTTTATCAATATCCTCAGGCTTAATGGTAAATAAAAGTTCATAATCTTCTCCACCACTTAAGGCGCAGGTTATTGGATCAAGTCCAAACTGAATGGCTTGTAATTCCGTGTCAATCAATAGGGGAACCCCTTCCTCTTCAATAAAGGCACCTGTGTTTGATTGCTTACATAAGTGGAATACTTCTGAAGCGAGGCCATCAGATATATCCATCATGGAAGTAGGAATAATATTATTTTTTTCGAATAAATCAATGATATCTACCCTTGCTTCTGGCTTCAACTGCCTTCCAATAAGGTAGTTATTTTCCCCAAAATCAGGTTGAATTTCTGGATTATCCAGGAACAATCTTTTTTCTCTTTCCAATAATTGAAGCCCCAAATATGCCGCGCCCAGGTCTCCGGAAACACAGATTAAATCGCCTATTTTTGCTCCATTTCTATAAACTAATTTTTCACTAAGCCCCTGACCCACTGCAGTAATACTTAAAACCAGGCCTCTGGGAGAAGACGTGGTGTCACCCCCCGCTAAATCGACCCCATAAAATTCGCAGGCCTTTTGTATTCCCACATATAATTCTTCCACCGATTCGACAGAAAAACGATTTGAAATACCTATGCTGACGAAAATCTGTTTTGGTCTCGCATTCATAGCATAAATATCAGATAAATTTACGACGACCGCTTTATAACCCAGATGTTTTAAAGGATGATACATCAGGTCAAAATGAATGCCTTCAATGAGCATATCCGTACTGATTACTGTTTTAAATCCTTGATTATCAATAACAGCTGCATCATCTCCAATACCTTTAACCGTAGAAGCGTTTTTATTAGAGAATGGTTTTATCAATTTGTCAATGAGTCCAAACTCTCCAATTGTGTGAATTTCTGTTCTTGTAGTTTCTTTATTGTCAGAGGTATTCATTCCTTAATGTTTTTGTTTTTTTCGATAAATAAGTCTGACTTGTAAAACATCCATAAATTAGGAATGGAGGCTCCAAGGCAGTTACTTTTTTCAAAAGGGGGTAATTTCAAACTACATGCTTGTATTAAGTCATAAGAAATGGCATTCATTTGACATTGATTATCTTCTAAATACAATAATTTACCAGATGTTGTTTCAGTCAGACACTCATAATCTGCAAAAGCAGCAGCATGACTCACCGTGTTTTGTAAAAATGAAAGGATGTGAACCTTAATATTTTTATCAGCTAATATTTCTGCCGAGGCACAAATTGGCTGTTGAGGATGGGGGCAAGTATTTGCTCCGTCGCTGATGACGATTAATGATTTTTGGGACTTAGAATTATTTGAAAATAGATCGGGGGATAACGCTAACATCCTGGCTAATGGAGTGCTTCCTTCAGGTAATATGCCAGAAATGGTGGATTGGATATCTTTAATTGAAGTGCTTCCTACTTTTTTCCAAGCTGCTGGCGGTGTTTGACAATCTCCTCCAATGGTGCCAATACCAACTTGATGATCGGAGATTAATTGATCTAAAATGCTGTTGGTAAGCCATTGAGTAGTCCGGAACCTGTCTAATCCAGTACAGCTTACCTTTTCAGTTACCATAGAACCTGAAATATCAACTAAAAAAACAATTTCATCATCAGGTTGAATTTGTAATTTATTTAAAAGTTTATCCTGCCAGTCTGCTGATAATTGAACTAAATTTAAGGTAGGTTTTGAAATCATAGGGGCAGAAAAATCTAAACATAAAGTATCATTTAGCATGCTAAAGTTATGTTGAGCAAATAAATTAGAAGGATCTGCAAACAATGATTTTTGAAAATAGGATGCAGCTCGGAATAAGCTTATTGGATAGATATGGCCATGTAGTTTCTTTGCATTTAATTTATCTACATTCATTCCTTGATTTGCAAAAATGGAAAATCCAATGGCATTGTAGATAATACTAACGATAGATTTTTCTTCCAGTTTTTCAAATATTTTTTTTGCAACATTTAAGGATATCTGAGCATCTTCAAAATTTGAATTATACATTTGAATCATTCCTTTAAAGAAACTGAGTAATGCTTTTTTTTCTTGAATTTCAGCATCGGTTCCTCTTACCAAGCTATTTGAATGACGGAGTAAATCTTCGGCCTCTTTTAACTTATTTAATTTCCCTTGAGTAAGAGCAAAAGATAAGCAGAAAGTGAAATTTGTTGGAATATGGTCAAAAGCACTTTTAAAGTATTGGTTAGCCAGGGGTATATTTCCTTCTTTGAAATGATTAACACCAGAGAAATAGTCCTGAAATGCTTTAGTAGGGTTACCTTTTAAAGGTTGCATTGGTTTTGCCTGCCAACCTAAAAATAGTATTAATAAAAAGATTCTTGGACCAATAAACATTGGATTAAAAATAAAATTAAGGAATGAATCGCAACGCGATAAATTGTGTTAAAATACCAATAAAGTAGCCTGCATATACCTGTGCCGGAGTATGTGCCTTCAAATATAGCCTGCTCGTACCCGTTAAGCCTGCAAGTAGAAGCGCAATCAAAAATACAAGGGACATCGGGATTAAATAAATATTTGCATTAAAACCTTGAAATAAAAGGGATGCATTTCCTTGTTGAAAAAGAAATAACATAAGAAAGCCTAAAATTCCTCCTATTCCAACGGTATGGGCACTGATTTTATCAAAAATATTAATAAAGAAAGCTAAAAACAAGCCTATAGAAGAACCCAAAATGGCTCTGCTAAAGGAGGAAGGTATGTCAGGATTATCCAGAAAATTTCTAAACATCCATAAATAAAAAATACCAGTAATAATATATGGTGCAATTCTATCTTCTTTTTCAGGAAGCTCCAATGATTTAGCTAAACCAATAAATGTTAGCATTAAAACAGCAAAGCCAGGAATAAAGAAGGTGGTTAAAAATATTCGAAGAAATAAGATGATTGCTCCTGTGTCTGACCAGTTACGGAAACCAAAGTCAAACGGGTTGGTAAAAAGTAAGATAATATAGATATATGTAATAGCCAAAAGGGGGTGAGTTAGCCAGGAAATAAGGCTTGCAAAATTACGAAGCATCTTTTTTTCGGCTAAATATAAGGTTTGTGGAGCAATAAATACAACCTTATACTAATTTCATTGCATCATTAGAATAAATGTACCTTATATTAGCGTTATTAAAAGACAAATTGACCAATTAAATGCACAACATGAAAATGATCCTTCGGTTAACTAAAGGTTTCGTCCAAAAAGGGATGATTGCCACCTTGTTCTTTCTTTTTTTAGGCATTTTTGCTCATGCTCAACGAGTAGCTTGTGTAGATATGAGTAAAATTCTGGAAAATTTAGGTGATTACAAAGCTGCCCAACTAGAATTAGATGAAATGAGTGCGCGCTGGAAACAAGAAATTGCTCAGGAATATGATAAGATTAAAGCCATTTACAACAGATATCAATCGGAACAGGTCTTACTGAGTGATGATCAAAGAAAATTAAGGGAAGATGAGATTATGTCGAGAGAAAAAGAAGTTAGAGATTTGCAAAACTCAAGATTTGGGCCTGAAGGGCAATTGTTTAAACGTAGACAGGAACTAATCAGGCCAATTCAAGATAAGGTTTATGCCGTCATTGAAACCTATGCGACAGAAAGAGGTTTTGATTTCATTTTTGACAAAGCGAGTGCCTCAGGTATTATTTTTTCAACGCCAACATTTGATAAAACCGAGGATATTCGACGGATTTTAGGGAAATAACAATTTTCTGTCGGAAAATAGATACTTTTTTCTTACATTCGCGCACAAATCTTTAAAAAAGCGCATTAAATACAATACTTTATGAGAAACATCATTTTATTAACCGCAGTACTTCTTATGGGTGTAATGGGCGGAAATACTTTAAATGCTCAAAAATTTGGTTATTTAAATTCTCAGGCAATTCTTGCTGAATTACCGGAAGTTAAACAATCAGAAGCTGAACTGGAAGCCTTGCAAAAGCAATTGCAGAAAAAAGGGCAAACTATGTTAGAAACTTTGCAAGCTGATTATCAGGTGATGCAAAAAAAGGTGGATAGTGGTGAATTATCTCCAAAAATGCAAGAAGAGGAAGGTAAAAAACTTCAGGTTCGTGAAGAAGAGTTGAATAAATTTCAACAGGAAATGATGAATACCTTGCAAGAGAAAAGAAATACTTTGTTGAAACCTATTTATGACAAATTGACCGCAGCATTAAAAGTTATCGCTCAGGAAAATGGTTATACTTATATTTTCGACCAATCAATTCTGTTATTCTTTGATCCAGCAGGTGACGTAAGTACTTTGGTTAAAGCTAAATTGACAGCTACTAATTAATTTATAATTCTATTTATGGCTTCGTGCCGTCCTATAGGTATTTTTGATTCTGGCGTTGGAGGCTTGACAGTCGCCAACGCCATTTCTTTGTTATTACCAGACGAAACAATTTACTATATCGGCGATACTGCCCGAATACCTTATGGGAATAAATCGAAAGAGGAAATTGAAAAATTTAGTCTTGAAATGGCTGGTTTTCTCATCGATAAAAATTGTAAAGCACTTGTTATTGCCTGTAATACTGCATCGGCTTATGCCTTGGAAACAGTAAGAAATACCTATCCTCAAATCCCTGTAATTGCTATGGAACCTGCAGTTAAGCCTGCTATAGAACATTGTAAAACAGGTGTTATTGGCGTGCTGGCCACGCAAGGCACTTTAAAAAGTGAGCGATACGAAGATCTTAAAAATAGATTTGGCGAGGGTATCCGTATTTTAGAGAATCCATGTATTGGGTTGGTCGATAGGATTGAAGCAGGAAAATGGAAGGATCATGAAACCATTCAGCTGTTGGAATCGATTCTTTTGCCTATGCAAATAGCTCAGGCAGATCATATTGTTTTAGGTTGTACGCATTATCCAATTGTAATCCCCGCTATTTCCAGTATAATGGGAAATAATGTTCAGCTTGTTAATCCCGCACCAGCAGTGGCAAAACAGGTTTATAGACAATTATCGGAAAGAAATTTGTTGTGTCTTGATACCATACCTAACAAAAGTAGCCCAAAACATAAGGTTTGGGCTACTGGTTCTAAGCTAAGTTTTAACTATCTGCTAATGGAATTATTACCAGATAGCGAATTATATAACTGGGAATAATTAACAACTGATTTATACCTTATTGATAAGTGATTTCTTTGAAAGGAATAATTGTAATTCTTGATTAATGACTAATTCATCATTTTGCAAGTTGTTCCATCTCTTTAAATCGTCTACTTTTACTTTAAATAAAGTAGCAATACTTTCCAATGTTTCATCTTTACTGATAACATAGGTCGTCTGAAATAAATCTTTCTTGTTTTCAGAACCATCACTCCATAATTGACGAAGCTGACTGATTCCTTCCGCTGGAAGAATGATTAAATGTCCTAATTCAGAACGGGGTATCTGGTACTGTTTGAATGAAGGGTTCAATTTTGAAATCGTTCCTACTGATAAATTTGTTGCTTTCGATATTTGGTCGAAAGACATTTGATTATGTACTCTTACAGATCTGAATCCTTCTTTTGAAAGAACTGGAAATTTTGGAATGAGGTTGTGTTGGGCATAAAATTTAGAAACATAAGCTGCAGCAACAAAAGCAGGTATGTAAACCTGTGTTTCTCTTGGCAAATATTTACTTAATTTACTGTATTCTTTTGTACCTGCCTGTTTAACAGCAGAAAGAACTTTTGCAGGGCCACTGTTGTAAGCAATTAGCACTAAACCCCAATCTCCAAACTGATCATATAATGCAGACAACATCTTTATCGCCGCGTTAGTAGATTTGTACACATCCATACGCTCATCCAGCAAAGGATTTACCGTCAAGCCATAGTTACGTGCAGTTTGAGGCATAAGTTGCCAAAGACCTGCAGCACCAGCACTTGATGAAATCCCTGCATTCATTCCTGATTCTATAACGGGTAGGTAACGTAGTATCTCGGGTAATCCTTCCTTTTGTAATTGTGCATCGAAAATCGCATGATACATAGCTGATCTGCCAAGCATAGCTTCTGTCTCATTTCTTCCTAGGATAGTGTAATTCTGAATTCTACTTAGTAAGTCTTCGTTTACCTCAAACTGCATGGGCAATTTTAAAGAGGCTAATCTGTCACTAACCATCTTCTGGTTATGTGAAGTCCACGGTTCGAAAATTTCCGCGGATTTGAGTTGAGTGGTAAACGCAATAATAAAAAGCATTAGAATGCTCGTTATTGCATTTTTTGTTTTGTTTTTCATAGGATTAAAACGGACAAGAAAACGTAAAATCAGACTTTTAACGATTAACTCGCCACTTGGGACCTAAATCCCTTTTTGTGTTCATGGAATATGTTACAAATTTACAGGCTTTCCTCGAACAATTCCAGTGTTATTAAAGATTCACCCAAACATTAACACTTCATAAATCCAATAAAATAAGAACTTTTAAACAGCAAAATGCCTGAAAGTCGCTATTTAATTGGTTTTACAGATTATAATAATTCTTAATTCGAGAAAAATTAAATTTGTTTTTTAGCTCTAAAACAAATTTTTTAAGAAAAGATTAACGTTTTGCTTAACAAATAGCGATTAAGTTTTCTACCTAATGGAACGAATTACGTATGTCAAAACATAAATAGGTAAAAGGCAAACAATGGATTCTTTCTCATTTTCATCCGCATACGTTTTAAATCTTCAGGATTTAATTTTCCATTTTGAAATGGTAAAGGTTAAGTTATGTGAAAAAAATCAACAAAATTTAATTCCGTTTCATGACACTTATTTCCTCATTACCCGAACAGTTTTTAGTAAAATTGGTACTGGATTTTTTGAAAATGATGAAAATATGAACGGCTTTGTTATTTCTTTTGCCCGCTATTATTTTGATGCCTTAGATCAATTTTTTAAGGGAGCACCTTCTTCTTCAGCCTGGAAGTTTATGTTCAGCCAATGTGAAAGGAATCATTTGCCTCGTTTTATTTATCTTTTATTAGGCGTGCACGCGCATATTAATCAAGATCTTTCTTTGTGTATTAAAAATTTAGGGTTTGGCGATTCTTTTAAAAATGACTATGTGGCTATAAATGAAATCATTAAAGGAAAACTTGCGGAGGCAATAGCTCAACTAGATGAAAAATCTGCTGTTTTAAAGGGTTTATTGGAAAAATTGCTTTGTTGCTACCAATTTCCAATGCATCAAATAATTGTTATATGTAGAAATTTAGCCTGGTATAAAGGTCAGCTGTCTTCGGAATCAACATTAGCTTATGCTTAGGTGATTTAATAATTCCGGATAAAAAAAGGGATAAGATTCTTTTGGAAATGTGTGCCCCATCCCATCTACAATGACAAGCGCAGCAGACTTATTCAGAGAAGCCATTTTGTAAGCATGAGAAACTGGAATGATAGGGTCTTCGGTACCGTGTATGATTAAAAATGGGCTATTAATTTTAGGTATTTCCTGAACTCTTGACCCCGAGGCTATTATAGCACAAAATTGTTGATATCGTGCTTTTGGATTTTGACCCTTCCGGGTTTCAATACCTTCAATCATTAAATCCCTAAGGGCTGCCTCCTTATATTTAAACCTCTTACCATTCAAAAAACGATACATGTTCATGTAAAATTTTACCGTTATTTTTGGATGAAGTATGGCATGTTTAACGTGGAAGTTTTTAAAAATAAAAGGTAAAAAGGGAAAGTAGAGTTTTTCCAGCATGTTTTTTGTTAAACTCAAAT
>Ga0209191_1000282_pt1 | contig 40505 bp, 51 predicted proteins | sample S_130626_EF_Meta_FD_187320 | JGI IMG/M metagenome (GOLD analysis project Ga0209191, IMG submission 187320) | Freshwater microbial communities from Lake Simoncouche, Canada to study carbon cycling - S_130626_EF_MetaG (SPAdes) (version 2) | ecosystem: Environmental > Aquatic > Freshwater > Lake ...
TTCCGGTCGTCGCTATTACTTGAGTGACATTTGCATAATTGCCGATCACATTTCCTCTGGTGTCTAAACTTGCCACGGTCGGCAATGTCGACGTGACGCCTGTCATGAGCGCTCCATTTCCGATGAAATTTCCGTTTGTCGATATTACATTACCCGCGACCGTTAACGAGTCAAACTGTATGCCAGGAATGACTGCGTTGCCTGTCACGTTCAATTGAGTCACAGTAAGCTCTTGTATAAAAGAACCGTTAGCCAACATGCGAATATTTCCTTTCAAATATTGATTACCCGTGTCGGCGTTGATCCCCCCGAACTTCAATAAGTTCATCTTGAAGGAACTATCCGTCATCCCGACTGCTATATCATAATCTAATATTTTTTTTATTTGACAAATACCAAATAATGCGTCATTTGAGCATAGACGAGCCACGCGAGTCTTCCCGCTAATTGTCATTTGATCCCGGTTATGAAAAGATCATAAATATGAGACTTTTCATCACAATAATACAAACCAAACAAAATGAAGTTTGCCGCCCTGCTATTCATGACCATTGCCACCGGGGCTTATGCTCGCATGCTGGAAGATGCACCAGCCCCGGCACCATCTTCGGCGTATGGTTATAACATTGATATGGTAACGCAAGATGGTGGGATTGAGCTCGGTCGTTCACTGATCGAAAATGACCATGTTCGCCTTCATAATAACTGTGGAGATAGCATGTCGGTCTACACATCCAGTGTTGTCGTGGCACTGAAGCATCCTCATTTCCAATGTGAAGTGGTTCCCAATATTCTGGTCAATGCTCATAAGTTTGTCGACGTTCCCGTTTGGGGAGTTCAACCATTCATGGCCCGGGTTGGTCTGCGAGCTTTTGATTCCAACGGTCGTCTGCTTCCCGCCCTATCATACAATGCGGTTCGTAGCTGGATGATCAAAGAGCGTTTGGATAATGGTATCTCTATGCCCGGTGCCCGCGATGGTGCAATGGTCAACTGCGAGCATGACAAGATGTGGTCGTATGTGGATCTGTCCGGCGTTCGCGATGTGTATGTATGCAACCCGAAGAAGTAATCATGCATAATTCAGCTTAATTATAATTTCCTGATATTATTGGTTGTGACTTTCATACTTTTTAAATCACGTGTAATACCTTTAGAAATAACTTCATATTTACCTGGCGGTAGAAGAACTTCGAGCTCGCCTTCACTTCCAAAAGGATTTAACAGGCACAGAGCCAACACATTAGAGCCTTTTGGCACCAATATGCGTTGAAGTCGTCCTTTGCCGTTTTTGGACTCGGAGTATGCTCCTGCAAGCTCCATCGATAGAGACGTCGATATAAATTCCTTGGTTATGAATGTTTTTTTATCTCCGAGTGTGTTTGTCAGGACTCCTCTGAACACAGTCATATTCTCGGTCGTCTTCGGCGAAGATTTCAAGATTCTCGTGAGGTCCTTCACATAAGTTGTCAAAGCCATCTTCATAGTTCTGTCCGAGAAATCATTTCCACGAAGTAGCATTTGATATGCTACATATCTCGTTCCGAGCGGTGTATTAGGATCCGTAAACATGTTTCTCACGTATTCGCGATGATCTTTGTCCGAGAACATCTCATTGGAAAGTGATTTTTTTCCGAAAAGTTTAATTTTTTGATCAGCCATTTTCTTGATCTGAAAAAACAAAGGTGCCAGCAAACCATCTTGAACAACCATCTTTAATTCCGCGGTTCCTGGGAGCTTGCCGGATCTTATGAACGGAGTAATCCATTGATGGGATCGATTCGTATATATTGTCAGCGTATACAGGTCATAGTCGTCAAGTTTCATATAAAAATCACTCTGTCTTTTCAAGAAACTATTATCTATTTTTTGAGATCCGAACTCGTCGGCATTTTTTGTATTTAGATCAAATGTCACATCTCGTTGCCCACGGACAAAACCCGAGTCGGTCGGAATTATTCTAATTTGTGGTATTATTATTTTCATATTAAAAATAATATATATATAACATATATATAATATTATGACGGTAATTAGTTTTTTGAAACAAAACTGGATGCTGATTGCCAGCGCTTTGATTGTCATCATTGCATTCGTTATGCTTTTTAAAAACATGACCAAAGAAAAATATTATGACTACGAGATGGCTGGATGCAGCACATGCTCCGCTGGGATGGCGGGCGTTCTTGTGGATACCGAGGATGAGATGTATCAAATGCCCGACGATTACTATAGCGAGGATGCAGAAGATGATCTTATTGATACAAATTTAGAATATGCTTACGAAGATGAGGATATTGCGGCGGATGATGATGCCGTATATGATGATGACACATTTGCAGGAGACGACGCCGAAAATGATTTAAATCTGCCAGGGGATGTTACGTTTGACGACGATGATACTTATGAAACAGGCGGGAATGATGCCGAAGATGATATTGCAATGCTAGATATTGACGAACTGGACGCAGAAGAAGAAGATTATTATGTGTTGTGATTTAATTAAAAAATATTTGATTATATAAATGAACAAGAACGTTTACATAATCATAGCAATTATTGTATTTTTATGGATAGCTGCATATGCAATTACACAGATGTCCGTCAATCGCATGAATTTTCCCAAAGAAAATTTTGTCATCGATCAAAGACTCACAAGAGTGCCAAAAATGCGTAACGAAGAAACCCATGACGTTTTAGCATACTCTTTGGGTTATAAGTGAGTAACGATATGATTACATTTAATTGGGATTATAATTCAAATATTGATAAATTCAATTGGGAAATATCAATAATTTTCCCGTATCGACATTTTGCCCTCATGACGATCATCGTATTTTAGCTTACCGGTTGTATCTAATGGCATCCGACCGACCAAATAGTCTAGCCGGAAGTCCTATTGACGTTTGCCATAGCACAGGAGGTTCAAAATATTTCTCGGACCCGATGATGTCAAAGTTTTCCACTGGCAGTGCACTTTTTTTAACATTGGTAATTTTTGCGTTTAATGTTTTTGCTTTCAGAACGCCGGTGAATGTCGATGTTGATGCCAGTGGATTTTTTTCGTATCTTTTGACAACTTTTTCGCGAATGATTGCCAATTCATTTGTGGTCGGAACCAGCTGCATATTGGTGTTTGGATTCTTCTTGATCATTCCCTTCACTGGAGTTGATATGGACGGTTCTCCACCTTCGTTCGTGTTCATTGCAATTCCAGCAAAACCACCGGGGATCATCGTGAGTAATGCTGCACGTCTATTATATGCATCGCTTAATCGCGAATCCATTTAATTATTATAATGATATATTTTATTTTTTCGATAAGATTTTAGCTCGAGTATGCTAAGCCAGCCATGCCCGACTGGATACGAAGGATGTTGTAATTCGGGGCAAACACAAGAACTGTGTTTAAAATATTTGCCCCAACCGTAGTCATCGACTCGGAAACATTGCCAGGAACCGTCGTGTCCGCAACAACTGCTGCCTTGGTTCCAATACGCAGAGTGGCTGTGTCAAGTCGCGAGAAATTACAAGTGCCAGAGGGTTCCGGCCATCCGCATTTGACTCCAAATGGATAGGCACATATTCCAGAAGATGTATAAGATCCTTCAAACCCAGTCCAAGTAGATTCGTTGGAAAAATAAGATCCCCTTCTAGTTGAAAAACGTTCTACTCCATTAAAATACAGAGTAGCATATTCCATCACCGCTAATATTTCCGCATCTTGTTCGCCGGCCACGCTGGTATATTGCCCATGATACGCTGTCCCCGGAGTAAAACACCATATCAAGCTGGAACACGGGTGGTTAAAATTCAGATTAAGATTATAAGCATGTTGCAGCTCGTCTACTTTGATGTTGAAATTATTAGTTTGTATTTGTTCTATTATATATTCATGAGAATTTGAAGCAAACCACACTCTTTCTGCCGTATCTAAAAATGTATAATTGGCATAACAACGCATTTTTGGAATATATGATGTGTCAATTCCGTCGAGATTATTAAAGTCGCATAATCTTATTTTGATTTCTACATCATGATACTGAAGAGCGATGAGGGGGAGCGCTTGACTAATGTTTAAAGAGTTAAACCAAAAAGGTATGGGAATATGAAACGTTCTAGTATAGCCTTCTTTTTCATTTCCCCAGTTTACCATATTATTATAAGCAATCTCCTGCTCATATGTCAATTTTAATTCCCAATACATCCTGAACCATTCGTGACCAAATTCCATTATTTTTTGCCCTCCTATGTACACTTCTAAATGATCAAGCAGTTGCTCGGCCGAATAATATGCAAGGGGGTCTTCGGGATCTGAAGGTCCTCTTTTGAGAGTTATTTCAAAATTTATGCCCGAAACAAGATCGCCATTTCTTTTCAATATCAATGAAATTTCTTGATTAGAGCCAACATGTCCAAGTATATCTTGTTCAATAGATTCAATTGCAAAATTGCTATATTTTGAGAATTTTGCTCTCCAAAAAGATACTTTTGGAGATCCTGTAAGATATACATCTTGAGCCCCATATGCAACTAATTGAATGAGTCCGCCAGACATCTTTATCTATTCTAATATAATATTATTTATTTTATTTTTCTCTGGACATAATTATATTTATAAAAATAATATACGTAAAAGTAAATGCCGTTAACTCAACACATCATAAATATAGATTCCACGTTCAGAGATACGGCTGCATATCCTTCTCCAGCACAATATCAGATAACATTGCCCAGTAAATATAGAAATATTCACGAAGCTCGCCTTTTGCAACTGGATTTTCCAGACGTGCTGCCACAAAGAAAATACGTATATATCAAAATAAATGAACTAAATTTTATAGATGACGTTGGCCCCAGCGGTGTAAACTCTTATTTTGCCAAAGTCCCATTATTCAGCGAGCGTGGAAATATTTTCTTCATAGATTCGTTGAACTTTAGTATCCCGGATAATATACTGCAGAATCCTATAGCATCCTTGGACAAACTAAGCATATCGATGACAGATTCACTCGGCAATCTGATACCAATCCCTAACGCCGGGAATGATCATACGATGATGATCCAATTGACATGCGGCGATTACGTGAACAATGGCGGCGGAAGTACGATCACAAATCATGGAAGGATTCTGGGAGGATCTCGGTAAAAATAATATGTGCAATTAATAAATGGTGTTAACAAAGCATATTATAAATATTGATTCGGCAGGCAGAGATATAACGGCATATCCAACTCCATCACAATATCAAATACCGTTAGCTTCCAGATACAGGAATGTGTGGGAAGCGAGACTTGTTAATATAACTATACCGGAATTTGCTACGACAAGGCGAAATATATTTGTTAAAATCGATAATTTGAATCAAGTCGACGGGACTTCTAATTCCGGTGGTACTTATTTTTGCTTTGCTAAACTTCCTCTGGTGCTGCAAATTTCAAATAATTTCTATATCGATTCACTCAGCGTCAGTGTTCCTCCTACTATTCTGCAGAATCCAATAGCGTCTATAGATAAACTAAACATATCATTCACAGATTCCCGTGGGAATATTATACCAATTTCAGCCGGGAATGATCATTCAATGCTGATAGAATTAACGTGTGGCGATTATATTAATAACGGTGGGGGAAGTACAATTTTGACTCATGGAAGGATCCTCGGTGGTTCTCGTTGATTTACATTGGGCGTATTGGCTTCAATTCTGACACACATGTTCCATTGAAGACGCACGTTGCCGGATTTGATGTGATTGTTTTACCGCAAACCTTTACTGATTTTTGATCATAATTTTCATATGGAAGATAGCCCAGATCGTTCGCCATCTCCAGAACCTTTTTAAATTGTTTCCAAAACCTTTCGTCGTGCCCATAACTACTATTCATTATATGACTTAATTCGTGCAGCAAAACGAAGAGTAAATCATCCGTATTTTGGATATTTCCATTGTCATCTCGCACGCACATAAACAAGTCTTTCTTTTCCAAAGCATACGCTATTGTTTCGCTTTGTGGGATTTCAGAAATTGTTCCTGTCCAGTATTTTTGAATTCGTTTGAGAGTAACATCGTCAGGATATTTGGCCGTCGCTTCTATTATGAACATCCGTGCACGATCTTCTAAAACGGCAAGAGTGTTTGCCGCATCAATATAATTCTCTCTTTTCAGCACTCTATATTTTTTATTGTTTATAGGAGACACAACCTCAGCATTTTCTATATGATTTCTGAAGATTAAAGCACCCAGCGTTCCCAATGCGATCGTCGCAAACTCTGCCATTTATATAATTAAATATTTAATTAAAAAATAAAATAAAATATATCATTATATAACATATGAAGACTGCACAAAAAAATCCCAAGGTATTGTTCAATGAAATACCTCTTGCAGACAATCCATTTTCAACTTATGCTTATAAATATGCCATGACGGAAAGCCAGCCCAGCCAGGCTAAAGATCAGGCTATTTGGGGGCTCCTAAGAATGGGGTTAAGCACCGAGGCCGCAAAAGAATATTATCGAGTTGTGGTCCCGAAGATGTCTCGTTATTGCAGAAAATCAGAAGGAGGCTTTGCGGACACTATGACAGATGGATACGGTACGGCACCTTATTTGGGTCAAGGAGACGGAATCATATATAATATTAAACAAAACGACGAGCTCGTTCGCGGATTTGATTCATCTCTTCGCGGAAGTAAGTCCAGAAATTTAATTGCAGATATTTCACCAATTCCATATACCTGGTCGGTCCAAAATGTCCCTCTTGCCGCGTCATCCAATAAATTTATTGCTGGCAATGATACTCGGCAGGAAAGAGCGTATTTAAATCCATCATCATAAATTATTTTATAACATATATATGTTTGTCGATATGATGATTATTCATATCAACAATACAATTATATAATTAAGTATATTATTGAATATTTGAAATAACAAATAATATATGAGGAACGCAGTTACGGGAATCCTGCTGATATTTAAAGTATAAAATAATATTCTATTTGTGTATGTCGCCGTCATTTGAGTCATTCATTCCGTTTAGACGAGATCTTCAGACTCCATGTCTGATATTGTGTAAATCCGAACGTTGTGGGCATTGTCATGATTTTGCACCGCATGTAAAAAAAGCGCAAAATATGTTGAAAAAATCTTTTCCAATATATGTTGCCGACGCGGAAAAACATCAAAAGATTATGGACACTTTTAAAGTGACTGGATTTCCTGAGCTTTTCTTTCTCGGTAATGATCGGATATTAAAGAAATACAAAGGGCCTCGCGATGCTGTAAAAGTAGTTGGGTGGGCACGTTCTCATATGTGAACCATATTCATTATTAATGTGATATATAATATTTGTTATACTTATAATGCATTTCTTATGGTACATTTTGTTCGCGTTCATCGCATGGCTTGTTATCGGGTTCGCGATCGGCCGGTACCTTCGTTCCCAATTTTCGATCGGATTGAATAATAATCCAAAAAAAAATGTTCAAAAATTGTAATATGTATATCGACACATGAATAACTTAATCAAAAATTATTTTAATATTATAAATGAGTTTCTTAGAAGTGCTGCGAGACACTGTCCACAAGCATGATATTCGCACTTTGGAATTAGAATTTAGAATTGGATTTAAATCTTCAACGGGATTTAAATCGAACATTCCCAAGTTTGCATGGGCAAATGCTAAGAACAAATTATCAGGAGGAATTGATAGTCTGACCATTGACAAATATATTAATTCGAGACCCGACGGATCCGCTCGTCATGTTACAACTTCATCTGGGAATTATATGGAATATAAAAAGAAGATTGCAAATGATATAGATATATCAGGAAAATTTGCAATCCGTTCGTCATTAGCAATTGAGAATAGAGAAGATAATGCTGCTTCTCCAAATTCTTTTGTGATGCAAAGGACAAAGCATCGGACTTCCTTTAAACAAGGTCCTTGGAGAATTGATTTCACTCGAGTCGAGATTATACCAATTCAAAATGATATCGAAGAAGTTTATGAACTTGAGGTAGAACTTGAGGATTTCGGATATCTATTCGAGCGAGAACTTCACATGGTTGTTGCAGAAGGAATCCAGCTTGCGCAAAGTATCATGGCATAATTATGTCGTATATATCGTTGATTTTAAATATATATATATAGAAGTTGTATGAAATGTTATATGAATATTTACAAAGCGGTATTGGTATCGGCAATTGTTTCCACAGGGGTCGATTGCACCTTGCAATTACGTTCTAAAAAGCGATACAATATAGGAAGAACATTACGTGTTGGATCATATGCTGCTTGGAGCGCAATTCCTCAAGTATGGTATTTTAAGACGATCGGGTCTGCTTTCCCGGGAAATACTATAGATGTTCTTGCTAAGAAGACAATGTCCAATCAATTTTTGTTCGCTCCGATTAATATATCGTTAGCAATCGCTTGGGATCTTGCGCTTCAAAATAAATGTTCCGATATATCGGGTAAAATATCTAAGACAATGGGACCGGCGCTTGCTGAGGGTTCCATGTATTGGGTTCCAATAAACCTTATAGGATTTTATAAATTTTCAAATAAGAATCAATTTTATTTTTTTAAGGCTGCATCTGTTGTTTATAAATTTATGTTGATCCCGAGAACAAACTAATCAAAATGTGAATACAACTTCAAAAATTCATCAACTTCCGTAGGGTTATATTTCTTCATTTTAATCAAGTGTAAATACGCTGCGACGCAACATCCTGCCAGAGCAAAACGAGTCTTCATTATCATAACGGTTATTTTTTAAAAAATAAAAAATATATTTGAGTATATCAATGCAGTTCATAGAGCAAGTCCAGGAATTTTTTGGGTCCATCCCCAAGCCCGTGCTATTTGCCGTTGTTATTCTTGTGCTGGTTGGAGGATACTTCCTCTGGAAGAAGATGACATCAAAGGATTCCGAAGACAATATGACTCCCGTTCTTACACATATGCAAGAGGAGAGAGAGCCTTTGATGGCAGCGGTAACTCAGGATTACATAAAGGAAGTGCAGACTGGCCTCGAAGATCTAGAAGAAGACACCAAAGATGAGCTTGTGCCCGTTGGTGCTGAAGACGAAGAATAATCATTTGAATGATTTAGTTGATCCTGATTCTTTACGACGAAGTCTCTTAGCATCGGCTTTTGCTTTATTTTCAGCTGCAAGCTCTGGATTGGCCTTGGCTTTGTTAATTTTTGCCTGTTCTTTCTTAGCTGCAGCTTTCTCACCAGAAGACATTTTTGGCGCACTCTTCTCCGGATGCATTAATATATACAATAAAATAGTATTGATATTTTGTCGAATATTATAATCTTTGACAAAATATTTTCATCGTGTAATTATTGCGGATACCCATAATTGATTGAAGCAAATTCAGACCATGGGGTGGCAGTTCCGGGGGGTGTGAGCATGTCGATCTGTTCGTCGATAGGGAATCCTTGCAAACCATCAAACATATCATTTTCAACGAGGTCTTCAATAACGGGAGGTGGGTTGCTTAAATTCCGCATTGGTAATGTTGTGTGAGGTTGAATTCCTTTTAGCTGATACGACGGTAATTCGCATGCGTCTTTTACAATTTTCCCGTCCATGACCAGCATGGCTCCGTTTGCTTCATATCCTTCAAAACCTTCAAGGGTGCGGACAGATGTGACCTCTGCATTTGTGGTACTCTGTTTATCATTATCTCCGGTAAATGCTAGATTTTCGGTAACGCCAAATGAACCAAACTCGGAGGGATCGGAAAATTGTATGGGCGCTGATGCCAAAGTTGGATTCATAACACGGGGATCGGCATATGTGGGTGGTCTCACTCCTTCAATGAGTCCTAATTCTGCCTTTTTGACGATGGGATTTCCGGCATAGTCTGCAAACGGTAAATCTTCATCAATAGTATCTTGGATTGCGTTTGAGCCTATAACAACATTTGTAGTAGCTTTGACATGTTCGATCGGGTTAGAAATGAGAAGTGGTTTGGGAGGAGGTGCTTTATTCTGTATGAGCTTTTTTATATTTGCGGTTTCCGCTTTCACTTTTGATACTGCGGAATTTAATGCTTTCTTTGCTTCGGTAATTGTTTTCGGCATTACTATCTTTTTACATCCAGACGGTTTGGCGAACAAGAATTTAGTCTCAGAAAATACCATATATAATACCATCAATATGATGGCCAATGTGATTATTGCGTTGAACATTATTTATATAATCAAAATATTTTTTTTTCACATGATATTTTCCTGAATTTCTAGTTTATGAATTTTGAGTGCACATCCTCCGATAAATTCAGTCGTGACTTTCTTACCATTGTATACCAGTGTTTGAGTTCCGAGTTTCTTGATATTGAATTTTGCGAATGGACCGTCAAATACGTCATCGGTCAGTTGTTTTGTGTGAAGACTGTTTGAAGCTGCGTGTTCTTTAAGCGCAAATTTGAATTCTGCAAAAGAGCATACTTCGTTTTTGTCTATCACGACGGCTTCCGACGACATAAAGTTTACCACAAAGTTTGTGGCGCGCGCCAATGTATCTCTTGTGTTGATGAAATACTCAGGTAGAACCGTCCAAATATTTACGTCGGAATATTTGTCGGCCATTTCCAGATATGCGCGATTGCACTTTTTAAGAATGTTTGGCAGTTCTGTGTTCAATTTTTCGCCCAATTTCATATCGCCTCCATGGACTGGTTTCTTGAATTCAAATACCATAATACGCCGTTGAATCGAACCTCCGTTATCGGCCCATCCTGGCACTTCGTTTCCTGCCAACGCCATTGGGACGCTCCATTCCTGCATAAATGCTTTTTTGTGCTTAACATTGACTTGAACTTCTTCTCCAGATACCAACGACTGGAATTCCGCTTGTTCAATAGCCAGATCGTTTTTGATCTCCGGAGCAACCACAAGATATTTGTCGTGAAATGCCGAAATACCGAATTTACGTTCAATGTTGTTTGAAAGGATCCCAACATCTACGGTTTCAAATAAGTTTTTGATGACTTTGAGAATGATCGTCGACTTTCCCGTGGCGGCAAGACCAAGGAAAAATGGCACGACTTGCCACGAGTCCATCTCGTTTACGGGATACAAGCATCTGCCAATCATGGCAAAGAGCCACCGTTGAACATCTTTGTCCCATTCTTGATGTTTTGCAATAGAATCTAGATTGGGGGTGGGAATATCAAACCAATCGTCATATTGAGTGTTGTCAAAATCGCCTTCTACAAATTTGCACGAGACGACAGAATCTGATAGAGGTTCTGTTTCTGTTTCAAAGCAATGGAAACGATCCTCAGATGCAATATATACTCCGTTATAAAACGAATATACTCCGCGCGATTTGTGAAGGAATGGAATTTGATAATCATGGCAATATGTCAGATATTCTACGGCAGAAGAAATGTTTTTCATGTTTTGAGTAGCGTTGGACCATTGTTTCCAACTGATTTCTTTGCGAAGACGCGAATATACATAATCTTTGATCTCCATAACTGCCCGCCATGAATGCATGTCCCGTCCGTCAATTATAATCGGTTCATATAGCCAATCTCCATATTTTCTATATTTTTTCTCCATGGCGCTATCTAGCAAGAATAGCAATAGTTCTTGAAACGAACTCACATCACCATCTATGAATCTAAATCTGAGAGACCAGCTGCCAAGCTGCATATCTAGATCATTATCTAGGTCAAGAACTCCATCTGCATTATGCAATTGATGAACGGCAAGTTTTGCTTGATATGCGCTCAAGACAACCTTTTTGGCATAAAAAATTGTCTCGAGAATTTTGGTGATCTTCTTGAGATTTAAAGCCTTTGCCGTATCTTCGTTTTTTGGACTAGGCATGAGATTCAATTCGCGAAGACGATGATACAACGAGATTGCTTCAATTTCACACTCTGCGATCTTATCGTCAATCTGCTTCATGCCATAAGAACCTTGATCAGAAGCAATGGAAGTGAACAAATCGTCATTGAAATCCGCCCCGAGTGCCGTGAACATATGCGATGTTTGCATTTCGAATGTGGCTCCCACATCATTCAATCTCCAATTGTCCATGATTTCATTCAACTTCTCCACTACTTCTCCTGGTGATAATTTTTTGATCAGCGTGGCAATGGTTTGCTCACGTTCCTCATCTTTATTTTTGTCTGTCTGTGGGTCATTCTTGCGTGCAGAACCCATTAGTATATCCTGATATATTATTCGTTAAGTTATTACATATATTCATAGGGCGATGTGTCGATATGGTCAAATCCGTCACATATCGACACTTTACCCATTAACTTAACAAAAACATAATCTCTATCATATGGAAGATTCAGAGGAATTTCTCGGGCCTCCTTCTACGCCAAGTGGACGTTTATTTTCGCAATCAGATGTTGAAAAATTAATTGGATTTCCTATCATCAATTTTGATTATTATTTCACCGCTTTCTCTTATAATTCCATAGAGGAAAACGGTAAAACATATGAAACACTAGAATTCGTAGGAGATTCTGTGCTTGGCTTTATTGTTGCAAAATACCTGTATGACAATTTTCCAGGAGAAGGAGAAGGGGTGTTGACACGTCTTAGAACCAAGCTAGTGGGAGGTAAATTTCTTTCCAAACTTGCTATCGATCTTGGTCTTCACAATTTCATTATAATGAATCAAAAAGGGTTGCATCGAGGGTGGTATAAAAACCCAAGAATAGTAGAAGACGTGCTCGAAGCTCTCATTGGTGCTATATATCTTGATCTAGGAATTCCAGCCGCGAGACAATTTTTCATGTCCGCATTACAAAAACACGGAAATATGCATGATATTATGACAGACACGAATTATAAAGATCGTCTGCTTAAGTATTCGAGGAGTATTGATCTAGGAAGACCTGAATTTGTCACTACATACGAGAAAGGGGGCGCAGATCCTCATTTTATCGTAGATGTTCTTCTAAATAATAAAAAAGTGGGAGAAGGAACGGGACGATCCAGAAAAGATGCCGAACAATGTGCCTCCAGGATGGCTCTAAAAAACTTTGGCGTAAAAGAAGAATATATTACAAAATAAAATCGGTATCTCATGTAAATAACTACAGCTGACAATATAAACTTTGATCCTAAACTTTGGGGACCTTCGTCGTGGTTTTCATAAAGCAAGAGCTAAATATTGCTTCTTCCAGAATTCTGGATCGTCACGAGGAGTTTTACCTAATTTTGCGTTGACAAGAGCATGCGCCTTTACCGTCCAAGCAAATAATGCATCTCTATTTTTTAGGTCCTTGGCTCCAAATTTAGTTATTTCAAGCACTTTTTTAAATCCCTTACAACAGCCATCACATGGCAAAGTATATTGTAAATTTTTATAAAAGTCTGCAAAATGTGTTTTATCATCGGCGGTTGGATTCATAGGATATCGCAAGCTGGAAAGATGGATTACGAACCAGAATGAATTGCCCCATAAATCCGGGGGGAAATTAATTATATTTTTATTGCTCATGCTCTTATTATATAAATATATTTAAATTTTTATATAAAATACATAGCTTCCATCATTCTTCTATATTCTGACAAATTTATTTGCTTCCCCTCTATGATGTGTTTATGACGACATTGTGTTTGTTATATGAGCATTTTACAAATTCATTTTTTTTATACGTGCCGAAATATGTGAAGATATCATTGCGGACTTTCTTTTAGAATTGAGATATTTGTCCTGTAGTGCCTCATCATGGATCAAATGAATAACAAAGTCAACAAATCCTTCGATCCGTGGAAATATATTTGCTTTCCAAGAATCTGAATCTCGATTAATCGATATGACATTGACATCTTCGTGAAGCACCTCATATTCTTTTGTTTTCAGACATTCTACAAGAACAGCTTTGTCAATATCAAGAAGCTCCAAATACATCTGGATCTGCACCGATTCATAAGAAGGAATAATTTTAAAAAGACGATTGACTCGGTTTTTAATCTCCACAAGTGTTTTACGATCCTTTGTAATTCCATCAATTTTTCCGCCAATGAACCATGGAAATGATCCGTATTTGTTGTTGATAACTCCAGCTTGCGATTTATAAAAGCTGGGGTCCTCAACGACATCCATTTTCAGAGTGTTATTTATATAATCGAAGACCTTAGACTCTTGCGCATTGCCATATGCTGTATATGTTGTCTTGCGGATTGCGTCATCCACCACGGAATAAAAGTCTTGCGAAATATAATTTGCGTTTGCGTATTGTGTAAACTCGGTTGACAATGAAGTATATTTCTTGGCAACGTCCGTAGACGACTCCTCATCTTTCCCAGCCTTTTCCATGATCTTGACTAATCTCGGATGATTTTTTTCCAAGCGATCAATAATCTCGTCGGATGTCATGATGGTGTTTCTTTTCATGGCAGCCCGATAACTCCGAATATGCGCTCGCTCCCAAAATATTTCAGCGGCATCACATGGTTTCTTATGCTTATTTTCTCCAATAGCGGCAGCGCCTTGAGATGCATACACACAAAGATATGGGTCGATACGGTCATCACACACTTTGTCATACACTTGGTCACACATTTTACAATTATAATATAATTACAGTTAAGTTATTTATATGATAATTTGACGATATAACGCCGGGATCAAATAACCATATCGTTCATAAAAAATATAAATAACAAATTAATATTCTAAAAGTAAATATGTCAAACGAAGTTCATATCTATAAATGGGCACGTGCCCGGAAGTATTTTGGAAGAACAAATAATCCGGTAAGTCATCTCCTTCTCGATAAAGGAGTTCTTTCAGTCCCGGAAAATTCCCAAGATGATTTCAATCACGAATACTCCAAAGGAATATTACAAAGAGGACGACCATCATGTGTTGTGGAATATAAACCCAGGATATTCAGGATGTTTTACGATTTGGATATTATCGTAAAAAATTCCGACATAGCAACCTGCATGTCTACCGGAGAATTACCAGATGATGTGAAACATATTATTCACACGATATGTTTGGCAACGGTGTTTTTGTTTGACGTTATAAAGAGCGCTGCTGTCATTTGCATCTCTAACATTCCAAAAAAAACTAAAGATGGGGTGAAACTTGGGATCCACATAACTTTTGACAACATATTTGCGACATCTTCAACTGCGCTGCATGTTCGCGGCAAGATCCTTGAACTTTTGGCAATGGAAGAGAATCCGTTTGTGAATTCTTGGGACCATATTGTGGACTCTGCAGTATTCAAGGGATCTGGAATGAGGCCAATATGGGCGGCAAAACAAGATGATCTAAAAAGAGTATATGTTCCGAGGATTGAATATATATTTGATAGCAATGAATCTGATATCATTGAGCATATGATCAATCCAGATGAGATTATCAAATCATTGTCATTGATCAAAGAAATGGTGGTCAGAACGTGTCTTCGCACAAAGGGAACTCCTACAAAATTACGGGATTCTACTATCGATATTAATGATGCTTCTCCGGTCGAATCCACACATTTCTCTCATGTTTCTCTTCGTGAATATGCCGACGTGATAAAAGAAATTACCAAATTGATACCAGATAAATATGTGGGGAATATAACCGGCGTAGTTCGCACGGAACATGCTTATATGTTTCGCCATTCTTCTAAATTTTGCCAAAATGTAGGCCGCGAACATAAATCGTCAAACACGTATTTTTTGATCAGTCGGGCAGGCATGCGGCAGTGCTGTTATTCACGAAAAGATGACGACGAACACAGATGCTCTGAATATAGAGGAGAACACATAAACGTGTCGGCCAAGATCATTGATGAATTATTCCCTGAAGAAATCAAGAAAAGCTTGCCACCACCTCTAATGCCGTCGGAAAGCATTAAAGAATATATGTCGATTGAAAGCATAGAAATGCGTGCAAAGAACAAACCTGCACCCAAAAAAAAATCGACCAAAAAAGAACCTAAATTTCATAGAGGATCTGCTATTTCTCAAACATTTGGATATGCGTAAAATAACTTAACAAAAAATATCTGGATATCTTAGAACCACAATGGCCACCAACACAGTTGTTGATCTTCCCGTTGGTCTTACTCTGGAACCTGATTACCTCACAATTCCAGGACAACAATATGCCTTGGTTTCGTTTGTGGGTCCCGAATTTTGCCGTCAGAAGTCGGGACAGTTTGCCATGAAGATCCGCGGAGTATTTAACACCGAAGAGGAGGCAAAAGTATATGTAAAACGTCTTCAGCGTTCCGGCGATAATATTGTGGACATTTTCCTCGTGGCAATGTATCAATGGTGCCCTATCCCTCCTGATCCGATGGCGGTTCAAACCCAGGAATACCAGGAGACATTCCTGCAAGAGCTTATGTCGGGATATGCAGAAAGTCAGAGGTCGGCTAAGGAGATTTTCAACGATCGCAAAGAAAAGGTTATGAAAGACGGTTTGGATGCTCATCTAACACCCAGTGAACGAATTTCTCCTCCTACCGGTCCTCTCCCATCCCCGGAGATCATGCCCAAGTTTACCAAAGAGACTATTGTGGAGGAAGAGCCCGAGGATATTATAGAGAAAGACACCATAGAGAAAGTGTTTGGTGCAGATGATCCATGGATGAGTCGCAAAGATAATGTGTGAAAATAACTTAACAAAAAATCATTATATATCATAAGAATGGCTTACACAGTCGATCCTCGAAGTTTTCTCGAGGTTACACTCCGAGAGTTTTTTGAGGAAGATGATAACATGGAAGTTATGACAAGAATAATAAAGAATGATGTGATAAGTTTGAGAACCCTCGACTGGTTCATTGGTAATTATTCAAAGAAAAACAACGTGATGTTCACAACAACGTCCGGGAAATTATTTAACATATTTATGGAATATAAGTCACAGCTCAAGAGCTATAGTAAAAGAATGTTTGACTCGTTTAATCGCGGAGATCGTATAACATGTAAAGATCATAAAGGAATTGAATTTTCTACCACAATCGGCCAGCTGAACTTCTTCAGGTGGGTCATAAAAAATGGTCTGATCGACGAGTGCATGAAACACATTGATGAAATAGAATCAGATATGACGGCATCAATGAAACAACGTAAGAATTCTACAGGAACTGATAGCAAACGCAAAGAACTCTCAAAAGCAGCAATCAAAAGTTGTCAATCCGTATATACACATGTGGTTGTTACATTTAGTTAGATCATATCGTCATCTATTCATATTTATTTTGTTCTATTATTACAATAATAATGGCAGAACCAATTCTTGCTGATAACGGTTGTCGCAAATATTCCGCGTTTCCCATTCAATATCCAGATCTTTGGAAGATGTACAAGCAAGCAGTGGCATCATTCTGGACGACAGAGGAGGTTCCTCTAGATAAAGACGTAATTGACTGGCGCGATAAGCTCAACGACGACGAACGTCATTTCATCAAGCACATCCTTGGCTTTTTTGCTGGCAGTGATGGAATTGTTATGGAAAATATACAAATGAATTTTTCGCACGAAATTACAATTCCTGAAGCTCGGCAATTTTATGCATATCAAACATTCAACGAATCAATTCACTCTGAAATGTATGCTCTCATGATCGACGCACTCATTTCCGACGAAGCCGAGCGCAATAGTCTTTTTGAAGCGATTGAAACAATTCCCGCGGTTAAGAAGAAATTTGCTTGGGCACAAAAATGGCTCGATCCTAGCAAAACATTTGCCGAACGTCTAGTCGCGTGGATTTGCGTGGAAGGACTGTTATTTTCTGGAAGTTTTTGCGCTATCTTTTGGCTTAGAAACCGAGGTATTATGCCAGGGCTGGGACTGAGCAACGAATTTATTTCGCGAGACGAAGGCTTGCACCAACAATTTGGTGAGATGATGTATTCTAAACTCAACCATAAACTTCCACTGGAAACTGTTGTTAATATTGTCGACGAGGCCGTTAAAAATGAAAAGGAGTTTATTTGTGACGCAATTCCATGCAGGATGATTGGCATGAATTCAGATTTGATGGCACAATATATAGAATTTGTTGCCGATCGTATTTTGATGTCTCTTGGTTATTCTAAAAAATATAATTCAAAAAATCCATTTGATTTCATGGAACTTATTTCGCTGCAGGGAAAAACTAACTTCTTCGAAAAGAAGGTATCAGAATATCAACGTGCAGGAGTTATGAACGTTGAAGATAATATATTCGGTCTTGACGCTGAGTTTTAAGAACTTAATAAAAATATAATAAAATATTCAAAATGCATGAAATTATAGACAGTTGGTCAGTTATTTTGAATACTTATGATGTTCTTGATTATCAAAAAAAAAATGAAGTTCAAGAACAATTTGTGGAAAAACTTTGCTGGCATTGCTGCCATACTATTACATGTAAAACTCTCCAATACCCATTCAAATTAAATACAAACGGTAAATTTGTAGTAGGCGGCCAGTTCTGTTCGTGGGAATGCATAAAAGGATACTCGAGAGATGACATGTCTAGAGTATTATCCGGAACCCATCAGCTGAATATACGCCATTATCGTAAAATGATAACCGGACTCATGGACCCCGTTATCCCCGCGCCTCCAAGAATGACTCTCAAAGCTTTTGGAGGGCATCTCAACATCGAAGAATTTAGAAATCCTCAACCAAACATGGACTATGTGATCAATTATGCAAAGCTCGTAAAGGTGATACCTTACGACGCACATGAATATAAGTTTGATAATAAATTCACAAAACAAGAGGACAAATCTCTAGTGCTCGAACCCTCCACAATAGTCAACGATTCCCTAAAACTCAGACGTCCAAAACCAGCAGCAAAGGGAAAATCAACATTAGAACGCTCGCTCGGCTTGAACACATTTGGTAATCTGATCAAAACATCATGACACGACATCGTTGCTTGCTCTATAATCCATCGCTTGAAACGCGGAGCTTGTTTGGCCGGGGTATATATTCATATGAAAACGAGCCTTAACGTCGGTGATATATTCCATGAGCTTGCGGTCAGTCTCTTCGTACATCTTCGCAACCTCTTTCTCCATGACCAAATCGTTGGGCAATCTCAATCTTATTTCAGAAATATTATACAAAACATCATCGCGAACAGAAAACAATTTTATGATCAGTGCAGGAGAAACGCGTTCATATTCAAATGATTTTTGGTAGGTTTTATTGAATATATCCAAGTGTTTATATATTCTAGTATAATACGTTGGATATGAAGTTTCAAAATGTTTCATATCTATTCCTATTCCCCGCGACTTCAAATTTGAAGATGCCTTTTTTATATATCCTCGATATTTATATATAACTAATATTAAAAGAGCAAGAATGAACAACCACATTTACTATATTAAATATTAAAAAAATATTATTTGCCCCATATATAAAATATATATATATTATACATGGGCAAAGAGGTTTCCACAGGAATAAAATATAAAAATCAAGAAGTTTTTCATACTTTAGAACTTAAAAATCCTCTATCGGGATTCTTCACAAAATCTATAAACGGAAAGAAACAAAAACTAGTTCTGGCGGATTTGAACACAAACATATCAAGCAAATTAATGGCAACATTGAAGAAAAACAATATAACACCCCCTCCCGGGAAAATATTGAATCCAAAGACGGGACGTTTTGTGAAAGAGGTTGAAAAAGATGACAAAACATTTGTTGATCCCATATCCTTAAATAAGACGAAGAAAGTCGACGGCATCGAATTGAACAAGCAATGGTATGCTAAGGATGGATTACGAACGTGGTTAAATGGTGGCAAAAACACAATACCTCATTCACGTCGCAAAATTACAGATACAGAAATTAACCAGATATTCACTAATAAAAACGGAACAAAGGTCGAACGGAAAATAAATAACTCTAATAATAATAATAACATTATCCCAAATACCCTTAATAATTGGCGTAGTAATGATAATGATAATTCTAATAATAATTCTAATAATAATTCCAATGATAATTCTAATAATAATTATGAATATAATTCGAACTGGGGCAATCGTGAACCGGTGAACAGACTCAACAGACCGTACAGACATGGACGTCTGAAAAATATTTCTGATATAAATGCTTTACAAGATTATTTATTAAAAACACCTACCAGAGTGAGAGAACTTCCTGGTATACATATGGTTTGGGATGATATAAAATTCAGTGGATTAGCAAGATTACGACCGGCAAGATATATGATGAGATCTGACCCCAGTCCCGATATTAATATTGAAATCAAGTCAAATGATGTATTCAACGAAGAAAATCCTCAAAATCTTTCTTATGATATTAGAATTAAGGCAGGTAATTCAAACACTCGACATTATATAACAGCAACGTCCACCGGGAATGAATCGCCTGAAGTGGCAGACAAAGTCATAGCATTTATTCGTGGTAGAATGAGTTCTGGAAATTGGAATAACCGCAGACAGAATAGTTAATTGTCATTTGACCCCGGCATACACCATCAATATATAACCTTGGCATAATATTGTTCATACATATGAATATTTACATATAATTATATAAAATGCTTATGGAACTACATTTGGCGATTTTAGTAATATCTTTGACATGCTTTGCTATTGTAGTTTTTCTTTTTAAGAAAGTCCCGGAAAATGTAGTTGAACCTGAGCCCATTCCTCTTGTGGCTGTCGTGGTTGAGCAAAATCCGGTGCCAATTGTAGACGGTTATTTTGTTAAAAATCCCGATGATAAACTAACCGTAGCAATGGAATGTAAAGAATAAAATAAAATTAAAAATAGTATATAAATGGTTGTTTTATCAGCCCAAGATGCTCAACAAATTCGCCTGGCAAAAAGAGAAGTTTCGCATGCAACTTATAAATTGCTTTTTGAAAACGTTATTGCGTTGATAAGGCGTAGAGCAGAAGCAAACGAAACAGATGTTGTGTATAGAGTTCCTCACTATATGCTCGGCCGTCCGAGTATCAATATAAAACATGCAGCAAGATATATTTCTGAAAAGTTGAAAATTTATGGTTACAAATCTAATTATAAAGAAATAAATGACACGTATTTTGTTTATGCAGATTGGGGAATAAAAAAGGTTATCATACCTAAAAAACCCAAGGATGTAAGACGCGCTCCACTTGTCGACACAGATATCAGGTCAAATCCAGCGGAGGCGGTCAGACGTATGGAACTTGTAAAACTTGCTTTGAAAAATTCAATGAAGAAATAAATTAAATAATTCGAATATCGGCACAATTAAGCCATAATTCCGGCACTGTAAACTTGAAACACGGGTCCACTCCCGGACCACAATACACCCGACGAGTGCCTGAAGGACAGCACGAATTTCCTGTTTCCCAACGCCATTGTAAAATACAATGTTTGCATTTTAATCCTTTAGGAAGCCGATACTTTACCGCGATTTGTTCTTCGTTTCCTTTTAGATACGAATACACTTCTTTTCCGTCAATGCGTCGAAGCACATTTTTATCAAAACATTTTTGTGTTGTGAATAATTTTTCTTTGGATTTTGATATACCATCTGGAAGATTGCAAATCCCAAATGACATGCGTCCTTGGTGATTTGCAGAAAATGATAACTTTATAGTAATTATATTTCCAGATTTATATGTCTTAACAATTCTTCCGGTGTAATATTTACCACCAACCTCGTGATCTTTTGGCTTGTTCCATGGATCACCGCATATACCATATCTTGCTTTTGATCGAATGCCTTTATATACAACCGTTGTGCCGCCTGCATTCAGACAGTCGGGGCAATCGTTATTAGAAATAATATTACGAGTAGGCGGATCTCTTACACTACCATGAGCAATGACATGCCCAAGTAATGAAAGCAGAACAATCAGCTTCATTGTATGATATTCATATTTTGATTTTATTAAGTTACTTTGAAAAATATATATGCTCGAGAATAAATATATTTTGCTATCGTGTAAAATCGTATTTTAAAATATATTTTATAATAATATGTCCGCCAGTCAAAAATTGAGTCCCTTGCTTGTGGCTGCAAAAGATCAATATATATTTCAATTAGCAGATGTTTTTGCACCATTCACGATCAATACTATCAACCAATTGTATATGGCAGCAAAGAAAAACGCAGGATTTGGTAAGCCAACCAAGGAATTTCAAGCATCTCTCCGTGAGATCCCCCTATGGAATCAGAGCATGATTGAAGCGCAAGTGGTTGCAATAACTAATAAATATAAATACTTCCCGGAACTAGTTGCCGCGGCATTTGTATCATACGTGAAAATTCTATCTTCGGTGAAAATCCACAGTCATCGCCCACACATTCAATTAAAACTTCCTGCCGATGATATTTTTGTCCATAAAGTTTTTGTAAACGTGGCCAAGACATTTTATCTCGATCCTGCACTCGTTAAATCTCCTCGTGAAATTCGATTGGCAGTTGTCAGAAACTCCGTTGAGACGTCTATAAGAGAGCTGTTACCCACGGAAGACATCCTCAAGGCATATCTCGGAGGATCCGTAGACGCCGATGGTATTCAAACTGACCAGATCGATGGCGAAGAAATTGATCTGTCGCCATCCCCCGAAAATATTGCCCCGGAATCACCAGCCAATAGCGTTGCATCTTCTCTACAAGGTGTTTCTGCTCTGGGTGATCAACAACTCTCAGCTTCCCCCGTTCAAATGTATGCGCCTCCCAATCCAGCGGACCCTAACGCTGCAGCGGTAGCTCAATTACAAAGTCTCCTCCAGCAAACCGCCCCTCCACCTATACCAATGTCTGCACCAATACCGTCTCCATATGTTGCACCACCTCAACCGCAAACAATTCAAGTTCCTCGCGCGTCACCTCCTCAATATGCGGGCGCTTTCGTGAGCCCACAAGTATCTCGGCCTCCTGTATTTGCGGAGGATGCCCAAGGGGATGATTTTTTTGAATAATTATTATTTTTACATATGTTTTATGATTAATATTCTTATTTATTCATAATTCAACCAAAAAATGCTCCCATGAACAATTGCATGAATAATTGAACCTCCCGCTCCAACGCAGACTGAGATTCCCCACATATTTGCAGTAATATTATCGAACTTGAAAATGCTCTTGGCCAAAAACATGATGATGACTTGGCAGGCAATCATACCAAAGGCACAAACTGCCATGATTGGTTTTTTATACATCCTGATGGGCGGGAATGCCGAGTCAGGCATTGATACATTGAGGATGTTGAAGATTTGGCAAAAAATAAAAGTGTTGAACATCAAGCCGGAAAGTTGTTTGTCCGTGATGTCCGCAAGAATTGGAGCAACAAAGAAAATAGTAAGCTGGGCCGTGATTTGATATACGGTATGTGGTATGATCGACGTCAACATTGTTGGAGTAATGACAAATTGATTCCTGCTCCCAGGAAATTTCTTCATCAAATCATTTGTAGGAGGAGCAGTCGCAAGACCTATTGCCGCAAAACTATCCATAACAAGGTTGACATACAACAGTTGAGCTACATTCAGTGGAGTTGTTCCGCGAGCAAAAGCACTTACTGCAACAACCGTCAATGCCACAATATTAATCACGACTTGGAAAGATATAAATGCGCGAATATTGGCCATAATATTACGTCCCCAACGAACTCCATTAACAATAGAGTCAAAATCATCGGTGAGGATAACAATATCGGACGCTTCCTTGGCAAGATCAGTTCCGGTTCCCATGGCGCATCCAACATCAGCTTCTTTGAGAGCGGGAGCATCATTTGCACCATCTCCCGAAGACGCTACTATATGCCCAAGTTCTTTCATTATTTTTACCAATTCATATTTATCCTCTGGTGTTGATCTCGCCAGAACCCGTAGTTTAGGCGCTATTGCCAATTTAGCATCTTTAGTCATCTTCCTGAATTCCACGCCTTCCAGACAGATGTCTCCATGTTTGAGCATCCCAATGTCATTAGCAATATGCTTGGCCGTATGAATATTATCTCCGGTGACCATCATAACTCCAATGCCGGCTTGTTTGCATGTCTCCACCGCGAAAGGAACACTTTGACGGACCGGATCCTTAATGCCAAACACGCCCAGCAAAATGTTATCAACCGAAAGAGCTACCGTTCGAAGACCCGTAGACGCCATCTCGCTGACATATCCGGCATACATATTCCGAAGCTCGTCATTCATCTCGATGGGTCCATCAGCACTTGCCACGATTGAGCAATTATTGATTATAATTTCGGGAGAACCCTTTGAATATTTTTTGCCTCCTGAAAGTGCAGAGGACATTTTTGTTGTAGATGAAAATGGCGTAAAATCGTCAATAACGTTCGAGTCACGAATCTTATCATATGAGTCAAAGGTATTGACAAACCGAAGCATCGCAATCTCGGTCTGACTTCCAATCCCTATGTTGTCCTTGATATATGCAGTTGAGTTCAACGCGCAATTTTTTAGGACTTCTTCAAATATGTCTTCGATTCCTCCTGGAAGAGGAGATGTATCAAACACAATATTTCCAAATATACCACGAACAACTGTCATTTTATTTTCAGTTAATGTTCCGGTTTTATCACTGAGCAGCATCGTTGTGCTCCCCAGAGTTTCGCATGCAGACAAGTGTCGGACAAACAAACCATCCTTCATCATCTTTTTAATAGAATAAGACAGCGTGATCATTACTGCGGCGGGCAATCCCTCCGGCAATCCGACAACCAGGATGGAAATTGAAAATACGATAAATTTAAGAGGGCCTTCGTCAAAAGAAGAGCGTGGATTTTCAGATGCCCAATTGATCATCAATGCCACAAATACTGCGGCGGATACCAGCATGGCAACAATTCCACACCATTTGACAAACCGGTTGATACGCCGTTGAAGTGGGGTTTTTTCAGATTCCTTATGAACCAATGCCAATGTTCTTCCGTATTCTGATTCAATACCAACCGCAACAACAATCATCTTACCATATCCTTCAGATACAACGGAACCAGACCTAAACCAAGGATCTGATTCAAACGATTTCTTCACAATGATGCTTTCGCCGGTGAGTGCGGATTCGTCCACTCCAAGAGAAAATGTTTGCAGCAGATAACCGTCGGTAGGAACTTTGTCTCCTGCGTTTAAGACCACTAAATCACCTACAAGAAGATCCTCGTTAGAGATTTCTTGAGCAACTCCATCTCTGATAACACCCACCATATAAGATGAATTTTCGGTGGTCAATTTATGGAATGCACGATCTTGTTTATAATCGTTATATGCGCCAATGAACACAATAACTGTAATTGTAAACCATATAGCAATTCCTTCAATCCATTCTTTATTTTCTCTTTGCGCTTCAAAGACGATACCAAAAACCGTCGCAATTGTTGCTGAGAAAGCAAGCAAAAAAAGCAACGGATCTATAAGAGTATTCAGGATTATACTGATGATAGTTTTGGGAGGAATGGTTGGAATTTTATTTGCGCCATATATTTGAATTCTGCTCTCAATTGTATCATTAGCAATTCCATCTTCATGATCAACATTGAGATACGATATAAAATTAAAATTATTGGCAAGTTGAGTATCCCTCTCTCGAACAATTGTTCTAAATTGACTCATGCTTATTATTCAATAAGCACTCGGGATTATATATTTATGTGTGACAATATGATCATTTGTCATTTGATCCCGGTGTGTAAACAGCTATATATATGATTCTTTGATATGATTGTCATAAAATCAAAATGGATTATATCGACAACCCAATCAACTTTGATGACGAGTGTTTCCAGCTGTTCCTAGCAGAACATGATCAAGAACCAATTATTAAAAAAAGCAATGATCCTTCCGACCCTTATCACGAAGGATGTGATATGACATCTGGCGGCGAACGGATCAAGACAGATCGCAGAGACGCCAATAAAAAATTTGCATCTCGAGAATGTCTCAACAATTCCGATCATGCAAGATTTGCGGATTCAATGTTTGTTGATAAGATTTCAATCCCAATGAACGGAGATATCATAGATCTTCGCAGGATATCCGACGAGCTTCTCAGGACCGAGAAGGAGGCGAGGGGGCTGAGCACTCTTGTGTTGTCTCGCGCATCTCTTGCAGAGAATGTTGCCTTTGGAATTTATAATGTATATGGAACCGTTCTATCGAGCGAACTGACTGTTTTTGAAAAAGTTGCCAACATAGTCCATTTGGTTGGACAGGTCATCCCGGTGTTTGGCCAGATGCGCAAACCACCATCCGCAGGCCTCGGAGAAAATTCCAGAATATATAATAATCATAGGACAATAACGAGCAAATATCATTCGTTTGCATTTGAACCAGTTCTTGTGTCAACAACCGGCGATGGTCCTGGAGATTCAGGTGAGATTATCGCTCAAGGAATTATTGTTTCTAATAAGGGAATTAACTTCCCACTGAGTGACGATAGAAGACTTACCTTGGGCAGAAAATCGGAATTTGAAGAGAGTTTGTGTTATGTTCTGATAACACATGTTTATTCAAATCCTACTATTTCTTATGCGTCAATCGGCCCTCCTTCGACAAAGAAGATGGGAGATAAATACGGGATCGTTAATAATCCGCAAAAAAACCATTACGATCATATTTTCCGCTGGACGGATTTTATGAATAATAATACACAATTCAGAGGCTGCGGAGTGAGTCTGTTCGGATTTACTGACCTGAAACAGACTGGCAAGGACATCACGAGGAGGATGTTTCCTTGGAGTCTCGATCACGCGATGGAGACACTCGAGTGGTTTAGGTCTCGCGATCTTCTTGACAATTTCCTTATTGAATCACCAATGACAACTGTGCGCCGGGCTTCCGGTCGCGAAGATATGCCATCTGGAATGGATATGCGGCGATTTTTGCTGGCCGAGTTACTTTTGATGGGAACACCATTGGAGAAAATGCTCACGGGAGAACGAGTAGAATTTGAATTCGCGCCAACAAAGATTGAGGATGGTGGTCCTGGATTATACAGAAAATTGCATACTTATTTGTTATATAAATCAATTGCATAATGCTTTTCATGTAAAATACAACGATCGTCGCGAGGGCAAAACGTCGATACGGGAAAATAATTGATATTTCCCAATCAAAATAATCAATATTTGTAAGGAATACCCAATCAAATCATCTCATATCGTCAATTAATCATATAAATACGATATCTGTGTAAAAAAAATAATTATGTCAACAATTCTTAAGCACGATGCTAATTTGTATGTATATTCATTGGATGCTAACTCATATGACAAACTCTCACTCTCATGGTACAAGACTTCGGGGAAGTTTGATAAAAACTCATATGGAAGATGGACTGATGCAAAATACAGAGAACGTTTGGTGAGAGCATCGATAGATAATTCGTTTGCATATCTGCCGGCAGATATTTCATCGGATGCAATAAATGAGGATCTTGTTGGGCATTTATTGCTCATTATACGTGATGATATTATTAAGTCGGTTGGCATCATTGTGCAAAACATAGAATCCCCTGATAATTTTTTAGATTGCAACAAACTTCTTATTGTTCACATTATTTCTACTTCAAATATTGCTCTGAATATACCATTAGATCGGATTCAAGAAGATTATTTGCCGGCAGGATTCATGAAAATCTGCGAATATGTTTCTGACAGGATCGATATTGGCGTGGAGAACTTAGATTTTACTCGCCAATATGAACAACATATAGTAGCAGCGCATGCATATGGAAATTTACTCAATTCAATTTTGACATTTGAAACTCCTGTGAAGTCATTGGAAATTGAAAGAAAAAAAAGAATCATGGCTCTTAAATATCATCTCGAGCATAAAAAAACTATTCAATTTCCTCCGGTGAATTCTAAAAAGTTCTCGATAGAGAAAATAATTAAAGTGTATATAAAATTTACATAAAAAATATTTTATAATATAAACAAATGAATAAGCTTCATATTGCTCTGCTGGTAGTTGTTGCTATATTCATGTCATGGTTTGTAACTCGTATGATATACACAAGGAGAGCCATGGAATTCTTTAAGACCTATTTTAATCCCGGCAGCAATAATCTCGAAGAAGACATCAAAGGCTATCGTTTTGCATTTGGAGATAAACGCCCCGACACGGACGCATATTTTGGATTTGATGACAGCCTTGAGTCTGGCTTTAGTAAAAGATTGCTGCCCGATATCATTCCGCAAGAAACATATGTCAAAAAAATGTAATTGTTAATTACAATATTAAAACATATACTATATAATATATCCAATGGCACCAAGCAAGAATATAAAAACAGGGCGATTTGATGCCAAGAAACGTCCAATTTTACGCGGACCAATGGGCGGATTTTTTGTCATAAACAGTAAAGGAAATAGAGTTAAACCGGCAATGAGAAATTTTTACCCCCTAAATCAATTGCTCACGCAAAACATTCACAGGGCAAGTCGTTGAAATCACTGAAACTTATTTTTGTCATCACTCATCCACGCGTTGACAAAAATAATATATTAAAAAAATCAAAAATCAGCTAAGCCGCCTTCTTGAAACGGGATTGACATCATCTCATCACCCCCTGGTGCCGAAACTACGAATGCAACGGCAACTCCGGCAGTGAGAGTCGCCAAAAATACTTGCGCAAATCTGGAAGCAAGATTCTTTTCATTAGGATCGTTAAATTTTACGTATAATGTATATATAATGGCACTAATAAAGGCAACAATTAGCGACTTAATATATGGATTGTCAAGCATCGTTTATGTTGATTAATATAATTTTTTAAATTTTTTTACGTTTATCCAATGTTCACAATATCATTCATATAAAATTTTCGTGGTATATATCCGGCAATAATATGTAATGATTTGATTTCATCTATATCATAAAATGGTATAATATCGGATGCAAATATAATACTTCCATCGGATTTATTAAAATCAGTATTGGGACCTGCATATTTAATTACTCGATCCGTAATTTCTTTTGAACGTCCGTCTTTATATTTAATAAATGCCAATTGAATTTTAGGTCTATACTTCATTTCCAGTTTTTTTCGTATAGGAAAGTGTACCAAATCTTCATTCCTAAATATGTATCTGAATTTTTGTCCATGTGATATATATCGAACCTCTACTCTATACGATTCCAAAGTAATAATATCTGGTAAATCTATGACCGGTATTTTAGTAGAGGCATACTCATATGTAATTTGAGGCGTGTCCGATTCGTCAAACACTATAATTTGTTCAATATGAAATCCATGATGATGATTCACAGATCGTAAAAAGAATTTAGTCCAAGCAATTATACTGTTCATTAAATAACTTAATAATTTTTCGTTAAGTTAATTACATGAAACCTCCAGAAGTTGCTAGATATACCGCGGCAGATAAACGCCTTAGCAAAGCAAAATATGATACATATCAGTGCAACAAACTTTCAAAAGACAAAAAATCATCACAAGTATCACAAGTATCCAAGTTTTCTACATTCAACGAAGCATATGATAACAATATCAAATGCTTTGAGAAGAGAAAATTAAGCAATCCAAAAGATTCCACATCAATAGAACAAGAAGAAATAGAATATCTGTTAAACACAATACCGTTTGTTAAAGAATATTATAGCTCCGATACAATAATAGCAGCAGAAGACGAAGGCGAAGACGAAGACGAAAAAGACGATGCTCCGGTATTATACAATGTAAAGTCCGGAAACACGAACAAAAGAACATTCAATAAGTATTTATATACGGTGGAAAAGGTCTTCAACGATAAAACCATCAGCGCAATGACAAACCTCGTAACACAAGATCAAATGGAACTATGTAAATGTGGAGGGCGACTGATACATCACGTGGCAGCATCGGACCTTACATGCGATAAATGCGGAGAAATACAACCATACGTTGAATCTTATTCGCAAAAAGAAGATACCGAAGGTGGCATGGCCTATAAACGGATCAATCACCTTACGGAATGCCTGAATGCATTACAAGGAAAGGAGGGAACGACCGTCCCGGATGAAGTTATTGAGAAAGTTCGCGCGGAATTCAAAAAAAACAGAATAACATCCACCGCGGATATAAAACCCAGCAAAGTGAAACAATATCTGAAGAAACTTGGTTATTCTGCATATTACGAGAATATTCACACAATTGCCAACACAATATCAGGACAACCAACTCTCAAGCTCTCGCCGGAACTCGAAAAGAAGTTTAGAGATATGTTTCATGCTATTCAAGAACCATTTTATAGGCATAAATCTCCAAAAAGAAAAAACTTTTTATCTTATAATTATGTATTGTATAAATTCTCAGAATTGCTTGGCGAAGACGAGTTATTACCATTTTTTCCTTTATTAAGATGTCCCAAGAATTTACACACACAAGATATTGTGTGGAGTAAAATATGCAATGATTTATCTTGGGAATTTATCCATACCGTTTGATTATTCATTTATATAAAAATGATTAAAACAGTCACTTAAAAAAATATATTGATTATATATAAACATGTCAATGCTCTATGAAGCACAACGAATGCAGACACTGGAACCATTTAAAATTGGAAAGCTTAATATTTCCAAACCTAAACTTCCAGATTTTGTGGACAAAGCCAAAGATAAGATCGTGGACGTTGGTGGCAACGCCGTTGACAAAACCAAAGACATTGGCAATAAAGTTGTTGATGTTGGTAAAGATGTAGGCGGCAAAGTTGTTGATGTTGGTAAAAATGTCAGTGGCAAAGTTGTTGATATTGGAAAAAAGGTTGGAGGAACTTTAATAGACATTGGCAAAGGGATCGGTAAAGTACTCGGCCCCGCGTTTAAAAAACTATTTGAATTCTTTATGATGCTCTTTAAAAACTGGAAAATTGTACTCGCTGTTATCATAGGTCTATTTGTGCTATATTGGGTTAGCAGAATAAGTGGCATGGTCAAAATGGTAACGGGTTGAATTCGCGTTTTAATATGAAGACTATATTTATGGCGTAGATGCAACGGACGGACGAGGTGATGTGGGAAGAGCGGGCGGCATATTAATAATCTCCAAATCTTCTATGGATAAATCGTTGCCCAAGTCGTCGCCAAAATTATCATTGCCTAAGTCGTCGCCAAAATTATCATTGCCTAAGTCGTTGCCAAAATTATCATTGCCTAAGTCATTGCCAAAATTATCGTTGCCAAAATTGTCATTGCCAAAATTATCATTGCCAAAATTGGCATTATCTACAAATTTGTTTGCAAAATATTTTTGATATACAAAATACCCTACAATACAAAGTATAATGATAAAAATTATAATACCGCCCCAAAACATCCAATCAAACTTTTTTATATCGTTGATGCAAGCTGGATCGGTAAGTTCTCCTTTCAATGCTTTACCAATACAACACTCATTTATATTGACCGAGTCTTTACAATTTTTTTCATCAGTTGGTTTAGGCACAGGAGTTGGCGCGGGAGTCGGCACAGGAGTTGGCGCGGGATCGGGATAGTTTGCCGCGCACCATTCATCCATAACACCATCTATTTTCTTATTTTTGCAACATGCTTCGCGACTGCTTGGACTGACAGTACCGCATGAAGATCCAGGCATAGGTTTGGGTGCAGACGGCTCGGGTTTGGGTGCAGGCGGCTCGGGTTTGGGTGCAGGCGGCTCGGGTTTTGGCGCGGGAGTCTCGGGTTTTGGTGCGGGAGGCTCGGGTTTTGGTGCGGAAGGCTCGGGTTTTGGTGCGGGAGGCTCGGGTTTTGGTGCGGGAGGCTCGGGTTTTGGTGCGGGAGGCTTAGGGTTTGGCGCGGGAGGATCGGGTTTTGGTGCGGGAGGATCGGGTTTTGGTGCGGGAGGCTTAGGTTTTGGTGCGGGAGGCTTAGGTTTTGGTGCGGGAGGCTTAGGTTTGGGTGCGGGTTTAGATATTTCATCTGTTATCAAGATTTCTTCTTCGGCATCACTGGTGCATTTGGAGTTTATAAATGCATGTAATTTATATAACAGGTCATCAACATCCGCCGATACATGATTATCATAATCGATTGATATATATTTGGATACATTAACAAGATATTCTTCAAGATTGCTGATAGTCATTTGGTCGTATATTTGTGAAATCTTCATGCTCTCCACTATCCTCCTAGCGGCATCTCTCGAAACGGCAAAAAAGCGGCTCGTTGCAATAACTTTATTACTTCCTATGGCATTTGTTATCTCCTTTTGATATTTTTGTAAGATCATACACTGAACTGACATCTTTATATATATAAATATATTTTTAATCGTTAATATTTATAATAAATTCGCAATCTTTTACCGGCAGGTTGGCGAATACTTAAATTCCACGATTTATTCAAAACTGGATTAAATAAAGTTGCATAAGAAAGGTCGGGCGACACAAATCTCACAACTCCTCCAAGCCTGTAATCTGTTTTTATAATCCGTCTGGCAGAATCAAAAGTGTCGATTGCATATCTGATTCGTTTACCAACAGTCGATTGCATATGTATAGGAGATATTTCTTGATATCCCAATAAATATTGTTTAAATGTCACTTCCGTAAGATTTTTTTGGACTCCGCCATTATTTGGAACTGGTTGTGGGATTATAACAGGCCGCGGTATTACAACGGGAACTTGACGAGGAACCACACGTCTGGTTGTAGAAAACTTAACGGTGGCCATACTGCTTTTAGACTTATTTTTTGTAATAGAAAGCATATTTATATATAAGTTATATTAAAATGTTTTGCTGTCTAAAATCATATAAAAACTCGGTAAAAGTGCATGAGAAAATAACTTTTGACGCTTTTTACGACAAATATATAGGAATTTTTATCAGCCCAATAGTAAGCAAAAAACAATTCCTGAGAGCCAATCGATATAAACGGCTATTTTGGCGCGGAGTCATTAAGTCAGGAAATAGAGTAAATGTAATATGATCATATCGACACTCTAATAAATATAAGCAAAACAAAAATATATTTATTAAATATGATTGTAAATGCTTTATCACGTTCAGACATCATCCGGTTGACAAACCGTGGGATCAAGATTGCAAAATATGCAATTCGAACCTATAAAAACGTCCAAAAAATTCAAATAGGGGGTGAATCCGGGAAACTTGCCGCGGAAGATTTTGTGAAAGACACGTCCGATATTGGCCCCATTGCAGTCAAGTTGAGTCAGTTTCTTTCTGCCAGAGGAGATGTTATTGACGAAAACACTATGAAAGTTATTGAAAGATTTCAGAATGAAGTTATTGTCGATGATGAAGTTATTCCGGATTTTACTTTTTATGAATTCGATAAACAACCAATTGCGTCTGCATCAATTGCTTCGGTATATAAAGGAAAACGGAAAACAGATAACTCCGATGTGGTATTAAAAAGAGTTCGCCCAGGTATCAAAGAACGTATAATCGAAGACCTGCCATTGTTCATCATTGTTCTTGAACTTGCCAAGTTTTTTGGTATTGCTGGAGCAGAAAATCTGTTAGAAATTGTGAGGGAGTGTCGGCCAATGATTATGGGAGAGCTCGATTTGAGGACCGAGGCAAAAACTACTCGCAAATTCAAAGATAAATTTGCATATATCAACTGGCTCGTAATTCCTACGGTGTATGAGGCAGGAGAGACGTATATGATTTCCGAGTATGTTCCATCAAGGAAAATAACAGATGCAATTCCTACCGAATTTCTTGCAAAGCGGTTATTTGAGTTGTATGCGCGAATGATTCTTGATGTTGGCCTGGTTCATGCCGATCCTCATGCAGGAAATATTGGTGTGAGAAAAAATGGAACATTTGTGCTGTATGATTTTGGCGCTACTATCGATATTACAGATGTTCAACCCAATATCGCAAGATCAATCAAATCAATAGTTACAGAAGATTCGGACGGTCTTATTCGCGCGCTTGAAGAACTAAATATTATAAAATCGGGAGCTTCGGCAGCACGCTTAAAACGAATTGTACCAAAACTAAAAAAGATAATGTCTTCTGACGATTTCAATGTGGAATTGGGAAAAATTCCAGAATTCACGTCAAACGACAACAGGATTTTTGAGCTCACAACTAAATATGTATATTTGATCCGATCGCTCACAATTGTTGAAGGAATTGTATCATATCATGATCCAAAATTTACTCTTAAAAAATATATCAAGAAGTTTGAGGATCTCATCGATATAGATGTGCCAATTTTTGATGTTGTCAGTGGTATTGCAACTGATTTTGCTGCAAGCCCAGCTGCTTTGAAGAATTTGAACGAGCTTCTCTTTAGCATGAAAGATCAAATGGATATCACAATGTCCGAATCTCAAAAGTTTATGCGCTATGGATTTTATATGTTTATGATGCTCGAAATACTAAAGATGCTATAAACTAGTAAAAATGTAAATTATGTAAAATAACTTAATTAAAAATATACGTGTATTATATCAGACAATGATGCTCGCAATTCGCACCCCTGTAACAATGATGGCTAAGAAGGACAACGACTTCCAGAAGAGAGTCCGGAAAGATAGCAAGAAAATCACAAAAGCTTTTGACAAAATATTCAAGGGAGGAGACAAGCGTCGTGAAGATATGGGAAAAGATCTCCAATCTTTTATAGATGACATTGACAAAATGGCCAAGAAAGACGTCAAGAAAATTCAAGAAATATTTGCCGATGACACCGATATTGAGGAAACCATTGATCTGGAAGATGGAAATGAAACCACTTCCGGAGATGATGTTATTATCTTTAAATGATCAGTATCTTTAAATAAAAACATTATATAATAATATATCAATGGACGCCTTTATATTAACCAAAGCTCTGGACAGGGAGACTTACGACAATATGACCACAAAGCCCAAGATGAGTCTTTTTGGTGTCTTGCAATTTGCTATATCTCTAACCATCAGCATCTTTGCCGCATATCTCGCATGGAACGCTGGGAAGAGTGATACTATGTTTTTTAGGATCTTTGTAACTGTCCTTGCGTTCTTGTTCTCCACATTGTATATTCTCGGCTATATTATTTACAAATTTGTATCTTAAAATTTAAATATAATATACTATTTAATCCAAACGAGCTCCATATAATTCGCATTCTTGATCGTTCCAAACACAATTTGGGCATTCATCTTTGCTCAATCCATAAAACTTTTGGCTTGAACAGTTTGATTCAACTTTCCACCCTAGTTCTTCCGTTGCAATCTTCAAGAATTTCTTCCAAGCTGTTTTCCAATCATTAGAATGAGACGACTCGCCAATATATTTAAATCTTGTAGCATGGGCAAGCTCATGAACAATTGATTTGTTCAAACTTTGTTCATCACGAATATTGCCAGCAGAATCTTGAGGCGCTATTTTTAAAACCCCAGTGGCATGATCAAATAATCCAGAAATATACGACTTATTAGTGTTGCCTTTCATATACGTAAGTAATTGAACACCCGAAAATTTTGCCAGCAAATTCTTGGTCATATTGTCATTGGGATATCTTTCTCGCAGATGCTTGATAAATTCTGCTGTTTGACGTTGAATAAATCTGATTACTCTATCTTCATTCATTTTATTAAAGAAATTATATTTTTTATGCAAAATATCATAAAAAATAAAAAGTATCAAATACAAAAGATGCCGAGTGTTTCTCGCACTCGAAGATATTCGTCGGCATTTGTAAACGTAAGAGTGCGCACCGCTGACGATTATGGGAATGAGTGTCCTATATGTTTGCGGTCTTGGTGTGCCGACGATGTTTGCAATCGTACAATGACGCAAACCAATTGTTGTTTTCAATTTCTATGCGCCGCGTGTGCTAATAAAATATCAATGATCTGCAAATGCGAAGAGGACTGCACAGCCGTCATAATGATATGCCCATTTTGTAGAGATATATCAAAGACAGCCTCGGCGACATTATTTGTAGGAACAAAGAGACCATGTAAAAAATGCCGCGATCATGATGTTACTATGCATGAAGAATCGGAGCAAGATGCGGAGCAAGATGCAGAGCAAGATGCAGAAGCAGACTTAGAACTAGATGCAGAAGCAGAAGTTCCCGAATAACTTAATATTTTATCGTTTTAAAATCACAGATATATGTCTGTCGTAAGGAAATCATATGATGGCATAATTCAAGAAGATACAATCGTTGATATAAACGATAGCCCAAAGTCAGATATTACTGAGTTTGAGGGTTCGTTACCCGAGTTTAAAACTGTTTTAGATGTATTAGTAACAAAAATACGTCAGAATGGACATGACAAAATAAGAGCAGTTCTTTTTGGAATGTGGTTTGTTCATTTTGCTATAATGATCACCATCATCTGGTTATCCTTCAATTCTCAAAATATGGGAGAAACCGATAGGCTTGGCTTATTTATGATTGTTCTTCAACTATATTTTGCCAAAATTTTGAAGAGCTTGAATCAGATGTATGACAAAACAATACAAATACAATCTGATTTAAAGTCTATCCAAGAAGATGTTGTAGAAATTTCAAAGATATATAAAGATCAGAAAAAGGCATATAAGGTCGTATTAACAGATAAACAATATATAATGATTATTTCGGATCTAGAACATCGTTTCAGATCTCTTGCAACATATATTTTAAAAGATTTATACTCATATATTAACAGTATACGAGTAATATCCTTAATCATTAATGCTTTCTTCTGGAAATCTCCATATTACAATAGATATCTAGAAAGAGATGGAGTGAGTGAAGCGATCCGCATAATAAATCGACACATAGATAGGAAGGTAAATAGATATATTGAAATTAAGAAAATTGAAGATAATAAGATACAACAACAAGCAATGCAACAATCTAATTTTTTTAAACCAACATAATAAAATGTTTAATATAATATATTGTTTATTATAGTATGTTGTCAACTAATATAAAATGCGACATAAATAAGATTGAAAATATAATCAAACGGTCATCTATATTTGTATCTGAAAAGAAGACTGTCAGAGAATTATCAACCAAATATTCAACTACAATCGGCGGAAACACCGAAGATTGGATCCGTCATAATAAAAAATTATGTGGCATGTTTGGCTCTCCGGACAAAGTTGTGCCTTTGTATTCCGAATTCAATATTCCGTCTGAGCTTGTTATAGAAGCCAATGACATATTCTTTAAATCGTTGAAATAAATAAATAGCTTATACTTTTGATTATATTGTATAATACAATCAAAAATAATATATCCACGCATCAGCAATGCACACAGCGACCGGACAAATAGCGGCGGATACTCTCAGAGAAACATATAAACAAAAGTCCAAACAATTCATTGTAGAATGGATATCACACGGAAGGTATCCAAACGACGTATTCAAAATAACACCAGAGTTCTATGATTACGTTATTGATAACAATATAACAGACATATCAAAATCATTTTATCAACAATGGACACAGGGATAGCCGCTACAGTAATTATACTTGCAGGGGTCGACTCCGCGCATGTCCCATTTGCCGTCGACAGCTAGTTTCCTGAAGGCACCTAGACGACCCTCGCGCATCGCGGCAGAATTTCCAGCGGTGAATTTTGCATTACGAAGATTCAGGAAACTGTTCAACCAGTTCGCCCTGTCTCCTCCGCGCGCATTCTTCATAAAATCCCCAGAACAGTTTCCACAAATCCCACCCCCTTGGTTGATGGTGGCGTCCAACGCGGCGGCGATAATAAGAGGTTCGTCACGAATTCCCGCGGGGACATACTTCTGCATATCGTTCATCATAGGTTTTATATACATCTTCAGGTAATAGTCCCACTGTGCATCGTGAAAACGCTTGTTATTCGCATTGTCTCTTACCCAATTGCACAATGCCCTTTCGTCACTGTAAGAATCGGTTCCATATCTCCCTCCTGCAAAGCTGGGCCCGCCTGCATTTCTAATGATTTCCTGAGGACCGTTGTATGCCGTGACAAACCCGGTCAACCCCATCGTGACACCACGTTTATCTCGAATGTTTTCGCAATACGAATACACGTTTTGTTTGTTCACCCTCTCCCACCAACGACTTTGGCTTTGTTCTGGACCGTTGATGAGATTGAGAATGTTTGTGACTTGTTCAACATCCAGACCAAGAGTTTTCATAACTTGATCGGGAATTCCTTGGGGGTTATTTTGCGAAGGAGATGGACTCGGTGCTGGTGGCCGTTCGGGATTCAGGTCTACCAGCTGACCCTTGGCATCGTACCCAGTATTACACCCGGTGTTATCATTTTTCGTGCATCGAAGTCCCGCGTTTGCGTCCCATCCCCAATATGGATACTTGCGTTCGAGGGCGGTGGGAGGTCTAGAGGGCTCGGGTTTTGGCGCAGGCGCTGGTGGTCGGTCGGGGTTCAGGTCTACTAATTGTCCCTTTGCGTCATACCCAGTATTACAGCCGGTATTATCATTGTTCGTGCATCGAAGTCCCGCGTTTGCATTCCACCCCCAGTAGGGATACTTGCGTTCAAGCGCAGTCGGAGGCCTCGGGGCAGGGGGTTTTGGAGCAGGGGGTTTTGGGACAGGGGGTTGGGGTGTGGGAGTGGGGTTATTATCACATGGTCCGCGATAGCATTGATCTCCAAACTCGGTCCATCCGACCGGACAGATGCCACCGAACGGGGCACGGTATATCCTTTCGCAAACACTGGGAGCTGTATTCATTTGCTTTACCGCATTCTTCAGATCGTCCGCGTCGGCTCCTACGATTCTGTATAGTTCTGAAAGTTGTTTTATCGCAAGGTCCTGGTCGTCTGCAGTTGCAACTTTATTAATCGCAGCATCCCATATGGTTCGTATAGATGGTTTTGTTGCATCTGGTAACATAGGAGGAGCAATAGAAGGATTGCCGACGTCTGATGCCAGTTTCATGGCGTCTGTCTGAAGAGATGCCTTGAACGCCCTCAATTCCGCGGCTTGTTTGTCGAGTTCGATCGTGGTGAAATTTAGAGCATCCACGGTTGTCTTGTTTGCAGCCTTGTTTCTGTCCTCTATTGCTTTGAGCTCTGCGACAGTTGCATCTCGTGCTGCGTCCGCGATATCTTTGTTATCGATAGCGTTCTTCACATGGCTCAGTGAATTCGTAGCCTTGACCGCCACGGTAATGTTGTTCTTTAACTGTTCGAGTTCCTTTTGACTCTCCGCCAACTGCAGCATCAGTGCCTGCTGTTCTTCGTCGGTTCTCGCGTTCGATGTATCAACCGCAGTCTGTAAATCGTTCACGGCTTTTTGCTGTTTTTCGAGATTTTCAGCAAGGAGAGCTTCGTTTATCAAGCTTTTCGTATATGCGTCGCTCGCTCGTCTCTGTGACCTCTTTTTGATGAAAAACCATGTGAGACCACCTGCAGCTCCTAACGAAGCCAGTATGACTATTACGATCGTGACAATAATCCAAGTTTCCATATTACTTTATTATTATCACATATTATTTATTTATTTATTTTGTTTGATTACATATATGGATACCACGGCCGTTGATGCCATCGACGTATCTGTGAATAACATAAATGGAAATGTAGATTCAGGAGGGTTGTCGAGATGGGTCGTATACGCGACAATAGCAGTTGTGGCGGCCATAATTATAATTGTAGCGGTCGTCTACACGCGGAAAAAAATCCAGGAGTCGAGAGAGGATGGAGGTATCATAAGGGATGTTGGAGAAGCAATCACGGACGACGTGGGTAAAAAGGTGGCGGATGATCTATTGGAAGTCGCAATTCGCGCACAGACAGAATCCGCCCAGTTGAATGCCGACATGGAAACCGCCAAACAATTATTCGCGTTGGGTCAGGTCTCGCAGACAGACGTAGACAAAGCGGTATTGGCAGCGGAAGCTTCGAAAACGACCGCGATACAAAAAAACGCAGAAGCCGCAAAGGCCCTCGAAGCATTTCGCAAGAAGGAACTCTCGATCGCTAATGCCACAGTATTAGAAGCGACCAAAAAGGCCACCGGACTGTCGCAAGAGTACGAAAAGGTCTCCGATGGCATCACGGAGAAAAAGATTCAGGAGGCGAACGCACTTCTGATAGAGCTGGTCAAAAAACGCCAGCAAGCGGAAAAGGATTACAACGACGCGTTGGGCACCAAGAACAAAGCAGAGGCTGCATTCTTGGAGAGCAAGAAAGCAAAAGCAGAAAACAAGCGCGGGATCATCGCTACCGTGAATAAAAAGATCGCCGATCTCAAGGATAAGATCCAACGTGCAAAAATAAATACACCCGCACCACAACCACCTGCTCCTAAACCTCCTGCTCCTAAACCCCCAACGCCCAATCCACCTGCTCCTAAACCTCCTGCTCCTAAACCTCCTGCGCCTAAACCTCCTGCGCCGAAACCACCTGCTCCTAGACCTAGCCCATCGGCTGGTTCAGTGGTACTAATAGGCAAGGAAGTCAGAGTGAATTTGTCAAATAAAACTACCGCGGGAGGAGGACGGGGGATTTCAGAAAAGTGGCCTGTACCGTCTCAGTTCAAAAACGCTGTTAAAATGTCCTTCGATATAAACTTCCAACCAGGGTTCTCGTTCGTAAATAACACTACTTCCGAAGGGGGGAAGGTT
>Ga0209191_1000283_pt1 | contig 40471 bp, 44 predicted proteins | sample S_130626_EF_Meta_FD_187320 | JGI IMG/M metagenome (GOLD analysis project Ga0209191, IMG submission 187320) | Freshwater microbial communities from Lake Simoncouche, Canada to study carbon cycling - S_130626_EF_MetaG (SPAdes) (version 2) | ecosystem: Environmental > Aquatic > Freshwater > Lake ...
TTGTAGCACCCAAGGCAAGAGTAGTTGATTCTAAACCAATGTTTAATGTGTTGGCATTAAACGGTAGTAAGTTAAACGCACTACAATCAGTGAGTATTGAACAGCCATTGACCGTTAGTGTGCCAGTGATAATGACATTATCACCTGCTGGTAATACATTACCATTTGAACCATATAAAGAAGTATTATTAGCCATTTGTTGTCCTTATTTGTAAGCGTAGTTTCTGTATTGACGAGGCTGCCATACTGAAGTTAGTTTAGTATGTCCTCCACTCCACTTACCTAAATTGTTTTGATCTTCTACGATGTTGTATGCGTTCTCAAACTTTTGAGCATATACCTGAGCATCTTCGGCATTGTGTCGTTTAATGTAATACTCACGTAATGTAGCATATACATAACCTTCTGCCCAAGTTGCCAATACTGCGTTGCTTTGAACCGTTAAATCAGTGATGCTGATGTTGGTTATAGTGCCACCTTGTGGGCTTGTGCCACCAGTGACACTTACTTGAATACTTGTGCTTGAAGTTAGTTGTGTGACAATAGCAGTAGTAAAACCAGTGCCTAAACTACCTGTTCCTGCTGTGGCTGTAATGTGATCACCAACGTTTAATCCGTTGATATCTGTCATACCACTGATACCAATCAACCAAGGACCGCTACCACTAATAGGATTTACACTACCAGTTGTGCTGATTAGAATATCATCCTGTGGAGCAAATAACAAATCCCAAGCCTTATAGTAATATAAATTGATTAGAGCACCTTCGGCAACATAAGGAATGAATTGATATTTTTGTGCTACTTCACTGAACTTACCACGGATCACATTTGGCACATTGACTGGACTCAAATATAACTGGGCAAGCATACCTTGAGTAATAATGTCTCTGTCACCAATACGGTCATAGACAATCCAAGGACCACTTTGGTTGCTGTTGTTAGCATTAGTGGCAAACACTATAGTGCCACTAACCGTGGCTGTATTGACAATACTTAAAGTAATAACTGAACCACTGCCGCCTCCACCAGTGACATTTACTACCAGAGCACCAGTGGCAATACCAGTTCCCGACACCAACATATTATTTTGTATAGTCTGTGCTGGAGTTGAAGTTAGTGTAATTGTAAGTTGCCCACTAACACCTGTAGCCGTAGCACTGGTAGTGACCTGTGCTCCTTGTTGGAAAAACAAGATAGGCTTGTTCATATCAGCAGGGATAGGCACTCTACCATCTTGATCTGCTACACCAATGTTTTCAGGTGCGTAAGGATCACAGCGTAATGCTGGTAGTTCAATATTTCTCATTGACATTTCTGCCATAAAAATACATTTCTTTATTTCTGCGTCATTGGTAGAACCTGTGAAGTCTTTAACAAATGTCACAAGGTCATCGGCTGTGGGTATTACAAACATTTTTAATGTAGTCCTTTAAAGTATTTCTGTTCGCCTCGTTTTGTGGGATAAGGCACATCTATGGGAATAGGTAATTTACCACCTGGGTATGTCACATATTCTGGATATTCTTGTTGAACAACTCTGTAAAACTGGGCTTTGAGTGTTCTGTCGTTTTTAATAGCGTTCCAAGGAATACCATCAAAGTATTGGTCACTGATACGGATACTGATAACCGTGGGCAAATCCATCCACTTATAAGTTAGTTTGCCATCTTCACCAATAGGTGCCAAAGGATCAGGAATACCAAGTTCGGCAGCGTGTCTGTAGTTCTTTACACGCAGTTTAATTTCTTCGGTGTTCTGCTGTTCTCGTTTGATGTAAAACTTGCCATCTTCTCTGCCAGTGGTCACAATCATATTGCCACTTTTATTAGTGTCAGTTCTTTTCCAATCACCTTTCATACTATTATACAAGTCATTGTTATTAGATAATAAGCGTTCAGCCACACCATTGTGTGTAGTCACCATACCACCGTGATCTTGTCTCCAGTAATCGTGATTCTTTTCTGGATCTTTATCGTCCAGATATTCAGGTTGATTTATATCTTTCATAGTATTATTTAGCCAAACAAAAGGGCAACCGAAGTTGCCCTTGTCACTTAAAATCTTAAAAAGATTTAAGGTGTGACATCGCCAGGACCGAAGTTTGTGCGACTTACCAAAGCGGCTGGACGAGCACTTGGCAATGATGCCTGTGCTGTTGTGCCTGCTGTGATGTTGTTTAGAACACCAACGCCTGCTGGGTTGCGAACGATCAATGTGCCTTCCATAATGAATTGGTCCAATGACGCATCAGCGTTTGAGAAGACTTCATTATTTGGTCCAAGATCACGCAATGAACCCCATTGTAGAACATCCTCGTTCATAAAGTAGATGCTGTTAGCATTTACTTGGTCCATAATCCAACTATCGAAAATCTCATAAGTGTAATTAAAATCACCCTCATAAGTTTGGATAGTATCGCCACGAGCACTATCAACACGATTGATACCACGGCTTTGTGGCATATTGTCGCTTAAAGAAGTGCGTAGGCTTGTTGGAGCAACTACCGTGCGGATTTTAGCATTGTAGCGTTGTTCAGCAACCGTGACCAATTGCTTGTATAACGCTGGGCTAAAATACTGGTTAGTAAATGTGCCACCGTAGTAGTAATTACCATTAGCATAAATGCGAAGGGCATTACTGATTTGTGTAGAACTATCAGTATCTTCATTGTTATAGAATGTATCTAAACCTGAAGTTGTGCCTGAAGTTGTGTTGAAAGACATAGTGCCTGCGAATGAGTTTAATGAACCCATACGACGACCTGTTTGTCCTGCTGGCAAACCTGAAGCAGTTCCACTTTGACCAGCATACTTCGTTCCGATTTGGTCGGCACGAACTAATTGTTGTTCAACGTCAAACATCAACTCAATCAGTTGTTTTACCTCCTGATAACTTTGCGGATCTCCGCCAGATTGTAGAACGGCACGAGCAGTTCCAGAAGCCGCAATAACGGTGCTGAAAATCTGCGTGTAGTTGCCCAAGTTATAGCGTTGATTGCTCTCTGCTTGACTTGTAGAAACCGTGGCACCTTCGATCTGTGCTTGAACTTGAGGAGCACGATAAATGTCATCAGTCCATAGTGGTAAAGTAGAATTTACTTTACGCTTTTTGCTCATACACATATTGAGCACTGGTGTGTCGTCCTTGACACGATTAGACACATCAAGGTCTAAATCTTTAACAACGATATCAGCACTATAAGGTAGTGTTGTGCCATTGCCAATTTGGGATGTTGTAATTTCTGCCATTTTATTTTCCTTTAATAATGGTTGTTTATCTTCCCCCTCTACCAGAACGAATACTCTGTAATCGTGCTACTAAAAGGTTATCAGAGGCTTTTTTATCGCCTCTATTGGCTTGCTCACGAAGTTTGCTGATTTCATCACTACTGCCCTTCCCTGAAGAAGTGCCTTTGCGATTAGTCAATGCTGCCATAGAAGAACCTGCGGATTTAGTAGATGGCTTGTCTCTGTAGCGAAGACCGTCACGGACGAGACTTAAAAGTGCTTCGTCACTGCTGATTAGGTCTATATTAGGAACACCTGGAATGATCTCGTCTTTAGCATTCTTCCAAAGTTTGCTAACCTTATCCCTGACTTCATTATAGACATATTCGTTTTTCAACTCTTTGTCTGTAAATCCTCGTCGGGCTGCGTCTAATCGTTCGGATACTTGCTGACTACGCACTTGCCTGAACTGGTCAATAGCAGGTTTAATTTGTGATATAACCTGTTGTTGTTGCTGTATCCAGCGTTCATTCTGTGCCATACTTGCCTGTATCCTTGCGGCTACCGCAGGATCACTTGTTCTTGCCAATTGTTGCTGGAAGGTAGTTTGATAATTTTGTGTTTTCACAATCTCATCATACGCTGCCTGTAATTTTGGCTGAACGGTAAATTCCATTGCTAAAGTTAAACCTTCTTGTCTGGCTCGTGCCTCATTGAGATACTCGTCAAACTCTGCTCGTTCTATCTTTAACTGCCTTGCTTCTTCGTGTATTGCTCCACCTTGACCTAATATTGCGGCTGCTTTTTTAGCATCAATAACTACTTCTTTGCCGTTCTTTAAGAACTTGAATTTAGCATTGGGATTAGTCTCAGCAAATTCTACAAAGTCAATAAGTTCGTCTGCTGATGAATCATTACTACCAGTGCTTACCTCTTCAGGGGCATCTGCTTCTTGATCGCTGCCATCGCTATTATAATTTTCAGTGTCGTCAATTTCTGGCATATCGTTTGCCACAGGGTTTGATGACTGCTCTGCCTCTTCATCTACTCCTGTCGCAGTCTGGTTGGTAGCACCAATTTGATTACGCAAAGTCATTTCTTTCATTGCGGTCATTTTAGCGGCTATTGAATCCATACTCGGAACTGCTGGTGATTCAGTGACCGCACCTTGTGAGGTGTTAGGACTAATCGGTTCTGTCATTTCTATTTCCTTTAATTAGTATCGGGCGACTCTATGTTGCTTACGATACGGCTTTTTAAGTAAGCAGCCTTTTTAAGACTACTTACAAAATTGTCAATGCCTACAAGTTGATTACTTAAAGCAACTCTTTCAGCATTGTCGTCTGGAGTGTGTGCCCTGATGTTAGCCAGTGCGTCTGCCACTTCAAACTTAAAATGGTGTATAAACATAGCCAAGTCCTTGTTCTTTAACAAGTTCTCAGCCTGTGTTCCATAATGTCGAACCTTGTCCAGTTGTTCTGGCTTTAGGTTCTTCAAACTGCTCAAATCTATAGTCAATCTGGAGTTATAAAACTCCACCGTATTATCATTTATCATACATTTATTTATGCTATTTAACTATATACCTTTGGAGTTCCTTGAGCAAGTGCCATATAATCCAACTGGCTTTCGGCATCAGTGCCAGCCATTTCGGCTTTGATCTGTTCTGCTCTTGTATCATCCAATGCCGCACTACTCAAGCGTTTCTTATCTTCTGGACTTGGTTCTCTGTTCTTCATTGCTTCAGCACCAGAAGTAATCATTGTTTGGACTTCTTCATCGCTTGGCAAATATGTATCGCAGTCTTTGACACCTAAAACATACAGAGTGTCAGCAAAAGGCTTCTTGACCTTTTTATACACTTCGGGAGTTAAAGTGCCAGCAGTGACCATAGCCTGTGTTGTAGCATACAAATCTGCCTGACACTTTTGAATGATCTGTAGTCTGCCCAATGAGTTTTCTTCACTCATCATACCAACTGCTAACTCCAAGTGTATTTCTTTACGCTCACAAAAGTTCATATCATCCCAAGCCAAATAGTCAAGGAACTCTGCTTTTTTGTCAGGGTGGAATGATGCGGCTAACTTTTTAACACCATAGTCATCACCGTATTGTATCAATGTTCTCCATACCAACCATAGTGCTTCTTTTAATCCTTCGGCAGCATTACGGACAATGTTGTCCTGAATGATTTGGTTAGGCGTTAGTGCCATTTGTAGTTTGATACCACTATTGCCAGGTGCCATAACTTCTGGGTTGAACACATCTGTGGGTGAAGTCATACCAACCAATGACATAGTGTCTTGTTTGATACGTTCCATAGCAGTTTCAAGGAAGGCAAGATTGCCACTTGGTGGTGGGATTTGGTAAATGTCTTTGGCAGGATCAAACTTGCTGTCAAGAATAAAGATTGCTGATTCGCCATCTTGTAGCATCTCAAAATCTAATCTATCTGGTTTAACACCTATTCTTGGTGTTGCTGTTAGTAAGCCTAACTGAATCTCTGCTCTGGCTGCTGATGTGTTATATTCTTGAGCAGGAACAACTGATTCTGCCACGCTCATACCATAAAAGTTTCCTGGCAATGGACGAGGACACATATTGGCAACAGGAATAAACTCAACTTCTCTGGCACTGATAATGTATGAACCTGAATAGATAATTTCAATAAGTTCTAACTCACCATCACCGTCAATGTCAAATCTGTTCCAAGCAGTGACAATACTGACAATTCTGGCATCTTCATCTTGTGCCGCACCACTGCTAACAGGCAAGCCCATAACAGGCACACTATCACGGGCGTGAATAGCCAAGTTGTTTAATACTGAACCCGCTTGATATGCTCCGCTTTGGTTGTATTCAGCGTGTCGTCTAAATTCTTCTAAATTGATATCAGGATATAACTCAGTTGCTTCCTGTATAGTCATTGGGTCGTAATACCCGCAGAATGGTTGATCTTTGATTTCAGGCACCGTTGGATCGCAGATCCAGTAATGTTGAGCAATAGGATGGAACTTGATGTTGATACTATAACCAGTTAGTTTGTATTTGGCTTTGTAAATTGTGTTGCGTTTAACAGCATCATCTAATACTGATGTTTCAGCATCAACACTGATAGTCTGTAAATCTTCTTCAACCATCAAATCTTCACCATCACCAAAAGCGTTGATAGCACTTTCTAAATGATCTCTGCCCATCTGTGCTCGTTCAGGTCCAAGATTTTGTTGTATCTCTGCCATAGCCTTTTCCATATCAATACTGACTTGTCGTTTGCTTTGGCGTAATGCTGTCAAACCACTTTCACTGGCTTGTTGTTCAAATGCTCGTAATTGGTCATTGGTTCCCTGTGTCTCAACATAACGGACAATCTGCTCACGCACAGGTTTAATCATCATCATACCATTCTTGTGTAGATTGGCATCCATAATCCAACGCTCTAAAATAAAGTGCGGATCGTTCATTTGATTGACTACCTTTGATACCATATCACTGGCTTGTCTTGCGGCAACTTCATCATCTTCACCATCGGCTACGAATTCAAAGTTGATTTCACCACCTGGCATCAATCCTTTGGCGATAACTGCTGTTGTATAATCCACAACTGGTTTTACGGTTGGGTGAATATAGTCAATGCCATTTACAGGGGCAGTTGAGTTTGTCACAGCCAAGCACAGATAGTGATAGTCGGCACTTCTATTTACAGCGTTCTTGGTAGCAAGATAGCGTAAGAATGAAGCCATTTTAACTTCTAACAGATTTTTCAAACGCACAAAGTTGGCATTGATTTTTCTATTCTGATTGAGGTCTGTGATGACGGTGTTTTTTATGTCTAACATTATGGGTAATTACCTTTAATTTATCTATTATTTAGCGTTTTCTAATGCCTGGCGTATCTTGGTCAATTCGTCAGGCGACACCATAAAGAAGAATTCACGCCAGCCCAGTTCAGGAATGTATTTTTTAATCTTTATAACATACTGATCTTTGCTGTGTTTTCGTAGAGTTATATCTAATTTGTAATCTTCTCTGTCTATGATCATTCTGCGGCTCCTAAAGGTAAATGGGCAAGTTTGCCGTGTTTCATTATATATTGTTCTAAATGCGGTTTAAGTTTTTTAGCCACACGCTGATATGTGCTGCCAACTAAATTGTCATTGACTTTGGCAAAAGCAGGATGTAGTCTGTAATCGTTGATGACCTTGCGTCCCTGTCCGTTGTCGTGTTCGTGATAATTTAAGAATACAAATTCAGTGGGTAATATTGTAATCTTACCATCTTTAAATTCTGCTGTTTCAATGACATTTTGCCAACGAGCATCTATAACTAAATTATGTCTAAAACCTGTGACTACACTGGAGATCAACAAATGCTCTAAAGCATCTATGTTCATTTTGCCTGTGAATACAATATCAACATCCATAGTATTATTGATGTCTGTTAAACTTCTGCCAGTTAAATATGCTCTATAACCACTGCGTTCTGCTTCTAATTTTATTTCGTCATACCAAGCAACAATGGCTGGTATAGTTGGACGCACAAATTCTCTGTCTGTGCTAACTGGACCTCGGGTGTATTTCATACTGATTCCTTGTAATTTATTTCGCTGACTTTCTTGTCAGTGTATTTTTGGTTGATGTAGTCTAACCCACAAAAATCAATATATTGTTTAAGTGAGCGTTTAGTGCCTAATCCATAGATACCAAGTTCTTTGCCTGTGGTCACACGATTACTGCGATGCTTGCCAGCCGTGCTGTATTCGTGCCATTTTGTCTGTGCGTGTGGTTCTATCATTTTATCTGCCCAAGCCTTGTTTCTATACTTACCAACATATTGATGATACACTGGCATATTACAAGGATGGAATATATTATAGCCGTGTGTCCATAAGCGTAGTGCGTATGAACATTCTTCACCACTAAAATAGATATGCGGGTCATATGGCACTCGTTCTACTAAATGTCCTGGACCAAACAAACATCCACCAGCAATTAAAAATCCGTGACTTGGTTCTTGCTTTTTGCCAAAAGTTCCACGAATACTTGCGTGTTGTTCGTTGGCATTTTTAAATGTGTGTTCTTCATTTACAGCCAACAGCATACAATCTGTGGTGGTCTGTCCTTTTTTCAGGTTAGTTAAATCTCCGTCTATGATCTCAAACGGGTATGGATAACTTGTGATAATTGGATTAGCGTGATATTGTTCTATGTGTCTAAACTGATTGATAAAATACAAATCCCAGTCTTTGTCAAAGATTGTGTGACTATCTATTTGGAAATAATAAGTTTCTTCATTATATAATGTCTGGCATAAGTGTCTTGCCCAACAAGCACCACGGCTTAAATGTGGTTCTATCCTGACATACCTGATTTGTTTCTTAAAGTCAAAATAACCAGGGTCAAATGTTTCCATTCCAAAACTTTGATCTACAATTCCAAATACTAAACTATCTTTGTTGTGTGCGTTATCGTAGGCATCTTTCACGGTATTTGCTAACAGCGGGTCCCTATAACTCGCTATGCTAATAAAAATCTTCATTTCAATTCCTTATTCTGCTGTGTAAGTCTTCTTCCAACTTGGTTTTTGACTATCATCATATTTAACATATCTATCACGTTGTGCTCTCATTCTCTGCTGACTGCTCATACCATCAAATGGTTCTGCGATGCCTTGTAAGACAGCCATAATAGCATAACGACAACTATCTATACAATCATCTGGATCACTGAATCTGCCTTTTTCATCAACGAAATAGTTTTGTGCTTCTGTTAAAAAGTTAGAGCAATTTTCATTTACGAAAAATGTGCCCATTTCAAACATTTGTCGCATCTGGTTGATGCCATAACTTTTGTGGTTGTTCTGTTTGCCATACTGATCTGGTGGATTCATAATAGCATTTTCATAAACATTGAGTCCATAACTTTCAAACAACTCACGGATACTACTTGAACTCATTGTATATCTGCCTTTGGTGCTTGCGTCTGCTGGTAATACTATGGGTGTGCCAAATACTTCAGGTCTGAGCAGGTGATTGACATATTGCGTTGGCACGGCTTCTTCAACACCTTGTATAACAATCTGTCTGTGTAAGTATGCCATTTTCTCGTTCGGCTCCCAATACATCAATGATATAACGGTTTTGTCATTGACTAAACCAAGGTCAAGTGCGATAACACGTTGAATGTTTGGCATCCTGTTAAAATCTACTTCACCTGTTTTGTATGTCACTGCTGCCCAATCACCTAACTGGAACACAGCACCTTTACCCATTACAGGCTTACCTGCTATTCGGGCTTCTCGCTCGTGTGGCAAATAGTCACGCTCAAGTTGTCGTCTGGTTTCTTTTAATAAAAATGGCTGACCCCAAGGATCATATTCAGGACAATCATCCCAACTTACACGGATGTAGTTGTATCCTTCTTCTCGGTTCCAGAATTTACTGACAAGTCCGTTGAGTCCTTTAAGTGGCGTGAATGAGCAGAGAATCTTTCCTTGCGTAGTAGCAGTTCGAGTGACGATCTCACTGAAGAAGTCATCTGGTGGTTGCTCATCGAAGACTGCCATATTGAGTTTAAAACCTTGTAATTGACGAACCTCCTGAGTATAATTTGCGAATAACAAATAACTATTAGCCCCAGAAGTATGCCTAATCTCCACTCCGATACAATTGGCACCGTCATTTCGCATAGTATCAACAACGATACAACTACGAGGAATAGCACCAGTTCCCAAGTTTTCAGTAATTTTAACATCTTGCGTTCCTAACAATTCATTTTGTAGCACTAATGCTACCTGACTCCATCCCTCACCAGCCACCATACAAGTTATTGGTGCTGTGAATCTATGTCCTTGCCACCAATCTGGATACAATCCTGTTAAATGACAGGCTGTTTCAAAACAAGTAGATACGGTTTTACCAATCCTGTTAGCAGCCAATATCCCTCGTCTATCGTGTTCGCCTGTGGCAAAGAATTTAAGTTGATGCTCAAAAGGTCTAAAGTATTTTAGACTATTAAACTTCATATCTTCAGCCACGGTAATAGCCAAGTCCATTAGTTGGCTTTGTAATGAACCTGGTATATTTTTTAATGCGTCAGTGTCAAGACCGTGTTTATCCACGCTGTAGCGTAGTGCTCTCGCCATCAATACATCTTGTCCTAACATTATTCAGCCTTTAAGTCTTGTCTAATTTGATGGACATAAAACATTGCCTGAGCAAGGCTTTCTATTTCATCACAACTTAAAATCCAAGTTTTAGGGTTTTGTAAATCAGTGCCTTCAAGTTTAGTCAAACCAAGTTGTAATCGTTCCGTGATTAAACGAAGGATATGCTCAACCTGATTTGGATACTTGTCAGCAAATGCGATACGATGACTGGCATTTACCTTTTGTAAGATAAGCGTGTCATTGTATCTGGCAGCGTCTTGTGCTGCCTTGATCTCTGTTTCTCGGGCGGTCATTTAGTCAAATCCCAAGGATTGTTTTTAACTGAATCATCAAGACTGATAAACTCTCTGTCGATCCATACTTCCCATTGATTACTGCGATTGACCTTAAATGTCATCATCATACCACGCAAGCGTTTGCCCTGCGGAGTTAGTGTGCCATCTTCACGGACAATAGTTTGTTCGCCTGTTCTTGGATCAACCCAGGTAATAATTTCTGGGCGTGTTCTACCAAACTTGTCAATCTTTTCACCCTTTGGTTTTTGCTCAAGTGGTCCAAGCACTTCATAACTAATCATACCATTTTTGTATTTCTTAAATAATACGTGACATTTCTTATCCATTGCTCTGCTTTCATCATCAGGATGTGGGACAATAGGACTATAAAATAAGTTTTGAACTTGGCTACGATCAGGTAATGAAGGATCTCTGGCTGGAACTTCTTTAAGTGGTTCTTCAGGTATCAGTTCTGCTTTATCAATGTAAGGATTGTTATCACCTTTGAATTTAGCATCAATCTCAACACCATTTAGTGTGTCCATTGCTACCTGATATTTTAATTTATTGGCTCTGCCTTTTAAGTTTAGCACGATGCCTGTTTCGTCAAAAACAAATCGTTCTAATTCTCGGGCTGTGGGGAAATCAGTCATCAATCCTTCTAAATCATATTCAGCGTTGCTGACTGCTTTAGGGGCTACTGGTTTTTTTGCTTTAGTAGTATCTACTACTGGTTCTTGGGGCTTGTCTGCCCAAGGGCTATCTATATTGCTTGTTATCATTTCTTTTCCTTTCATAACTATACAATTAAAAGAGCAGTCTTGGACTGCTCTGTTATTTATACTACTTTAACCTTTTGTGGTAGGTTTTTTGTATTTTGATGGTAGGCTGCTATTACTGGCTGTTGGATTCTTTTTAGGTCCAGTATTAGTATTACTACTTACACTTTCTAAAGCAGGATTTACTTTAGGTTGAACACCTCTGCCACGCATTTCTAAAGCACTTGTGACCATATTGGCTAATGTTGCTTTTTCACTGCTGGAAGTAGATTTGGCATCCATAAAAGCATTACGCTTTGTAGTGTTGCCTGCGTTGCCTGTTGTAGGACCACGCTTTTGATTGATTGGTTTGCTTTGTGGGTTTTTCATTTTGTTTCCTTTTATCCTGATACTGCTACTGCTTGAACATACAAACCTGTTCCGCCAGTTGCTCTGACATATACTGGTCCAGTAAAATTGGCATTTGCTACTTGAACAACTACCGTGGCTCCTGGTGCTACTCCTATAACATTATTAAAATCATAAGTATCGACTTCTCCAGTTAAACTGAAACCTAAAGCACCAGTATTGATTAAATCAGGATTGTCAATTTTAAGAGTCGTAATATTTTTATTGCCAGCAAAATTTATGGTTGCCGTAGATGGAGTTAGTGTTGTAGGTGTATCTACTGCTAATAAAATCAATGGACCTACTATTTGATAGACTGACATTATGCTTGATTCCCTTTAGTTGGACCACGGGCAAAGTCAAACTTTTCTCTGCCAAGATTAGGCATAGATTTAGTTTGTCCGTCACTGACTGCTTGACGCTTTTGTGGATTACTTGAACCTTTGGTCATTTCGTGTCCGCAGTATGGCATTGCTGTTCCACCGCCTCTGGGTCCTTGACCTTTATTGATTAGTGCGTCAGGGTTGCCTTTTTGGTTGGGATTACCACTGAATTTGTTTGGTGAGCCTTTAGCAGCCATACCACCGATAGCATAAGATAATTTATCTGTCATTTTGTTTTCCTTTTAATTGGTTTGGCTGTCTTTGCCGATTCTGTAAATGCTTTGGCTGTGGGAGCACCTTTAGTGCCTGGCTTTCGCATTGTTTCTTTACTGCCTGCTTTGATTCTATCACGCTTGGCATTGATGTTGGCATATAGTCCGTTTTTCATAGTATTATTTATACGTTCTTCACGCCTGTTAGTTTAGACAATGCGTCGGCAAATGCCTGTTGTTTTGCGGCTACAGCATCAGCACTATCAGTGACTTCTATTTTAGCCAGACTATTCATAACCTTGCTTAAAATAAGATTGTGATATTTGATTACCGTGGCACTATCGCTGTTATTTCTGGCAGTCATAAAATCTTCAATCAGCAGTTCTTCGTAGTCTTTACCCTGTGTTTGATTAAAAACTTGTTCTAATAATCCACTGATAGTGACTGCGTCTTTGCTGCCTTTTGGTCTGCCCGAGCCTGGACGATATCCACCGTGACTTTTTACATTAGGGTTGGATTTTGTAGCAATTTTCTTTTCTTTTGTCATATTATTATTTAGCAAGATTAAATATACAAACACTTGAAAGGATATGAAATGATTACATATATTTGGCGACCAGCATTAGGCACAGATGTCACTGCTATTGTAGCCTTGGCTGAAGCCAACTTCCAAACTGAGATAGATACTATCTTTACTCCTGAGCCAATTACATATTCTCGAAATATTACCTTGGCAATTATAAATCAATTCTATAAACCCACCACCGAACTCTTTAGCGTTGCTGTTGAACCAAGTGGCAATTTACTTGCTTACACTTGGGCAAAAACTAACGACTTTGCTCCGTGGTCAGACGATAAGATGGTTGGTGTGCGTATGGCTCACCTTGATCTCGGCTTGTCCAGTAGAGACAGAATCCAATTATTAAAAGATATGATACAACTATGGGAAGGTTTCGCATTGTTATCTCAAAGTCCTATAATCTGTTCTACTACTATGCGTAATGACCAACAAGCATTTCTTAAACTACATCAACGAGCAGGTTATGATGTCCGTGGGTCATACGCTTACAAACGTTTATTCTAAAGTGCTACGAAGCATCCAAATACTCTTATTCAAATCTAAAATCTGGTCTTGAGCATAATTGGCTATTTCATCGTGCTCATCTTCTTCTGCTATTTCTTCAAGTTCTATATAACAATCTCGTAGTTGTTCTAAATCATCCAAGACCATTTGTAGCAATTCATCAGCCGTGCCTTCTATGGCATCTGTAGGCAATTCTGAGTTGTTGATAATTTCGGATAAATCTGTGGGCATCATTTCTTGTAAGGTGCGTAAGAGTTCGCCCAAGACATCAATCTGTGCTTGTCTGCGTTCATATACACCTTGTAGCAACTTGTGGTCGCTTCTAAAGTTTCTGCCTGTGATATTTGCGTGGGCAGCGTGGCTTCTGTAGTATGCTACGAAGTTGTCGTAAAAGACTTGTGTTAGTTGTTCAGTTGTTGTCATTATTCTTCTCCACCTATTATATCATTACTTGGATCTCTGCCACCTTTTTTAACAAAGGCTTTTCTTTGTTTTTCGGTCATTGCTTTCCAATTTTCTTTAGCAGTTCTCATTTCTTGTAAGTTTTCTTTTAATTGTTTATTTTTTACATCTTGGCTTCTTTTAGCATCAATGGCTTTTGCTTCTTCCAAAGATTTACCCACAAGTTCTGGTCTTCCAAAACTGGATTGATTTTGTATTCTTTCGTAATTTCTAATTATAGTATCAGCCACGCTTTTACTTACTTGAGAAACTATTTCTTGTTCAGTTTTTGCTTTAGGATTTTTAGCAGTTTTAGTTTCTGCTTTTAATGATGGCATACTTATTGAGTTGAGATCATAATCATACCAATTTTTAATATCTTCTTTAGTCAAAGAAGCAGGATCTTTTTTAACTTTGTTATATAATTCTTCTGCTAATGTGCCAGGACTATATTGTTGTTCAATCGGAGATTTACCGCCTGAAATATAATGTTTATAATATTCATCGCCTGATACTGGCGTTTTTCCCCAATCAGTGTTCATTTCTGTTCCTTTCAATTCAGTAGTATTTATAGTCGCTGCCTTTTTAGATGCTCTGCTTTGCTTTAGCATTTCTTCTGCTTCCGCTTGTAGTTCAGCCATAGACTTTGGACCTTTTAATACTTTACCAGTTTTAATGTCAATTTGACGCTCAATAGTTTTAGGCATATCAGGCACTAATTTTTTAACATCATCAGGCATATTTTTGTATGAAGCGTTTTCAACAACTTCATAGCGTATGCCATCTTTTTCAAAATTACCAACAGGTAAATCACCACCTGATATTTTAGCAAAAGTTAAATCTTTTGTATAATCATTTTCAGGTATAGCATTAGGCTCTACTTTAGGCATAGTAGTATCTAATGGTTCTTCAAACATTGATTTACCAGTTTCTTTACCTGCTTGTTGAGCACTTAAATCTCTGTATAGTTGAGCAACATCACCATTACGCTGTGCTAACATTTCGTTATACATATCTTTGGTAGTTTTGTCAGGTGCGTTTTTAATGGTGTCGTCAAACCACGATTGTGCCATTTCTCGTTCCATAATGTCACTTTCTTTTGGCTTTAATCTGGCTGAACTTCGTTCGCCAGTTAGCGGTGGTAGTGCGTTGCGTTGTAATGCTTGTTTTCCAGCCTGTGTTGCTTGTGCTTCAGTTTTGCCTTCGGCAATGGCAGCATCATAGGCTTCATTATAAACACGCAGTTGTTTTCTGGCAGTGACACCTTCATATTTTGCCATTGCTTCCGCAACAGGTATAGTATCATTTTCTAAATCTTTATAGAATTGTTTTTTAGCATTACCAACGCTCATATCTCTGGTTTGTTTTGGTATTTCTACAACAGGCATTTCTGCTGTAGGTGTAGGTGCTACCGCAGCCACAGGCGTAGTTTCGCCTTGAGCAACCGTGTTAAACATTTTATTGCCAGTTAAATCTCCACTACCAAAAGGATCAGGACCGTATCTGCCAGTAATTTTATCTGCCAGACTTTGTTCGCCTGCTGTTAGTGGTTTGCCTGTTCTTGTTTTTTCTTGTAATGAGAACCAATCGCTTCTGTCAAACTCTACATTAGGTTTATCTAATGTGCCTTCACCACGAGTTTTTACCAATGCTGGATTCTCACCTTCTTCGGCTAATTTTGGTCCTGCGGCTTTAGGTGTTTTAAACGCATCAACATTATTTCTACGCCATTCTTTAATCTCGTCAAAGGCTAAATCACCTGCTTGTTCAGGAGTCAATTGTTTGCCAGTTTGTCGGGCATCTTTTAATAAATCTTGTGTTCTGGCACTAACAGCCTTGTTAAATGTATCACCAAAGTTATCACTACCTTGTGCTGCCATATTATAATGAGTGCCAGCATCGGGTAATGCGAAGGGTTGTGGCTGTGGTCTTGGAGCACTTGTAGTTCTTGCTACTCGTTGTGTAGTAGCCATTGCTGCCTGTGCCGCAGGAGTTGGCGTTGCCAAGCCGCCTGGACTTACTGGTCCAGCAGCCTGAAATCCTCTGGGCATTGGTCCTGGTTGAACGCCTGGCATAGGACGAACACCTGTTTGATATTCGTTGAGTATTTTTGGCAACTCTGGAGTAAATCCTTTGTTGGCTAATCGCATATCTGCCAGTGCTTGAACACCAGCCAGACCACCTCGTAGTGTAGATAACACTGGAACACCACCAGTAAAGAACATACTGCCAATGTCTGCGGCAGCAGTTAGAGGATTTCTGTAAGTTTCACCTAATCGTTCGCCAAATGCCTTGGCACCTTGTCCAGCGTTGGGTATATTACCACCACTGAGCATCATTGCGGCTCTGTCTAATTTACCCTGCGGTAATTCGCTGATTGGTCGTTGTTCAGGCATTTGACCATATGGTAATTCGCCACGTTCAAACTTTGCCAACTCTTCAGGCGGTGTAAATGTAGCACCAATAGGATTTCTTTGACTTGGCACTTGATAACCTACAGGTGCTTTGCCTGGTCTTGCTATGTAGCCTGTGCCTGTGCCCACAGCACCACTGACAACATCACCAGCACCACGGACTGCTCCTGGAATTGCTTTTATGGCTTTTACACTGGGGAATGGTGCCATTGCTTCTCCACCAAATCTGGCAAGTTTAGCCTGCGGTGTATCGCTTTGGAACGGCAACATTTGATTCCATTCTTCACTGCCTAATGGAACTTGATAAGGACTTGGTTGTCCAGTTGCCATACCATATAGATTTCCTGGCAAGTTTAATAAATCACTGGGACCACCTAACGCACCTGTGACAACGCCACGGGCAGTTTGTATAGGCATATCTTTACTGGCTTCTCTGTCATTGTTAGCATCTGGACGACGACCTTGCGGACGATAAACGCCAAAGGCAGCACCACCAGCACCCTCTACAGGTTTAGGTTGGCGAGATTCAGGAGCAGGACGAAGGCTTTTGGCTGCTTCGTCAATGTCTTTTTCCGTGGGTTCTTTTTCAAACTCTACTCGTTGTCCATTTACTTCATATATGAATGCCATTATTGGACCTTTTTATATTTGTTTCCGCTACTTGTAGTTCCTGGTTCTGCTTTACCCTGTGATTCACCGTATGTCCAGTCGTTTTTACCTGCTTTGTCATACTTTTTAAGCATAAACACCATACCTTGTAAAGCAGCCAAGCGTTCTGCCTGTGTCTTTTTAGGATTGGCAAAGTCACCTGCGGCTTCAACATATAAAGCAGTATCTTTGTCACTTTGCGGACCTTCAAATCGTGGAATCATATATTTAAATGGATATGACATTACATTTAACTGCTGTGTGGCTTGAGCACCTTTAGTGCCTACACCAAAGAAACTTGCCAATGTATCTACTCTGGCTCCTAAACCACTACCAGTGGCTTGTTTAATTAAATCAGCCACGGGTTTAATCATAGCATAATTTTCATCTGCTGTTCTTTGATTATTGATGTCTGTGGCTTCATTTTTACCTTCTGCTTCTGCTGGAGGTTTTAATCTTGCTTTTGTCACATCTTCATTGACTTTAATATTGCTTTCACGCTGGGCTAAACTTGTTCCAGCGGCACCACCAACACTTGGGGCAACCCTGCCACCAAGTTCTGCGATTCTTGCTTCAGTTTTTGTGCGTTCGTCTGCTAATATTTTTCTGCGTGGATCATTGGCAGGCATTCTTGACGCTTCACGAGCATTAGCCTCTAAATCTCTGTTCAAACTTTCCAACATTTTGGCATTAGCAGCCGTGTCAGCAGGTAATTTATCTGCTACACTACCACTTGGACTATAATTTTTAATCTGATTAAAAATGTCTGGACTATTAGCATTGATCTGTGCTTGTGTAGCACGAATCAAACTTCCGTCACCTGGATCTAAAACATATGCTTTATCCATAGCGGCTTTGGCACCAGCAGTAGAAGGAGTAGTTTTAAAATCAATCATTGCTTTGTCTAATGCTTTATTAAACGATGTTCCAATACTTTGTGGTTGTGGAGTTGCTGTGCCTGTGTAAGCCTGACCTTGTTTTGGTCCGCTGGCATATGTAAAGCCTGCCTGACCAGTCATAGAATTTTGAGTTGGCATAACTAAATCTTGTCCATCGCCTGCGGCATTTGGAACCGTGTGAATACCTCCAGTAAAACTGGTAGATTGACTGCCAAACTTTTGAGCACCTGCTCGCAATTGATTTAATGTAGATTCTGTAGCAATTACACCATTTTTATCTTTGGCTTTAATAATTCTGCCACTGCTGTCAGTTTCAGTTTCCCAATTACTGCCACCTAATGTGACTTGACCGAATTTTGTGTCTTTGCCAATGATTTTATTTTGAACATCAGCAGCCAAGGCATCTAAACCCAAACGCTTATATATATAGGCTTGTAAATAATCTTTAACCGTGACTTCTTCTTTTTGTCTGCCTTTATCTGGTTTAATGCTTTGTAGTATTTGATTTTGTGCTGATAAATCGCCTGCTTGAGCAGCCTTCATAATAGCATCAGCATCATCTTTTATTGATGATTGCTTAAATGTGGATTTTAATTTATCATAAATCATATCCTTGCTTTCAGGATGCTTGTTGGCTACATCTAACAATTTATAAAAGTCATTGCCAGCCTGATTCGCAGCCTCTACCCAAGCGGCAGGTTGTTGGCTAATGCCATTTTCTTGATCTTGAGCCTGTGCTTGTGCCTGAGCCATTTGTGGTGTTTGAACTTGTGGGCGTTGTTGTGCTTGAGCACCAGCCTGTGCCAGACTTGCTCCAGGAGCCGCAGCCTGTGGTGGCATCTGTGTGGCACCCGCAACTTGAACTTGTGGTCCAGGTTGTGGCAAATTTGCCATTACTGGTGCTTGTTGTGCTGCCTCGGCTGGAATTCTACCTTCAGCAGGTAAATTATCTGGCATTCCTGCGATAGGTGTAGTCAATCCACGATTTTGTTGTTGGCTACGAGCCATTTGTTGAGCAAATGCCTGTGCTTGTTGTTGTGCTTCAGGACTATTAGGGCTAACAGGACCCATCATACCACCAAATTGTGCTTGTGGTTGTTGTTGTGCTTGTGGTTGTTGTGCTTGACCAGCAGGAACCTGTGTTTTTACTATTTGTTCTTGACTGCCATCACCAAATGTTTTAACGGTTTGTGTTTTAACTTCAGTATCGGCTGCTTCTTGTTGTTGTTCGTTAGCCATACGCTGTTGTAAGGCTTTTTGAGGATTCATTAGTGTATCACCAGCCTGTGACACTCTGTTCATAGCACTATCAAACCTATTGCCAAGATATTGACCAGCAACATCCATAAAACTTGGATCTACAGGTCCTCTGCCCACAGGCTCGTTCTCAGCCATAGCCGCAATCTGTTCTCTGCGTTTTCGTTCTTCTTCTTCGTCCAACGGATTCATATCATATAATGCCATTGTTATTCCTTAAATCTTAAAGCCAAGGTTGCTGCCACTGCTTGAAGTAGTGCTACCAGTAGGACCAAGATTATAACTCGAACTTGGTGTGCCAAATATCACTGAAGCGTATTTGTTGTATAGGTCTATGTCTGCTTGGCTGGCACCTAATTTAGTTTGAGCAGCCCCAACACCTTGTCCAATGCCACTTTGTCCTAATTGTGCTAATTGTCCAGCCGCACCCATTCGTTGTCCAGCAACATCTCGTTGAACATCAGCGGCAGTTTTAGCCATCATATTGGCATTTGACCCAGCAAGTTGCCTGTCTGCTAATGCTTGTCTGGCACTACCTAAATTACCAGTGCCACCAAATTGTGCGGCTTGATTAGTAATGTTTTGTTGATATTGTGCTTGAGCAGGGGCTAACGCTGCCGATATCTGGTTCTTTTCGTAGTCAGGATTGAATAAACTTTCTAATCCACTAATACCAGTGCGTAATGCTGATTCGCCTGTTTCACCCAAGGCTTTTTGTGCGTTGCCTGCTACACCCGCAAGATTTTGACTGGCGTTTTTTACACCACCAGCACTTTGGTTATAAACATCTTTAGCACCGCCTACAGCACCTTTATAAAAATCTATTAAACCAGGGTCTTTAACACCTGTAGTTGGATCTATTGTTCCTGTAAAAAATTTGTTCTGTGCCTCTACCTGTGCTGCCTGAGCACCAGTTAGTCTTGGGTCTGTTGAACTTTGATTGTTGGATTTTCCGCCACTCATATTGGGTTCCTTTGTATTGTATTATTTAGCATATTTTAATATCTATCTATCACGGGATTTATAATCGAATTCACCGTCTGTTGAATTTGGTTGTAAGTTTCCCAATCGCCTGTAGCGGCTGCTCGTTGTTGTCTGGTCATCCAGTCACTACCAAGTTGTTTTACAATCTCGGCTTGTTGTGCTTGCGTTGCTGGACTCATAGTAGCCACAGGAGCATTAGTGGGTGCTACTGCTCCGCTGGCTGAAGTCATTCCAAAACCCACTTGGAATGTGTTATTAGCATTTGGAGTCACCATACTGGCAGGATCATATGCTTGTCTGCGACTTGCTGACTGAACATTAAAACTTGGCACATTCTTACCAGCAATTAAATCTGCTATCTGTGCTCCTGTCAATGGTTTGGCAAGTTGTTGTAATCCCCAGGGCGTATCTTCACCATAGGCAGCGTTCCATTGTTGGTCATTGAATACAGGACCAACCTGATAACCGTGACTACCCCAGTTAAACTTTGCCTGAGCATCATCATAGGTATTATAAAAATTACTTGGATTGATATAACCAGCGTTTAAGCCACGACCACTTGGAGGTTGTGTAGGCGGCAATGTTGGAGGTAAAGTTGGTGGCAATGTTGGTCTAATTGTCGGAGGCAATGTAGGTGGCAACGTTGGTGTATAACTAAAAGTAAATGTTGGACGCTCTGTTGTCACAGGTGGCGTTGTAGTTGGAGGTGGCGTTGTAGGAGGCTCTGTTGGTGGTAGAGTCATATCAGTAAAACTAAACGACAGCGTTGGAGGCAGAGTTTCAATTATACTTTTTGTAGGTCTATCAGTTGTAATAATCCATTCAAAAATAGTATCTGTTTCTGTTTCTGGAGGCAATGTCATATCAGTAAAACTAAACGACAATGTTGGCGGTAATGTTTCAATTATACTCTTTGTAGGTCTATCAGTTGTAATAATCCATTCAAAAATAGTATCTGTTTCTGTCACTGGTGGTTCAGTAGTCAAAGGAGGCAACGTCATATCAGTAAAACTGAATGTAAATGTCTCACTTGGCTCAGGAGTTTTTGTAGGTCTATCAGTTGTAATAATCCATTCAAAAATAGTATCTGTTTCTGTCACTGGAGGCAACGTCATATCAGTAAAACTGAATGTAAATGTCTCACTTGGCTCAGGAGTGCGAGTAGGTCTGTCTGTAGTAATAATCCATTCAAAAATAGTATCTGTTTCTGTTGGTTGTGGAGGCAGAGTATCTGTAAAACTAAAAGTAAATGATTGTGTTTCAGTTTGAGTAGGTCTATCAGTTGTAATAATCCATTCAAAAATAGTATCTGTTTCTGTGACAGGTGGTTCAGTTGGTTCAATAGCACTACCCGTCATTGTAGGTTCAGGCGTGTCTGTAGGTTCAATAGCACTTCCAGTTAAAGTTGGTTCTGGAGTATCCGTTGGTTCAATAGCACTAAAAGTAAATGTAGGTTCAGGAGTTGCTGGACCAGTTGGCTCAGGTGTAGGTGGCACATAAGGATCAGTTGGTGCTTCAGTAGGTGGCACATAAGGCGTAGGTGCGTCAGTTGGAGGCACATAAGGATCAGTTGGTGCTTCAGTAGGTGGCACATAAGGATCAGTTGGTGCTTCAGTAGGTGGCACATAAGGATCAGTTGGTGCGTCTGTAGCAGGAGGATCTGTAGCAGGAGGATCTGTAGCAGGCGGGTCAGTATATACTGGATCAGTATATGGTGGATCGGTAGGAATATCAGGTCCAGGTCCAGGATCAGGTCCAGGTCCAGGATCGTATGGTGGTTCGTATGGAGGTTCTGCTGGACCACTGGGATCTAAATCGTCACCACCAAATCCACCATAACCACCATCATTATAATAATAATCACCACCACCAAAATCATAATCACCACCGTAATCTATGGCTACATTGCCCCAACTATCGTCGCCAAAAGCAAATTCCAACAAACCTGTGTTAGGGTTGCGTGAGCCTCTGCCGCCCATTTTTTTAAGTAAGGCTGCTTCTTCGGGATTGATGTGTGCTAATATGGTGTCACCATCTCTGCCATAGTTAGCCAGCATTTCTGCCAATGTGGGTAGTTTATTTTTATTCATTGTGTTATTTATTTCTTTATAACCTGTGCTGTGAGACTGCGTCTGCCAACTTCCATATCTTCTATATACCATTCAACATCTTGTCCGCCTGGCAATGTTATAAAAGCAAATTCTAAAATATACCAGTAAAGTCCTGGTGCTGGATTATCTAACAAGGTGGTAAAAACCGTGGTAGGATCAATGTTAAAAGATGTAGGTGATGTTGTGACACTATCTACTACTAATACTAAATTATTGACACCAGTGACACCATTTAAGTCAACACCTGGAATTGTTATAGTGTCTCCAACAACAAAAGCATAGCCTGGGTTGTTGATAGTAATACTTGTATTTCCTGTGGTATATGCTCCTGCCGCACTACTGGGTAAATCTATGCTGAAGTTTTGATATTGTCCAATTCCTGAAGTAGTCATTTGGTAATTGGCTATAATAGCATAATAACCTGATGGTGTAGTATCTACTTTAGTTCCACTACTGGCATCTATACTCAAGGTCAGAATTTGTCCAACACCACCACTTAAAAAGAATGTCTGTGAGTGTTCTGCTACCGTGGCATCAAATTGATAAAAGTATTGTGGGTTCTGTGCTGTGCCATTGTTAAACGCAATATATCTATTTAATTGTGTGCTGAATTTAACATCACCGTTGCTGCCAGGTTCTACAACTTTGGCTGTAATTCCCAGTGCGTTTTCTGTGGTTATCATTGCTGACAAATTGACAAAATCTTCTGGACCTACTACACTGATAATACCATTACAATCAGTGGATGCTCGAGTTTCTGTGCCAGCAGGACTTGGATAAAAATAAAGATATTCTAAAGACACCGTGCCTCCAGTGCCTGGACCTGGATTTGGATACGGGTTAGTTGCTCTGGCTATGACATAATTTACATCACAATACACAACACCAGTTCTGTTAAATGTTCCATCGTAGTCTGATGGTGTGACACCCGTGACCGTGATGTTGTTGCCTATGGCAAAAGGAGGAACTGCCTGCGGTGCGGCAAATTCATACTTCCAAGTAAAATCATCCAGCCAAGTGCTGTTGCCCAAGGCTATAGGTGCTACATAAGTTGGAGCATAGTTAGTATTACTATAAGGCAGTCTAAAATTACCTGTGATATAAGCAGTGGTAGATTTATTAAAACCTACATTATATTGTCCAAGACCACTGGGTCCTGATATAGCATAATTTACTGCGTCTAATAGACTGGCATCATCGCCACCTGTAATAGGATACGTTGCCATTATCTATCGTCCTCGACTTGTGTGAATTGCCAGGTAGTGGCACTACACATCCAGACATTGCTACTACTGGTATTCCCTAATTGTATGCTATTGACTCTGTGAGCATTCTGATCCATTTGTATCCAAGGATTGTCAGTGTTTAATGCCATTGCTTGACTTGCTTTAGTCACTGGTTGTTGTCCTACACTATTAGCACCTTCTATGGTGACACTGATATTTCCTGGACTTGGTATAATGCTGATCTCGTCACTGCTACTAAAAGGTATAGCACCAATATTCACTGCTTCAGGTAGGATACGATGAACCATCAACTTACCACTATAATCTTTGATCATTTTAATATTGTCTCTGCGGAACAATGAAGTTATCGCACTACCATCTGCCTGAGCATAGCCAATGTCTTTTTGAACTATTTTACTATCTGTGACACCCTGAGCATAGACCACGGTTCTGCTGCCAAGGTTGGGTGTCCAAACGCCAGGAGTATTTTCTGTATAGATAGGACTTTCACAGCCCATAGTCGCTGAACTTACATCTCTGGGTGCGTTCCAACAATCTATATCGTATCTGTATGACAGCATCTTGTTGGGCACACCACCAATAGCATCAGCATCAGGATAGTAAATCTCAATCTGATTTTTCTGTGAGTTGGCTTCCATAAACACTCGGTCATAGTATTCAGGATCTAACTGATCGTAGAACCAATTTTTAACACGTTGATTGCCTATACCTTGAAAGTCTTGACCATCAAACACCCAGATATCTCTGGCATCAACACCATAGACTAACTTGTCTGTGTTTGCCCAGCAGTTTGAACTGAGCAGTCCTCTGCCTTGATTGTATAACTTTACACCAAGGATAGGTGCTGATGTTGTGCTATAGTTGATAGGTGAGAACACCACGGTGTCCCAGTATGAACACAGAAAGAACTGACCATTACTTGGGAACGCATCAAGGGCAGGTCCTCGTAAGGGAACCTCTAACTGGTTGGCTACATTGGTTATGGTAGGTTCCCAAGTAAGTGGTGCGGCATTTAATCCAAACGCTTGACTCCATTGTATGGTCACAGGATATTCTTCTATGGCTGCTGTTGTGCTATTCACTGCTGTAAGATTACCTGCTACCAAAATACTACCTACGTTGGGTGTGCTATACATACGCATAAAGTTAGCACTATAACTTGACCAATATGGGTTATAGTTCCAAGCATATAATGGTGCTACACTACCACCTCCAGGATAGCCTGATGTTGGCACAGCCAGGTATATGATGCCTAATAATGTGCTGGATGATACTACAAACTGCCCATCATAAACACCATTGACTCCGCTGATAACTATGCGTGATCCTGCCAAGTATGGTATGCTGTCGTAAGGACTGCCAGTTATGGTTGTGCTTGCGGTGGTTTGTGATAGATTGACAATCCAAGTTGATCCAGCACCACTGCCACTTATGTTGCTGACAATCTTGGTGCCTGCTGTGACACCTGTGCCTGTAAGATATTGACCCACGGTTGGTGTGCTTGCTCCACCAGTGACCGTGCCAATAGTCAGGGTAGTTCCACTTATGGTAGATCCTGTTGCCACAAAGGTATTACTGAATGTCAGGTATTGTTCTGTAGCACTGGAGAACACTATGTCGTCAATGTCTGTGGGCAATAGGTCTGAGTATAAAGTCAGCGTTGCGTCACCGTCTAACCACACCATTGGTGGATTGAATGTGTCATTAAAGAAAGGCACGGTGCCATTCCAGGCTTCAGTGATATTGGTAGCCTGCGTATAACCTGCGAAGTTGCCACCTGCTGGTGTAATGTCTTGCCAAGTTCCATTGTATGTTGCCCACCATTTACCTTCTGTAGTTGCCACAATAAACCAGAACTCTGTGTCTGCTCTAAAGCCACCACTGATGTATGTTGGTGTTCCATCAAGATCATCAAAAAACTCTTCTTCACCTGCCACTGAGCGTATGCCACGGACATCTGTTTCTACATTGAGTCCTTGATTGTATTCATTGGGTCCCAACGCTGTTGAAGGAACATCGGGAGTGAATGTCATCTTTGCGAATGGTATGCGAACTTCGTCTAACGGGTTTTTTATTTGTGCCACTTTGGTTTCCAATCTGATCTATTATTTAGCCACTGAGTTCAACCAAAAAAATAACCGTGTTTTTAACGGTGTTTTATGACAGGGTAAGGGGTAGATACACAAACGATTAAAAGACAGCGATTTAGCAAAATGCCCTCTCGCAGCCCAATGTTTATGCGGGTTCCAAGAGGGTGGTTTCAATTCCTATCAAAGCCACCCTCCCCTTTCTAACTTATGCTTGGTAGTCCATCACGCTGTCCAATGTGAATCCATTGTTGTGTTTAATCACTGGACTCTTATACTCGGCAGCCTTGATCACGGTGTTCCAATCTACAACCACCGCACCATTTACTTGGTCATAGTATTCACGGTTGTCCATCAAATATTGCTCTTGAGCATCGGTGAGCATTAGCCCATCCAAAACATTTACATCATAGAGCACTCTGGTGCTTTGGTTGTTGTCTTCAATAATAACTCTTCTCATAATATATATCCTTTTGTTAGTAGTTATATTTAACTACACAAGTATTTATCTCACGGTTCTGTTTATTGCCCTGGGTTAGCAGGGCAATTTGTCCAATTTATATTTTGTTGCTCAAAAACTTTACCAACGGATCATTCTTAAAGTAAAAGAGTGTTCTATAATCAAAGTATTTTTTGTCGCCTTTTGATTTTACTTTTTTACCATTTTGTCTAATCAATATCCAACGGTTGTCATCAAAGTTTGGTAATATTGGTTGGTCTGTTTTGCGTTCTCGTTTCAATTCATATATCATATTTGAATTGGTAGGTCTAATAGTCAATATGCCTCTTTTGATTGATAATACTTCACCAGTCTGACTGGGAGCAAAACCAGCATCGGTATGAAATATACTAATAACCTGTGCTCCAGACAACGGCTCTGTGTCCAATCCTAACTCATCTACTAATGGTAATATGTTCATAATGTAGTTCCCTTTCTATTTGTTTCTACACATTTATTTATCTCTGCGTTCTGTTATTTTACTACACAACGCAGAGCAATTTGCCCATTTTGTTTTACCAATAATAATTATCTTTTGGTTCAGGCTTAAAACCAAACACACGCTCCACATAACGGTTGCTCACGGTCCTGATGTTAAACCGTTGCCTACCGTTCTTCAAGCGTAGTGGATCTTTCACAGCATACTTGTCAAGTATCTTGGCAATCTCAGCATCTACCTTGGCTAAATCTTCTGTGCGTATATAAACATTGGGCACATCTATTCTAACAGCACGATCCACATATGTGCGTTCGCCATTTTGATAGATATGATTGTAGTCACAATAACTACAGATCTGTGTTTTAATCTTTCTACGCTGTTCAATCAGATCGTGAGTAGCCTGTGTCAGTCTGTCTTTAATGGTGGCTAACATTATGGGTGTATTCTGGAATGCCACGTTGTTCAACATCGTTGCGTCATCTTTTTGTAGCGTGTCATCATCAATCATCAGCGTGTTCAACTCTGTCCAAAGGTCCAGTCTATTTTTTTTCCAGAATGTATCCTGCCCCAGCATATTCATAAACTTTTGCTTGTCATCATAAGTTTTGATTCTGTTCAACGCTGGACCTAATGGCAGCGTGATGCGTTCTCTGGTGCGTTCTCGCACAAGTGTCAGGTAAATTGGTTTGGTGTTTAACATATCAGTTCCTTTTCTATATAAATATTTATCTTTACATTCAGTTATTTTTAAAATACTTTGTCTTCTTTAGGATACAACAATCCAAACAAACCTAATCTTATTTCTTCGTGCTTTTTAGGTCTATACAAATTTACTTGTTTTAAAGCCTTGTTCAACCAACGCTGTCCTCTGTTGCCTTGTCTTGTTATTTTACCAGGCTGTTCAACTATTTCATAGTTTATCCCCAGTTCCATTCCATCAAACTTGCCTTTTAATTTTGACAAAAAAACGTGTTCATCTGTGATGTTCAACCAAGCACCTGCCATAAAGTCTTTGTTGCCTGAATCAAACTCTTTTAAAATATATGTGTAATAAGTCATTGTGTAGTCCCTTTCTTTGTTATGTTCTACAATAGTATTTACCTTACTATTCAGTTATTATACAATGAAACACACACAAAGTCAATAGTTTTTTTGGGCAATTTGTCCAATTAGTTTCCAACTTCCATAACCTTAAAATCATCGCACTTAAATCTGTAGTTCAATCGTCTGGCTTGTAAGTTAGCACTACCAAGATTAGTGTATGTTAGTTTTTTATACTTGTGAATGTTGCCACTCATACTACCCTGTGTAATTCTAATGTTAGCAGGATCGTCTTTGTAAGTAATCACATAAAACTTATCTGCTTGTAATATTTCCCATAAGTCGTCGCCAACTTCTTGTGCTAATCTAACTATTGGTTTAGGTCGTGCCATCTGTAATCCTTGTAAATCTTCTAATGTATTCTGGATGCTTTAATATAAAAGCAAATGCCTGTTCGTCAGTCATTGTAGCCCAGTATTGTTGCCACTGCCAATCTATGCCTGTAGCAAACGGACTTTGGTTGTGATACTCTTTTAAGTCATCAACAAGTTTTTTAACTGGTTGGTTTTCACCTTCGTAGTCCATATCCTGTGTAATCTTCATCATATGTTCCACCATCTTTCTTGTGTTTGAACTGGTATTATTTTCGCAATTCTTTCAGGCTTTGCTTGTCTGGGTATTTCTATAGTCCTGTCAGTGCCATCCAGTCTATACTTGCGTTGATTTGGTTTAACATCAAAATGCTGCCAATTCATACAAAATGCGTTGCCGCAAGTATGTTTGATCTGTTTGTCATCGCAGTCTTCACCAAACACATCTCTAAACAAAATGCGTCTGGCTTGTGTCATCTGTGCTTGACCTGATTTTCGTCCGCCATACAAGTTAGTCTGCGGACCACGGCTGCCTATCCAAGCCCAGCAACTATCATCGTCAGTTTTGACGATCTTTGACCATAACACGGTGCTGTTCCATTCCCACACACCCACCGTTTTGCGTTCGCCTGCTCGTCTGCCTTTACTCATTTCGTTCTCCAAATAAGTTTTTAAGTTCTTGGTTGCTACTCAACAGATCCAACAAACCTAACGCTAACAGATCAACCTGCTTTTCTGTTAAACCAAGATGTAGTTTCTGCTCAACTGCGTGTATCAATTCGTGTGTCAGTGTGTGACGCAGACTTGGTTCTGTCTGTGTGTCATTTAACAAGATCAGGTTTTGATCTACTACACATCTACCTAAATCTGTGTCCAATTCCAACTCAGTGCCCATTCTTATACTCCATTCTTGTCCAAATAGTTTGAACTTGTGTAGTGCTTCCATTTCATATCTCCTTTGTATATATCTATTTATCCTGATATTCAGTTATTTGCTATTAAACTTCGTTTATACCTGGTTTTTGGCAAAGTTGCCTGTGTTTTACAATTTACGAATCAGTTTTAGAAACTTTTTACAACGCACATAAAAACACATAATTGTATTTTTTATTATTCTTATATACTTTATATTTCTATAGTAAAAATAGTAAAAGTAATAAAAGTAGTGCTAAAATCGCTATTACAGGTGCTTACAATGCTGGTTTTACATTTACGAGTTAAAAAACAAAACCGTAATACTTTACGGTTTTATTTTAATTTTAGCCCTTAAAAATCCAAACTACTCTGCCATTCTCCTCGGTCATATACTCGTGATCAGTGTCATACAGGCTGTCATTTACACTATTCGTAAAACTTATTAGTCTCCAAACGGTGCGTTGATAGCCAATCTTATCCAATCTGTTCTCATAAATCTTTGCTCGTTCTTGAAGTTTAACTGGCAGTTGTCTGTCTTTTATCAGTCGCAGTATCTCTTCACGCATTCTATTTCTGCCAGGAACTATCTCACCACGATTTTTTTCCCTGATCAATTGTTCCAATAATTCTGCTCTGATAAATGTAAAGTCTGGATCAGTGAATACTTGTTCCACGGTCTGTGTCCAACTGCCACGCTGTCTGTCGATCAGTGCTTGATACTCAACACCGTGACAGGGTTTAACTGCTGTAATGTCACCGTGCTTTGCTGCCATAGCATTGATCCAACGTCCTACCTGTTCTCTGCTAAACAATAAGTTTTGCCCACTATCATCGCCAACACCTTCAATCCAAGTTTTAACTTCTTCCAATGTTAGATCCTGCTGTTCATACTCCAACATATAACGCTGACAAGTCTGGTAAATGTTCTTTGTAGTCTTAAACAGACTATAACGGTTATCACTTTGAGTGCCTGATAGCGTAATGCCACCAGTTATCTCATTGCTATAACTCATCACAAGTCCAGTGTTATCTGCCAGATACGGCACCTGATACTTTGCTTCGATCAGTATTTTTGGACTGCCCAAAAATGCTTTCATACGCTCAACATCAACTTTGTCTCTGCGTGTTTCATTGACAACAATCACAGCCTGACCAGCGATCACGCTATTAAACTTGCCCGTCACGTGATCAGTATTACAATTGTCTGCTACTTTGCCATTAAACAACCTGCGTAAGAATGTATTACTGATTAAACCTTTACCTGCTCTGCCTTCTTGGTCACGTATAAACAAGTTAGGCAAGAATGGATTGTTTGGATGTAAGTATTTGCTCCATAGTGTTTTCTGTAGCGGTAAATAACTTTTTTCACCGTCTCTGTCATCACCACTAATGCTTTCCATAACAGCATCAAAGATCCAATGATAATCAGTTCTGCCAGTTTCTTCAGGCTGGCAAAAATTACTATTCATAATGTTTAGACAACCAGGTTGGTCTGTATAACTTTGTATGACATTGGTAAATGTTCGACCCTGTTCAACCAGCATCTTATTAAACTGCTTAAAACTGCTGTAATCTTCCTGACCTTCGCCCATTCTAATATACACATCAGTTATACTAAAGTTTGCTTGTAGTGCGTCTTTCTTTATACTAACCCAGGGTCTATTACCAAACTGGTCTGGTAGTTTTGGCTGATAAAACCACACAGCATTACCAGTGCTACTCATATAAAAGTTATACTCGTCAATAATTTTGGCTAACTCTTGTTCGCTTTCACTTTTTGTTTGTAGTTTGTTTTCCCTGGCAGCAGCCTTGACTGCTTCTTTAACCAAATCTTTAACTAACTTTTCACTGCCTAAATCACCCTGCTCAACCTGTTGTATAGATTTTTCAATCTTACCAACTTCAGTGCTACTACCACTTTTAAGTGCCAGTGCTTTCTTTATTTTAAGTTGTTCAAGGATAGTTTCACGCAGTTCTAATTCTCGTTCTATATTATTCATATTATTTCCTTGCTAATAATTTCAGTGTAGATAATGGTAAATCTCTAACTACACCACGATCACTCAATAGATCGCTGACCAAATGTTTTAATGTTCCTCTGCCTGGACTTTTACCAGGATTGTATCCTCGTGTAAGTCTGTAATACTCATTTGCCGTTTGCTCAGGATAGAACTGGTTCATCACTACCAATCCCGCACTTGGACCAAGTTCTTTATAAACTGCCCAAGTGACATTACGCCACACATCATACGCTAACATCGTGTATTTTTGTTTAAGTAGCGTTAAAAGACTGCTAATGTATTCAACATCATCTTCAGTTAAATCATCAACTATCTTTAACGGCACCGCAACAACATCAAACTTTGGTTGTGGGCGTTGATATGTAAGTATAAACTCCAACAACCTATCTGGTATTGTCTGTATATTTACGCAACTTGGTGCTCTGTCCCAGCGGTAATATATTTCTGGATCATTGACGCTGTCAGGATGTCGGCTTGGCGGTAATACACTTTGACAACCTGCTTCAAATGTTCCCCATCTAAACTCAAGTTGTTGCGGCTTACCATCATCACCAGTTGGTCCAGTGACAGCGAACTTTGCTGGCATAACTGACCAACACTCTTCTGGCACTTTAAATGCCATTTGTGCTCTGCCAGTTTTACCACTGCTCCAACACACCGTATCAACGTCTTCAAACGGTATTTGTATGTGTTCCTGCCAATACTCCCAGGTCCAAGGTCCGTCAAAATCCACGGCTAATATTCCATCACTGGCTTGACCAAGTATAACACCAATGTTGGCTGTGCCTGCTTGTGCCTGCGTCAGCCATTTCTTTTGCCAGTTGGGTGTTCTTGGACCTTTGGTTGGCTGTCCATTTATATCTGGTATAGCACAGAACCTCCAGCCCTGTGCTTCCAATATTGCTAATTCTGGATCGTTCATCTTTTGGCTAACTGCTCACATACATCAATCATCATCTCTGTAATTTCTTCAATGTATGCGGCAGTCTGTAAATCACGTTCTTCAATAGCAGCCAAGTTTCGGTTCATTTGTTTTAGTAGTTCAACTACTTGATCTTCATATGCTGTCATCACGCATACCTCCGATACTCTTCAGGCTCTGGTTCTTCGTCCTGTTCATCTTGTTCAACTTCGTTGATCTGTTCAGGAGTTTCTTGTGCTTGTAGTTCAGCGACATCAGCGTTGCTCAACCACCATAATGTGATATTGTTCATAGTGTTCCTTTCTAACTATACATTTATTTATCTTCGCATTCAGATATTTTACAACAAAATACTATCAATTTAGCCAAAAAATAAAAAAACCCTGACCACGGCAGTAATCAGGGTTTAGTGTAGTAGCGTATTAGAAAGGGATATATACTTATGATTATAACTCAGAGCCATTGCGGATGAGTTGCTACTACATTATTATTTAGTCAGATCATCCACTAATTTGTTAAATTCTATTTCACTTTCTGCTCGTAATACCATACCATATACTTCGGCAGCCACTTCTGGATGTTGTCGTTGAAGTTCTTGGGCATAATCCCAGTCGTCACTTTTAAATGCCTGATATAGTTCTGCTAATAATTCGAGGTGTGTCATTGTTCAGTTCCATAAATTCGCTCCATACAGCAACAAGTTTATCCACCGTTTCATAATCATACTTGCCAATCAAGTAAGTGATTTTGGCATCGTGTATCTCACTGCCTAAAGTAATCATTCCGTCTTTAGGTTCAAGATACACCAAAAGATGATCATCATCCAAGTATATCTTACCATTATCTACTTCTATAGTAGGACAAAAACCTGCGAACCAACGGGTTAAATCTTCTTTGTTCATAGTAGTATTTATGCCACTGGTTCATATCACAGCATCAAACTGCGTTGTTTTCTCAATCGTGGTGGTTTAGTATGCTGCCAATGAGCCGTTGGCTTTAGCCTTGCCAACCAACTATCATACTCAGCAAATTGTTCTTCAGGCACATACAACACCGTGACCCAGTGATTTTTATTTCGGTCCAAATATATAACCTGATCTTCTATGCCCAGGCATTCTACTGGCTTGTCAGTGACAACTGCTCTGTTGTAATTATCAGGCTCGGGTATAGTATGCGTAGTTTCACCTGCTACCTTTTGCCAAGCAATTTGTCTGGCTATAGGTATTCTTGGATCTGTGTATTCTCGCCTGGGCTTACCATTAGTATAAGTCCAGGTTATGTATTGATGTTTAGGCATTGACTATTTAACAAACACAATAGCCGCACCAATGAACGCAACAACTATAGTTCCGATAGTGGCAATAATCTGAACATCCCGTCTGGCGTCGGCTTTTTCCAAGACAAGTTTAATCTCAAGTAAGTTTGATTGGATCTGACTACCCAAGTCACTGACTTTACTTTCAATCTGAGCGAGCCTTTGTTCGACATTATCTAACCTCTGTTCTAAATTCTTATAGCGTAGTTCGCATAAGTGTATATGACCTTTTAAGGTTGTTTCTTTGAAAGCGTCCATATTATATTGCCCTGTTATCGTGAATGTAATACCAGCCTGCTGTGCCATTGGTTTTCCAGTAAGCCATCATACCGTCATCACTTTGTGTTGGACTTGTGCTACTATTACTCACACAGACCTGTTGTCCTGCCGCACCTGTGATAGCACCCCATTGTGCCACCGTTTTAACTGGGAAGCCCACTGGTTGTGCGAATGTCGCTGATGTTGAATTGAAAAAAGCATAAGTAGTGCCTGCTTTATTATTGATAGAGAAAGTGTCTGAAAATGTTTGACCAGTTTCAGGAGACATTACCAATACTTCATAACTGCCAGCAGTTCCGCTTGCGTTAGCATTAAAAATAATTTTAGTGCCCCAGTGTGTAGCATCCCAGTTTTCGCTGGCTTTAGTTTGAAAAGCACCAGCCTGTTTTTGGCTTGTGTTAGTGGTAGAATTATCAGCACTAAACGCAAACTTACCAATACTCCAACCAGTTTGAGGAGGATCATATACTGCTGTAGCGGCATTGGCTTTCCAACGAGCACTCATTTCAAATAAAGTTCCACCTTGAGTTAAAGTTGAACTACTGGCTAAACCAGTGTATTTGAAACCTGGAGCATAAACGCTTTGCCAAGTAGATCCCATTTGTGCGATATTGACATCACCAAGTTGTAGCAAATTTGTGCTACCAAAACTCATATTTAATGTAGGACCTGTTGTGCTGCCACCACTCATATTTAATTGAGTTCCTGTAGTTGAACCACTACTTGGACTTATACTCAGTTGGTTAGTAGTTATAGTGCCTGAAGTAGAACTTAAAGCCAATCTATTACTCAAATTAGTTGTGCCAGTATCCACGGTGCGTAAAGCAAATGAACTGCCGCAGGCACTTGTAGAATAATCTTCAGTGGCAAGCCAGTTAAAATTACCCACATTTTGATTTGTAGAAGTCCCTAACGCACCAGTTTGAGCGGCAATATTAAAACTATATACACCATCATTATTCTTTAACGGCACTCTGCGTCCAGTCACAACACTTTTTCTTGATGCTAACGTGGTAATCCCATTTGTGCCTGCCAAGCCAATATCATCTGGAGTGCCTGCCATAGCCACAGGGCTGGCACCGCTACCCAACAATGTGCCTGCTGTTTGGAATGTTGATGCTATTGTGTATGTGCCTGTTAGCCCACTGCCACTACCCAAGGCTGTGATAAAGTAAGGAGTTGTATTACTCAAACCAACGGCTCTGATAAGTTGTCCAACATATAATACACCTGAAGTCACCGAAGTCACCGTCAATGTATTACCAGCACTACCAGCACCGTTGTCAATGTAGCCATTAAAACTACATCTATCTTCAAAAGGCACACCAGTTTGGGTAAGTGATGAACCTCCAATACTAAAGTTAGCACCGCCTCTGCCTTTATAAACAACATTACCAGCACTATTGACAAATGTAGTATCACCAGCATCCAAATTACCGTTGAGCATATTCAATCCTGAGTTTTGCGGAACCGTGACACCGTTGATTGTCTGTGTAGATGTAGCAGTTTGACCAGCCACCATCATACTTTGTCTGCTGGTAGCACTAAACTTATTACCTGTGGGTGTAGTTAAAAATACAAATCTACCACCACCTGCTGTAGTGCCAACACCTGTGATAGTTGTGCTTGCGGTAGTCTGTGAAAAACTAACCGTATAAGTTCCAACACCACCAAATGTATTCGCACCATAAGCAGTAATGGTTGTTCCGTTGGCTACACCAGTGCCTGAGATCAACTGACCAACGTGAATAGCACCACTGGTCACAGCAGTGACCGTCAATACCGTTGTTGCTATACTGCCTGTAAATACCGAAGTTTCACTGGCAGTTGCTTCTGTGTTTTGAAATACTACGCCAGTATTAAATCCAACACCGTTTTCACTGCTGAATCTTGTGCCATCGTAATAACCAACACCAAGACTACCTACGCTGGAGTTTGCCACATTGACATTCACTGGGGCTGCGGCAGTTCCACGACTGCCTTCTAAAAATAATTGTCCTGCTCCAATAGTAGCAGCCGAAGCAAGGCTACCTGCGTTTTGTCCATACTCTCTAACAAACACACGACCTTGTCTATTTGCTGTAGTATTGTCAAAAAACGCAGCCGCTGGCAATTGAGTAGTATTTAAAGTAGAATTACTAACCAATACATTACCATTAGCATCTATGGCTTTACCGCCTGCTGTTATAGTGTCACTGGTGCTTTGCCCACCCTGAGTAATAATATTACCAGTGGCGGCATCAACCGTCATTGTTGTATCGCCTACTGCGAGTCCGAATTTTACTTTGAATTTTTCGTTTGACATAATTCACACAATCCTTATGTTAGTGAGGTTCTTACCACACTGAATACCGTGCTTGTAGCACTTGTTGGGGTCACCAATAATCTTAAAAGCCCACCACTTACATCACCAGTAAAACTTGCCAATGATGTAGTATTATACATTTCAGCATAGGTAGTCAGCAAGGCTGTTGTAGCATCTACTCGCAATATTGTAAAGTTTAGACAATGAACGTTAGCACCTTGAATGATGTTTATCAATCCTGTCATTGCGTTTCTTGTTGTAGTGTTTAATGCCACCGTGGCAGTTGCGGTTGTTGTCAGTGTTGAACTATCTAAATCTGCTTGATTATCAACACTTACATTATTAAAATTAGCACTCAAAGTAGCGGCATCTAATAAATTAGTAAAACTGGCTAAAACCAAATCACCTGTGGTAGTTGATATAGTATTGTCAGTGACAACACCCACCGTTATATTACCAAAAGTAGATCCACCGCCACCAGGCAATGCCCAACTTAAATTTCCACTGCCATCATTGGTCAGTACCGTTGATACAGCACCCTGAGCCGCTGGCAACACGTATTGAATATTTGCCCCAACAGCAGGCTGTATAATATCACTATATCCACTGGTTGTGCCATTTAATGTTATACCGCCAGTGGCAATCAAATTACTGGTAAATCTACCTGTGCCGCTGACATCTAAAGCATAGGCAGGCGTAGCCGTGCCAACACCTAAATTACCCGAAGGGAACCATTGATCTCCGCCTGTGGCGTCAAACTGAAGTCTATTTACAGGACTACCAGCAGTTTCTTGAACGGTATATGATATTAAATTATCACCAGCGTTGTTAGTCACTAACCACAAGCGTTCTGTGTTGATCATACCAAACTGAACATAACCATCACCACCATCACTGATAGTAAATTCTTGACCAGGTGTTGCGGTATTCACACCAACTCTGCCATTGGCAGAATCTACAAAGAAAGTGCTGTCATTGACAACAAAATTATTATAAGTTTTTACAGCACCAGTTCCAGGTGTATATGGTGCCAATACAATATTACCATTGACACCTGCTTCCAAGAACATTTGTCCAGAGTTTGTAAAGCCGTTGGTATTAAAGTAAAGATTACCTGTGCCGTTAGTTGTGATGGCAGCACTGGCATTTAAGTCACCAACAACTACTTGATCAGTGGTCAATAACACTCTACCGAGACCATTTGGTTCAATAACAACATCATTATCCGCACCTGCTTCTATTGTGATAACACCTGAATCTACACCAGCCTCAGTTTGTAATATTAAATCACCAGTGGTAGTTGATATAGTATTGTCAGTATCTACAGCAATAGTAATGTTGCCAAATGTTGAACCACCACCGCCTGGCAATGCCCAAGATAAGTTTCCACTACCATCATTAGTAAGAACGGTGCTGACTGCTCCCTGAGCATTTGGCAATATATATTGAATATTTGCCGCAATAGCAGGTTGAGTAATAGCAGTATATCCACTGGTAATACCATCTATTTTTATACTATTAGTGGCGATAAGATCACTGGTAAATCTACCTGTGCCATATACATCAAGTTCGTAGGCGGGTGTAGCATTATTGACACCAAGTTTGCCAGTGTTAAACCATTGATCTGTTAAATTAAATTGTAGTCTGTTGTCGCCTGCTGGAGGAATAACACCATAGTATAAACTCAGCAAATCATCAGCACCGTTATTACTGATAATAAAAGTGCGTTCATTATTAGTCATACCAAATTGTGTAAGACTATCCTGCCCTTGATCTAAATGTAGTTCATAATCAGGAGCATTATTGTTTATACCAACTCTGTTGTTATTGACAAACAAATTATCACTATTGACATTAAAAGTAGTGGCATCAACCTTGACTAAATTGCTATTGGCATCTAAAATTAAATCACCAGTAGTAGTGCTGATAGTATTGTCATCAACCACAGCAATAGTGATATTACCAAAAGTGCTGCCACCACCACCAGGTAATGCCCACGATAAATTACCTGCTCCGTCATTGGTCAGCACCGTTGAACTTGCTCCAGCGGTTCCAGGTAATGTATAAATTAAATTTGATCCAGTAGCAGGTGCGTTAAATGTTGAACTGCCACTTGTGCTACCACTGACCGTGATACCACCTGCCAATTCTAAATTACCATTGCTGTCCAATGAACTTGCTAATGTCATAGCACCATTGCGTAATAATGAAACTGCGAATTTACTATCTTCTGTGGCTGCTGTAGCATCTGTCCAACTAACATCTATATTAGCGGCAGTTAAAAATGTGCCACTGGCATTAGTCATTCCAGCATACATACCAACACCATAACCCGCACCTGGAGTCACAGCCGTGCCTGCCACTGCTTCCATACGCAACGGATATGCTACCGCATTATTATTGACATTATATTTGCGACTGGCTAAATTACCATTGATAAAGTTATCAGTAAAAAGCAAAGAATTACTTGGGCTACTAAAACCAGTTTGTAATTCATCGGCATTATTACCAATATAAATCTGTGCTCCTGATGTTAAAGCACTATTCAGATACAATGCTCCAGTTGTAGTAGATATAGTTTGGTTGTCTGCTATACCCACCGTGACATTACCGCCAGTGATGCCTGCGAACACAGGATTACTTGTTGTAGCGATATCCTGTGGCAAACTTAAAGTCACCGCACCAGTTGGACTTGAAGCGATGACCTGATTGGCTGTGCCTGTGATACTTGTGACACCTGCTGAACCAGGATCTGTGTTAGTAATAGTGATAGTGTCAGCGTCCGTTCTAACCACGGTTATACCAGCACCTTGAGCAAACTTGATAGTATCAGTTGTGGCATCACTGCCTACAAGATTTAGATTAGCACCACCAGTAGTAGCACTTGCGTTCTGTGTATAAGTTGTATTTGTATCTATACTACTAATAGTAATTGTGCTTGCGTCTGTTCTACTGACCGTGACATTAGTTCCGTTGGCAAACTTCACGCTGTCAGTGGTAGCATCACTGCCCACCAATGTAAGATTGGCACCACCAGTAGCGGTGTCTGCTTGTATGTTATAGTTAGTGTCTAAACTCTGGACATCTGCGAAACTTAAAACACCAGCACCATCAGTTATCAATACCTGATTGGCTGTGCCATCTGCCAATGGAAAAAGATAATTGGCAGTGGATAATTGATTTTGGATTGTGGTCACGCCTGTGGCACCACCAACGCTCATTGCTGTTGCCGCACCACCAAAATTGATAGTGGTTGCGTTAAACGGCAGTAAGTTAAAAGTTGAACAATCAGTTAGGATACTACAGCCATTCACGGTCAGTGTTCCCGAAATGATTACATTGTCGCCACTGGGAACAAAGTTATTCCCACCACTATATAAAGTAGTGTAATTGCTACTTGACACCGTGCCACTTGGAGGTGTTGATCCGTATAATGAACTATTGTCTGCCATTGATTATCCTTATTTGTAAGCGAAGTTTCTGTATTGACGAGGTTGCCATACTGAAGTTAGTTTAGTATGTCCGCCACTCCACTTACCTAAATTGTTTTGATCTTCTACAATGTTGTATGCGTTTTCAAACTTTTGAGCATACACCTGAGCATCTTCGGCATTGTGTCGTTTAATGTAATACTCACGCAGAGTAGCATACACATAACCTTCTGCCCAGGTTTGTAGCACAGCATTAGTTTGAACCGTTTGCCCTGTAAGAGAGATGTCAGTTATAGTGCCACCTGTGGGGCTTGAGCCGCCTGTGACACTTACTTGAATACTGGTGCTTGAAGTTAGTTGTGTGACCACTGCTGAAGTAAAGCCTGTTCCCAGACTGCCTGTGCCTGCTGTGGCTGTGATTTCATCACCGACATTTAATCCAGTAATATCACTCATACCACTGATGCCAATCAACCAAGGACCACTACCACTAATAGGATTTACGCTGCCAGTAGCACTAATTAGTTCGTCTTCCACAGGACTGAATAGCAACTGCCAAGCACGATAGTAATATAAGTTGATAAGAGCACCTTCAGCCACATACGGCAAAAAGTGATACTTGTTTGCTACTTCACTGAATTTACCACGGATTACATTTGGCACATTTACTGGACTCAAATATAACTGGGCAAGCATTCCCTGAGTAATAATATCTCTGTCGCCAATACGGTCATAGACAATCCAAGGTCCGCTTTGATTGCTGTTGCTGGCATTAGTGGCAAATACAATAGTTCCACTAACCGTGGCAGTATTGACTAAACTTAAAGTAATTACACTACCACTGCCACCACCACCTGTGATATTGACAATAGTAGTGTTAGACGCAATACCAGTTCCCGACACCAACATATTGTTTTGTAGCGTCTGTGCTGGAGTAGAAGTCAGAGTAATAGTAAATTGACCTGACACACCTGTGGCTGTGGCACTGGTAGTGACCTGTGCTCCTTGTTGAAAGAACAAGATAGGTTTGTTCATATCACCAGGAATAGGCACCCTACCATCGGCATCGGCAATACCAATGTTTTCCACAGCATAAGGATCACTGCGTAATGCTGGTAGTTCAATGTTTCTCATTGACATTTCTGCCATAAAAATACACTTCTTTATTTCTGCGTCATTGGTTGAGCCTGTGAAGTCTTTGATGAATGTCACAAGGTCATCGGCTGTGGGTATTACAAACATTTTTAATGTAGTCCTTTAAAGTATTTCTGTTCGCCTCGTTTTGTGGGATAAGGCACATCTATGGGAATAGGTAATTTACCACCTGGGTA
>Ga0209191_1000284_pt1 | contig 40359 bp, 20 predicted proteins | sample S_130626_EF_Meta_FD_187320 | JGI IMG/M metagenome (GOLD analysis project Ga0209191, IMG submission 187320) | Freshwater microbial communities from Lake Simoncouche, Canada to study carbon cycling - S_130626_EF_MetaG (SPAdes) (version 2) | ecosystem: Environmental > Aquatic > Freshwater > Lake ...
AATTTGCTGGTAAGGTGGTTAATAATGGTTTCCAATAATGCTCAAAATTTCCTGCCATATTGCCAACAAAGTGAAATAATATGTTTTCATTTGCGCATAGTTTCGCCACCTCAATAATCTCACCTTGGTTTTTTCCTTCAGTAAATAAGCCAACATGAAGAACGTGTTTGAATTTTGGGTCAAAGCCCAATTTCTCTTGCGCCTGAAGTTTATTTGATTTTATTTTTGGAATGGGGTATTCCCATATTGTATTTGGTACATTTAATGAATTGAATTTCTTTTTGCTCCATTCTGATACCAAAATGTATTTATCTGGCTGGTATCTAATATCATTTGGATTTGTGAATGAGCCGTGAGTGGTTACAAATATGTTATAAGGTCTATCTTCGATAAATATTTTATCCAAAATGGAATCTGGCAAATCAAATTCTGGAATTTCTTGGAAATGAATTATGTCTGGGGAAATACCATTAATGAGATCAAGTATTTTTTCTTTTTTTTCTGGTAAGGTATATACTGTAACTAGTTCTTTTATTTTGTTTTTCTGAACAACATAATCATTTGTTACATTTTTTATTTCAATAACTGATATGCTATATTTTTTCTGAAAATATTTGATTTGTGTTAACAAATATTGAGGTAAACCACCAGTTGATAAGTGTGGCGTTACGAATAAAAGTTTTTCTTTCATTTTTATAGGTAAAATAACATTTTTTTTTGCTAAAATCAATATTTTATATGTAATAAAACAAAATATTTGTTATTTATATGAAATAGTAAAGTAAGTTTAATGTTAATAGATAATTTAGATAACGATGATTTTTTTGTGTATGTTGATGTTACGCCAACCATTACCCCAACTAGAAGTGTCACGCCAACCATTACCCCAACTATAAGTGTTACGCCAACCATTACCCCAACTAGGAGTGTTTCACCAACTGTGACACCAACAATATCTATAACACCAAGTATTACTCCAACAACACCGATTATTAGGTTATTTCAAGATTGTAGAAATAATGCTTATAAAGTTAGGTTTTCATCATTTGATTTATTTTTTAATGTTGGTGAGGTATATGAAATAAATGGTAATGGGTTTCATTTTTTTGGCAGGGTTATTTCCTATGCAAATGAAGGAACACTTTATAGTTCAAGTGGAGTAGTTTTTACTGGCCCGTACAGTATATGCCCAAGTTTTTGTATATCAAATGAATATGACTTATTAAATGGGTTTTCTGGTAATTATAAATCAAGAGGAACATATAATTCTAAGATTTATTATAGTGGGGATACTGGGGATTTTGTTTATTTTAATGGGAATGAATGGTGTTTAAGTAGTAGTTTAGGTGGAGACTGTGTAGTAAATGGTAAATCACCTTGTTTTTCTGAAACGCCAGATTTTAATTCATCAATTATATATTCTGGGTATTGTGTTACTCCAACACCAAGCATAACAAATCAACTCAATATAAATTTTGATGCTATTTTTTCTTGTAATATTGAGGTTACTCCGACACCAACCATAACAAAAACTCCGACACCAACGAGGACTTTGAGCGCAACACCTAGTGTTAGTAGAATATATACTAATATAAACTTATCAGCGTCTGCATATACATTAAACGTGATTGTTACTCCAACTGTAACCCCATCAATTAGCCCGACAGAACCGATACAAATATTGGGTGCTGTAACATTTAATATGTTAGAGAATAGATTTAGCAGAAATGCTGGATTTAAAGTATTGAGAGATTGTTTGACAAATCAATACTACTATACATCACAAGATTTAATATATTATGGACAACCAATTTTAGTTGGCAACACAATAAAAGTAGTAGTTCAAGGTAGAATTGTATGTTTCACTTATATTAAAGATGATACTAATGGTATTAGTAATTTATTTTTTGATGTAATATTAGGTATAATGGATAGTTGCGATTCTTGCGGTATTCCAGTAACCCCAACAATAACATTAACTCCATCAATCACTATGGAAATATCTAAATTTATTGAACCGACACCGAGTTTATCAAGTAATATTGTATTTGTTTTTGAGAGTTGCACGATCATATCACCGAGTATAAAGAAAACGCATTTGGTTCAAAATAAGCCTTATAACCAATTATTGAATGTTGGGGATGTTGTGAAAGATTTTAATTTAAATTGCTGGATATTTTTAGGTTCTTATAATAGTAGTTATATACCAGATACTAATTTTTTAATTTTAAGATATGATGGTAATTATTTTAATAATTATGAATCAAATATATATATAAATTGTCAAACTTGTCTAAATGGATAATATTAAAGTTTTTATAAATAGTATAACAGGAGAAAGCCCTTTTCATATATATATTTGTCAACCAAATATAAATGAATGTTTTTATGTGAATACTATAACTGGAACAACACATAATTTTGATATTCCGAAACCTTTTGACAATAATACATCATATTTTTTGAAAGTTATTGATAATAATGAAAATGTAATTATTGGATTTATGGGGATAACACCAACACCTACAAGAACCAAAACAATAACACCTACGGCATCAATTACGCCAACAATTAGTATAACAAAATCGCCATCACTTACACCAACAAATAGCATAACACCAACCATAACTCCTACCAATACAGTTACACCTACAATCACACGAACAAATAGCATAACACCAACCATAACTCCTACCAATACAGGTACACCTACAATCACACGAACAAATAGCACAACTCCAACAATCACTCCAACCCAAACAAAGACACCAACACCAACAGTTGTAACAAATACATTTAATGTAACTGCTAATGGTTTCTCTGCATATATAATAAATGGTGTATCAAATCCAACATTAACACTTACCGAAGGACAAACTTATACCTTTAATATAAATGCAAGTGGACATCCATTCTGGATTAAAACTGCTCAAACTACTGGTACGGGAAATCAATATAATACTGGTGTAACTAATAATGGAACTGATAATGGGGTTATTACCTTTGTTGTTCCATATGGTGCACCATCAACATTATATTATATTTGTCAATATCATGGTAGCATGGTTGGAATAATTAATATATAAATTTTTATAAAACATATAAATGGCTTTTAAAACAATACAGTTAGGTACTCCAGGTCAAATTGATGCATCATCAGCATGTTTAGGAACAACTGGTTTAACAAAATATATTGATGAAACTTTTGCTATAACAAATGGTTTAATAATATATAATGACACAAATTTAACAACACGAACATATACATCTAATCCAGGTGCATATTCATTAATAATAGATGGTTCATTTAAGTATGCTGTCACATTTGATGAGAGCGGAACCGTTAGTACAGTAACTAGTTGTGGGGGTGGGGTAACTCAAACACCTACAAGAACTATATCAATCACCCCAACTGTAACTCCAACGCTAACATTAAGCCCCACACAATCAGTAACACCAACACTTAGTAAAACACCAACACTTAGTATAACACCAACACTTACATTAACTATAACGCCAACAATTAGCATTACGCCAACAATTGCGCCTACTATTTCACTTAGTTCACAGATTGGATTAACAGCAACGCCAACTCCAACGATTTCTATAACTCCAACGCCAAAACCGACAATTTCAATAACTCCAACTATATCATTAACACCAAAATCAACACCAATTGGCCCTGAAATATGTGATGATTTTAGTCCTATAATATGTGATGATGAGATTATTACTATATTACCATTAGAGGTTATTTGTTATCCAAAAGATGCAACTTGGTATAAATCACCAACAAATAATGTTGTTAATTTATTTAATACTTATTATGGGGCAAAGCCATCTGGTTATGGTACGAGTGAGCCGATATATAGTTTGAATAGCAATTCACTTGCTAATATAAATGATAATAATGCTAATGAATTTTATTTTAACTTACCGACCAAAAACGGATTTGTTGAAACTTTTTTAATAAAAAATGATGTATTTAGTCCAACATCAAGAGTTATAACAACTTCGGGTCGTATAGAATCTAATAATGCAAAGGTATATAACACCCAAGAGAAAGATGTTACACTTTTATTATTTGAAGATAATTCATTCGAGATTTCATATATTGAGAATGATGCTAATTTTCAATTAAAAGAAATAGATAGGGGTTTATATGCTTTAAATAATAGTGGTGATGGTATTATTGATATTGGTTTAGACCGATGTAGACTAAATACTGATGAAGTACCAGAAGATGTTGGTTTTTTTTTAAACGAATCTAGTGACGATGACCAAATAAGAACACAATCTGGGCATATTGTTGATATAAAAATTGATATTGTACTCACAAGTGGTTTATTTAGAGATTTAGGGAATAGTATTGAAGGGGCTAGGCAGCACGGTAATTTATTATTATCTAATATTGTAAATGCTTTTCAAAGGGACGCCCAAAATTTTGGAGATACATTTAATTTAAAAATAAATGATATTATCATATTTGATAATGGTAATCCTTTTTATGTTTATGAGAATACTTTTGATGGTCAAAGGGATGAAAATTTAGATAATTCTTTAGCAAATTTTGTTAGTTATTTCTCATCAGGAAGTTATCCTGGTACTGGGTATATAAGTATGATGGTTTGTTCTAAATTGATATTTCAATACAATATTTGGAACGGATGGGCAGGGCAAGCAAATGGGATAAATTGTAATAATCTTTGTGGGTCAAAAGCAAGTAGAGTTAATATTTTTGGGCATTATTCTTATAAAGATGGAAGTTTAGCCCCAAGCAGTCTTGAGCAAGTATCATTAATGATTCACGAAATTGGTCACACTATGGGCTCGCCTCACACACATGCTTGTTTCTGGAATGGGAATAATACTGCTGTGGATAGTTGTTGGAGAGGAGGAACTCATGAAGGTTGTAATAATTCAATAAGGGGTTGCGCAATTAATCAAAATGAGTCTTCTTTTACAATAATGTCATATTGTAATCCAAGTGTTGCAATGCAAAGAGGATTTGGCCCCCAACCAGCAAATCAAATAAAAACAGTTGTTAGAAATTCAACTTGTTTAGGGGGTGTACCAGCACCAAGTAGCCCACCAAGTGTGACGCCAAGTAGAACGCCAACTAACACACCATCACTTCCTAATATTACACAAACACCATCAAAAACAGTAGGTCTTACACAAACACCATCATCAACAATTGGGGTAATTCCTACACAAACACCTTCAATATCTGCAACATATCGTGTTGGTGGAGTTTGTGATGATGGGGAGATTTTTTTAGTAATAAAAGGTGGTACGCCACCATATAAAATATATATAAACGGTGTTTTAACAACCGAAAACCCAATAAGAGGTTTAAAACCAGGAGTTTATGAAATAAGAATTGTCGATTTTTATGGTGATTATATTGTTATACTTTTTTGTGAAGTAAAATGCCCTGCACCAGTAACTATAACACCAACAAGGTTTACACCAACACCATCCAAAACAAGGGTTACACCAACACCATCCAAAACAAGGGTTACGCCAACTCCAACAAGAACAAAAACTCCTGACCCATGTGTTGTCATGGTTATGGGTCTTGATAATAAATTATTATTTAGTTATAGTTTATTTGGCGAAAGCTGGAATAAAAGTATTGATCCGCAAGTTTTTGAAATAGGCGCATATTCGGCAGCATTTAACGGTTTATCGTTATGGATTGCAGGTGGCGAAGGATTACAGACACCATTAGCATATTCGTATGATGGTAAGTTATGGAGAGTAATAGAAAATGTGGCGACAAATGATACCACAATTTTTGAAGCAAGATGTAGTGCTGTTATTTTTGATGGTACTAAATTTATAGCTGGTGGGGGTGGTGATGATGGAAATCAAATTGCCACATCAACAGATGGTTTTAAATGGAAGGTTGTAGCAAAAGACCTTTTTGATGGGGGAGATTGCTTAACATTAAGTTATAACGGTAGTGTGTATGTTGCTGGAGGTTCTGGTACACAAAATAGTTTAGCATATTCAAATGATGGGGAAAATTGGCTACCTGTTAGTGGTAGTGGATCATTAATGATGTTTGTTAAGTCGATTGATACTAATGGTTCAGGTTTTGTTGCGACAGGTGGTGATTTAACCAATAATGCTAAAAACACCATTTTAGTATCTGATAATGGTGTAAATTGGCTAGGTAATGGTGCAACTAGTATAGGAATGGGTAACGCTGTTCTTTGGAATGGGGCTAATTGGATTATTGGGGGTGAAACTTTTGGGGGTAATTTAAATTCATATATTGTTTCAGTAAATGGACTTAATTGGACAACTTTGGAAACAGATACTGTTGTTACAGCCTTACATTGGAATAATAGAAGAGTATTTTATGGAGGTGAAAATGATGGTGCTAAACCAACTAAAAATTTATATAAAACATCACCCCAAATAGGTAGTTACACGGATAGAAGTGATTTATTGGCTAGATTCTCACCAAACGTAGTTAACTTTATATCGTCAAGATATTCAAAAATTACGGGTAGTAACGAGGATTGTATTCCACCATCACCATCTGTTACAGCAACGCCAACTAGAACTCCTACTATAACTCCATCAATATCTATAACTCCAACAATATCGGTAACACCAAGTATAACTCCAACAATATCGGTAACACCAAGTATAACACCAACAATATCAATAACTCCTACTATAACACCAACAATATCAATAACACCAAGTATAACTCCAACAATATCAATAACTCCTACAATAACACCAAGTACAACAAGTAATCCTGATGTTTGTATTGTTTTGGTTGTTGTGCCAAACAATCCAGTTGTTATTAGTTTAACACCAACACCATCAATTTCATTTACGCCAACACCAAGTAATGGTGCACCTACTAGCTTATGTAGGGTATTTGCCGCTGGTAGAGATACATCTGGTAAAAATAATTGTAAAACTTCATGTGAATCAAGTGGATATATATCTGGTAAATATGCTACATTTAATGGGACAATTGGGTCTGTTTATTATCCTAGTAAGGCTTCTTGTGAAAGCAACGATGCGAGCGCTTGGGGTTTTAATGGGGAATCAATATTTACTGTAAGTGGAATTTGTTATACGATAAATGTAAATGGTCAAATAGTTACATCAACTATTTGTGACCCAATACCTAGTGATGTGTGTAGGGTATTTGCCGCTGGTAGAGATACATCAGGTAAGAATGACTGCAAAACTGCATGTGAATCAAACGGTTACATATCTGGTAAATATAAGGTATTTAATGGCTCTATTGGTACAATTTATTATCCTAGTAAGACTTCTTGTGAAAACAACGATGCGAGCGCTTGGGGTTTTAATGGGGAATCAATATTTACTGTAAATAATAATTGTTACACTATAAATACACTTGGCGAAGTAATTTCATCAAGTGTTTGCGGTCCAAAAGTTGAGCCAAATTGTGATAGTTATAATGCTTTACAATTAATAAAAGTTAAAAATAGTTCTGATTGGACTAGTGTGCTTCAAAAAGCGGTTAAAGAGAATAAAAATATATTTGTAATATATACTTGGTGTGAATTTGCGCCATGTGTAACAAATGTTGGTGGCCTTTGTTGTGCGAGTGAGTTAGTTATTAATAATAAACAAATTGCCGATTGTTACAATTGTAATTATATTAATGTTGAATTAACAGATACAGAATATCAAGATGAATTTGTTAATAAATATGGCGAGATAGATGGTCTTACGGGTTACTTCATTAATAAAAATGGGGATTTAATAAAAAAATTAAGTACGTTACAAAATGATGTATATATAAATTCAAGTCAATCATTAATAGAATCATGTATATTATATAAATCAAAACAGATTGTAAATGTACCAACTGATTTAAATGGTGTAAAAGTATATAGATATATTGTTGATCAAGGTACTACAATTGAATACGCAAATTTAGTTGACCCAACTAATGACCCAATATTTGCTAATGATATAGCAATGACAGAAAAAAAGTTCTGGATATATACTGTATCAAATCCTAATACTATACATGAATATAATATTGATAAATTATCTCCTTGGAAATATTCATTTAGTAAAAAATTAACAGTTGGCATTAACTTAGGTAATGGTCTGGCTGCAAAAAATGATACAACATTAATTGGGGGTGGGTACACCTTTGAAAATAATTTATCCTCAATATATCAAGTTAATCTAGCAGGTAATGTAGCACAAACAACAAAATTATTTGATTTACCAAACAACGGATCAATAGTTGAGGGTGATGTTTATTATAGTAGATTAAACGGTGTTATTTATGTTGTATATACTAAGAAAGTAGGTGGTGCAAATCCAGGTCAATTAGTGTCGGAAACATATATTGGTATGTTTGACCCTAATAAGACGAGTAATTATTTAGTAAGAGAAAGGAAATTGAATTTCTCTGGGGTGTTCACTCTTTTCTTTGAGAAAGGTAGATTATTTTTGGTTCATAACCAAGGTGGTACGTCAAACGTAGCATATAAGATTAATTTAGTAACATTAGAGCCTGTTTTATTCCCAATCCCTATTAGTTTAACTAGTACATTTAGAGGGGGTGCGGAATCTGATGATTGTAGAACAATTGATTGTAACACTTTAGTTAAAAGTGAAGATTATGGAAATTACGGTTTCCCTATTGAATTTGAAATTTTATTATCAGATAGGGTTGCTGGGGGTACAATTAATTTTAAATATACATCATTAGGTAAACCAACAAGATTTATAGTTTATTTCGATAATACTATTATTGCTGATACTGGATATGTTGGTAATAATATTTATAATTATAAAGTTCCACCACAGACAGCAGAGAGGGGTATTTTCACAAATAGTTTATTAAATACTACTGACCCAAACACAAACCCAAAATTAAATTATCCAAATACTGGTACTTTTGATTCTGCACCTGATGGCTATCCAAATGTTAATCAAACGACATTAAAAACTTTTATAAAGCCATCTGCGACAAAAAAATTAATAGTTAAAGTATATGCGCCATTAGACCAAACAGTTTGGTCATTTAATGTTAATTGCCCAATACCGCCAACACCTACACCAACAAGAACATCAATTAAACCATCAATAACACCATCAACCTCAAAACCAGATCCAGATGGTTGTGTTATTTGTAATAGTGTTGCGAGAGCATTTGCTGGAGCTATTTCATATCCAGGTAAAAGAAGATGTTTCACTGTAGAGGAAACTGGTGAAGTTACGTTTTATTTTGAAACTTATTGGAATCCAGATAGATTTATTGTTGAATACGATGGACAAATTATTGCAGACACTGGGTTTGTTGGTAAAGTTTTAGATGAATCGGCTATTAGTTGTAACCCACCTGGAAGACCCCTTACGGCATTAGGCTATGGTCGTGGAGGCTCGAGATATTCAACATTTACAACAGGGTTGGTCGGGCAAATAGAACCAATAACAAGTAAGCGTTACGGTATTGATTCTAATGTTAGAGACGATGATGGTAATAAATATCCAAAAGTTCACGAGACTACTTATAGACCAGAGCCAATAAATGGTATAGAAATGCCAATAGTTAATCTTGTAAAAAGTTGTATTACCACTGGTTTTAATGACAGTAATAATAATAATAAAGATGTTAGTGGTACTATTAAATTTTTAAAAAACGGAATATCTAATAAAATATTTATTACTTCATATTCACCTGGTGAAGGTACTAAGTATGGTGCTACAATCAAATGTCCCGAACCATATAAATGTAACGCTATGATTGCACCAGACAGGACATTCAATTGTTATTATTCTACATATGGAATTGATGGTCCAGCAGAAGAAGGTTTAGTTGCTTTTAGTAGTATATCTGAAAATGAACCAGTAAGGTTTATTTTAAGGAATGGTACTAGTAAAGAAGTTGTTATAGATACAGGTTATATTGGTAATATTAAATATAATTATTTAGGTAGTGATAGAGAAGTTTTTAATAGCACATTAAAAGATAAAAAAGATCCGTATATTAATTCAAATTATCCAATTAGTTATAATGCAAATAACCCGAAGCATAAAAAAATAGCACCTGATGGTTATCCAATTGTATATGCGGAAAATAAATTTGAAGAGTATTTTTACAAAAACGATAAAAACAGAAAAATAGCATATGTTGATGTTTTTGACCCAATGTGTACATATAACTGGTTTTTTATAGTTAGTTGCCCATGTTTAATTGATTGTTTTGAGCCTGATACTCCTCCACCACCATCTCCACCATCAGGATCGGTTCCAGGTCAATCAAAAACACCAACACCTACAAAAACTCCACCACCGACAAGAACTCCAACAAATACAACTGGGTTAACCCCTACACCGACAAGATCGAAAAATGATTGCTTTGATTGTGGACCACAATTATATGCTGGAACACAAATATACCCCCAAAGATTTTGTTTTAATATTGGTGATTCTGTTAATACTAATGTTGTTTTAAATATTGATACTGTTAGATATCCTGACAGGTATATTGTAACTTTTGATGGTTCAGTTAGAGTGGATACTGGATATATTGGTTTAGATTCATACGGTTATGTAGGGGATTTAAGAAATGAATTTAATAAATCTTTAATAGGTAGGAAAGATCCATATTCAGATAATTTATATCCAAATAATAATATATATGATGTGGATGGTGATAATTTCCCTATTGTTGATAGCAATAGTTCAGGTAGTTTTAGTTTCATAAAGGATTCCGAAACGTCAGTTGTTTATGTTGATGTTTATGCTCCTATGCCCGAGACACAATGGAAATTCGCCTTGAATTGTCCAGATGATTCAGGAGGTGGACCACAACCAAGTAAGACACCAAAGAGTACGCCAGCTCCAACATTTACCCCAACCAAAACAAGAGCATATAATTGTAAATTGTATAATGTAAAATTAGATTTAAACGGTAATAATGATTGTTCATTTTTATGTACATTAACTAATAACATTAGTATTTTTGGTAAATATGACGCATTTAATGATAATATTGGTGCGCAATATTTTAAAAATCAACAATTTTGTAATGTAAATGAAACAACTCCACAGCAGTGGGGTAGTATTAGAAAGTTTGTGTTAGATGATGTTTGTTATGAGATTAACGAAAATGGTATTTTAATAGGTAAATCTTATTGTTCTGGTGAACCTATTGAGGAATGTAATTATTTCCCAGTTAAATTTGATTTAACTAGAAAAAATGATTGTAGTGTTATTTGTAGTGCTACAAATTTTACAGGTTGGGTTTGGGGTAAACGTAATAAATTTAATCCGAATATTGGAACGCAATATTATAAAGAAAAATCATATTGTTCTACTGATAATAATAGCGCAGTACAATGGGAAGGATTTAGCGTTTTTGTTTATGATAATGTGTGTTATGAAATTGATGCAAATGGTAAAATAATAAATAGCACTAATTGTGTTAATGTTAATGTTTCTATGACTCCAACACCGACACTTACACAGACTAGGGGCTTACCGCCAAGTATGACACCAACAAATTCAATAAGTGTTACAAGTAGGGTAACAGCGACACCAAGTGCGACAAAAGGTGTCGCATCACCTTGTTCAAATTATAATGAAATTATCTTCAAGAAAGTACAATTAGTTAGCGAGTTGAGTGATGTTTATAGTTTAGCTAAAAGTCAAAATAAAAATGTATTATTGTATTATTGTGGAGAGTTTACTAGTAGTTCTGGTAATTCTTGTTACCTATCAGATTTAAAATTTGTAAAAGATAAGAAAATAGCTGATTGTTTTAATTGTAATTATATTCCAGTTTATATAGAATATTCTGGTAATGTTTCATCATATATCCTTGACAAATATAAATCAAACCTTAGATATGGTATCCAAGCACCTATGTTTTTACTTACAGATGCGAATCAAAATTTTATAAATTATTTTTCACCTGATTATACTGATAGTGACGTTAATAGACTGTTATCTTTTTGTGCTAATGGTAAAGTACCAGAACCACTTTGTACTTCTTATGAAGAAATGAATTTTAATATAATTGAAGAAGAATCTGAATGGAACTTATTAGTTGAAAAAGCAAAACAAACTAAGAAAAATATTTTACTACTATTAACCAATCCAAATATTTGTGAATTTTGTGAGAGTTTTTTAGTAACAGGTCAGGTTGATAAAAGAATGGCAGATTGTTATAATTGCAATTACGTATTGGTTCAACCAATACATCCAAGTCCTTTATATAGTAAATTGGCAAATACTTATGCTACATTTAGTCAACCTACATTTGTTTTCATTAAAAATACTGGTGAAGTATTAAATAAAAAATTAGGTTGGCCTCCAGAAAAAGAGCCAGCCAGAATTGAAAGCGCAATAATACAAATGTTGAGTTTATGTAATAATTTTAAATCTTCGGGGTTACCTGTCATTTCATATGGTTATGATTGCCCTTGCACTGATTTGATAGTTGGTGGTAAATATAATACAATATATGAATGTGAATTAGCATGTAAATCATTAGAAACTAGTGTAAATTCATCTATTTTAGGTATTACAACGACAGGGGTATATAAAGTTTATTTTACTATTAATAATAGCGAAGCAACGCAAGTACAAAAATTAATTAATTTACCGTATAATCAATATACTGATATTGCATTATCTAATAATAAATTATGGATTAGTAGTATTACAAATAATAGTATTGATGAATATAATATAACCCTATCACCTTGGTCATATTCATATAGCCGAACAATAAATGTTGCGGACACTCCTGCAATAGGAAGTGGTTTAACGTATAAATCACAAAATACGCTAATTTCAGGTAATCAGGGGATTTATGAAATTGATATAACTACAATTAATGGTGTTAGCAATCTTATTTTTATGTTACCAAATAATGGTAATAATATTAATTCAGAAGTTAATGGTGATATACATTATATTAATGAAACCAATACATATATTGTAATATACAATACTATTGACATGAGTAACGGCTCAATTGAGAATTATGTTGGTGAATTTTCATCAACTGGGGCTTTATTGAAGAGATTGTTGTTAGAGGATTCAAGTTTCCATAGTATATTTACGCAAAATAAAGTAATTTATTTAGTTACATTATCGAATCAGATTTATAGATTAACATCAACTTTTGAGTTAATTTACATTAATAATCTGTCCCCTATTGGTTTGAAGGGTGCTGCAAGTTTAGATACTGGATCACAAATTGTGATAATACCAACGGTTACCCCAACTACAACTATGTTACCAACTATTACTCCAACCAAATCAATTACACCAACTAGGTCGATAACTAGAACCGCAAGACCAACAGTTTCTATTACACAATCATTAACCGCCACTCCGACTGTTACTCCAACCACTACACCAAGTATAAGTATTACACCTACAATAACGCCAACTAAAAAAGAAGCTATACCATTATGCTCAACTTGTTCACCATCATATAATTGGTTTCAATATAATAGTAATTGTTGTTTCTTTACTGAATATAGTAATTTTACCAGTCCATCATTACCATTATATTTTAATGAGGTAATAACATCTGGTAATTATTCTATTTTTGGTGCGAGATTTTATGCTGATGGGTTTTCAAGGGATGGTAGAGGAACTATAGTGAATTTTTCAAATAGATTAGATATATGGAGTAATCCAGATAACTCGCCTATATTAGGACCCTTAAATCGTACTAGTGTTTGGGATTCTAAAATTGGCCCAAATAAGTGGGTTGGTTATTCGCTAACATTAGTTGGTACAACTTCAGGCAAAGTATATTGGATTGGTATCGCAGCAAACAATAATTTTAAAATCGTTCATAATGGTTTTGAAATTTTAAATACTACAATCTCATCTAATAATTTTGCGATGACTGGGGATTCATATAAGTATTGGCATGTTTATCCAATTACCGTTTATGCTGGTGAGAATATTGTTGAAGTTTATGGTTTAACAAGTAATGAATTTGGTTCGTTTGGGTTTGAGGTGTATCAGAATTCAATAAATAACCTAGTTAATGCTACGTCTTTAGATGATATGAATGTGTTATATACGTCAAAAGGTAAGACTAATTTTGATTTAGTTCAATCATATAATGGGGAGTATTTGGGTAATGGATTTATGTGTTCTACAAATTTCTCATATTCATCTAAGAACAATAATTGTCAAAAAATAAATACTTGTTGTAATGAACCATTAATTACTTTAAGCCCAACAATAACAAATGCAGTAACAAGTACTCCAAGTATGACATTAAGTGCGTCTAAACGTTTACCTACACTATATGGTACGTCACTAAACATTATATCTGACACCGATAATTGTAATAGATGGGGAACTGATCCTTTTGCGACAAAAAAAGATGCTTGTATAGAATACGGTAACTGCTTTAACGAGAGTTCAATTAGTTTAACGGTACAAGTTAATTTAGCACAGTATAGGATGCCTTTAACCCCAATACTAGGTGATACATTATATTTATCAAACGGACTTTTGGTTAAAGAAGGTTACTATATTGTTGTTGATGATATATCAAGAAAGAATAGTATCATATTAGTTGATGGTAATGGTATGTTGATGCATTCAGAATATTGTGTTGAGCCTAAATTGGCTAGAGGTCAAAATACTGATTTATGCTCATATACGTTAGGTTTGAATATACTTGTTTATGTTTCGTATAATAATTCGGATAATACTAAAAAATTATATAGAACAGAATTAAATGGTAAGATGGGTATTAGTGACTGGAAAGGGTTTCATTCCTTTGTATTACTAGATGGAAATATGTTAACAGTTGATTATGATGGAAATGTTGAAAGTCTATATATTTGTTAAAATAATTATGTTTTATTTATAAAATAAAAATTATGACTATATATATAATAAGTAAAATAATAAATAACAAACTATTATATAATTTTAAATTTGAATGAGTTTACATAACGGATTTGATCCAGATTTTTTAAAAAATTTAACAAGGGTACATTTAAATGAGTCATCTGAAAATGTTATAGGTGTTTTATATGGTTATAAATTAAAGTCAAATATACTTACTAGTAATTTAAGTGTAATTTTCTTTGTTAAAGAAAAGAAACCCATATCAAAAATAACGCCAGATGAGTTAATACCAAAAGAAATTACTTTTGATGGTCAAACTTATAGTACGGATGTTCAAGAAGCAAATTTTGAATTATTATCTTGTTTATCAGAAAATTTTAATTGCGATAATTTAAATCCACCGAATAGGGCATATATTCTGCCATTACAAGGTGGTGTATCAATATCAAATTCAGTTCAAACCTATTCAACGGGAACGGGTACATTAGGTATTTTAGCAATTGACTTAGATAGTTATTCATTAGTTGGTATTTCAAATAACCATGTTTTAGTTGGTGATTCTGCATTTTATACAAAATATAGAAATCCAAACGGTAATGCGACTAATATTTACAAAAATGGGGTTGTTCAACCTGGATATGCTGATAGTGGTTTAAGAGATTCTATTGGGGTAGTTAAAAAATACGATCCAATTAGACCTTATCCCGAATTAAATTATACAGATTCAGCTGCAATAGCTATTGACAATCCAGATATTATAAATTTTGTAACATCTTTTAATCAATATGATTTAAATTCATTATCTGGTCCATTTAAATTTGCGACAACTTATGAAATTGATAGATTGTTATCACATGAGTATAGTTCAGCAAAAATATATAGCACAGGTAGAAGCACAGGTTCTAAGGGTGAGAATAGAGAAATGCAACTTAGAATTGCTGGTCTATTTGGTAATATACTTATTAATTATCCAAACCAGGGGGGCTTTGTGCCAACAATTCTATCAGACAACATATTTTTTTATGGAATATCAAGCGATGGCACTGTTTGCGATTATACTGTTTGTAAAGGGGATTCAGGTTCAGCCTTACTTGCTGAAATAAATGGCGAAATCAAGATAATTGGTATAGTTTGGGGAGGGGACTCAAAAGCTGGCGGCTATGGTGTTGCGAGTAGAATAGATAGAATAGCGTCTGCATTAAATATTGGCCCTTGGATGGGGGAGAAAGATGTTAATTTTTCTGATACAGAAAACATTCAATTAAAAGTTGTTGAGGGTGTTAATGATATTAAAACGATTAGTTCTGATGGTAAGGCATTTTGGCAAGCGGGTGCGTATAATCCGATTACTTTTGATTTGTTTGATGTTTATGATGGAGAAAGACCAAGTGATGTTCCTGAATATGTTAATTTCTTAAATCTTAAACAAGATGTTGTTGATTTTTTATATTCACAGAAATTTGAAAAATTAAGTTTAAATCTCCCATTTGAAGGCTCAAACATTACTGTGAGTTTAACTTCAAAGAAATTTTATAGTAATCAAGCCTTTGAAACATCAAGTGGATTAATCTTAAATCAAGATTCTATTTCATATATTGGCGAAATAGATGGAGACCTAAATTCTAATGTTTTAGTATTAATAACAAGCAATGATGTAAAAATAACAACATTAGATGATAATAAAACATTAGTTTTTCAAAATTATGAGAATGATTTATATAGTACTTGGAATTCTTATGGGATTGAATCAACTTTTGGTTTTTCAACAAATAGTTGTCAGGCATTACTTCCTAATGATGAGGAAATTCAAACAGTAGAAAAAAAAATATTAAGCCAATTTGATATTAGCCAGTTAGCAGAACAAGCAATAACAATTCAATTACATGTACATTATAATTTATACCAACAAGCTGGTGGTGATTTAAACCTTATACAAAGTTATTTGGATTGGTTAACTTTGAATGTTGGTAAAGTAATTCAAAAAGATTTTTCTGGTATTTTTAGATTAGAATTTTCATTTATTATTTGGGATCAACCATCACCTTTTTCGCCATTGTTACAAAGAGCATTTGATGTTTATATAGGTACAAGACCATCAACACATTGTTTGTATCATCTATTAGTTGAAAATCTAACAGATGGTGGGTCTGGTGGTATTGCTTATGTTTCTGCGCTTTGTTATCCAAATAAAAATAGAACAGGTGTATCAGGTGTTATTAAATTAGATAGTAGGAATGATTATCCAAATTATAATTGGGGTATTAATGTTGTTTCCCATGAATTAGGTCATAATATTGGGTCTTCACACACACACATGTGTGTGTGGAATGGTAATAATACAGCAATTGATAAATGTTATGTTGATTCAAAAACAGGTGGAGATGAGGATGGCAATCTATGTTCAAGTCTTGAAATTTTCCCAAAACAAGGTGGAACAATTATGTCATATTGTCACACAAGAAGAGGAGTTGGAGTTAATTTAACTTTAGGGTATGGTCCCCAACCAAGACAAGTAATAATTGACCATGTGACAGATTCAATATCTAAGGGCTGTAGTTGCTTTTCTGGCGCTCCACCCCCACCACCATCCCCACCATCGTCACCAATACCAGCATCCCCACCATCGTCACCAAAACCACCACTAACACCACCACCATCACCAAGTAATATAATTTGCCCACCACCATTTTGCCCAGTTATTGGGCCTTATAGTTATCCTGTTTATCCTGATATAAAAAGATACGGTATAACATTAAGATTGGGTGGTGTTAATATTACAGTAAAACCTGGTAATGTTGCTAGGTTTATTGTAAAATATGATAATGCGGTTGTTATAGACACTGGATGGATTAGTGACACTCCATCAGCTTATAATATAGGCGGTGGTAAGAGACTAGGTTTTACAGATTCGTTGACTGGCAAATTTGATCCAATTACAACATTACCATATCCTAATTCATCAATACCTGATTCAGATTCTGATGGATACCCAAAAGTGGTTTTAAATTTAGGTATATATTCTTTTGAGAAAAAAACGGTACAACCTTCATTTTTATTTGTTGAGGTTTATGCACCATACTTTGATGGTAATCCTTGGGAAAATTGCGTTGAATGTCCAACGCCTACGCCAACACCTACAAGGACGCAAACGCCTACACCAACACCTACACCAACTAAGACACAAACACCGACACCTACGCCAACTAAGACACAAACACCGACACCTACGCCTACAAGAACAAAAACACCAACACCTACGCCTACAAGGTCAGAAACACCAACAGTAACACCCACACCTACAGTTACTCCAACAATAAGTGTTACACCTTCACCAACTGGGACACCAGGTGTATCCCAAACAGCAACACCAACAGAAACTCCAACAATAAGTTATACTCCAACATTAACACCATCACCTTCAAAATGTGTTTTAGAGGCTATTTTTAAAGAGGTAGTTTGTGATGGTGATGTTGTTGTTCCAAGTATATGTTCTGAGTGTGATGCTAATTATGTGTGGTTTAATGATATAGATGGTTGTTGTTATAGGTATGAAACAAAGCCAGTTACACCACCTGTAGAACAATTTTCAGTACAAAGAGAAAGTAATAGAGTTTACTCAAGATTTGGTGCTAGATTTTATGATTCTGATTATAATAAAAATGGAACAGGTCAAGTTCAAGTTTCAGTGGCTACAGAAGATGTTTGGGGTAATGTAAATTTAAATCCAAATATTGGTCCTTTGAATAGATGTGCTATATGGACTACTTTAAGAAATCTTAGTGATTGGTATCCATATGATGAGTGGATTGGTTTTTCTGTTTGTATTAATACAAAAGAAAATACAAAAACATATTGGGTTGGTATTGCTGGTGATAATAACTTTAGATTAGTTTTAGATGGTGTAACAATAGTGGATACTACATTAGGTCAGAAAAACTATGATAATAAAATAGAAGCATTTGATTATTGGCATGTGTACCCCGTGGTAATAAGTAAAGGTGAGCATATTGTACAATTATTTGGATTGAACAGAGGTCAATTTGCTGGGTTTGGTTGTGAAATATATGATGCGCCTATTGCTACTTTGGTAAATATAAAAACTGTAGCTGAATTAGAAAGTAAAACTATCTTCACAAGTAAAACAGCAACTAAATTTGATTTAGTACAGAATATATATTATGAAGATATAATAAGTTCTGGTTATAGTTGCCCTAAAGATTATTACTATGCAAAGTGTGATGATTTATGTAGAAGAAAGATAAAATGCTGCCCAGGTACATCAGGAACGAGTGGTACATCAGGAACGAGTGGTACATCAGGAACGAGTGGTACATCAGGAACAAGTGGTACATCAGGAACAAGTGGTACATCAGGATTTGATTGTGATAAGCCGTTAGACCTTGTTATATTAATTGATGATTCTGGTAGTGTATCAGCTAATGAATTGCAACAAATATTGGATTCAGTAAAAAACTTAATTACGATATTATCACCAAATATGGCTAAAAAGAATAATTCATCTACTGGGTTATTAATAGGTGTGGCAAAATTTTCAAATGAGAGTGAGAAAATTTCAAGTTTAGAAAATAATGTAGATTCATTAATTAGACGTATTAATAATCTTAAAAGATGTGGTCAATTTGATGCATATGGTATATTTAGAGGTTGTGCAACAAATTTAACAGAGGGTTTAAGTCTTTCTAGGGAAATATTAAATGGTAGATATAGTAGAAATGGGGTACCTAGAAAAATAATAGTTTTTACTGATGGTCAACCAAATTTACCAACTCGTAGACGTGACATTTGGGGTAATATGATACTTGATGAAGAACAAGGTTCGGATAATGCTGCAAGTATGGCTGAAACAGTTAGAGGTAGTGGTGGTACAGAGATAATTACAGTAGGTCTTGATTTAACTACTAAAAGACTAAATGGGGCTGATCCTGCGATACTTGGAAATTTTTTGAAAACTAAAATAGCTTCAAGACCAGATTTAGCTTTTAGTTCAAATTTTACTTTATCTGATGATATTATTAATAATATACTTAAAGCGTTATGTTAAATTTAAATAATAATTAAAATAAATGACTAGATGTTTTTATATAACAATAACTAAAGATAGTGCACCTGGAGTGTATGCAGTGTATTATGATAGGTTGACAGTTGGTAATATTGCAAAAAAAATCAATTCAGATGATTTAGCTATAAATTTATTTTATGATGAATTTATATCTGGTAATGGTGTTGGTATTTGTGTTCCCAGGGACGCTAAAAAAATAATATTACTTAATCAAACAACTGGTTGTGTAGTGGAAAATGAAGATCCACTTTGTCAGGATAGCGATAGTGTTTGTTATAGTTATTTAGGTTTAACAGGTGGTAATTTGGGTCAAAATGAATCATGCAGAGTTACTTATTATGATAGAAAAGGTAATGTTTCTGAGTTAACCATACCAAAAGAAGACCGTTTCTTAGATTTTAGTATATGTGTAAAAAATAACATAGGTAATGCTGGCTTAATTACAGATTCTTGCGGGTTTCAACCAGCCAATCCTACTTTAGGTTGCCATTGTTCAAATTGTGATTGTATTGGTGATGATAATGAAGCTGAAGTTTTGGAATCAGACATAAATGAAGTATGCGGCTGCGATTGTTATACTTACACAATAATATCAGGATCTTATGATGATGAAAATGAAGAAGATATTAGTGCTAATGCTTATGGTTATTTTTGTTGCCAATCTGGGGAAGGTATTGTTGGTATTTTACCACCAAACACCAGATTAACTTTTTGTGCAAATATTAGTGATATACCTAACCCATTTATTGGGGATCAAATAAATATAATAAAAAATGAGTGTTGTATTTCTGATGTTTATGAATGCGCTGGTGAATTGTTGCCAACAAGAACCGTAACGCCTACAATAAGTATAACTCCAACAATAACCCCTACAATAAGTTTAACTCCAACAATAACGCCTACAATAAGTATAACACCAACAGTAACCTTAACAATAAGCATAACACCAACAGAAACAAAAACAGTTACACCAACACTAAGTTTTACACCTTCACCAACAGGGACAATAAATATTTCTCAAACCCCAACACCTTCATTAAGTACAACAATTAGTTTAACACCAACAATAAGTTCAAGCCCAACAATTTCATTTACACCAACCATAACTCCATTTTCAACATTAACACCAACTCCATCATCTACAATTTTTGTAGTACCAGAATTTTGTAAAAATTGCAATTCAAATTATAACTGGGAATTGGATGATGACCAATGCTGTTATAGAATTGAGACGGCTCCTGTTATTCCACCAATAAACTTTTTTGATGCTATTAATATTTCAGCAAGAGAATACTCAATATTTGGAAGTAAATTTTATGATTTAAATTTTAAGTTAGATGGTACAGGATTAACATTAGGTCAATCAACTACTTATGATATATGGTCAAATCCACAATTAAAAACTAATATTGGACCTTTAAATAGGTGTGCTAAGTGGACTAATAGAATTGATACTTTAACAGGTTCTTATTTACCAGTAAATGAATGGATTGGATTTTCAGTTTGTTTAGACGCATTAGTTGATAGTGGTTTATATTGGATTGGTATTGCTGGGGATAATAATTTTAGATTTGTTTTAGATGGTGTTGAAATATTGAATACTACTAAAGATTATCATCCATACGATGGTAAAACGATAGCTTTTAATTATTGGCATGTTTATCCGCTTAATTTAGAAAGTGGTAACCATGTTATTGAACTTTACGGTTTAAATAATGGTCTTATAGCTGGGTTTGGTTGTGAAATATATAAAGGGAGTTTAGAACAATTATTAGCGGCAACATCTGTTGAAGAATTAGATATAGTATTTTCAAGTAAAAATATAACGAAGTTTGATTTAGTTCAGAGTGTTTTTGGTGAATATCAACCTACTGGTTATCAGTGCCCTGAAAATTATCATTACGCTTCTTGTGGCACAATATGTCAAAGGAGAATATTATGTTGCCCTGAACCAACACCATCAGCAACTAGTACAGTTACACCAACAGTTACACCAACATTAAGTTACACACCAACATTTACTAGAACTCCAACACCAACATTAAGTGAAACTCCAACGATTTCGATATCTGCGACACCGACACCAACATCAACACCTGGGGGATCTGCAACGGCAACACCATCTATATCAATAACACCAACACTGACTTTATCTTTAACTCCAACTACTACTCCAACAATAAGTGAAACACCAACTGTTTCTATATCAGTTACGCCAAGTAATTCAATTACACCAACTATATCAGTTAGTGTTACTAATACTATTAGTTTAACTCCAACAATATCATTAACACCAAGTATATCAATAACGCCATCACTATCATTAAATCCAACTAGTACACCATCAATAACCCCATCTCCAACAAAACTAACGTTTACTAGGGTTCAAAACTTTAAGTTATTGAAGCAAATATGTGAGATAATCCCTTCAAAAACCACAACACCAACTCCAACAGTTACCCCAACAAGAACATCTACCCCAACAAGAACATCTACGCCAACACGAACAATACCAATTACACCAAGTATTACGCCTACATCATTTGCGGTTATACCACCAACAGTTACACCATCTGTTACATCAACAATAGGTTTATTGCCAAGTCAACCGCCATCAATAACACCAACAATTAGTATAACACCTACACCGACAAGTTCAATTGGGTTACCACCAACAACAACTCCAACGATATCAATAACAACAACAAGAACACCAACAACAACACCTCCTATTTCAGTTACACCAACAAGAAGTAGTACAGTTGGAATATCGGTAACACCAACTTTAACGAAAACTATTGCACCAAGTATTACGCCAACGATAACGCCTTCAAACACGATTGGTGCACCTATAACCCCATCAACAACTCCACCAATATCAATTACGCCTACAAGAACACCTACAAGAACACCACAACAAGCCACTTTTGGTTATAATTGTCCTTGTGGTTCATTAGTACCAAATGGTCAATATCCATCACTTGGTATTTGCTTGGCTGTTTGTTTCCCATCACCAACACCATCACCAACACCAGAACCAACACCAGAACCAACACCAGAACCAACACCAGAACCAACACCAGAACCAACACCAGAACCAACACCAGAACCAACACCAACAATACCATGTATTAATACTGATTGTCTTTGTTATACAGTTGTAGCGCAAGGTGCTTGTTCTGTTACATATTATGCTTGTAATGATACACTAAACACATTAAGCATACCAATTCAGGATATTGGACTTGATTTTAATATTTGTGTTGAAAATAACTTAACTGTTGGAATTGTTTCCGATTCTTGTGGATTTGCTCAAGTTTCACCAACATGTGGATGTAAATGTTCAAATCAATCTTGTGTTTCTTGTGGAGAGTCTGGTGGCGGAGGTGGATTATAATAAAATAATAAGTTAAATATTTATATATAAAAAACATGAGTGAATTTAATGTTTTTGTGCCAACACCAGATGAGACCTCTTGTTTTAGTTGGTTTAATTTGAGTGATTTAGATAACCCACCAAACGGGGGTTGTGCGATTAATTTTTGTAAGACACCAGATGGTAATTGTCGTTCAGAGTGTGTTGATATTTTTGTTAAAAATAGAAGTGGTAAAATTGAAGTTGGTGATAAAATATATATATTAGTGAATGGTGATTATGTGTTATTACCAGTTGGCCAGTATATAAGTAGCACTGAGGGAGTTCAGTTTATTATTGATTCTGAGGGAATATTAGTAACAATTTTAAATTGCACGAGTGAAGATATTATTATAGATGATGATGGTAATTATTATTCAACTATTGAAATAAATGGATTAACATGGTTTAAAGAAAATTTAAGAACAACAACTTATAGTGATGGAACACCAATACCAAATATAATTGATAGTAATTCTTGGTCAAATGATACAGAGGGTTCATATGCAAATTACCCAGAAAGTTGTTATGGTTACTTATATAATTGGTATGCTGTAAATAATTCAAAAGGGTTATGCCCTACTGGGTGGAGAATACCAACAGCAGATGATTTTAGATCATTAAGAAGTGCTTACGGGGGTGTTTTAAAAGCAGGTCAAGCATTAAAAGTGCAGGGTGATGCATCTTGGAATAACACAAATGTTAAGACAATGAATATTAGTGGGTTTAGCGCATATCCATCTGGAAGCAGAGATTTTAAAGGTAATTTTGAATTTTTAGGTAATAGAGCAACTTTTTGGTCATCAACAACAGATTCATGCGAATTAGGATATCCTAATGCTTTACAATTGTATTGTTGTGGTATATATACAAATATTGCAGATATCCAATGTGATGATAAAAATAATGGGTATGCCATTAGATGTGTTAAGAATTAAAATTTATTTATTATAATGAATAGAATTTTTGATGTAAAAATAGAAAAAAATACTATAGAATGTACATTAGGTTATAACGTATATTATGATAGTATTAGTGAAAATTCTATTGCGATAAATGTTAAAACATTTACCCCTAGTCTTGAAGTACCATATGGTGAATTTATACTAGGAAGTGGATTTAGAGTTAGTGTACCTAATACATCAAAAGAAATTATTCTTTTAGATTTATGTACAGGTAAAATAAATAAGTTTATTTTAGAAAAATTACAATCTTGTTTTATTACTACCGCACAATTAACTAATGTTCCAGAATGCTTATATTTAAGTAAAGTTACAAATCCTTGTTATGTTAAATTTATTAATAGTTTAGGTGAATCGGAAAATTTAAACATTAGTGAAGGTGATATTGGTAAAAGTTATGATATATGCGTTCTTGGTGGGGAATTAGGGTTATTAGGCGATTCTTGTGGATTTAAATCTCATAGTCCCAAATGTTATTGTCCAGAATATGATAAATCTTGTAGTTGTGATAATATTTTAGAAGATAATACACAAATTCAATTATTAAACGTTTATGTTTACGATAGTTCGGTAGATGAAACATTTAATTTATATTACGATGATTTATTATCTACTAACATATTGAGGTTATTTGATACTAGACTTGAAGCACAAAATATACCAAGTAGTTTATTTTCTAATAACAATACCGTTCAATTATTTTCAAACGATGCGCCATCTACCGCTAAACCTGTTACAGTTATAGTACCAATAAATGCATCAACATTAATTATTGAATCAAATATTATAGGTGGAATACAATATATTAAATTGGCAGAGCCAACACCACCTGTTACACCAACAAAAACTATGACATCCACCCCAACGTTAACACCAACACCAACAAGAACAATTACACTAAGTTTAACACCAACTAGAACACCTATAATAACATCAACAAATGGAGGGGGTCCTTTACCAACATCAACAAATGGAGGGGGTCCGTTACCAACATCAACAAATGATTATAGCATATTTAATTTGTTTGCTAATTGTGAAACAAATATAAATAATCGTATTGATGGTAAATATATATACAATTATACTATTGAACTTGGTGTTAATACTGGAGAAATATTTTTTAATTATACTTCTCCCATACCTATTAGAATAATTGGTGTTTGGAATGATACTATTGTTTTTGATGTTTATGATTCAGAAGCAATTAATTTAATTTCATTCATTAAAGAGTTAAATAATCCAACAACATTTTTTGTTCAAATTATTGTTACCCCAATTACTTATAATTTGGGGACATCCCCAACACCAACTAGGACTCCAACAAGAACAATAACACCTTCAATATCGTTTGATCCGTTAAGGTCTCAAACTCCAACGCCTACATTAACTACATCTCTTACACCATCAATTGATCCTATATTATCACCGACAATAACACCTACAATAACACAAACGCCAACACCAACATCTGGATTGTTTTTTGATTTATATTTTACTTGCCCTAAAATACCGCCAACGCCAACACCAACACTTACACTTACGCCAACAATTAGTATAACACCATCAGTTACACCAACCATTAGTATAACACAATCACCATCAGTTACACCAACAAGGACAGTAACACAATCACCATCACTTACACCAACCATTAGTATAACGCAATCACTTACGCCAACCATCAGTATAACACAATCACCATCAGTTACACCAACCATTAGTATAACACAAACACCATCACTTACACCAACTATCAGTATAACACAAACACCATCACTTACGCCAACCATCAGTATAACAAAATCACCATCAGTTACACCAACCATTAGTATAACACAAACACCATCACTTACACCAACTATCAGTATAACACAAACACCATCACTTACGCCAACCATCAGTATAACACAAACACCATCAGTTACACCAACCATTAGTATAACACAATCACTATCAGTTACGCCAACCATCAGTATAACACAATCACCATCAGTTACACCAACTATTAGTATAACACAATCACTATCAATTATTCCAACTATATCTTTAACGCCAACTATATCTTTAACACCAACTATATCAATAACTCCAACTAAAACAATAACACAAACACCATCAGTTACGCCAACCATCAGTATAACACAATCACCATCAGTTACACCAACCATTAGTATAACACAAACACCATCACTTACACCAACTATCAGTATAACACAAACACAATCACTTACACCAACTATTAGCATAACACAAACACCATCACTTACACCAACCATCAGTATAACACAATCACTTACACCAACTATTAGCATAACACAAACACCATCACTTACACCAACCATCAGTATAACACAATCACTTACACCAACTATTAGCATAACACAAACACCATCAGTTACACCAACCATCAGTATAACACAATCACTTACACCAACTATTAGCATAACACAAACACCATCACTTACACCAACCATTAGTATAACGCAAACACCATCACTCACACCAACAAGGACAGTAACACCAAGTGGTATTATTTATAAATTTATTGCTTTAGGGAATCCACAAGATAGTGCTTTTAGTGCTTGTATTGGTTCTACTGGTTTAATAAAATATATTGACAAAAACTTTGCAATAACAAATGGTCTAGTCATTTATAATGATTCGACATTATTAAATAAAACATATTCATCAAATCCAGGCGGGTTTTCATTAATAATTGATGGAGATGTTAAATATGTTGTTACTTTCGATGCTTTTGGAAATGTGAATACTGTAACAGATTGTTCAACACTACCAAATTGGGTTAATAGTGGTTCGTATAGTTGTTATAGCACATGTAACAAATATAATATTGAAATTGATAATAATGTGAATTCATTAACATATAACACAACAAGGCAAGGTAGCCTTGTGGAAACAAATTCCACATTCTGTGGAGGATGTTGTGGACAATCAACAACTGCAACTTGGACTAACGAAGGTTCGGCATATTGTGAGAGTTGCGTATCAAAACAATCGCAACGCGATACTAATACATGTAGTGCAACATATAATCAAACAAGAGTAATTAATAGCGGAAGCGCTTGTAATACAACACAAAGTTGGGTTAATAGCGGTTCATTTGATTGTTATGGAACATGTAACAAGTATAATGTTGAAGTGCAAAACAATCTATGTGCTGCTGGATATAACACAACAAGGCAAGGTAGCCTTGTGGCAACAAATTCCACATTCTGTGGAGGATGTTGTGGACAATCAACAACTGCAACTTGGGTTGATGATAGTACAGCTTGTGATGGGTATACATTATATAATGTACAGATAAATACTAATACATGTAGTGCAACGTATAATCAAACAAGAAGAGGTAGCGATATAGAGTATAATAGTGTTCAATGTGGTTATGTTGCGCCACCCCCTACTCCACCAGTAAGTCCACCTAGTACACCAGCATCAACAAGTTCACCAGAACCATCAGTTACACCATCAAGCACACCAGCCTCAAATACTAAATATAATGCAATATCACAACAATGTAATGGTTCTGGTCAGTGTACGGATAATGGTACAAATGTTGTTATAGATTCGCCAGTAGGTTTGTCTCCTTCAACTTATTATAGTGAAGGTGGTAGTTCTGATATAATTTATTATGTTATTGGTATTGCCAAATCTGGAACATCAACATATACATTTATAAATCCAATGTCGGTGCAGAGTTTTTATTGTTGTTTATAAAAAATAAAAAATGGGAAGAATATTAGAAAATATACAAATAAACCCTTATGATAATCAAGATTTTAAAATAAATTATCTTGAATCGGGTGAGGTACAGATTTTTTTCAAAAATTTGGGAAGCGTTTTCCCAGATACGTTGAATAGTTATACGGATAATGATTATTTCATTTATGGATATAGCAAGCAATTAGTTGGATTGACAAATAAGAATATTTTATTTTTGGGTTTAGGATTGGGGTTAATGCCTCTTTTCCTTCAGAATACCAATAATAATATTGCCATAATTGAAAAGGATCAGAATTTAATATCAATTATTACTTCATATGGTTATTTGGCAAATAATGTTAACATATACCAAGGAGACATATTTGACATGAGGTTAGAATTAACATTAACAAATGCATTTGATTATATTGTTTCTGACATTCATTACTCTTGTGATAACACATATTATCTTGAAAAAAATTTAATAATTGATAATTACAAAGATAATTTAACAACAAATGGGATTATATATTTCCCCGTTGAAAATTTTATATATAATAAATAATTATGGAGAATTTATGTTTGAACATTTATTTTAGCAATAATGTTTATGGTCCTTATACTTTTTTATATGATAGCGAAGTTAATAATCATAAATCTTGGTATTGTGAATTATATGATTTAAGAATAGCATATAATAATGATGGTAAATATTGGGAAGTTTTAAATATTGAGACAATAATAAATGCTAAATTAAGAAACGTTAAAGATTTAGAAATGCCAATTGGGTATTGGACTATTGTTGGTGTAGTGCCAAATGGCGATGCCATAGTTACATCTGGTTCTTGTTCTGAATATTCCCCCATATCACTATCAACAAAAGTTGCGAATAATACATGTCCCAATAAATGTAATGGTACAATATTTGCATCAGCGATTGGTGACCAAAAACCTTATAATTTTTCTATTAATTATGGTATTACCTATACATCAAACCCCATATTCAATAATCTATGCCAAGGGGAATATAATATAAAAGTTTCAGGACAAACAGGTTCGGTGGCGAATAAACTCGTTACAGTTAGTTTTCAAAATTCTAATAAAATATATAATATAAAGCTAGAAACAATTAGTACACCTATTTTACCCTATGACTTAAAAGAAACAATTTGGGGGTTAACGATTAATCCGCCATTAACAGATGGTGATGTAATTTCAGTTAATTTATTGAATGATGCAGAAACCATTATTTCACAACCAGGTAGTGGAACGACAATTAACAATACCAAAGTTTATAAAAACGGTATTCAGATTCAACCAACTACCATTTCATCAACAAGTAAAGAAGAGGATAGAATAAATTGTTTCCCATATAAAGATATTACTAAATTAAGTGGAATAACTTATTCAATAGTTGTGAGTGGGGGGACTAGTATTACTGGTAATACAATATCGTCAATAGATATATCTGAAAAACAAATTTCTGATAATGGTTGCCAGACAAGCATAGCACAAAAAAATATAACAAAAATTATTTCAGCTTCAATTGTTAATTGCGAATGTTGTAGTGTTAACTTTGATTCTACAAATTATGTTGGAATAAATAAACATTTTAGATAATTATTAATAAAGGTAAATAATGAGTTATATTTTAAAAACAACATCAGGTTTATTAAATACAAGAATAACTGATTTGGGGCGTAAGTCTATTTCTAGGGGTAATTTTAATATTTCATATTTTCAAGTTGGAGATAGTGAAATTGATTATAGTGTTGATGATCCATGTAAGTATAATATATTAATGCCATCTTTTAATGCACATAATGATAATGGGGCTAATAGTTCAAATAAACATAATGTTAAGTATCCGTATTTTTTAGGAAATTCAGATGGTACAACATATGGAATACCTTTTAATGATGCTGTTGCCCAAGAATTTTTTAATATTGCGACTTCAAAAGGTTTTTTTGTTAGTGGAGCAACATCTTGGCAGTATCAAACAACATCAGCATATACAGTTAATTCAAATTATTCATTAAGATTTGAAGCGTTATATGGCTCTGATTCTATCTTTATAGAATACGACTTTTGTTCACAATCTGCTGGGACACCAAAATCAGGGGATTTTATCACAATTATTTTTGATGGATCAGCAAATTGTGGGGAGTTAAAAAGTATTTCCCCAATATTAACATATAAAATAAAAAATGCAATATTATCGAGTAGTTCAAATGGTTATGTAATAGATTTAGATAGAAATATCCCTTATTATGCTGGGTTAAATTTAAATGGTAAAGGTAGATGTTTAATATATCCATCTGGTATGACTCAGTTATATGATAGTTATACACCAGAACCAAATTGGGAAAATGATGTCTTTAATTTTGAAACAATATGTGATACGTCAGCACAAGTTGATACTTTAGTTTGGAATATGAATATTCCTTGGTCTGAATCAATCGCTGGGGTAGATTCAACATTTGAGGATTATAGTAAATATGGGTCATATTATTATTTAGGTACAAAAGAATATTTGGGTTATACTACAAATTCAGGGCAAACTTTATCAAATATAAAGGGTGAAATTTATTATTATGATTCTAAATTAAATAAAATAACTATTGAACCAAATGATAAGAAAGCGATAGCCATTGTTCATTACACAAATCAATCCATAGATAATGTATATGGGGAGAAGTTTATGACAAGGCCTTATGATCCAGACGATGAGACAACTACTAACACTGCTAGGAATTTCAAAATTTCACTACCAACACTTATGTGGCATAAATCAAAATCCAAAACTATGGGTCAAACTTTTTATATTGATCCACCTAGTAAAGTTGGATTATGTGTCCCTTATTATCTAAAATCCACAAAGAATGATGATATGAATGACCCAGGCATTAGATTTTATAATTTATGGGATGATAATAAAGATGCTAATGGTAATTTAAATCGTGTGGGTAGAGTTTTTCCAGATAGTCATTTAATCATTTTTGATGATGATGAGATTGTTTCTGCCTTATCATACAAATCGAACAGAAACTGGACTTTACCTGCACCTTCTGTTAGTTTAATACAACCAAACTTATGTGATTCAGATGTGTCGAATGATATTGGAATATTGTCAAACCCAAAAGAAACTTTATGGGTGACATATAGATTTAATTCAACAACTAGTAAGTTTAATTCCCTACATTGTAATTACTACGCAAAAATAATCGGTCCAGATCCTAGTTGCATAACAACAACACAAAATGTGATTATTAAATTTGGGGATGAATTTTTTTATCTGAATAGTGAAACAAATTTGGGTTATTTGGCTAATGAATTTAATATTTTATGTCAAAAAGTACCCACAGGAGAAAGACCTAAACCAGATAAGTGGAGGGTTATTGATTTTACAAAACAATTAAATATTGCGAATAATGGATATATTACAAGTTCAATTATGTCATCAAATTCGTTTATATTATCACAATCAATGTATGATTCTGCTGAGATATATGATATTTCAGAATATATCAAGATACCTTTAATAAGTGAACCAGATGATTTAAATTTTGGTGATGAATATTTCTTTTATGGTAATATTGAAACTGGTATTGTTGCAACAATTTATGAGATGAGATATTTGGTTAATTTGGTCGATACTCAGTTCCAAACGACAACCAATCCAACATATGTGAGCGGCAAGGATAAATATATTTCAGAGATTGGACTTTACAATTCAGACAAAGAACTTATGGTTATTTCTAAGCTATTACAGCCTATAAAAAGACAAGGGGTACAACAGTACAATGTAACTTTAGATTTTTAATGAATATTAAAATAGATATAAATTCACCAAAAGTTTTGGGTTTGGATGTTTCAACTAAAACAATTGGCATAGCATTATTTGATGTTAATAGTGAACACTTATTAGAGTTAACACATTTATCTCCAGTTCCAAAAACTATTATGAATAGTAAGATTGAGGAATTGATTATAAAATCTAATTTATTTAAAATAAAATTGGATGAATACAAAAATATTGGGATAAATAAGGTTATTATTGAAGAACCCCTACTAACGTCAAATAATATAAATACGGTTGGCATTTTAATGAGGTTTAACACATTAGTTTGTAAAGAAGTTTTTGATGTGTTAAATATTATGCCAGAATTTATATCAACATATAATGCAAGAAAATTTGCATATCCAGAATTAACCCAGAAGAATAAAAACGGAAAAGAAGTTTTATTTGGGGGGTTGGACAAAACAGTAGATAAGAAGAAATTAATCTGGGAGTTGGTTTCACAGAAGGAGCCCCAAATTAATTGGCATTACGATAAGAAAGAGAATTTAAAGAAAGAAAATTTTGACCAAACGGATGCTTATACAGCGGTTCTTGGTTATATGAAAATGAAAAATATTTGGTAATTCGCAAAAATAATTATATAATTGCGAATGGAGAGTCAAGAAACAGAAATACAGATTATTTTAGATTTAATTGAAGAAGTCCTTGGAGAACCAGTTAAATCCTATGATAGTAAGCACCAATACGCTTACAACTGCCCTATTTGCGATGAGGATGGAAATAAGGGAAATCTTGAAGTATCATTAATTAAGCATTTATATCATTGTTGGAGTTGTGGTGATGAGTCTGATAAAACACATGGACCACTAGGGAAATTATTTGATGTTTTCGGAACAAAAAAACAAAAGAAATTATACGATTTAATTAAGCCAGAGGAGTTAAAGAGCAAGGATATTTTTTTCCCCAAACTAAGAATGCCAGAGGGTTTTGTCACCTTTGAAGATTCACACCCATTGCATATCCCCAGGAAAGAAGCATATAATTATTTGATTAGTAGAGGTATTACTGATGAAATGATAAAAAAGTATAATATCGGTTATACGGTAAAGGGTGATTTTGCTTATAGAATTATTATTCCATCCTATAATAAAGATGGGGTTTTAAATTATTTCTTGGGAAGATCGTGGATTAAAGGGAAGATTAAATATAAGAATGCCACCGCCCCAAAAGATGAAATAATTTTTAATGAGCATTTAATTGACTTTTCACAAAATATTTATTTAACGGAAGGTGTTTTTGATAGCATATTCTTGCCCAATCCAATTCCATTATTGGGTAAACATCTAAGTAATAAATTATTTACTTTATTATATGAAAAGGCTGAGAAAGATATTATACTTTGTCTGGATGGTGACGCTTATAAAGATTCATTAAGATTATATAATGAATTAAATGGGGGTAAATTATATGACAGAATAAAAATGGTTAAATTACCTTATAACAAAGATGTTTGCGAGTTAAGGGGGGATATTGATAAATATTATATTAAAATTAATTAGAATGAATTTACATGAGGTTGCAAAGGATATTAGAGATATTGTTGCTAAAAGACAAGAAGAATTAAATTTGACATTTATTGAGGAGGATCACATATATCATATGAATGGTAAAAGTGATTATCCTTCTGTATCAAAAATAATTAAGAGATATTACAAGGAATTTCCAGGAGAAGAGATTGCTCACAGAAAAGCAAAGGGGGATGAGGTTAAAGCACAAAAGTATTTGACTGAATGGGCAGAAAGTGCAAACTATGCAGCAAACCTTGGTTCTAGTGTCCATTTCTTTTTGGAGCAAAGACTAATTCATATGTATGGTAATTATAAGAAAATTAGGCAACCCGTTTTTGAGTGTGATTTAACACAAGAGATTATGTCTGATAGAATGATATCAGCTGGTTTTGCTTATCTTAATCTTATGCATGATAGAGGTGCTGTTCTTATTGACACAGAAATGGTATTGGGGGATCCAGAACTTGGGTATGTTGGCCAACCAGATAAGGTATGGTTAATCCCAAATAAGGAAAAGACAGATTATGGAATTGTTATTACAGACTGGAAGACAAACAAGGAGAAAAGTTTCCAGGTTTCCACCTTCACAGAGAATATGTTTAAACCCTTTGAGAAGTATCCCAGCACAGCCCTAGCGCATTATTATATACAATTACCACTCTATGGTAGGTTACTACTTAAAATGCTCTCAGAATCAAAATATGAGGGAATTAACTTTTATGGTTCGGTAATTTGCCATCTAAAACCAGAGGGGGGGTATATGGAATATAAAGTCCCAAAAGAGGTGAATGATACTGTTTTTAATATGAAAATATAGTTATAAATATTTTTATGGTTAATTCAAATATAGATAAGCATACTTTCTAAACTTTTCAAATTGTTTTTTATTTAATACTTTTTTATGAAGATCATAAATCCAACTTCCTACTTTTTCCATACTTTCTGGGTCTCTAAAAAAATCTTCAATTTCCTCTTTACTATTCCCTTGGTTTTGTAAATCATCTACTAATGACTGAGCATATGCCATAATTTCATATGGTGATGTCCAATATTTTTTAGTATTTATTGTTGGTGAGGCATCTAATACATATTTGTCTTTACCCATTTTACCTACTTGTTGTAAATGAATAGATTCGTGTCTTAATACTAAATGTAAGAACTCATAAAATTGTTGTTTATTTTGTCTTGAGTTAATAAAATCAAAAAACAAAGATGGTTCTACAACTACATTTATCTTATCTATATTTGTATTATATAAAGCAAATTTAACACCACCCATTAGCATTAACTCTTTTGGGGCTACTATTTTTTCTTTTTCATTTGTTAATGCATTAAAATATGTATCAAAATCTGAAAAATATATTTCAGAACCTTTAAATAATTTATTAATATCATTTAAATTTGATATTTCTCTTTCTGATTTTTTTAACTCATCTATATAATGTGAAAAATCATATGGTTTAATGATTGCCATTTCATTTAAATGTTTTCTAATTAATAACCTAATTGGTGTTTCTGTTTTTTTGTACATTTTTATAAATTTTATTATAAATATGTAGATTCAGCAAAAAAAACAACTATATTTTCACAGAAGTTTGGTTTGTTTGAATATTGTTCTTATCTTTGCAACCTAATCAAAACAAAACAACATGACCACCACCAACCAATTCAAATATGTAGGACAAGGAATTAAGCCAGAAAACTTCACTTATGTGGGGTATTACACCTCATTTACTGTCCCAAATGGTGAGGATGGTTATGACACCGAGACAGAGTTTGAGGTTGATTTTGATAAGATTGGCGTGGATGACCCAAAAGGTTGGATGGGTAATTTTGACCCAAAGGGCAACAAATGTTCTTGTTGCAACCATGCCATAAAGAGGGGGTCATTCTTTTTGGATAAAGAATCATCCGATTTGATTTATGTTGGGTTTGACTGCACCAACAACATTATGAAATATACCTTTGATGTTGAAGGTATTACCAAGCAAACTATGGCTCAACGCAAGAGAAGGTTGAAGCAAATTGAAATAGCCAAGATATTGACCTCTAATGAAGGTTTGGAGGAAACATTATCTGTTAATGATAACAAAATTAGAGAAATTGCAAGCAAGTTCTTCAGTTCAGGCAAAATTTCAGAGAAACAAATAGAATTTGTTAAGGTTCTAGCAGAGAGAAGAAGGCAATTGGAATTAGTTGCAAATGAGGTTGTTGTGGGAAGGTATAAAAGTTTATTCAGAGTTATTTCCTGCAAAGGTTATACGGATCCCTACTCTGGTTCAACTAAATACAAGTTGTTGATTGAGAATGTTGAAGGTAAATGGAAGGGTTATGGCAACATAGGTAGTCCCTTGGAAATTGGTGAAGAAATTACTGCTACTGCAACATTCAAAAAATCAGATAATGACCCATTATTTGGTTATTTCAGCAGAATTAAAGTTTGGTAGATTCACCCCTTATTATTTATTATATACATTTCATTAACAAATTAAAATATAAAATAATATGGACTTTACATTAGGCATGCTTTTAAAATCAAAATCATTTGGTTTGTTTGCAAATGCAATAGGTGAATATTGTACAATTAGCACTTTTTATGTAAAAAATACAAAAAAAATTCAAGTAATTTTTGCAAAACCAGGAGAAATAGCAAAAAGACCTGCAATTAATACAATTTCTGAAAATAAAGTAAAAAAATTACTTATAAATGAAGGTTTCCAATTAGTGGAAAAATAATATTGGCAATATATTGATAGAATGATTTTATTTATCTATGTTTACAAAAAAACAATATGATAAATAAAATCATTCATTTTTCTGACCTACATATTAGGTTATATAAGGATCATAATTTGTTTAGGGAAATATTATCTGAAGCATTTAGCCAATGGGTAGAACTAAAACCAGACAGAATTGTTTTCACAGGTGATTTGGTTCATAGTAAGAACCAGATGACTCCTGAACTTGTAGAGTTTATTGTCTGGGTTATTGAGGAGTGTGCAAAGATTAGTAAGACTATTATCATAATTGGCAATCATGATTTCTTAGAAACAAATATGGATAGACTTGATGCTATTACTCCAATTGTTGATTCAATAAAAAATCCAAAAATTAGTTATTTGAAGGAGAGGGGTGTATATGCCGATGATAATGTCAATTGGTGTGTGTATTCACTAATGCAACATAATATCCCCCCAGACATCCCAAGTTCCGAATCATTTAATATTGGCTTATTTCATGGTCCAGTTAATGGATTGAAAACTGATTTAGGTTTTAGTATTGAAGATGGTTATGAAACTGATATATTTAAGGGTTGTGATATTGTTTTTTGTGGTGATATTCACAAACGTGCAATATTTGATATTCCTGGGGGTAAAAAAGCAATAATGGTTGGTAGCACAATTCAACATAATATGGGGGAAACCATATCAAATCATGGATATGGAATATATACAATTGATGATGATAAATATGAATTTGTTGATTTGGATAACCCCCAGCCATATTTAAGTTTTAAGATAACTTCATATGATGATATAAAAAATAATAATGAAATTTTAACAAACAAATAATATGAAAACACAGATTATAACAAATGATGCTTTCTTTATTGATATCATCAGATATTGTGAGGTAAATAATATTCCAGATATTGATGATTTCGTATCACAATGTTTGAAGTCAGGATTTTATATTGAGAAGTATGGGGTATTAGGTCATAATGTTGAAAGCCAACCCAAAGAAATTATCAGAGAGGTTGAAAAGATTGTTGAAGTCCCAGTTGATAGAATTGTTGAAAAGATTGTGGAGGTTGATAGGATTGTTGAAGTCCCAGTTGATAGGATTGTTGAGATAACAAAAGAAGTCCCCATATATAAAGAAATAATTAAGGAAGTGCAGACTGGGGGTGTTAGGGTTGAAATTAAAGAGATTGAGATAATTAAGGAAGTTCCAGTTATCCAAGAAGTTTTTGTTATTAAGGAGGTTCATATGGGGAATATGGAATGTGAAAATGAGTTAAGTGATTTAAAGATGGCAGTTAATTCAATGAATGAAGAATTAATAAATAAGAATAGAATTATAGAAGATTATCGCAGATTGTTTTCTGATATGACAAATCAGTCAGCGAGATATCATAAATCATCAAACATTAAAATTAGATAATATGGACATTTTAATTTGGATTTTTATAAGTTACGGTCTTATGAACATAATGGTTTATGGATCAATATTTTCAGGGTTAAGAGATTTCTTTAACAATATTGGAAAAAGGGATATTTTAATCATATCTCCCATTTTTAGATTTATTTATGGGATTATATCTTGTCCAATGTGTTTCAGCACTTGGGGTGGATTTTTCTTGGGGGGGTTCATTTATTCCCCAACAATGCAATATCTTGGAAGTTGTTATGAAATGTCTTGGTTTTTTGATGGAATATTTTCATCAGGAGTTGTATGGGCATTAAATTCAATTATTGAATGGTATGAAAATAAATCAAATTAATATGGAAGAAAACAAAGGGTGGGTTAACCCCAACATTAGGGTAGTCTGGGAGGATTACCCAGAGAATATTACCCAAGATAAGATTAAAGATGTTAGACAATATTTTGCAAGAAAATATGGAACAACAAATGTTAATGTTATTACCAAAGTAAAATATGAAGATAAGGTGTTGCAATCAATTGATGTATCATCAAATATCTTGGATATTAATTATCAAAATAATTTGATTAAGAATTTGCTTGAAACAAATAGTAATTTGGATTATTACGATAAAATTATGGAAATTAATAATATTGTTGAAAACAAATTGGTGCTGGAAAATCAAGAGCCAACACAATTTAATAAATGGTATATTAAAAGAATTAGATTTAGCAATTTCTTATCTTTTGGTGAAAACCAAGAACTTGATTTTGATAAATTAAATGGAATAACCATTGTTGAATCAACGCCCCAGAACACAGGTGGTAAAACCACTTTGACCATTGACTTATTATTATTTTTATTTTTCAATACCACAACAAAGAGCAGCAAGGCAGAAGATATTTTTAATAAATTTACAAACAAAGATACGGTTCAGGTTTTTGGGGATATTATTATTGATGGTGAGGAATATATGATATCAAGAAGAATGGATAGAAAAAAGAATAAGACAGAAGAATGGAAAGTAAAAAGTGAATTATCATTCGATAAGAAATTAAAAAATGGTGAAATTCAGAATTTGAAGGGGGAGCAAAGAAGGGAAACCGAATTGTTTATTAAGAACACAATTGGCAATATGGATGATTTCTTGGCCACCATATTAACAACTGGAAATAATCTTGAAGATTTATTGGAATCAAAACCCACAGCCAGGGGTCAATTGTTGGGGAGATTTTTGGGGTTGGAACATTTAAAGAAAAAGGAGGATTTTGGTAAAGAAGTTTATCAAGAATTTTCAAAACGAATGTTCTCAAACGTTTACAATGTGGAGAAATTAAAGACAGAGAATCTGGATTTGGTTGAAGAAGTTAAGGAGTTGGAAATAAATTTGGAAAAATTAAATAAAGATTTAAAAGATTATGAAGAAAGACTGGAAAAAGGTAATCAGTATAAAAATGAATTATATACTTCAAAGTATTCTGATATTGATAAGGAATTATTAATTGTAAATGTGCAATCATTGGAAACTGAAATAGCAACAATCAATGCAAATAATTTCAGAATAAATGATATGATTAAAGCAATTAATTCTGATAAGCCAGAAAATTTCTATGATGAAGATGAACATGATATCTTGAAAGAAAATATTATGGACACCAAATTGAATAAACAATTATTGAAAGCAAAGATTGATGAAATAACAAAATTAATTAAAACTTATGGTAATGGTATTCAATGTGAACATTGCGGATTAAATCTTATTGATGTTGAATTCACAAAAGCAAAAGTTGATTCCTTAGATAACCAGAAGAATGAATATGAAGTTATTTCTAATTCAGTTATTGAATTGGAAACAAAGCACGAACAACTCAATAAATTAAAAAAGGATTTTGATGCCTATGAAAAAAATAAGTTGGTTATTAAAAAACATAACTTATCTTTGGAGTCCAATATTATTAAAATAGAAAATTTAGAGAGAACCATTAAAAGATATTTGGAAGTTCAAGAGAAGATTAAAAAGAATAATCAAATAGACACATTAATCATTAAAGCAAATAGTAAGATAGATGAATTAACTTTTGAAAAAAATAAAATAACAAAAGAGATTAGTGGTATTGAAATAAAAATATCAAATTATAAAGAGAAGAGTGAAAAGAATTTAACCATTATTGAAAAAATATATAAAGAACAAGAAGAGGAAAAACAATATAAGATTTATTTGGATTTGTTTGGTAAGAATGGAATTTCTAAAATGATAATGAAAACTATGTTGCCAGTTATTAATTCAGAATTGCAACGATTATTGTTAGACGTTTGTTATTTTACATTAGATGTTAGAGTTAATGATAAGAATGAAGTGGAATTTGTTATGATTGATAATAATACTGGTGTTGATAAATTAATGACAACAGGATCTGGATATGAAAAAACTGTGGCATCATTAGCGTTAAGAGCTGTACTAAGTAAAGTTTGTTCATTACCAAAACCAAACATCTGGGTTGCAGATGAAGTATTTGGTAAAGTATCAAATGAAAATTTAGATATGATGGGAGAGTTTTTTATTCGATTAAAGAGTTATTTTGAGAAAATATTGTTAATTTCGCACAATCCCCTAATCAGTAATTGGGGCGAATCAAAAATAGTGGTGGAAAAGAAAAATAATGTTTCAAAAGTTTTGATTTAGAAAATTAATTGTTATCTTTGCAAAAAAAAAGAATGAAGAACTACAACTTGACAATTTACAAACCAAAGAAGAATTTTGTATTAGATTCTTTTCTTGACGAGTTTTCTAATATATCTGACA